>Ga0209598_10002855_pt1 | contig 13242 bp, 17 predicted proteins | sample M_140807_EF_Meta_FD_187317 | JGI IMG/M metagenome (GOLD analysis project Ga0209598, IMG submission 187317) | Freshwater microbial communities from Lake Montjoie, Canada to study carbon cycling - M_140807_EF_MetaG (SPAdes) (version 2) | ecosystem: Environmental > Aquatic > Freshwater > Lake... | reverse complement strand
TAATTGAAGTGAACTATTCAAGAGTTCAATTGCCCTTACCTGCATTTCGATTTTAAGGTCCTTATTTTTAATTTTACCCATTTTTATGCTTGTAAAATTTGTGTAATAGGCATTTCCGATTTTTGACTCCTACTGAATAAATAATTCCCATAAACTTCAACAGCTTGACTCATTGGGGTTGTCATTATAATGGTTGGCTGAGTTACGATAGACCTTACAACAATCTCCTTTCGGTAAATCACCTGAACTTGCTTCTTACCAAACAATGTTGCGATATCCACGCCTAAGGCATATGCAATTTCAGTAAGAACATCAGTTGTGAAATTCTGAGTTCCACTAAACCATTTGGTTATTTCTGATGGATTTTTATTAACTTTTTCGGAAAACTGTGATTTGTTCCAACCATTTGAACGCATTAAATCTTCAATACGAGCAGCAAGCTGCATTTTCGTTTTTGCTTGCTCCATTTCGAGGGGCGTAACTTCTGAAAACAGTTCTTGCAATTTGGAACTGTTATACTTTCTTGCTTTTGTCGATTTAGTCATTGTCGTAGTTTTTTAAATTATCTTCCAGCTCTGTTTTGTCTTTCGACCAATATATTTCACCTGCCTTCATTCTATCAAAAATATCCTTGGCATACTGTATCATTAGTGTGGCTGCTTTTGAAAGCTTCTCATCCTCTTGCCAGGCAATGACCCCTTCAGCCTTCTCGCCTCCACCACCAAGTATTACAGCGACCATTCCTAAACGTATGCAATACAGTCGAAGATTTTTTTCAGGCATATCAAACAAGGCACAAACAAAATCCCCATATTTCCCTTCATGATGTTTGAAAAAAGAACTTCTTGCTCCAGTAGTATGTCCAATTTGATATATTGTTTTAAGTATATTTTTTACTTCATCTTTGAAATCGTCTTTGTATTCCTCCACAAACTTGTCAAATAAAGTTTCAGTTTCACCTTTAGGAATTAGTGAGTAAACTTTGGCTTCGATTCCACTGTATGGCTCCATTTATACAATTTCGTAGTTCACCTTGTGTTAGAGGAGGTTTAATTGAAACGCAAATTTTTAAAATTTGTTTCACTTAAAAGTGAATTTCTCCTGCAAATCTATGTAAATTAGTCATTCAAAATCAAGAATCCTAAAATAAATTTCACTTAAAAGTAAAATAGCTTACATTGACAACTATATACAGGGCAATTAGAAAACCAGTCAATCAACCCAAAACAAAATGATGAATTACCATTACAAGTTATTCTGCAAACTAATGGCGAAACTGCTTCAAAACGAAACTCGTGCATCTGCTAACACGGTTGACCGTTCCTCCTTCGGCGGGCAGGTGCACCACATTAAAACAAGTCAAAATATTTAGTAATTTAAGTTGGCTGACTTTATAGATACCACGAAGTATAAATGAAGCTAAGCCGATTTTAAAAAATTGCACCAGCCTATAAAATCCGACGATGCTAGACCAAAAGTTACTTGCCGTTTTTGAGTTTTAGCCCTTAAAGTGGTACGAAAAGAATGAATTATATTCAAGAATTGTTTTAATTTTGGTGAATAAATAATAATCCAGTGACATCAAAAGCTATTAAAAAACAGGTCAACGATTACTTGCCCCTACTTTCTCCAAGACAGCAAGCTTTGATTTTGGAAATGATTAAAAGTTTTCTTAACGTGGACAATGATGGCAAAAGAATTACCTTAAAGCAATACAACAAAGAAATTAATGATGCTGTTTCCAGGATTGAGAAGGGTGACTTAGTTTCTCACGAGGACGCAATAAAGGAATTATCTAAGTGGTAAAAAGCACTTACAAAATTGTTTGGGACAGAGAAACGCTTAAAGAATTCACCACAATTCTTAAATTTTTACAAAAGCAAAGTGACCAAGCACCCGTAATAGTAAAAGATGCAATTATCAAACGTCTTGACATTATTAAAACCAATCCTCTTATCTGTGAGCCTGACAAATTAAAACGACCACAAAGCCACGAATTCAGAGCTTTTGTTATTTTCAGCTACCGAGTAACCTATAAGATTAATTTTAAAGAAAAAGAAATTCTGATTTTAAGAATCAGACATACCAGCCAAGAACCACTTGGTTATTAATTATAATACGCGAACAGAAAGGCTAATTGTCGCACAATTTGTAATTTCTCCCCCCCCCTAATAAATCACCCTATACGCCTCCGCTGTGTCAAAAGCAGATTTAGCAGTCACTTCCTGTTCGTATTCGAGTTGTCCTTGTTTTATCCCCAGCACGCGTATGCCGGTTTGGGTGAGTTGATCTAAATCATGGGTGGCGCAGAGAATGGTGATCCCTTCGGTTGTAAGGGTGTAGAGCATATCGTACAACCATTTTTTTGCTTTAGGGTCGAGGTGCTGGGCAGGTTCATCGAGCAGTAAAATTTCGGCTTCCTGTGCCAGTGCCTGGGCAAGAACTGCTCTTTGCTGTTCTCCTCCAGATAGGGAATTGATGTTGCGATGGCGGAAATCGGTAAGCTCTACTTTTTCGAGCAAGGCTTCACAGATGCCATGGTCTTTTAAAGTATACACTCCCGAAGTGGCGAGGTGGGGAAACCTGCCGAGGAGCACAAATTCCTGTACGGTGAAGTCGGGTAAGCTTTGTCGGATTTGGTGCACCATAGCCACCTTGCGCGCGCGCGCTGTGGGGCTCAGCAGGGAAAGGTCTGTGTTCTGCCAGGTGATGGAACCTTGGTAAGGCAAAAGCTGTATGATGCCTTTCAGGAGAGAAGATTTGCCAGCGCCATTGAGGCCCAGCAGATAGGTAAGGCTACCCGGTAAAAAAGAAACAGAAATGCCGGATAGGACATTTCTGTTTCCATAACTGATCTGGATATTGCTGAGAATCAGCAAGGAGAATCAGTATTCATCTTCATTGAACAAGAAATCTTCTTTGGTAGGATAATCCGGCCAGATTTCTTCAATGCTTTCGTAGGGTTGCTCATCGTCGGCGAGGTCATTCAGATTTTCCACAACCTCAATCGGGGCTCCGGAACGTGTGGCAAAATCTATCAGTTCTTCTTTGGTAGCAGGCCATGGGGCGTCTTCCAGGTGGGTTGCAAGTTCTAATGTCCAATACATAGGATTACTATTTTACTACTTATTTCGAGGTGCAAATAAGACAGATTTTTTCTAAAGAAACAATACAGAACTTATTCACTTTTTTTTGCGGGAATCCAGATGTGTTCTGGGGAGCCTAAATTATAGCTCATGGTTCGGGCCAGAATAAAAAACCAATCCGAGAGGCGATTCAAATACTTAATGATCAAAGGGTTGATTTGTTCCGATTCCAAAAGGTCGGTTACCCTGCGTTCAGCTCTGCGACAAATGCTGCGGCACACATGGGCATGCGCATTCGAAGGATTTCCACCCGGAAGGATAAAATGCGTGAGTGGTGGCAGGCTGTCGGTAAGCAAATCTATAGACTGTTCCAGATCTGAAATTTTAGTTTCTGCCAATTCGGGCAAATAGGAAACCGATTTTTCAGGGTCCGCAGCAAGCAGGCTTCCAATTACAAACAAAGTAGATTGAATGTCTTTGAGTTGGTCGGCAAAAGTATGCATGCCACTTTGCGCGGCGAGCAGGCCAATAAAGCTGTTCAGTTCATCCACCGTACCATATGCTTCAATGCGCACATAATGTTTGGGCACCCTTTTGCCACCAATCAGGGAGGTCATCCCCAAATCGCCTGTTTTGGTATATATTTTCATTTTACTGTTGTGTAATGAGTAGTTCTACTTTTTCCCTGGAGCCATCCAAATTCAATTCGAGTAAATATCCGGGTTTACCTGTAACAACCCAAGATTCCTCCCCAGTTTCGCCCGTAGGTTTTCCGTACACTTCTGAAAGATAGGAAAAGGCTTCTTCATAGAAAGCAAGAATGGCTTTTTTATCCTTTTGGCTCACCGAAGCTTCAATGGCATACACTTTATGGTCGGTTCGTTCCGGTTTGGTATAGTAATTGAGATTCAGCTGACCTTTGGGAGTGAGTTCGTAGGCAAACGCAAGTCCCAGTTCATCAGAATAGCGGGGTGTACCAGATTCAAAACGCAAAACTTTGGAAAGGGAATCGCCGGGTAAAACACCTCTAAAAAAAGGAATGGTTGTTGTTTTGGCGGGATAAAAAAAGTCCGTAAATATTTTAGAATGCCGTTGGGTTTCCTGTTCGGTAGAACACGACAGAAAAACCAGAACGCATAACCAGCCAGACTTAGATAACCATTTCTGGAACATGGGCAGGCACGGTCAGTTTGCCGGCTGTTTTAGCTACAATTTCCTCCACCGAAACACCGGGCGCACGTTCAATCAGAAGAAATCCATCCTCGGTAACATCCAGCACTGCCAATTCGGTGACAATTCTTTTCACACAAGCAACACCAGTTAAGGGAAGGGTACATTCCGGCAAAACTTTAGATTCGCCTGCCTTGTTGGTGTGTTGCATGGCAACGATGATGTTTTTGGCAGAAGCCACCAAATCCATTGCACCACCCATACCTTTCACCATTTTTCCCGGAATTTTCCAGTTGGCAATATCTCCTTTTTCGGAAACCTCCATGGCACCAAGGATTGTGAGGTCCATGTGTCCTCCGCGAATCATAGCGAAACTTTCGGCAGAGCTAAACAGCGATGACCCAGGAACCATAGAAATGGTTTGTTTCCCGGCATTAATCAAATCCGGATCTACCTCGCTATCCAAAGGAAAAGGACCAATGCCCAGCAATCCATTTTCGGACTGTAACACCACATCCATTTTAGGATCAATATAATTTGCTACCAGAGTTGGAATTCCAATACCCAAGTTAATATAGGTGTTAGGTTTAACTTCCTGTGCAATCCTTTTAGCTATTCCTATTTTATCTAGCATAGTTTACAGGCTACGGGTGGTTCTTTGTTCGATGCGCTTTTGGTAGTTTGTGCCCTGAAAGATGCGGTGCACGAAAATGCCTGGTGTATGAATTTCGTTGGGGTTTAGTACGCCGGGTTCTACCAACTCTTCTACTTCAGCTATGGTTATTTTTCCGGCCGTAGCCATCATAGGATTAAAATTCCGGGCGGTTCCTTTAAATATCAGGTTTCCAGAAGTATCTCCTTTCCAGGCTTTTACAATGGAAAAATCGGCTTTAAGCCAAGATTCCAGCAAGTATTGTTTTCCGTCAAAAGAACGGGTCTCTTTACCTTCAGCAACTTCAGTTCCTACACCGGCAGGCGTAAAAAATGCCGGAATTCCCGCTCCACCTGCGCGAATACGTTCTGAAAGGGTGCCTTGAGGAATCAATTCCACTTCCAATTCGCCGGAAAGTAACTGACGTTCAAATTCTTCATTCTCCCCTACATAACTGGAAATCATCTTTTTAACCTGCCTCTGTTTAAGCATTAGTCCAATACCAAAGTCGTCTACTCCGGCATTATTGGAAATACAAGTCAGGTGTTTAATTCCTTTTTGTACCAGGGCATCAATACAGTTTTCGGGGATGCCACAGAGACCAAAACCACCCAGCATAAGCACTGCATGGTCTTCAATATCTCTGATAGCTTCTGTTGCGTTTTGAACTGTTTTGTTAATCATTGTTTCTATTCAAAAGCGATGCAGTCAACCTGTCCGCTTTTCAGGCTAATAATTGTTTTTCGTGGGCAATGACATCCTCCAGAATTTCATCCAATTCCTTAAAAATGATTTTCCCAATGAGGGATTCTATTTTGGAAATATCTGGCGTGCGACGATTCATTTCTTCAAATCCTTTGCCATAGGCTTTCTCGTATTCCACATGCACAATTTCGGAGCTACTGCCAGTTTTCTGAATAATGTACTTTGCAAGGTCCAGAATGGAAATTTCATTTGGATTACCCACATTAAACACTTCACCTTTGGCTTCGGGGGCATGCATAAGTTTTATAGCAGCAGAAACAGTATCCTCTACATGGATAAAGGACCGAAACTGATTTCCATCTCCAAAAACCTCAATGGGTTCGTTTCGAAGTGCTTTTTTTACAAAACTTGGAATTACCATACCGTAGGCAGCTGTTTGCCTTGGGCCAACAGTATTAAAAAAACGCGCTACAGTTACGGGTGTATTACATTGTTTGTAGTAAGCAAAACCAAGAAATTCATCCAGGGACTTGGTATTGGCATAAGCCCAACGGTGATTCAGGCTATATCCCTCAATGCGGTAATCGTCTTCTTTGAGTTTTCTTTTGCCTTGCGGATCCAAAATATCGAGGCTTTTACCGTAAATCTCAGAGGTTGAAGCTATTAATACAGGACGATTAAATTCTGCAACGGCTTCCATCAGCACATCAATCATCCGGATATTGGACAAAATGGTCTTCACCGGATTGTCCATGATGAGTTTTACGCCAACAGGTGCCGCAAGGTGATATACTTGATCTGCCCAGGAAACCCATTTACGGGTTACCTCTTTTTCGGCAACATCCGCTTCGGTAAAATGGAAGTGCTTGTTTTGAGCAAGCTCTGAAATATTTTCCAGTGAACCTGTAGACAGATTATCAATCACCGCAATCTCATGACCCTGATGAATCAGTGCATCCGAAAGATGTGACCCGATAAATCCAGCGCCACCGGTAATTAATATCTTCATTCTTTACTTCAGCTGTTTGAAGCTTCTGGTTTGGGAAACAGCGCTTTACGGCTTAAACGGAACTTACCAGTTTTAGGGTCAATGCCAATAATTTTTATAGGCACTTCTTCTCCTATTTCCAGCACTCCGTCCATATTAGGAAGCCTTTCATGAGATATTTCGGAGATGTGCAACAGACCTTCTTTACCCGGTAAAAATTCTACGAAAGCACCAAATTCCTTAATAGATTTCACTTTTGCAGTGAAGGTATCACCAATTTCTGGCTGGGCTACAATTCCTTTTATCCATTTCTGAGCAGCTTCAATTCCGGAAGCGTCAGGAGAAGAAATAGTAATTTGTCCCTTGCCATTCAATTCTTCAATTGATATCTGGGTAGCCGTTTCGCGTTGAATTTCCTGAATTACCTTACCACCAGGTCCAATAACAGCACCAATCATATCTGAAGGAATGCTCATTTTGAAAATCCTTGGGGCATAAGGTGAAAATTCTGTACGGGCAGCAGAAAGGGTTTTGTTCATTTCACCCATAATATGTAACCTGCCGGCACGGGATTGCTGAAGTGCTTTTTCCAACACTTCATAGGACATTTTTTTAAGCTTAATGTCCATCTGACAAGCTGTAAGTCCTTTTTCAGTCCCAGCAACTTTAAAATCCATGTCACCCAGGTGATCTTCATCTCCCAGGATATCGGATAAAATCGTGTATCTGCCAGAGTCATCTGAAATCAAACCCATGGCAATGCCAGAAACAGGTCTTGGCAAGGCAACACCAGCATCCATTAAGGAAAGTGAGCCCGCACAAACTGTTGCCATACTACTGGAACCATTTGATTCCAGAATATCAGATACCACGCGTACGGTATATTCAAAATCGTTTGGAAGAATCATCTTCAGTGCCCTTTCAGCAAGGTTACCATGACCGATTTCTCTTCTTCCAGGTGCGCGGTTTGGTTTTACTTCACCAGTTGAAAAGCCCGGGAAGTTGTATTGCAACATAAACCTTTTTGATCCTACAACTGTCGCAGAATCAATGGTTTGTTCATCTAACTTTGAACCAAGAGTTACGGTAGTTAAACTCTGTGTTTCACCCCTGGTAAATAGTGCAGAACCGTGAGCTCTTGGCAGGTATCCTACTTCAGACCAAATAGGTCTTACTTCATCGGTTTTACGACCATCGAGTCTTAAACCACCATTAAGCATATGCTCTCTTACGAGATACCATTGCAAGTCACTATAATGTCTTTTAGTTTCAGAAGCTTTGGATGGGAAAACATCCGCACCATATTCTGCTTCCAGATGGGCATGTAATTCCTTTTCAATAGCTTTAAATGCATCTGAACGAACATCTTTAGAAGAAGGTGTTTTAATCACCTCATTTAATTTATCCGTTGCAAAAGCCTTAACTTTTTCCAGCAATTCATCATCCTGCTCAGGTTTTGCATACTCCCGGAAGGTTTTACCCACTGCAGCACGTAAATCCCGAACCATCACATTTATTTTGCGAATTGCTTCGTGGGCAGCCTTTATAGCTTCCAGCATTTCGTGTTCGCCTACTTCCTGCATTTCACCTTCCACCATTACGATACTTTCATCAGTACCTGCAACCATGAGGTCAATATCTGCACCCTGAGCGATTTCAGTGATAGTAGGATTAATTACAAAGACATTATTTATTCTGGCAACCCTTACTTCGGAGACTTCTGTTGGAAAAGGAATATCCGAAACAGCCAATGCACACATTGCTGCGGTACAGGCCAAAGCATCCGCCTGATTTTCCTTGTCGGAAGAAATCAGTTGAATCATTACCTGAACATCACCATGGTAATCATCAGGAAATAAAGGCCTTAAAGCTCTGTCAACCAATCTGGATACCAGAATTTCACTTTCACCCAGTTTGCCATCTCTTTTAAAGAAACCTCCTGGAAATTTTCCGGTAGAGGCATATTTTTCAAGATAATCTACGGATAAAGGCAAAAAATCGACTTTAAGGTCGATCTCTTTTCTGGCTACTACTGTTGCAAGGAGCATGGTATCCTGACAACGGAGTACTACAGCACCATCCGCCTGGCGGGCTAAACGGCCTGTTTCAATGGATATACTTCTTCCATTACCTAAGTCTACTGACTTGGAGATATGATTCATAATACGGGAAAATTTCCGGAATTATTTCCGGATACCTAATTCTTTTGTAATAGCGCGATATCTGGTAATATCTACATTCTGAAGATAATGCAGCAAACGCTTACGCTTACCTACCAACTTAAGCAAACCCAGTTGGGTGGATTTGTCCTTTTTATTCAGTTTAAGGTGTTCTGTGAGGTGGTTGATGCGGTAAGTAAATAGAGCAATCTGGGATTCAGGAGAACCAGTATCCTTGTTATTGTTCTGAAGGCTGTGTTTTTGAAAAAGATCCGCTTTGGTTTCTTTGGTCAGATACATCTAATCGCTTTAATTGTAATCAGCCAGCAAAAGTACAAAAACAGATGGTTATTCCAAAGGTAATCAGAGGGTAATCTTTAGGAATTTTGCCTTATTGAATTTGGGTATCTAATTTAGCGGTCTTTTTAGCTATGCCTTCATTTGATATTGTAAGTAAAGTTGACGCGCAACTACTGGATAATGCGGTCAATAACCTTAAAAAAGAAATTCTGAACCGCTTTGATTTTCAGGGAAGTGAGACCGAAATCGAATTTGATAAAAAGGACTACAAACTCACTATCACCACCGAAAGTGACATGCGACTTGGTCAGATTGAAGACGTAATGATCAGTAAATTCCTAAAACAGGGTATTGACCCCAGAAGTATTGATAAAGGAAAAGAACATTATGCTTCAGGGAAAATGATCCGAAAAGATTATATGATTCATAATGGAATGGATAAAGACCAGGCCAAAAAAGTGAATAAAATGATAAAAGATTCTGGTTTAAAAGTGCAGGGGTCAATTATGGATGATAAAATCAGGGTTACCGGAAAAAAAATTGATGATTTACAGGAAGTAATGCAACTGCTGAAAAAAAGTGAATTTGAACTGCCTTTGCAGTTCGAAAACATGAAGAGTTAAAGCAGTTTGATAATTTTTTCCGGATTCCAGTTGTCATCCCAGATAATATTGGTATCCTTTCTGAACCAGGTCATTTGACGTTTTGCATACCTGCGGGTATCTCTGGAAATGGTCTCTACTAAATCTGAATAAGTCAAATTACCAGCGAGAAATTCAACTATTTCGCGGTATCCAATTGAGTTAAGTCCGGGACTATCAGAAGTATACCCCATTTTTAACAATTCCTTAGTTTCTTCTACCCAGCCTTCAGTAAACATTTCCTCTACCCTATTGTTAATTGTTTTGTAGAGTTCTTTCCTCTCTTTTTGAATTCCAAGGGCTAAAATTTTAAAGGGATGTTCCTTCCGTTTTCCGGTTCTGAGCGTTGAGGGCTTTTCTCCGGTTACCCTTAAAATTTCCAAAGCCCTAAGAATCCTTACTGGGTTTTTTCTATCAATTTTTTCCCAGGTTTCAGGGTCTTTTAGCTGCAATTCCTCTAATAGAGTAGCTAATCCCTGTTCTTTTAGCTGAGTTTCAAGCTCAATTCTGATTTTAGGATCCGCAACCGGCAATTCATCCAGACCATACAACAAAGATTCTGCATACATCCCTGATCCACCAGTAAGGATTACAAATTCCCTTTTTTTAAATAGCTCACCTAGAAGAATACTAGCTTCATGCTCAAACCTCCCAGATGTATAGAGTTGATCTGGAGTAATGATATCCAAAAAATGGTGAACCACTCCTTTCCTTTGATTTACAGGAACTTTACCGGTACCAATATCCATGAACCTATAGATTTGTCTGGCATCAGAAGAGACTATTTCTGCATTCAATTTCAGCGCAAGTTCAATTGCCAGGCTGGACTTTCCGGAGGCTGTAGGGCCGGTTATGTAAATCAGGGTTGACAAATCAGTAAATCATAAAGCAGTGACCAATTTTCGTAAAATGAAAGGGTAATTCAATGACTATATTTGCAACCTGATTAAAAAATGAATACAGCATACGTTTTTCCGGGTCAGGGAGCTCAGTATTCCGGTATGGGAAAAGACCTTTTTGAAGCTTCTTCAGAAGCAAAAGACCTTTTTTTGCAAGCCAATGACATCCTTGGATTTGCCATTTCCGATATCATGTTCAATGGTACTGATGAGGAACTAAAAAGAACTTCCGTTACTCAACCTACCATTTTTATTCACTCTGTAATCCTTGCAAGTTTATTGGGGGTAAAAGAAAAGGCGAACATGGTAGCTGGTCATTCACTGGGTGAATTTTCTGCACTTACCGCAGCTGGCGCTTTGAGTTTTTCAGAAGGATTGAAACTGGTAGCTATTCGTGCCAATGCTATGCAAAAAGCTTGTGATTTAACACCTTCCACTATGGCAGTTGTTGTTGGTCTTGAAGATGACCAGGTCGTTGCCTTGTGTAATAGTATCCCAAATGTTTCCCCTGCGAATTTCAATTCCCCTGGACAATTGGTTGTGTCGGGATCTGAAAATGGAATAGTTGAGCTGATAGAAAAAGCTAAAGCTGCCGGAGCTAAAATGGCTGTTCAATTACAGGTTAATGGTGCCTTTCATTCCCCATTTATGGAACCTGCCAGACTAGAACTTGCTGAAGGTATTGCAAAAGCTCAATTTAAAATCCCTTCCTGTCCTGTTTACCAAAATATAAATGCTTTGCCTGAAACAAATCCTGATACGATTAAGGTAAATCTGATGGCTCAATTAACTGCTCCTGTTTTATGGACTCAATCAGTTCAAAAAATGGTTGGCGATGGAGCTGAACAATTTATCGAAGTAGGTCCTGGAAAAGTGTTACAGGGACTAATAAAGCGTATTTCAAAAGGCATTCCGGTGGAAAGCCTTCAAACCCTCAATTCCTATATATAATGTCTGTTAGAGTAAGATTTGCCCCCAGTCCAACGGGTGGTTTACATATTGGAGGCGTCCGTACTGCCCTTTACAATTATTTATTTGCCAGAAAACATAATGGAACATTTATCCTCAGAATTGAAGATACTGACCAAACCAGATTTGTCGAAGGAGCTGAGGAATATATCTTAAATAGCTTGGCCTGGTGTGGTATAACCTTTGATGAAGGCGTATTTAATGGAGGTCCACACGCTCCTTACCGTCAAAGTGAAAGGAAGGATATTTATAGAATTTATGCACAGAAACTTATAGAAACGGGTGCTGCATATTATGCTTTTGATACTCCCGAAGACTTGGATGAAATGAGAACCCGCCTCGAGGCTTCGGGTGTTAAATCTCCTCAGTACAATTCTGTGACCAGAATGGCGATGAAAAACTCCATTACTATGTCTGGTTCAGAAGTTGAAGAAAAAATTGCTTCTGGATTTCCACACGTAATTCGATTAAAAGTACCCAGAAAAGAAGAAATCCGGTTTTATGATGAAGTAAGAGGATGGGTTTCCATAAATTCCAGTCAGGTGGATGATAAAGTGTTGATGAAAAGTGATGGAATGCCCACTTACCATATGGCAAATGTGGTGGATGATTATTTGATGCAGATTACGCATGTTATTCGGGGCGAGGAATGGCTGTCCTCTACACCCTTGCATGTTTTGTTATACCGCGCTTTTGGTTGGGAAGAACAAAGACCAAAATTTGCGCATTTACCTTTAATTCTGAAGCCGGAAGGAACCGGAAAGCTCTCCAAAAGGGATGGCGATAAATTCCCGCAATTTCCACTTGAATGGACTGATGCAGAGGGAAAAACGTTTAAAGGATTTAGAGAATTAGGGTATCTTCCTGAGGCTCTCATTAACTTTTTGGCATTACTTGGCTGGAATCCAGGACATGATGAAGAGGTAATGGATATTAATCGCCTGATCGAAGCGTTTAGTATTGAAAGAATTGGGAAATCAGGTACCAAATTTGATTTGCAGAAAGCAACCTGGTTTAATGAAGTTTATCTTAGAAATAAACCAGATACAGAATTGCTTCCTGAATTTAATGAAACCCTTAAAAAAGCTGGAATATTTAGCTTCCCTGAAGCGTATTTGATAAAAGTAATTTCATTACTAAAAGACAGAATTTCGTTTGAAAATGAATTATTTTCATTTGGAAAATACTTTTTCATAACACCTGAAGAGTATGATGCAGAAATGGTTGCCAAACACTGGAATCCCGATCATAAAGGCTGGTTGAAGCAATATCACGATGTTTTGGATCAGGTAACTGACTGGAATACGGAGGAAATAGAAAATACCCTCAAAAAACTTGCAGAAACTCTGGGTATGAAATCCGGAAAAATGATGCCTGTGCTGCGACTGGTATTCACTGGAGTTTCTTTTGGACCTGCTGCGATTCAGATTGCAGAAACCATTGGAAAACCAGAAACCTTAAAAAGAATTACGCAGGCACTGAACCGTTTGCCCTAATACTGAGAGGAAAAAAAGTTATCCTCATTTTTTCCATGTAAATGGGTTGTGGATACAGATTTTAGCATGTAGGTTTGAATTGTGGAGCAGTTTCTGGTTTCAGCGCGTAAGTATAGACCCGACACCTTTGCAACGGTAGTTGGACAGGCACATATTACCAATACTTTACGCAATGCA
>Ga0209598_10002853_pt1 | contig 13253 bp, 11 predicted proteins | sample M_140807_EF_Meta_FD_187317 | JGI IMG/M metagenome (GOLD analysis project Ga0209598, IMG submission 187317) | Freshwater microbial communities from Lake Montjoie, Canada to study carbon cycling - M_140807_EF_MetaG (SPAdes) (version 2) | ecosystem: Environmental > Aquatic > Freshwater > Lake... | reverse complement strand
CGCCGGGGGCGCGCTGGCTACGCTCTTGCTCTTGCCGTTGACCGCGCTCCTCTTGTCGAGCGCGCCGGATGACCTTGTCGCGGGCCTCGGCGCGCCGTTCATCGGCGCTGCGCTGCGCCTGAGCGTGTTCTCGACCGCGGTGACGCTCGCCCTCGCGGTCTCGCTCGGGACGCCCCTCGCGTGGACTTTGTCGCAGGCGCAGGGCCGCACTGCGCGTCTCCTCGAGTCGCTGCTGCAGCTCCCTGTCGTCATACCGCCCGCCGTCGCAGGCGTTGCGCTGCTGCTCGCGTTCGGTCGCCGCGGGCTCGTGGCGTCGCTCGTCGGGCCGGAGTGGGGTGCCCTGAGCTTCACGACCGCAGCGGTGGTCCTCGCGCAGCTCTTTGTCGCGGCGCCGCTCTTTGTGCAGGGCGCGCTCGCGGCGTTCCGCGCGCTTGACCCCGAAGTTGTGCTCGCTGCGCGCGCCCTGGGAGCGGGGCCCGTTCGTGTTCTGGTCCGCGTGGCGATCCCTATGGCCGCGCCTGGTCTCATCGCCGGCGCAGCGCTCTGCTGGGCTCGGGCGCTCGGGGAGTTTGGCGCGACGCTGCTCTTCGCAGGTAACCTCGAGGGGCACACGCAGACACTCCCGCTTGCCATCTACACCGCGATGGAGGTCGACCTGCGGGCTGCGCGCGCGCTCTCCGTCTTGCTTATCGGCGTCGCCTTGCTCCTGCTGCTCGGCGTGCGTCTCGCGACGGCGCGCCGCCCTGGTCACACGGAGCGCGCATGACGCCTCACACCGAGTTGAGCGCCTTGCTGCGCGCACGTCGGGGCGCGTTCACGCTCGAAGTCGAGCTCCAGACTTCGGGCTGCGTCGCCGTGCTGGGTCCCAACGGCGCGGGCAAGACGACGCTGCTTCAGGCTCTCCTCGGCGCCTTGCCACTCGAGCGCGCTGTACTCACCGTGGGCGGTACCCCGCTCGTGGACACCGAACGTGGGCTCAGTACGCGCGTTGAATGTCGTAGATTCGCTTATGTTCCGCAGGGTTATGCGCTCTTTTCGCACATGACTGTGCGCGAGCACCTGCGCTTCGCGGCCCGCTGCGCTCAGGTCGCCGAGGCGCGCGCGATCGAGCTCGAGGCACAGTTTGGGCTCGGGCCGCTCGCGGCGCGGCGACCTGCGGCGCTCTCGGGCGGGGAGCGTCAGCGACTCGCGCTGGCGCGCGCCCTTGTGGGTCAGCCGCGCTTGGTGCTGCTCGACGAGCCTCTCGCGGCGCTCGACCTGGAGCGCCGCGCGCAGTTCCGCGGTGAACTCGCGGCGACGCTCGCGTCGCTCGAGGTGCCGTCGCTCGTGGTGACCCACGACCCGGTCGAGGCGCGCGCCTTGGCCACACGCGCCGTCGTGCTTGAGGCGGGCCGCGTGTCTCAGGCGGGCACTTGGGCTGAGCTTGCGGCCGCGCCCGCGACGCCGTTCGTGCATCGCGCGGTCGCGGCCGCGGTCGAGCGGACCTGAGCGATTACTTCTTCAGGTCGAAGCGGTCGAGCTGCGTGACCTTGGTCCACGCCTTCACGAAGTCGCGAACAAACCGGTCCTTGCCATCGACCTGCGCGTAGACCTCGGCGATCGCGCGCAGCTCGGAGTTCGAACCGAAGACCAAGTCGACCGGCGTCGCCGTCCACTTGACCGCGTTCGTCTTGCGGTCTCGACCCTCGTAGACGCCCTCGGTGGTCGCCTTGGCCCACACGTTGGCCATGTCGAGCAGGTTCACGAAGAAGTCGTTCGTGAGCGTGCCCGGCTTGTCGGTGAAGACGCCGTGCGCCGCGCCGTCCGTGTTCGCGTTCAGCGCGCGCAGGCCGCCGACGAGCACGGTCATCTCCGGTACGGTCAGCGTGAGCTGGCTCGCCCGCTCGACGAGCATTTCTGCGGGCGACCGGGGCTGCCCGGCGGCGTAGTAGTTGCGGAAGCCGTCCGCGGTCGGCTCAAGCCCGGCGAACGACTTCGCGTCCGTCTGCTCTTGCGTGGCGTCCGCGCGGCCCGGCGAGAAGGGCACCTTCACGTCCACGCCCGCCTTCTTGGCGGCCTGCTCGATGGCCGAGTTGCCGGCGAGCACAATGAGGTCCGCGAGCGAGACCTTCTTGCCGCCCTTCGCGCTCTTGTTGAACGCCTGCTGAATGCCCTCGAGCTTCGCGAGAACGCCCGCGAGCTCCTTCGGCGAGTTGGCCGCCCAGTCCTTTTGCGGAGACAGCCGCACGCGCGCGCCGTTCGCGCCGCCGCGCTTGTCCGTCCCGCGGAACGTCGCCGCGGCCGACCACGCGGTGCGGACGAGCTCAGGGATGCCCAGCCCCGCCTCGGCGATCTGCTTCTTGAGAGCGGCGGCGTCCTTGTCGTTGATGAGCGGGTGGTCGACCGCAGGCACCGGGTCCTGCCACGCGAGCACGTCCGTCGGCACCTCGGCGCCCAGGTACCGTGCGCGCGGTCCCAAGTCACGGTGCGTCAGCTTAAACCACGCCTTGGCGAAGGCCAGCCGGTAGACCTCGGGGTCCGCGCGGAACCGCTCCACGACCTTGCGGTACTCCGGGTCGAACTTCAGCGCCAGGTCGGTCGTGAACATGATCGGCGCGTGCCGCTTGCCTGCGACGTGCGCGTCTGGCACCAAGTTCGCCGCCTGACCGTTCGCGGGGATCCACTGCGTCGCGCCGCCGGGGCTCTTCGTCTGCACCCACTCGAACGTCATCAAGTTGTCGAGGTAGTTCGTCGACCACGCCGTCGGCGCGACCGACCACGCGCCCTCGAGGCCGCTGGTGACCGTGTCGGCGCCCTTGCCGGTGCCGCACTTGTTCTTCCACCCGAAGCCCTGCTCCTCGACGCCCGCCGCGGCGGGGGCCGCGTCAACGCACTTCTCGGGGGGGTGCGCGCCGTGCGCCTTGCCGAAGGTGTGGCCGCCCGCGATCAGCGCGACGGTCTCCTCGTCGTTCATCGCCATCCGGCCGAACGTTTCGCGAATGTCCTTCGCCGACGCGATCGGGTCCGGCTTGCCGTTCGGCCCCTCGGGGTTCACGTAAATCAGGCCCATCTGTACCGCGGCGAGGGGCTTCGCAAGCTTGCGGTCACCGGAGTAGCGCTCGTCCGAGAGCAGCTTCTTCTCCGGTCCCCAGTAAACGAGGTCCGGCTCCCAGTCATCCGCGCGACCCGCCGCGAAGCCAAAGGTCTTAAAGCCCATGGACTCCAATGCGACGTTGCCCGCGAGCACCATCAGGTCGCCCCACGAGATCTTTTGGCCATACTTCTGCTTGACCGGCCAGAGCAGGCGGCGCGCCTTGTCCAGGTTCGTGTTGTCCGGCCAGCTATTCTGCGGGTTGAACCGAAGCTGACCGCCATCCGAGCCGCCGCGGCCGTCCGTGGTGCGATAGGTGCCCGCGCTGTGCCATGCCATGCGAATGAAGAACGGCCCGTAGTTGCCATAGTCGGCGGGCCACCAGTCTTGAGAGGTCGTGAGCGCCGCCTTGATGTCCTTCTTGACGGCCTGCAGGTCAAGGGTCGCGAAGGCCTTCGCGTAGTCGAAGTCCGCGCCGAGCGGGTTCGACGCCGGGGCGTGCTGACGCAGGGCGGCGAGGTCGAGCTCATCCGGCCACCAGAACTTGGCGGACTGGGGCGCGCCCTCGGCGCAGACGACGCCGGCGCTCAGCGTCAGGGACGCGGCGACGGACAGGGCGGTGAGGAGGCGGAGCGAAGGTCGCTTCATGGGGACACTCCTTGTGGGGTTCTGAGCGGTGTGGATTCGCGACGAGCAGACACAGTCTGGGCGCGTTGGGTCGCGTGCTCCGCTCAACATGGAGCACACGCCATGCCATGCGCTCGGCCGCTCCTTTGCGCCGCGGCCGTTCGATTTTACCGAAATCAGGGTGGCGCGCACCGGTATTTCGGTGTTTACGAAATGCCGGTGCGCTCGCCTACGCTGCGGCGGCGCTTCGGAGGACCAGCCCGAACATGAGCGGCAGGCTCGGGCGGTCGGGGGGCGGTGCCCAGCGGTTGCCTGGGAGCGGCGTCATCCCGTCGAAACCGCGCCAGCCATTGGCATAGGGGTATTCGACAAACCGCTCGATTCGCAAGCCCGCGCCGAGCGCGGCCCCGAGGATATCGCCTAGGCCCCAGATGAACTCACGCGAGGGAAATGGGTTCTCGAAGGGCGCCAGGTCAAGCTGGGCGCCAGGCGCGGCCATGAGCAGCCCAGAGCCAGACGCCTGCACGTAGTCGGACACGCCGCCCGGCTCGACGAGAGGCTCGCCGCCCGAGCTGTAAGGGAATCGCCAGGTCCAGTCTGGGCCGAAGATCCAGGCGGTCGGATGAAACTCCATCAGCACGTAGCGCCCGCCTCCGGCGAGCACCCGCGCGACGCCGTCAAAGTAGGCGCGCAGGTCCGAAAGCCACGCCAAGGTGCCGTACGAAGCGAACGCGACGTCGAATCGCTCGGGCGACGCGGCGAGCCAGTCGAGCACATCAGCGCGCTCGAAGCGGGCGGGCAGACCAGCGTCTCGGCTGAGCGCGCGGGCGAAGTCGACGGCGGCGTCGCTGATGTCGACGCCCACCGCGTCGGCGCCCAGCGTGACCCACGAGAGTGTGTCCTGGCCGCAGTTGCACTGCAGGTGAACCAGGCGCTGACCGCGGACGTCCCCGACGAGCACGCGCTCCTCGTCGAAGAGCGTCGTGCCGCCCGCGCGCAAGAAGGCGGCCTGGTCGCCCTTGTGTCGGTTGTGCGCCGGGGTGACGGCATTCCAAGAGAGGCGGTTCGCCTCGTGTGCGCTGCGGTCCATGACGTCCCCTTCAGCGCTCGTTGAAGCCGCGACCGGCGAGAATGTCGGGCGCGCAACGTTCCGCTCGCCGCGCGCGCGTCTCCGCTTGCTTCGCGCCGGATACATGCAGGGCATAGCTCCGCTGCCGACCCGGCGTCAGCGCCGCGAAGGCGGCGGCGAGCGTCGGGTCGGCGTCTAGAGACCGCTGCAGCTCCTCGGGTAACGCCGTAGTCGAGGTCGTTCGCGGGGTCTTGACGCCCGCCTGCTCGAGCGCGATCGCCTGCGCGACGAAGGCCGCAGCCGCGCCTCGCCTGGCCTCGACCTCGTCGAGTGACCGAAACCGGAGCTGCATCGCGTGCTGCGAGTTCGGTCCGGGGCTCTCGAGCAGGCCCTCGGGGTCTTCGAGCGCCGCGCCCTTGAAGAACGACAGGGTGCAGTACCCCTTGAGTGCCGCGAGCATCACCACATTCTTGCCGCCGAGCGTGTAGCACGGCGCGCCCCACTTCATCGTCTCGACGAGCGGGCTCTCATTCAGGAGCGCGCGGAGCGCGATGAGCGGCGCGGTCCACGTGTGGACCTTGCACTGCGGCGTGCGGTAGAGGTCGCAGCGACCGCAGCCGTCCGCCAGGTAGGCGTCAACGCTCGTGGTGTTCATCTCTCGTGTTAGCATGAGTCCGTGGAGGTGGTCTGGTTCACCGCGATGTCGATGGACGGCAAGCTCGCTGCCGCCGGCGACAGCCTCGCCTTTCTCGATTCGATTCGCGACCAAGAACTCGAAGCCTCTGACTTCCCTCGGTTTTTGGACAGTGTCGACGCGGTCGTCGTCGCGGCGGGGACCCTGCGTTGGCTCGTGCGCGAGGGCCACGGCTGGCCGCACGCGGACAAGCCAACGTGGGTCGTGACGCACGACGCGCAGCTCGTCGAGGCGGTGAGGACACCCGGCGCTGAGCTCAACCGTTTCGAGGGGGACCTGAGCGTCCTGCGCGCGACGCTCCTGGCTCGAGGCTTTCGCCGGGTCTGGTGCTGCGGTGGCGGTACACTCGCGGGGCAACTCCTCGCGCTCGATGGGATCGACGAGGTCGTCGTGACGATCGCACCCGAGGTTGTGGGGCCGGGGCCCGGGCTCTTCGGTGAGCATCTGACCGCCCGCGCGGCGTTCGACTTGGTCGAGTGCAGGGTGTTCGCGGCGAACGCCGTGCGCGTCACATGGCGGCGTCGTCGAGCACAGGAGCGCGCGTGATCGGGCGCGTCGTCGCGTTGCTTTTCGCGCTCTGCGTCAGCGCGTGTCGTCCGAGCGAAACGGCCCCGCCCGCGAGGGGCCGGGCGCTCGTCGTCTTCGCGGCGGCGTCTCTGCGCGAGGGCCTGAGCGCGGTCGCCGAGGACTTCGAGCGCGCGCACCCTGGCGTGGACATTCAGCTCAGCTTCGCCGGCACGCAGGCGCTCCGCGCGCAGCTGGAGCAGGGCGCCGCGGCAGACGTCTTCGCGTCCGCGGACGAGGCCCATATGCAGGCGCTGAGAACCGCGGGGATCGTCGACGCGCCGGTGACCTTCGCGCAGAGCGCGCTCGTCGTGGTGGTGTCCAGTGAGGCGGCTGAGCGTGTGCGCCGCTTCGAAGACCTGCCGAGCGCCACCCGGATTGTCTTGGGCGCGCCCGAGGTCCCCATTGGCCGCTACACCGCGCGCCTGTTGGAGCGCGCAGACGCCGCGCTGGGCCCTGGCTTCGCAGAGCGTGTCGCACAGCGCGTCGTCTCGCGAGAGCTGAACGTTCGCCAGGTGCTCGCGAAGGTCACGATGGGTGAGGCCGACGCGGGCGTCGTCTACCGTTCCGACGCCGCCGCTGCTGGCGCCGCTGTGCATGTGCTCGAGGTTCCCCCCGGGCTGCGCGTCGTTGCTGAGTATCCGATGGCGACGCTGCGTCGGGCGACTGAACCTGCGCTTGCGGAGGCGTGGGTGCGCTACGTCCTGTCGCCCCCGGCGCAGGACACGCTCGCGGCCGCAGGGTTTGAGCGCGCCCGAACGCAGTGACCCGCAGAGCGCTGTGGGGCGGCCTCGGGCGACGACCTCGAACCTTAGGCGGGCCCAGCGCGAGGCCTGTCAAGGCGGCCACGCCGCTCGCCACCAGCACGCCGAGCTTGGCGGCCGTGAGCAGCGTCACATCCGCACATCGGGGCGCTGCCTTAGCCCAGCTGAGACAGCTGGCCGTCCAGCTCTCGTCATCGGCCCACCACCGCCTTGACCGCGCCAACGAGCTCCGTCAAGTCTGTGGGCCGCACCGTGATCTGCCCGAACGCCCCGCGCAGCGCCTTCGCCACCTCCGGCGCGGTCTGCGTGAGCGCGAGCTCCTGCAAGCGACCCTCGCTCACCATATCGAGCGCGGCGCGGGCCAAGCGCGTCGCGTCGGCGTCCGCCTCGGCACGCAGACGCACCGCAGCCGCCTCCAATCGCGCCGTCTCGACGCTCGCCTCGGCCTTCTCGCGCTCCATGGCGAGCTGCGCCTGCTGCTCCAGTACCTTATGTGTCGCGACCCGCGTCGCCCGTTCGATCTCGGACTCCAAGCGCATGCGCTCGAGTGAGGCGACATGCTCGGCCTCATCGCGCGCTCGTGCCCGCACCTGCTCAATGCGCGCCTGCTCTTGAGCGAGCATGGCCGCGCGCCGAATCTCAATCTCCCGCTCCGCTTCGGCCTTTATACGGGCCTCGGCTGCGGCGACGTCGGCCTGAGCCCGGACTGCGGAGAGGGCGAGCTCCGCCCTATAGGGCGCTTGCATGCGCTCGAAGACCTCTGCGCTCAGCACGCGCACATCCTGAATCTCAATGGTGTCGATCACGACACCCCAGCCTGCGTCCGTTCGGTCCTCGGCGTGCCCACGGCCGCTGACGACGGGCGCGACCTCGGCCATGAGCTCCGCGGCCAGGGCGTCCTTGCGGCGTGTGAGGCAGTCGTCCAGCGGGAGCGTCGCGACCAGACGCCGCGTGGCACCGACGAACATCTGCTCGAGGATCGTGCAGTGCCGTCCAGGCTCGCTCAGGTCGAGCATTCGGAAAGCGACGAGCGGCGCCACGATGCGAAAGACCGCGAGTCCGGTCACCTGAACACCGACGCGCTCGCGCGTGATTTGGTCGGCGGTGAACTGTAGCCGATGGACGCTCGTGTCGATGCGCGCGACCGTATCGCTCGGCCACTTCCAGACGCTGCCGCCTTGCTGGGCGCGCAGCACCTCGCCGTTGCGGATCAGGACCAGGTGCTCATGCGCCGCGGCGCTGACGCGACCCCACGTGGGCTCTCTCTGTGTCATCGCTTCACCTCCGCAGCGGGGTTTAGCAACGGGCATGCCACGCTGATTTTCGGCTCAAGGGGCGCACATTGGGTGCCTCGGTGAACCCTCGGCTGGTCCAATTCGGCGCAATGGACGATTCTGGAGCAACAGGACGCAGCGATAGGGGAGGTCGAATGCGCCGAGTCTTTTACACACAGGGGGCAGCGGACCCCGCGGAGACGGTGTCGGTCATCGACGTGCCCGAGCCCACGTGCCCCGAGGATGGCGTTGTGGTTGGCATCGAGGCGCGCCCCATCAACCCCGCCGATCTCCTCTTGCTGACGGGACGTCACGTCTTCGTGCCGGAGTTGCCCGCGCCCGTCGGCATCGAGGGTGCGGGCAGGGTGGTCTCGGCTGGGCCGCAGAGCCGCTTGCGGGTGGGCAGCATCGTGGCGATTCCGCGCGGTGGGACTTGGTCGGAGCGACTGGCTCTCCGCGATGACGAGGTGATCCCGCTGCCCGACGGCATCGACATGGATCAGGCGGCGATGTTGGCGGTGAATCCGTTTACCGCAGTCGGTTTGCTCGAGGGGGTCCCTGCGGGCGCGACGATCGTCCTCAACGCCGGCACCGCCGCGGTCTCGCGTCTCATGCTGGTCGTGGCGCGCGCACGCGGGGTTCGTGCTGTCGCGGTTGTGCGTGATCCGCGTGCCGAGGCTGCGCTTGTCGCTCTGGGCGCAGCCGCCGTCGTCGTCGATGGCGATGACCTGGCATCGCGGATTCAAGCCGCGGCGGGCGCGCCCATCGTCCGGGCGCTCGATGCCCTCGCGGGCACTGCGTCTGGAAATCTCTTCGACGCCGTCGCGGACGGCGGTGAGCTCGTCGTCTACGGCTTGATCGCGTCCGACCGAGTCGAAATCCCCGCAGCACGCCTCGTGTTTCGAGATGTGATCGTGCGCGGCTACTCACGGCTGAGATGCTATGCGGCCCTGTCGCCGGAGAGACGGGCGCACATCGGCGCAGAGCTTGTGGCGCTCCTGGAGTCAGGCGAGGCGAGCACAGCGGTCGAGGCGCGGTACCCGCTCGAGCGAGTCGCTGATGCCGTTCGGCACCATGAGCGCGCGGGGCGACAGGGCAAGGTGATGCTCGTCTCGCCGCGCGCCTGAGAAGCGTTAGACGGCATCGAGCGCGTGCTTCAAGCGAGCACGCACCTCGTTTGCCAGCGGCTCGACGCCGGGCGCGTCGACGAGGGAGAACATGGCGACGGGGTCGAGCGCCTCGACGTGCACCGCGCCCTCGGTGTCCTCGCGCACGACGACGTTGCACGGCAGGAGCAGCCCAATCGACGGGTCCGCGCTCATCGCGCGGTGAGCGAACGCGGGGTTGCACGCGCCCAAGATGACGTAGGGCGGGGAGTCGAGGTTCAGCTTGCGCTTGAACGTCGCCGCGACGTCGACCTCGGTCAACACGCCGAAGCCCTCGGCCGCCAAGGCCTCGGTGACGCGGGACCGAGCCTCGCTGAACGTGAGCGCGACCTCTCGACCGAAGCCATAGCGGCTCTCCATGCGTGCCTCCTGTGCGTGTGTTCACAGAGAGTGCGCACGGGCGCCGCGCCTGCAAGACGCTCGGTCGAGCCGCAGCCTTTGCTCAGCGGGCCGTGAGCACCGAGCCGAACATGAGTTCGTCTCTGTTCATGGCGCCCCAGTGTGTCAATGTACCGAGCGAGAGGGGAGAGGATGACCGCTTCGACGCTTCGCTTGGTCGTCTTGGGGGCCGGCGCCATCGGGGCGTATATCGGCGGGTCACTGCGAGCGCAGGGGGTCACGGTCACGCTGGTGTCACGGGGGCGCATGCACGACCGTATTGCGAGTCACGGCATTCACCTGACCGGATTGAACGGCGTCGACCAGCGCTTCGCGGCTTCGGATTTCGAGCACCTGCATGCGGGCGAGCGGGACGCGATCAGGCGCGCCGTCGAGCGGGCCGACTTGGTGCTCGTGACTGTCAAGGCCCACGACCTGACCGCGGTCGCCGACCGCCTCGCCGACTGTGTGCCGCCGTCTGCGCTGGTGTGCTGCTTTCAGAATGGGAGCGCGCCTGAGCAGGCACTCCGCGCGGCGCTGCCTGGGGCTCGGGTCGTCGCCGGCGTCGTGCCGTTCAATGTGGCTGTCCTGCCGGCGGGTAGGCTCCATCGTGCGACCTCCGGTGACCTCATCGTTCAGGCGGGTGAGGCGTGGGCACCTTGGCGGCGGGCCTTTCGGAGCGCGCACCTGCCTTTGCTGGAGCGCGACGACATGCACGCCGTGCAGTGGGGCAAGCTGCTGCTCAACCTGAACAACGCGGTGAACGCGCTGTCGGGCCTGCCGCTCAAGGCGCAACTCGAACGCGCAGAGTACCGGCGCGTGACCGCCGTGCTGATTGACGAAGCGCTCGGCGTGCTGAACGCCGCTCGTGTCCAGCCCGCACGGGTGGGCCGCCTCCCGCCGCGGCTGCTTCCGAAGGCGCTGCGTCTGCCGGATGTGCTCTTTCGGCGTCTGGCCGCGGGCATGCTCCGGGTGGAACCGGAGGCTAGATCTTCGATGTGGGACGATCTGGAGGCGGGGCGGGTGACCGAGGTCGATGGGCTCAATGGCGCAGTCGTTGAGCTCGCCGACCGAGTCGGGGCGGGCGCGCCGCTCAATCGCGCGATGCGGGACCTCGTGCATGCGGTCGAGCGAGGGGCGTCACGCGTGTGGACGGCCGATGCGCTCTGGTCGAACTTGCGGCGCAGCCTCTAAAACCGATTGACGCTCGGTTTTTCTGTATGCTAGGTTGTGGGCATGTCACGCTCCGGCCACGCACCGCTGCTCGGCGACCTCGAGGCCGCCGTCATGGACCACCTGTGGACGGGCGGCGAGGCGGAGGCGAAGGCCGTTCACGCCGCGCTCGGTGAGGCCCGCGGGATTACGCTCAACACGATCCAATCCACGCTCAAGCGCCTCTACGAGAAGTGCCTGCTCGACCGCGACAAGGTCAGCCACGCGCACGTCTACCGAGTCCGCATGAGCCGAGAGGACTTTCATCGCGGGCTGCTCGGTGAGCTGGTGCAAGAGATGTGGCATGGCCACGCGGACGCCGTCGTTTCGGCCTTTGTCGACCTTGCCGAGCGTGCCGGTCCAGAGCACCTGGCGCGCCTCGAGGCGCTGGTCGCGGAGCGTCGCCGAGCGCTTGGGCAGGGGCGCCGGTGAGCGCCGTACTCCAGAGCGCGCCGTTCTTCGCGCTGGCCGCCGCGGCGTTTTTGCTCATCGGCTCGCTCGGCGCGGGGGCGCTGCGGGTCTTCGGTCGCCGGGCCCTCGCGCGCTTGGCCCCGCGGGCCAGGTACCGCGCGTTATTCGCGGTCAGCGCCTTGCCCCTGGGCGCAGCGGTCTGGCTCACGGCCGTGGCGAGCCTGCCGTCTCTGACCGCGCTGGTCGACCCGAGTATGGACCACTGCGTGTCCCACGGCGGTGAGCATGCGCACTTGTGCTTCGTTCACCTGCCCGGCACCGCGATGCGCGGAGAGCTCGTGGGCCTCATCGTTGCAGCCGTGGCCTACATGGTGTGCCGGTCCGCGGGCGCTGGACTTGGGGTGCTCCGCGCCTCGCGCGTCACCCGAGCGCTGGTCCGAACCTCGCAGCGCGATGAGAGTGGCGCGCTCGTTGTCGTGGAGACGGCCCGACCCATCTGCCTCACGGTGGGTCTCATGACGCCGCGCGTCGTCGTCTCACGCGGCCTGCTCGCCGGGCTCACGCCAGAAGAGCAGGCGGTGGCCCTCACCCACGAGCGCGCTCACGCCGCGCGCAGAGACGCGCTGATGCGACTCGTCGCTCGAGCGACCGCGGCCTTGCACCTGCCCGGGGTCGGGGGATGGCTGCTGCGCGAACTGGAGGTCGCAGCCGAGCAGTGCTGCGACGAGGCCGCGGCCGCGGCCGCAGGAGACCGGCTCCTCGTCGCGAGCACCATCCTCAAGGTCGAGCGTTTGGTGCGCGCGTCGGGCACGAGCGAACCAGCGGCCTTCGCCGACGTCTCGGTCGCGCTCGGGACCTGCGCGGTTGAGCGACGGGTCGAGGCGCTCTTGGTGGCACCGCGGGTCGAGCCCTCACTGCGTCTGGCCGGCGCGCTCACAGTCGCGGCGCTGGGCGCCGCGCTCGCCTGCGCGGAAGGGGTGCACCACCTCGCTGAGTCCGCGCTCTCTCGCATCGCTCACTGAGGTCGCTATGGACTCGAATCGTGAATGTCTCGGTGCGGCCAGAAAACCGACGACGGCTCGGTTTTTGTGGGCCCTGATGTGTGTGGGCTTGTGCGCCACCCGCGCTGAGGCGGAACCCGCGCTGGACGCGCTCGTCCTCGAGGAGCGCGAGGTCGTCGAGCGCGCGCTCCAGCGCGACGACCTGGCCCGGGCGCTCGAGGGGGAGCGCGTCAGCGCCGAGGCGCGCGCCGACGCTGCGGCGGCGTATCCGAACCCCGAGTTGAGTTACATCCGCGAGCAGCCGCTCGACGCGCTGGGAGCGGTCGACGACGAGGTGACGCTGGCCCAGACCATCGACATCTCAGGTCGCCGAGGTCTCCGGCATGACGCCGCTCAGGGCAGAGCCCGGGCGACCCGGCTCGAGGGCGGCGCTCAGCGGGCTCAGCGGGCGGCGCAGGCGCGCGCACGCTTCTACGCCCTGCTGCTGCGCCAGGAGCGCGCCGTCGCCCTCGAGGGCTGGGTCAGGCGCATCGACGAAGCGCTCGCGGTGGTGACCCAAAGGTTCCAAGGGGGAGAAGCAGCGCTCTACGACCGGCGCCGCTTGGAGCGTGAGCGGGCCGTCGCGCTCGCCCGCCTCAGCGCCGAGCGCGCCGGCCTGCAGGCGGAGCAGATCCACCTGAGCAGTGTGATTGCGCCGACCACGACGAGCCTGACAGTCCGTGTGCGCGGCACCTTGATGCCGCCGGACGACATCCTGTCGCTGCCCGGAGCGCGTGCGTCCGCGAGCGCTCACCCCGCCCTGCGCGCGCTCGATGAGCGCGCCGCCAGCTTGGCGGTCGACGCCGCCGCGGCGGAGCGCGGCTGGGTGCCTGACCTGCGCGTGGTCGGCGGGTTCAAGGGCACCGAGGTCGAACCCGGCGCTCGGAGCCTGAGTCTCGTCTTGGGCGTCGCGCTCGCGCTCCCGCTGTGGGGCGAAGCGTCCGCGTTCGCTGGGATTGCGCGAGGCGAACTTCTGGGTGCGCA
>Ga0209598_10002852_pt1 | contig 13255 bp, 12 predicted proteins | sample M_140807_EF_Meta_FD_187317 | JGI IMG/M metagenome (GOLD analysis project Ga0209598, IMG submission 187317) | Freshwater microbial communities from Lake Montjoie, Canada to study carbon cycling - M_140807_EF_MetaG (SPAdes) (version 2) | ecosystem: Environmental > Aquatic > Freshwater > Lake... | reverse complement strand
CGGGCCCTCAGCCGCGACCTGGCCCTGGCGATCCGCGAACCGATCGAGGCGATGGGCTGGCCCCTGCGGGTGGGCCTGCGCAACGGCGACACCCCCAGCGCTGAGCGCAACCGCCAGCTCAAGGCGCCCCCCGAGATCCTGATCACCACCCCGGAATCGCTCGCCCTGCTGCTGAGCGGCCCCCATGCCGAACGGCTGTTCAGCGGACTGCGGGCCGTGGTGATCGATGAATGGCATGAACTGCTCGGCAGCAAGCGCGGCAGCCAGACCGAACTTTGCCTCGGGTGGCTGCGGCGTCTGCGCCCGGAACTGCGCACCTGGGCGATCAGCGCCACGATCGGCAACCTCCTGGAGGCGGCCCGTGCAGCCGTGGGCACGGACCGCGAACCGGACATCATTAGTGCCGCCCTGGAGCGCTCCACCTCGATCCGCAGCCTGCTGCCCGAGGCGATCGACGGCTTTCCCTGGGCCGGCCACCTAGGGCTGCGCATGCACGAGGTGCTGGTGGGAGCTCTCGATCCAGGGATCTCCACCCTGCTGTTCACCAACACCCGCAACCAGGCGGAACGCTGGTTCCAGTGCCTGCGCTGGGCCTGCCCGGAGATGGAGGGGGCCTTGGCCCTCCACCACAGCGCCATCGACCGGGCCGAGCGGGAGGCGATCGAGGCGGGGGTGAAGGAGGGATCGATCCGCTGGGTTGTGTGCACCAGCTCCCTGGATCTGGGGGTGGATTTCCAGCCGGTGGAGCGGGTTGTGCAGATCGGCAGCGCCAAGAACCTGGCGCGGCTGCTGCAGCGTTCCGGCCGCTCAGCCCACCGGCCGGGGGGCTGCAGCGAGGTGCTTTTCCTACCCACCAACGCCCTGGAACTGCTGGAAGTAAGCGCCATGCGGCGGGGATTGGCGGCAGGGCTGGTGGAACACCGCACACCGCCCCAGGCACCGCTGGATGTGCTGCTGCAGCACCTGACCGGTCTGGCCTGCGGACCCGGCTTCGAACCTGAGCTGGAATGGGAAACGGTTCGCCGCTGCTGGAACTTCCGCGAGCTGTCCCGCGCCGATTGGGACTGGTGTCTGCGATTTCTCGAGCACGGGGGCGATTGCCTCGGGGCCTACCCGCGCTTCCGCAAGCTGGAGCGGGAACCAGCCGCCGTCACCCCCTTCCGCTACCGGGTCAAGGAGCCTGCCATCGCCAGGCTCCACCGGCTCCAGATCGGCACGATTACCGCCGATCGCGCCGTTACGGTGCGCTACGTGCGGGGGGTGGTGCTTGGCCATGTGGAGGAGATGTTCGTGTCGCGGCTCAAGCCAGGCGACACCTTTTTCTTTGCGGGCCGGGGATTGGAGTTCGTGCGGCTGCGGGAGATGACCGCCCAGGTGAAGGCCTCCAGCAAGAAGAGCAGCACCGTGCCGGCCTGGGCCGGCGGCCAGCTGTCCCTCTCCGATCTGCTCAGCCACCACCTGCGCCAGGAGTTGAGCCGCTGCGCTGCCGGTCAGCTGGACAGTCCCGAGCTCCTGGCCCTGGCTCCTCTGCTCGATCGCCAGAGCGATCTCTCCCGCATCCCCGGGCCCGGCGAGCTGCTGGTGGAGGTCTGCCGCAGCCGCGAGGGCAGCCACCTCTACGCCTACCCCTTTGAGGGACGCTTCGTGCATGAGGGCATCGGCTTCCTCTGGGCCTGGCGTCTCGCGCGCCACCAGCGGGGCACGATCACGGTGTCGGTAAACGATTACGGCTTCGAGCTACTGGCCCCCCGCGGCTACCCATTCGCCGAGCTGTTCAAGCAGCACGGCGAGGCCCTGCTGGCAGGCGAAGACCTCCTGGAGGATCTGGCGATGGCGATCAACCTGTCGGAGCTCTGTCGCCGCCGCTTCCGCGCCATCGCCCAGGTGGCGGGGCTGGTGAACAACGGCTATCCAGGCAAGGGCAAGAGCGGCGGCCAGCTGCAGATCAGCGCGGCCCTGCTCTTCGATGTGTTCAGCCGCCATGAACCCAGCAACCGCCTGCTGGCTCAGGCCAGGGCTGAGGTGCTGCGTGAACAGCTGGAGGTGGAGAGGATCGCGGCGTCCATGGAGCGACTACGCGCCGCCACAATGGTGCTGGAGCTCCCGCCAAGACCTGGCCCCCTGGCCTTTCCGCTGCTGGCCGAGCGGCTCAACAACCGCATGAGCAATGAATCGGTGCTGGAGCGCCTGACCCGGCTGCGGGCCGATGCAGAGCGGGCTGAGGGGCTCTGATGGCTGGATTCAGGCGCGCTCGAGCCGCTTCACGATGTAAGCCATCAGGGCCAGGGAACCGGCCAAGGCGATCAGCAGGGCGATGGTCATCGAAACCAGTGCAAACCTATTCATTATCAACGGCCTGCCCATCAGCGGCAGCCGCCATGACCCAGCCCGCCGATCACGATGATCCTGCGGCCTGCGGAGCGCCGAAAGTGAAAGGGGAGCAGCGGAGCTGCACGAGCAGCTCCAGGATCCTGTGACCCACGGCGGGTTCGCTATGGCGCCTGGGGCATCGCCACAGCAACGGCAGCTCGTGTTCGTCTACGGCACCCTCAAACGCGGTGAAAAGAATCACCACTGGCTCGAGGGTGCCAGCTGGCAGGGCGAAGCGGAACTGAGCGGGGTGCTCCTGCACGACCTGGGCCCCTTCCCCATGGCGGTGATCGGTGAGGGCACGGCCATCGGGGAGGTGTATGCCGTGGAGGAGCACGGGCTGGCGCGGCTCGACGAGCTGGAGGGCTACCCCCGTCTCTACGACCGACAGAAGCTCAGCCTGAACGAAGGCCGGCAGGCCTGGGTGTACCTGGGCCGCCACCGCCAGGTGCGTCATGCGCCGTTGGTGGTCGGCGGCAGCTGGCATCCCATCAAAACCTGAGCCTTACCCCATAACATCGAGCCTTACCCCATAACCAGGGAAGATCGCGGACATGGCGGCCAATGCGTTAGAAATCGCAAAGTTGCAACTGTTCCATGGCCCAGTCCCCCGCCGCCCAGCCCTCCCGGGTCAGCCGCCAAGCCGATGAGACCAATGACCGTCAGGTACACCTCGCCCAGCTCCGCAGGGTTGAATTGATCAACGGCCGCGCTGCCATGCTGGGCCTCGTGATAGGCGTCGTGGTCGAAGGCCTCACCGGCTTCGGCATCCTCCACCAAATCGGCCTCGGTGCCCTCGTGGATGGCTACACCGCCTGCCGCACCCAGTACCTGCCCTTCTGCTTCTGATCCCAGCGCACCCAGATCAGGGCCTGTTTCCAATCAATGGCCCATGCCGGCTTGATCGAGATTGCCGCTCGAGAAGCGTGTCTCGATCATGGCCTGGTTGGGCTTCTGGTCGGGTGCCTTTCCATCGCTCACTGAAGCTCAACCCGTGCCCATCAGCCAACGCCCGGCAGCAGCCACGATCAAGGTGCTCCCCGCCTGCAGTAGCCAGCTGATGCGATCAGGTAGTAGCAGGCGGCGCAGCAGCACCACCGAACCGATCAGGCCCAGACCCACGGCCAGGGTCTGACAGAAGCCGATGACATGGGGATCGGCAGCCCAAGCCGGCAACCCCGATAGGACGGCGGCCAGGGAGCCGGCCCCTTCACCGAGGCGGGAATCGGCCAGCAGCGGTGCTGCGCTCACCGGCAGCACCATGCCCGCCTCGGCCAAGCCGAGGGCCAGGTGATGGGCCAGCATCAAGCCCCAAAGCAGGGGAAGCAGGGCATACAGCAGCAGCCAAGGTCGTCCCCGGCTTGGCAGCAGGCGGGCAGCGGCGTTGCGCGCTACCAGCCAGAGGCCGGCGGGCAGGGCCAGTGCCAGACATCCGATCGCCAGTCGGGGTAGCAGGGGGCCTTCGCTCAAGGAGAATGCCTCCTGAGCCTGTAAACCCAAACCGGCGGCGAGGGTCGTCGCAGGCCACCGATGGCCGCTCTCCAGCGCCGCCACCTTTCCGGGCAGCCACCCCAGCAGCCGCTCCCAGTGGTGCAGGCAAAGCCCCCCCGCCAGCACCAGGATCAATCCCGCCTCACCGGCCGGGGGGTCCATCGACCGCTGCAGGTCAGCGGCTGGGGGGCGCAGACGCACGGTCACAGAACGGTGGGGGCAGGCCTGGGCGCAGGTGAGGCAGAGCACGCAGTTGCGGTTGTCGGCTAGGTGGGCCGGATGGGTGCCCACCGGGCAGCCCGCCGTGGCGTAGCCCTCCCCCTCGGCCGGCCCTCCCTTGAAGCACGCAAAGCTGGTACAGCTACCGCTGCAGGTGCCGATCTGGGCCCGCAGCTCACTGATGGCCAACTTGGCGAACAGACCGTTCATGCCGCCCACGGGGCAGAGATAGCGGCACCAGAAGCGCTTCTCAAAAGCCAGCGACCCCACCACGGCGCCGGCGGTGATCAGCAACAGCAGGCAGCTGCTCAGCCAGGCGGTGTTCTCGAGGTTGCCCACCGCTTCCCAGAGGAGGATCGCAGCGAAACCCGCAGCGAGCAGGGGGGCAGCCCAGCGGTCGTTGTCGCCGCGGGGCCAACGCTGAGGCTGCCAGCCCAGCAGTCGCGCCAGCCGCTGGACGATCTCCCCCCACACCATGAACGGGCAGAAGGAACACCACAGCCGCCCCACCAGGGGATAGGTGAGCAGGATCAGCGGCCACCACCAGGCCCAAAAGAGGTTGAGGCCGCCGTTATGGGCCCGGTCCTGGGGACCCAGCCAGAGCCAGAGATTCACCAGCACGAACACCCAACTCACGACCCCGAACAGCAGGGTGTTCCACAGGCGGGGTGAGCGCATCAGGTTGCGCAGCTGCGGTTTCCAGCGCCACAGCTCGAAGCGAGCGCGGACCTGCTGGCGCCGCTCAGTCCAGAACACATCCTCCGGCAACACCGGCGGCCGGCTGGCGGCGCACTGGCGCAGCGCCCGGTCGATCAGCTGGCTGAGTTCGCGAATGTTGCCGGGGAAGTCGTAGGTCTGCAGCCGTTTCACCAGGGCCGCACTCACCTGGGGCGGTGGGCTCCAGCCCAGGCTGCGCGCCTTCTGGCGCACGCCATAGCGCAACCATTCGCCCAAGTCCTGGCGGCGCACCCGTAGCGGCGGCACCCGAATCGGCCGATCGATCGCCTCGAAGCCGTCGAGGTGGGTTTCGGAGGTGAGATAGATCCTGCCGCGGAAATCGTGCTCCTGCCCGTCGGGCCCCTGCCAGCGACGCTCCAGGGCCAGCTCTCGCAGGCGGGGAAGCAGGACCGGGGCCACCAGATCAACCTGGTCGATCAGCAGCGCGCCGGCGCCGAGGATCTCCAGGAGTGCCTTGCAGTCGGGCCCCGGTGCGAACAGCTCGGCGCCATCGGGACGCAGCAGGGCGCCATTGAGACGCACCAGCAATTGCTTGCGGGCCGCGGAGCCGTAGTGAATCAGGGCGGCGATATTGTCCTTCTCCAGGCCGGGCTCGCCGCTGATCAGCACCGGTGCGCCGCTGGGATCGGCGGCGGCCAGCCGGATCGCATCACGAAGTTTCTGGGCGTAGCGGCTGCTCCCCACGATCCCGCGCCGCACCCGGCCCAGCAGCAAGGGGGCAAGGCGGCGAAGGTCGGCCGCCGTGGGGTTGGCATCCATGAGCATCAGCCGGGCCCTGAGAACTGAATTCTGATCGCAGACCCTGGCTCAAGAAAGCTCGGCCGGCTGGATCGGCACTGGCCGCTGCATCGGCTGCACCTCGATGCCCCCCGCCGGCTGCCTCGGACTCCGCTTCCCTCCAGATCCTGACGCTCGATGCCAGTCTGGCGATGATGGACAGGTCTCCCCCACCGACCCCATGACCCTCACCCTCTACGGCGCCGCCCGCAGCCGGGCCTCGATGGTGCGCTGGTACCTGGAGGAGAAGGCGATCCCCTACGCGTTCGTGCAGCTCGACATCAAGAGCGGCGAACACCGCCACGAGCCCTTCACCACCATCAATCCCTTCGGCAAGGTGCCAGCCCTGGTGGATGACACCCTTGCCAGCCCCGATGGAGGCCCCCTGAAGCTGTTCGAGAGCGGCGCCATCCTCTTCCACCTGGCCGAGCATTACGGCGAGGAGTTCGACCCGCAGGAGCCCGGCGGGGCTGAGGCGGCCGCCGCCCGGAGATCCTTGACGGCCCAGTGGCTCCTGTTCGCCAATGCCAGCCTCGGTCCGGCGATGTTCCAACTGGAAGCGCGGCCGGATGAGTTCGCCCGCCAGCTCGCCACGGTCGATGGGCTGCTGGCGGCAGGCCCCCACCTGCTCGCCGGCGTCTGGGGTGATCCCGGCTGGGGAGCGGCCGACTGCGTGCTGCAGTCGTACCTGGCCTATATCCCTCTCTTCTGCCCCCAGGTGGACCTCAGCCCCTATCCGGCGGTGCAGGCAGCGATTGAGGCCACGCGCAACCGGCCCACTTACCAAAAGTCGATGGGGGTGGCTTGAGCATCGGCTCCGGCCAGCACCCCTGGATCTGGCACGGTCACCGCCTCGATCTGCTCGCCGAGCGGGCCGTGTGGGATCCGCAACAGCGCACCCTGCTGGTGGCCGATCTCCATCTCGGCAAAGCCGAGCTGTTCCAGGCCCATGGCGTGGCCCTGCCCAGCGATGGGGATGCCGCCAGCCTCAATGCCCTGCTGGAGCTGGCCCACCGCTTCCTTCCCGAGCAGGTGGTGGTACTCGGTGATCTGATCCATGGTCGGGTGGGCATCACCACCGAACTGCGGCAGAAGCTGGTGGCCCTTCCCGAACTGCTGGGTTGCCCGCTGCGGTTGATCGATGGCAACCACGAGCGGGGCAGCTGGCTGGAGGGGCTGCGGCGGGAACCCTCCTGCGCCCTCGGTCCCCTTTGGCTAAGCCATGGCCCCGAACCACGGCCCGGCCATCTCAATCTTTGCGGCCACCTGCATCCGGTGGCGGTTGTGGGCCATGGGGCCGACCGGCTGCGGCTGCCCTGTTTCGCCCATCGGCAAGGGGGCGATCGTGAAAACCATGGCCCGAACGGCGAACAACTGGTGCTGCCTGCCTTCGGTTCCTTGACGGGAGGCCATCCCTACACCGAGGCCGATGGGCTCTGGCTGGTGGCTGAGGGGAACGTGGTTCCCTGGCGAACCCCACGGCCCAACAATGGGCTTGCCTGCCAAGCCGACGCCCGACCATAGGGTTTGAGCCCTCATTCCACCCAAGCCCCCGAATCTCTTCTACGGCGGATCCACTAGCCCAGACCCCAGCAGGGGAAAGCCACCCCGTGCTGCCGTGGGAGCCCTGGTGGCGATCGCAGCACCGCGGTGCCTTCCCGATGCCCCAAACTCCGAGGCCTTCAGCCTCGACCTCAATCCCCGCGCCGTGCAGTTCGATCTGCTGGCCTTCCGACCGCTGAGCTCACCGCCGCCCCTGCCCTGATCGGCGGGCTGGAGGGCTTACCCCGCAGCCGCCAAGGCCCGCACCACATCACCGCGGGTGAGCACCCCCAGCGGGCGCCGCTCAGCATCCAGCACAAACAATCTCTGAGTGGAGCGATCGTGCAACAGCTTTGCCGCTGCCGGCAACTGGGTTGTGGCTTCACAGGCATGGGGTTGGGACCCCATCACATCCGCCACAGTGCTGCCTAGCACCTGGTGCACCTGGCGGTCCCACGCCAGCGGATTGCGCAGGTAGATCACCGCATCCAGAAGCATCAGGTAAGGGCCGGCGTCGAAACCGCTTTCGCGCACCATCAGGTCGGTTTCGGTGAGCTCACCCACCAACTCACCCGCTTCGCCAACCACCGCCAAACCGCTCACGTGGTGCTCGCTCATCAACTTCACCGCCTCCTGGAGGGGCGTCGCTCTCTGCACGCTGAGCACCGGGCTGGTCATCACCTCCGCCACCGACCGTTCCACCACCATTCCCGGATCCTGCCGTTGCAATCTTCCTATTGTGCCGGCGCGACTCCGGACCTGAAAGGCCAGCGGGCAGGATGGTCACACGCCTGAATCCGGTGGCCCCGCCGCCCGCTGTGCCCTTGGGAGTGCCCGTGCTGCGCCGTCTCGCCGACCTGCTCACCATCGGCCGGGCCCTGCTGGGCCTGCCGCTGCTTCTAGCTCTTTCGGCCGGATATTCCGGCCTGGCCTGGGGGCTGCTGCTGCTAGGGGGCCTGAGCGACGCTGCCGATGGGGCCCTGGCCCGCAGCGCCGGCGGTGGCTCGGTCTGGGGTGCCCGCCTCGATCCCCTCACCGACAAGATCCTGATCAGTGCGCCGCTGATCTGGCTAGCGGCTCTGGGGGTGCTGCCCATCTGGGCGGTGTGGCTGTTGCTGGCCCGGGAGCTGCTGATCTCCGGCTGGCGCGCCGGCCAGGGCAGCGGCGGTCCCGCCTCCCTGGCCGGCAAGGCGAAAACGATCCTCCAGTTTCTTGCCCTGCTGTTGTTGCTCTGGCCCGCTGACTGGACCCTCGGGGTGCCGGCCGGAGCAGCAGGGGGCTTCGGGCTACCGGTGCTGATGCAGGTGATCGGATGGTGGCTGTTCTGGCCCTCTCTGCTCCTGGCACTCAGTTCGGCTTGGGGCTACCTGCGGCAGGGACGGCTTGGGGAAAGAATTTGATGGCGTGAGAAGGGGGAGCGTCTCGGCAACACCCTTCTTTAACGATCGATTCACCGCAATCTCAATCTCCATACACAGGGTTCGGCGTGATCGCGATGAGGGCTCTGCCGGTATCGCGATCAACCGGCCAGCAGGGCCTCGTCAGCTGAGAAATCGGGGCCGGTGGGCAGCCGCAGGGCGTAATCGTTTGTGTAACTGTCCACCAGGGTGGCCTCCAGATCGAAGCCCGGCTCCCAGGCCAGCTCGCGCCGCACCCGGGTGATGTCGGTGAGGAAGTGGGCCAGGCGCAACGGAAAGGCCTTGCGGGCTTTCTTGTCGAGCGCGGCGGGATCGAAGCTGCGGATCTCCACAGCGGCAGGATCCTTGCCGGCGGCCCGAGCGGCGGCCTGAACTAGGCCACGGAAGGTGATGCCCTGGCGGCCGCTGCAGTTGTAGATGCGGTTGGCGGCGGCCTCAACCTCGATCGAGCGAGCCATCGCCGCCGCCAGATCGTTCACGTGACCGACTTGGGTGATCGTGCTGCCATCCCCCGGCAGGGGCACAGGCCGGTCATGCACGATGCGGTCGAAGAACCAGCTCTCCACGGGGTTGTAGTTGCCCGGACCCACGATGTAAGTGGGCCGGAAGCTGGTGAAGGGGATGCCCTGGCTGCGCAGCCAGTCCTCGGTTTCGGCCTTGCCGGCGTGGCGGCTGGCCGGATCGGTGGGGCTGTCCTCATCGAGGGGCCAGAGCTCGCTGTCGGCGTAGACGCCGGCTGAACTCACATACACGAAGCGATGGCTCGGCGCCCCGGTGCGCGCGATCACGGCGCTGGAATCCTCCTGGGTGCGGCCGGAGCTATCCACGATCACATCGAAGCGACGCCCTTCCAGGAGCTGCAGACCCTCCGGGGTGCCGCGGTCACCCACCAGGTGCTCCACCCCGGCGGGCACGGGCTGATTACCGCGGCTGAACAGGGTGAGGGAATGGCCGGCGTCCTGCAGCAGCCGCACCAGCGGCTTGCCCACGAAGCGGGTACCGCCCATCACCAGGATGTCCATGCCGAAACCCGCGGGCGGGCCGTGAAACCGGCTGCCATTCAAACCCCCCTGTCGGCTGGATGGGCGTTGGCCCGGCCCGGATGGGGGCCTTGATGGCCCGGCTCCCATCACCGGGGTCATGCTGGTGTCGAACCGCCCGAAGGTGGGCCCCATGCCGATCGGAATCGCCTGGACCGCCCAGCCGGCCGCGCTGGCGAGCACCGGGGGCTACCGCCATTTCGCGCTGATCGGTGAGCGGGGCAAGGGGGGCGAACGGGCGGTGGAGCTGGCGGCGGTGCTGGAGCGCTCCTTCCGGCTGGTGGTGCCGCTGCGGAGCCTGCGCGACCGGCAGCTCTGGCAGCCTGGCTGGCAGTCTCTGCGCCGCGCCATGCAGATCATCCCCGCCATCGACCTGCTGGACGGCCACTGCGTGCGGCTGCACCAGGGCGATTACGACCAGGTGACCCGCTTCTCAGGCGATCCGGTGGCCCAGGCCCTGGCCTGGCAACGGCAGGGAGCCGAACGGCTCCACCTGGTGGATCTCGACGGAGCCCGTAGTGGCGAACCGGTGAACGATGCCGTGGTGCGGGCGATCGTGGCGGCGCTCGCCATCCCGGTGCAGCTCGGCGGCGGGGTGCGGAGCCTTGAGCGGGCCGAGGCCCTGCTGGCGATCGGCCTCGACCGGGTGATCCTCGGCACCGTGGCGATCGAGCAACCGGCCCTGGTTCGGGAACTGGCAGGCCGCCATCCGGGACGCATCGTGGTGGGCATCGACGCCCGCAACGGCCGGGTGGCCACCCGCGGCTGGCTGGAGGCGAGCGATGTGGAAGCCGAGGACCTGGCGGCGAGCTTCGAAGGCAGCGGCGTCGCCGCCCTGATCACCACCGACATCGCCACCGACGGCACCCTGGCCGGACCAAACCTCCCCTTTCTGCGGCGTATGGCTCAGGCCAGTTCCATTCCGGTGATCGCCTCCGGCGGCATCGGCGATCTTACGGATTTGCTCAGCCTCCTCTCCCTGGCGCCCCTCGGGGTGGAAGGAGTGATCGTGGGCCGAGCCCTCTACGACGGTCGGGTGGATCTGGCCGAAGCCCTGCAGGCGATCGGTCCGGCCCGCCTGCAGGATCCGGACAGCCTGCCGATCGCCTGACCTCCAGGGGCTGGCGGGTTGTCCGAGGGAAGGAATCGGAGCCAACCTCCAAGCCATAGGCCATGACTTGACAAGCGGACACAAAACAGTTCCTGGATCAGCTGACCTATAACAGAGCAACGCACGAAATCCAATCAGCGTGGCCCTCGCCACTTTCTCTATAGGGGGTCCCCCCGCCAAGGACACCCAGATCAGCTCCGGCGGGCCCGCCCACTACGACGACGGTCGACCCGCCAACGTGGATGACGTGTACCAGCGTTGCCGCCACCTCGGCATGCGCCTCAGCCGGCAGCGCCGCATGGTGCTCGATCTGCTCTGGGCCGAGCGCAGTCACCTCAGCGCCCGCGACATCTTCGAGAAACTCAATGATCTGGGTCGCAATATCGGCCATACCTCCGTTTATCAGAACCTTGAGGCCCTGCAGTCGGCCGGGGTGATCGAATGCATCGACCGGGCCAGCGGTCGCCTTTACGGCTATCGGGCAGATCCCCACAGCCACCTGACCTGCGTGGAATCCGGATCCATCACCGACCTCGATGTGGAGCTGCCCGACGACCTGCTCCGCCAGATCGAGGCCGCCACGGGTTTCGCCATCGAGAGCTACACCCTCCATCTCAGTGGCCGGCGCCGCCCCTGAGCCGCGACGCAAAGATTCAAGCCTGGATGGATCGTCAGCCGCTCGTTACGGTGTGGGCCAACCCGCACTCCCGACCGTGAGCCGCCGCAAGGCTGAGCCCGGCCCATGGCTTCTTCTCTTCGCCGAGCCCCTGCAGCGTGAGGGGTTGCAGCGCTGGCTCGAGGACGACCCGGCGGGTTATCGCATCACGGCGGATCCTGCCCAGGAGGGTCTTTCACCACGGCTACTGATCTGGAGCGTCACCAGCCCACCGCCAGCCGAGCGACTCGAGGCCGAAGTCCGCCAACTGCTCGATCGCTGGCAACCCGCGCCGCTGCTGCTCCTGCTTCCGGAGGGCCACCGCTACCCCCAGCGACTGCTCCTGAGTCTGCCGGTGCAGGGCCTGCTGGAGCAGCCTGAGCCCAGCCTGCTGCGCCAGAGCGTGGCCACCCTCCTGGCCGGTGGCCGAGTGGTGGAGATCGCCCCGGCCTCGGGACCACCACCGCCGCCGCCCGAGCGGCCACCCCTGGGTCTGGGGGAATGGTTGCTGGTGAGTGGCCTCCAACAGATCGATGCTGAACTGCGCACCTGTTCAGCCCTGCTCGACCCGCTGCCCGCCAACCCCATGGCCCAGCTGCTGCTGGAGGGCCGGCGCCGGGAACTGCGGGCGGCCCGCTCCCTGCTGCTCTGGCTCTGGGGGCCCCTGCAGATGGCCTGGAGCCCCGGGGAGGGCGCCTGGGAGCCGGCGGCGCCTGGTGCAGGATCCGCTGCTGCAGCCCGGCTCGAGCTTCGCGGCTCCCCAGGTTCCAAGGGCAGCGCCGGCGTGGGCCAGCCGGTGCTCCACAGCGAAGTGACGCCTGGCCAGGGAGGGGTGAGCCTCACCCTGCGCCAACGCACCGCCGACGGCATCTGGGAAGCCCTGCGGGAGCGTCTCAGCCAGGCGGCCAGCCTGGGGCCCGACAATCGCAGTGGCGAGCTGCTGGCCTTCGATGGTCTTCATCCCGACCGTCGCAGCGATCTGCTGCTGGCCCTGCTGGAACAGTTCGAACTGCTGCGCCGGCGGCTCCAACACCAGGAGATCGGGGGCGACGCGCTGATCCTGGCCTGGAATGAGCTCCAGCCTGAGCTACGGCGCCAGGCCCTGCGCCGGATGGCCGGCTCCTACGTGCAGCTGCCGAACGAGGGGCAACTCCGCCCCGTGGCCGACACCCTGGTTGGATCGGCCGATTTTGACGTGATGGATCCGGAACTCCCCGATCCCAGGGCCATGCTCACCACCCTCCTGCAGGCCCGTCCGCTGCTGGTGGAGGGGCGGCTGCTGGGCCCCGATGAACCCCAGGCTGTGCTGTATCTGGAGATGTTGCTGGCCAACTGGCTGGTGCGCAGTGCCGAGCTGATCAGCGCCGAGGTGCTCGCCGCCTGTGCCGAGTGGCCCGAGCTGCGGCGCTACCTGCTGCGGCCCGACCTGCTAGCCACCCGCAACCTCGAACGGCTGCGCAACCAGCTCAACAGCCAGCAGCGCTGGAGCAGCTGGATCACCCGTCCTGTGCAGCTCTACGAAAGCCGGCGGCCGCTCTTCCGTCTTGAAGCCGGGGCGATCGACACCATCACCCTCACCGAGCCGAGGGACCGAGAATTGCGGCAGTTGCCCTGGCTCCAGCAACTGGTGACCCTGGCCTTAGAGGCCCGCGACGCCCTTGCCCCCCAGGTGCAGAGCCTCATCCGGGCCTCCGGCGACCTCGTGGTGGTGGTGCTCACCCAGGTGGTGGGCCGGGCGATCGGACTGGTGGGGCGCGGCATCGCCCAAGGGATGGGACGCAGCCTCGGCCGAACCGAACGGAGCTGAAAGACGACGGGCACAATGGTGCCCAGCCGTCAGCGGGACTTGCCCCACACCAACGATCAGCGCCGCCCAGCGCCCCCGATGGTCCCG
>Ga0209598_10002848_pt1 | contig 13270 bp, 10 predicted proteins | sample M_140807_EF_Meta_FD_187317 | JGI IMG/M metagenome (GOLD analysis project Ga0209598, IMG submission 187317) | Freshwater microbial communities from Lake Montjoie, Canada to study carbon cycling - M_140807_EF_MetaG (SPAdes) (version 2) | ecosystem: Environmental > Aquatic > Freshwater > Lake... | reverse complement strand
AAAAAGGGTTTCACACTTGCGCAGAAGATGGTCGGTCGTGCTTGTGGCCTACCTGAAGGCCAGGGCGTGCGTCCCGGCTCTTACTGCGAACCTGCGATGACCTCAGTCGGCAGCCAGGATACAACTGGCCCGATGACACGCGACGAACTCAAAGATCTCGCTTGCTTGGGTTTCTCGGCTGACCTGGTCATGCAATCGTTCTGCCACACAGCAGCATATCCAAAACCAGTTGATGTCAAAACACACCACTCGTTGCCTCAGTTCATGAGCAACCGTGGTGGTATCTCGCTGCGTCCAGGCGATGGCGTGATCCACTCATGGCTCAACCGCATGTTGTTGCCCGATACCGTCGGTACTGGTGGTGATTCACACACTCGTTTCCCGATCGGCATCAGCTTTCCAGCGGGTTCTGGCTTAGTCGCTTTTGCGGCTGCCACAGGCGTGATGCCTTTGGATATGCCTGAGTCAGTGTTGGTGCGTTTCAAAGGCAAGATGCAACCCGGCGTGACGTTGCGTGACTTGGTCAGCGCGATCCCACTGTATGCGATCAAGGCAGGCTTGTTAACGGTTGACAAGCAAAACAAGCAAAACGTGTTTTCGGGTCGTATCCTTGAGATCGAAGGTTTGCCTGATCTCAAAGCCGAACAAGCGTTTGAACTGTCAGATGCCTCAGCCGAGCGTTCAGCAGCTGGCTGCACGATTCGACTGAACAAAGAGCCTGTCATTGAATACATCAATAGCAACATCGTCATGTTGAAGTGGATGATCGCTAATGGCTACTCAGACGAGCGCAGCATCACACGCCGCATTCAAGCCATGGAAGCCTGGATCAAGAACCCTCAGTTGTTGCAGCCTGACGCTGATGCTGAATACGCAGCGATCATTGAAATTGATCTCGCCGAAATTCATGAACCGATCGTCGCTTGCCCGAATGACCCGGATGATGTCAAAACATTATCAGAGGTGTCTGGCGCCAAGATCGACGAGGTGTTTATCGGTAGCTGCATGACCAACATTGGTCATTTCCGTGCAGCTTCGAAACTGCTCGAAGGCAAGCGCGACATGCCTGTAAAGTTGTGGATTGCACCCCCAACCAAAATGGATGCTGCGCAATTGACCGAAGAAGGACACTACGGCGTGTTCGGCTCGGCTGGTGCTCGTACTGAAATGCCAGGTTGCTCGCTATGTATGGGCAATCAGGCTCAGGTGCGCGAAGGCGCGACGGTGATGTCAACCAGTACGCGTAACTTCCCGAACCGCTTGGGCAAAAACACAAACGTGTATCTGGGTTCTGCCGAACTCGCTGCAATTTGCTCGAAACTCGGTCGCATCCCGACTAAAGAAGAGTATCTGACAGACATGGGCGTCTTAAGCAAGAACGGCGACCAGATCTACAAGTACCTCAACTTTGACCAAATCCCCGACTACAAAGATGTCGCCGATACGATTGCGTCTTAAGCCTTAACTGAGCGTCGTTTATAAACCTCGCTTATCTGAACAGCCCCGTAAAGTTGGAATCTTATCCAGCTTTACGGGGTTTTTCTTTAGGGAGCCTTTGAGTGGGGCTCGGCGCAGCACCCTCAGCGAGGTCAGTCGCTCAAACGCTATACAAAGAACAAACGACGATTCGTTTAGATAGTTCGTTACACTAGAGCCCTTTATTGCAGCTTTTCTGGTTTCTGACATTTCTATGGCTCGTGCTCGCGCTTCCTCTTCTCCCAAACGACTCAATCGCGACTCGTCGCGCTTGGTGGCCCTATCGCTCGCTTTGCATAACTCAGGCAGCCGCGTTGAGGATCGTTTTTGGGAAACTGAACTTGAAAATCTTTTAAACAAACTGATGCGGGCCGGACAAGACGCTACCCTCGATGCTGCGCTTGATCACCTCTCTACCACCGATATAGGCGGCTATGAAGTCTTGATCGAACAGGCTGAAACGCACTCTGAATCATGCGTTCTTGAAAAAGATGGTAAGCCCTTTGACGTTTTACTCGTCATTGCACCCTTAGTTGCCTGGACACGCTACAGCATCCCCGCGGTGGCCTTGAGCGATAGCATTGTGTCAGCACTAGCAGGCCATTTGCAAACCCACGTGCTGGCAACCGGCGCACACATCGCGATGATGCCTCAGTTAATCAGCCTCGATCAAATGCCACGCACGCTTTGCGAAACCTACGACTGGCTGCACAAACTAGGTGCCACCGCTTTAGATTTACCCAGTGGCCCACCCACACTGAATCACGAACCTGACTCGTTCAACATGCTGGCCGACACCCGTTATATTGCGATTGGCGTGGCCGTGCCCGCTGGCAAGCCGGTATTTCGCTGGCAAGAAACCGTCGGCGAACTCGGAAACGGTCGAGAGCCTTGTCTTGAAAAGTGGGCCGCGGATACTCAACCGATTTTCACGAGTCTGTTAGCGGGCTGCGGCTTCGAAATCTTAATCCCTGACGCGTACTACGTCAGCAACCGCGAGGCCGATCGCCGAATTCGTCCACTGTCAGTTAAGTCGGCGGTGGTTTGGCTTGAAGGTGCGTTGCAGCTCGAAGCGAGTCAACTGCGCGCTGTGATAGCGGGTTGTGGTGAACGCACCGTCGAAGAATACCGAATTGGCTTTACACAAAAGAATCAAACTGAAGTCATCTATGGTTGCCTATGGCCGCTTTACGGTCTCGACGAAGACGAACCCCTGCTTGACGGGCAGCCTGCGCCACTCGAAACGATCGATGAAATCACGAACTTGCTCAAAGAGTGCGGCATTACCGATATCCGACGTCTGCCTAGCATGTTAAACCCTGATTTTTGCGATGATTGTGGTGCGCCTTATTTTCCCAATCCATCGGGCGAAATGGTGCATGCTGAACTACCCGAAGACGCCGAAACGGCGCCCTCGCACTTTCACTGATCATGCAAGCCGACGTCTTTTGCCGAGTTGTCGACAACTTTGGCGACATCGGCGTGACTTGGCGCTTGGTAGGTCAGCTGCAACGCGAGCACAATTGGTCAATCCGTTTATGGGTAGATGATTTAAAAAGTTTTCAACGGCTTGAAGCTCGCGTTGACTTGCATGCCTTGCAGCAAGTGATCGAGCATATCGAGATCATTCATTGGGGCAACCCTGCCCCCGATCTCATCCCCTATCCAATCGTGCTGTGCAGTTTTTCATGCGACTTGCCTGCAACCTACATTGCACAGTTACACCAGAGACCCGCGCTTTGGCTAAATCTTGAGTATCTGAGTGCAGAGACTTGGGTTGAAGGGTGCCACGGCTTACCCTCGCTGCGCGGTGACGGATTATCTTCCTACTTTTTTTTCCCGGGCTTTAATGCACGAACCGGCGGTCTGCTTCGCGAGCGCGAGCTGCTCACACGCCGCGACAGCTGGCAAAAAGACCCTGGTGGTCAGCTTCAGATGCTCGAACGCCTGGGCGTCTCTGCGCAAGCACTTAGCGCGTGGCGGCTTCAGTCAAAGGTGTCGAGTCACAGAAGCGATATTGATTCAAAGCGACAAAGCGACGTTCAAGACATATCGCTACCGCCGAGCACGCGCGAAATCACTCTAGCATCACAAAGCGATGCTCACCGAATATCGCTACCGCCGAGCGTTCACTCGCAGACTGCGCGTCTACTCACCTTGTTTTGCTATCCACACGCGCCGGTGGCGCAACTGCTCGAGGCGCTCTGTACAGAGCCGCGCGCCTCAGTTGTATTGATCCCTGAGGGGGTCGCCCCGGAACTTGCCACAGGGCGCTTGGGTCTCTTCAAACAGGTCTATCTCGAACGCATCCCTTTTGTGTCACAGCCAGAATACGATCAGCTGTTATGGATGGCCGATCTGAATTTTGTGCGTGGTGAAGATTCAATTGTTCGCGCGGTCTGGGCGGGCAAACCGCTTATTTGGCAAATTTATCCACAGACAGAAGGCACGCATCTGATCAAGCTTGAGGCTTGGTTAAAGATATCTAGTCTACCCACTGATATTCAAGATCTGATGCGCAACTGGAATGCAGATACTGTTTCAGCCGACTTACCTAACGGCTTTGCACAAGCAGTCAACCCCGATGCCTACTCGCAATGGTCAAGCACCGCGCTGGCGCTAAGTCACTCGCTTGTACAAGACGTCGACTTCGCCCAAGCGCTACATGACTTTTGCGCCTCAAAGATAGCGTCTTAGGCCGCAGCCGTTGCCATCACTGGAGCTGGCTCTTTGATCGGTAAGTTAATCAAAGCCGCCATCGCAGACAACGCAATGTCTGCGTACCACATCCACTGATAGTCGCCAAAAGAAAATAAAACCAAACCGCCCACATAGGCGCCTAAGAAGGCTCCGATCTGATGCGACAAGAGCGTTAAGCCAAACAGTGTTGACAGATAGCGCACACCAAACAATTTGCCCACGATCGACGCCGTTGGGGGCACAGTGGCCAGCCAAGTTGCCCCTAAGCCAATCGCAAAAATATAAAAAGTGAGTTCGGTTTTAGGCGCCATCAAGTACAAAGCAATTAACACCGCGCGTGAGCCATACATCACGGCCAAAATGTTTTTACTTTTGAAGCGGTTGATTTGTGCACCCACAAAGATGCTGCCAGCAATATTGGCTAAGCCAATAATCCCTAGCGACCACCCCGCGACAGACGCAGGCAAGCCGCAAAGATCGACCTCACCAGGCAAGTGCGTCACCAGCATCGCGATATGAAAACCACAGGTAAAGAAACCTAAATGCAGCAATAAGTAGCTAGGGGATTTAAACGCCTCTTTCACTGCCGCGCCCATACCGGCATCGGTACCTTGCGGCGCAGCGGGTACCGGCACATTTTTGGTGAGCTTATTAATCAGCGGCAACGACAGTAACGCTAACAACACCAGCGACCACATCGCATTCATCCAGCCCAATGACTGAATCAGGCGCGTAGTGATCGGGGCAAATACAAACTGCCCCATTGAGCTTCCTGCATTAATCAAACCGGCTGCGTTACCACGCGCCTCAGCTGGGATCCGCTTAGCCACAGTGCCGATCAAAATAGAAAAACTACAGGCGCCATTACCGACCGCAGAAAGCAACCCCAGGGTAAAAATCAGACCCCAAGTTGAATCCATCAACGGAATCAGGGCGGTACCCACAATCGTCAAACACAAGCCCCCTAACAGCACAGGTCGCGCGCCATGACGGTCTGCAATCATGCCTGCAAGAGGTTGTGCTGCACCCCATACAAATTGACCCACGGCCATGGCCAGGCTGATACTGACAATTCCTAGGCCGGTAGACGTATTCAAAGGGCTGATGAATAACCCCATGGTTTGACGCGTACCGTTAATGATCATGATGATGCCTGCAGCCGTTAGTGTCACCAGCAATACGTCGCGCTGTTTAAACGTTTGAAAAAAACTCATGGGTCGCCTTGAGGCCATTGACAGCAATCTTGCCGTTGACTGTACCAAGAAGCTAGCTTTGCTGCTGATGCCATCAAGGGGCAGCGCCCAACCTTCAGGCTCCGAGCATCAAGATCTGAGAGCAAGGGCTTGGCTGATCTGTTGCCTGTCGGCCCCTCAGCAAAACTTGAAAAACACACGTAACCCACTGCAAACAAAACGAAATCTCTAAAAATAGAGCAATAAATGTCGCGGCAGGCTAGAATAGAGGGCTTTTTTAACATTTACCGAATTACCGGAGCTTTAAGTCATGAAAACCGCACAAGAGTTGCGCGTCGGCAACGTAGTCATGGTCGGCAAAGATGCTGTGGTCGTGCAGCGCGCTGAATACAGCAAGTCAGGTCGCAACGCCTCAGTCGTGAAGCTTAAGTTCAAAAACTTGCTCACAGGCACCGGTAGCGAAACCGTTTCAAAGGCCGACGAGAAATACGACGTCATCACGCTTGACCGTAAAGAATGCACTTACTCGTACTTTGCTGACCCAATGTATGTGTTCATGGATGCCGATTTCAATCAATACGAAATCGAAGCAGACAGCATGGGCGACGCGCTCTTTTATCTAGAAGAAGGCATGCCTGTTGAAGCTGTGTTTTATGACGGTCGTGCAATTTCAATCGAACTGCCCACCATGGTCGTTCGCGAAATCACCTATACCGAACCGGCTGTACGTGGCGACACCTCAGGCAAAGTGATGAAGCCTGCCAAAATCAACACCGGGCATGAATTACCCGTGCCCTTGTTTTGCGCCATTGGTGACAAAATCGAAATCGACACACGCACTGGCGAGTACCGTAGCCGTGTGATGTAAGTTGTTTGTCCCGTCAGTCAAAAGGCCCAACGCTGTTGGGCCTTTTTTTATGTGCTCGGCGAGGGCTCGTTATGCTCAAACACCACATACTTTTCGAGTATAAGGTCTCGAAAGTCCTGTTTGATTTCATCCCAAACTAATACATCTACGCTGAAAGGTAACGAACTTTCGTCCAAGGCTTCTCTAAGTGAAGACACTGAAGCGCTTTGGGCAGGCTTTGAAAAAACTACCAGATCGAGGTCTGAATCAGGTCTGAAATTACCTTTAACGCGGGAACCAAATGCCCACACCAAAACACCCGGCAAGTACTGTTCAAATAGCGCCGAGAGCGTTTTACGCTGAGCACTCGAAATGTGAATCATGAAAATCACGCCCAACTTTCTCCGGTCATCACCGTATAAAGCGCACGCGTATCTTTCAAAAACCCATGTAACCGAGCGATACATTGCTGCGCCTTGTCACCATCGTAATCATGAGCGGTATTGGTTCGCGTGTCAGCATACACCAGCCAGGCTTCTATCGAATCAGCAAGCAACTTGTTTTCATTGGCTAGCCGAAACACCGGCTTAGGGCTATTCGGAACCTCTGGTGCGCCCAACACCTCAATCAAGTAGCGCTTTAAAATTTTCCAGGTGCAGTCATAACAAATCTCAAATCGTTGAATGCAAGACTCAACAATTGCCTCTTTGTTCAAGACGCTCAAATTAGCCTGATTGTGGCTGTCTAGATAATTAGCGTATTGCAACTCGAGATGCGACAGCGACTTCTTTAGTTTGCTGTAATCAATCATGAAAAACACCTCGACTTAACTATTTGAAGGAATACGCAAAAACTCTGTCCGGTCAGTGGGAAAGTAACAAGAATCAGCCTGACTAAAAGACGTTAGCACCACCATGACAATTTTGATCATCATACTAGCTAGCGCTTACCCAGTCGAATGGCAAATTCGCTAAACGCCGAGCGACTTCACCACACGTGACAGTGTGAGTCAGCTTGTCTGGTTCTCAAGATCAGCGAGCCAACGCAACGCGTATTCTCGATCAGGTCCGCACATCTCGAGCGAGGGTTGTAAACCGCCGCAAAACGCGGGGCGCTCGGGTTGGCCAAAGATGGCACAGCGGTTATCCGGCAACAGTTGCACGCAACGCACGCCAGCGGGTTTGCCTTGCGGCATGCCCGGGATGGGGCTTGTGATAGAGGGAGCGATACAGCAGGCACCGCAATCAGAGCGGCAGTTCATGACATCCCTGCACGATCAGTCGTCAGTCGCATACCGCCTTTTGCATCAGTGTTGACTCACTGCAGCCGATCAGTATCCAGAAAATCTGGCAAGGCTACAACGGCAATGCCGTCTTCGGCTAAGGCTTCGCGCTCTTCACGCGTCGCAGTGCCGCGAATGGGGCGTTCGTCAGACTCGCCCTCATGGATACGGCGCGCTTCATCGGAGAAGCGATCGCCAACGTTTTCTGTTTTGCTGACAAACTCGCGCATCTGCTGCAGCATAGCGGCCTGCATCTGCATCAGTTGGGCAGCCTCAGGATTGGCGGCGATCAAGTTGCGCGAGGTTTCTTGCGCAGCGGCAGTGGCATCTGCCGAGGCGTTTGATTCAAGACGAGGTTGCTCAAAATGCCCGACATTGATCCTAGGTGCCGACAAGCGCTTTTCGATCTTGTCGTTTTGACAAAGCGGACAGCTAATCAGGCCACGAGCCTGCTGCGCATCGTAATCTTCGTGCGAGCTGAACCAGCCCTCAAAAAGATGGCGATTACCGCATTCAAGATCGAAAACTTTAAGTCCCATGACCCTTAAGTGGGGCTAAAAGCCCGCATTTCAAGCTTTGAAGTATACCGGAGGGCACACCACTGCCCTCGGTAACCTCCACTCACCGAAGCGATTGACCCTATTCTGGGGTTTCCGCAGCAGGAATCAACCGAGGATCTTAGGGCGAGTAAGGTGTCAACGTCCTGAGACCACAAAATCAAGTCGTGGCACAGCGGCTAACAGTTCTTTGGTCACGACATGAGAAGGTGCTTGCAACACTTGCGCGGCCGTACCCAATTCAACGACATGCCCTGCGTCCATCACTGCCACGCGATCGGCAAAGTATTCGACCACACCAAAATTATGGGTGATAAACAAATAGGCCATACCGGTTTCGCGCTGCAGATCCTGCAAAAGATCTAGAATTTGAGCCTGTACCGACACATCTAGTGCCGAGGTGGGCTCATCAAGAATCAAAATATTAGGCTCAACGGCAAGCGCACGTGCAATTGCAATACGCTGGCGTTGCCCACCCGAAAACTCGTGCGGATAGCGCAACGCAGAGTTCTCTGGCAAATCGACTCGCTCTAGCAGGTAGGCAATGCGACGCGCCTGCTCAGCAGCTGACCACTCAGGGCGAAGCGCGGCAATCCCTTCTTGCAGGATTGCACCCACTCGCATACGCGGATCAAGAGACGCAAAAGGATCTTGAAACACAATTTGAATCTGACCGCGCAGGGCTTTGAGTTCAGCGCCAGAGGCTTGCAAAATATTGGTGCGCTCAACGACCGCAGAACCGTTGATCGAAGCACTACCATCTAACAATCTGAGTAAGGTTTTAGCAACGGTTGTCTTACCGCAACCAGAGCCGCCCACTAACGCTAGCGTTTCGTTGGCGTGAAGCGTAAAGCTTACGCCTTGCACCACCTTGTTGTAAGCCACGATTCGGCGTAACAACCCTTTGCGAATTGGATAATGCACCTGCAGTTGATCAACATGAAGAACCGCCGATGCTTGGCTACCATCAGATCCTGAGCTCTCAAGACCCGCGCGCGATTGCCCTTGCGCCGACAGGGCTCGCCCGCGCTTCGCAAACGTGGGGATCGCGTCAAACAGTTCACGCGCGTAAGCATGTTTAGGCGAGGCAAAAAATTGCTCGGCAGGCGCCGTTTCAACGATCTCACCATGACGCATCAGCGAAACCGTGTCCGCCACCTGTCGCACCACAGCCAAGTCATGCGTAATTAACAGCACCGCCATGCCAAACTCTTTTTGGATATCCGCCAGCAGGGCCAAGACTTGTGCCTGCACTGTCACATCCAGTGCAGTGGTGGGCTCATCGGCAATCAACAATTCAGGTTCAGCCGCCAGCGCAATCGCAATCATGATGCGCTGCTTTTGCCCCCCAGAGAACTGAAAGGGGTAATCATCGATTCGAACTTCAGGCTCGGGGATACCAACACGGCCTAACCATTGCACCGCACGTGCGCGGGCGTCTGCCCCGCGTAACGCAGTGTGTCGTTCGATCGGCTCGAGAATTTGGTCGCCGATACGCATCACAGGATTCAAACTTGTGCCTGGCTCTTGAAAGATCATGCCTGCTCGAGCGCCGCGCACTGAACGCATCGCCGCTTCAGACAGCTGCGTTAACTCTGTACCTTGAAGCTCGATTCGTCCACCCACCACACGTAAGGCCTCAGGTAACAAACGCATCAACGCCATCGCCGTCATACTCTTACCTGACCCCGACTCGCCCACTAAGGCAAAGGTCTCACCACGATGAATCGTCAACGCTAAGGCCCTTACAGCCAAGCGGACTTGATCGTCTGTGTCGAGTGCGATGTCGAGAGCAGTGACGTTTAACACCACAGACAAGACTGGCGAGGTTGCTCCAATCGTTGCCCCATCGATGGACGGTGTCGAGCTTGACGATTGAGGTGATCGCGCGCCCAATTTAAAACGCTTCGGTCTGAACGCCCTGGTTCGAGGATCAAACGCATCGCGCACTGCATCAGAAAACAGATTAGCCGACAACACCAAAGCCAACATGAAAAGAAACGCTGTGAGCAGGTTCCACCAAATCATCGGATCGCGCGACATCTCTAGGCGAGCTTTCTCGATCATCGACCCGAACGAATTCATACTGGGATCGACACCGATTCCTAAATATGACAAGACCGCTTCATAAAGCACCAGCCCTGAAAATTGGAGTACGACTGTAATCAGTACGATATGCATTAAGTTGGGCAACAGGTGACGTGCCATGATGCGCATGTGTGAGATCCCGAACGCACGCGCAGCCTGCACATATTCAAGCTCGCGCAGCTTGAGCGCCTCAGCGCGCAGCAAGCGACACAAGCCGGCCCAACCGGTCAGGCCCAAAATCATGCACAGTAAAAATAAACGCAAGTCGGCGCGCTGTGCCGAGGTTGGAAACATTCCAGGGTGCGCATCGATGTAGACCTGCATCATTAGCACACACGCACCAATCAACAAGACGCCTGGAATCGAGGTTAAAGTCGTGTACGCGTACTGAATCACGTCATCAATCCAGCCTTTGAAGTAGCCTGCTGAGATCCCAAAAATCAAAGCGGGCGGCAGCATGGCAACGGTTGCTAAGCTGCCGATCACCCAAGCTGTACGGATGCTTTTTAAGGCCTGCCACAAGACGTCGTTACCGGTGCGATCGGTGCCCAGCACGTGATACCCCGACGCTAGACCAAATACCGCGCCAAACAGCAGACACAACACAGTGGTCGTGATGAAGATCGCTCGCCAAGGGATTTCAGTTTCACCTCGCCACACTTGACGAGTCGCGCCCAGCCCAACCAAACTTAGCGTCAACACAATCACCGAGCAGGCGACCAGCAAGCCAACCAACAGCCCAAGCAGCAAGCGTTTCGTGACGTCTGCCCCCCACTGCTCGTCTGGCGCGGTCAGATGCTTACCGCCAAACCGCAGCCGCGGAAAATCTCGACGCGGTTCACCGCCCTCTTGCAGAATCGACTCTTTTGTATATTGCAGCCAGGCTAGCGGGGCGGAATAGGTTTTTTCAGGTCTCGCAAACGCCGTATCCTCAAGCAAGGCGTCGAGCAGAGACTTGACTTTTGGGGCGTAAATCGGTGCGGTCGCTATCGTCGTACTCGAGGCTTTAGTCGCCGTACCCGCGCCAGGCGAAGCGGTCGCAGAGGTTGTACTAGACGAGGTCGCCACCGGCGGCAAGCGTGGCTGGTAGTGCAGCGAGTCAAGCAAACCAATGACAACAAACACTAACAGCACAACAGCCGAACACATCGCGGGTGTGTTACGCGCCACCCGCGCCCAGGTTGCCCGTAACGCAGGCGATCGCGAGACATGCCAAGCGTATGTCAGCACCGCGAGCAACAACGCAAAGAGCGCAATATCTGTCCAGAGAAAAATGATTTTAGGCATGATGGTTACTCGAAGCGCACGCGCGGATCAGCGAGCGTGTACGAGATATCAGCCATGATCAGGCCAACGATATACAGAGACGAACCCAAAAACACCATAGCACGTACGATTGAAAAATCCTGACCACTGAGCGCATCAAGGGTATAGCTACCAAGACCTGGGATCCCAAAAAAAGATTCTGAGATCAAGCTGCCCATAAATAGCAAAGGCAGCGAAGCAACCGCGCCCGTCAAGATGGGCAACAGCGCGTTGCGCAAGACATGCTTAAACAGTACCACGCGCTCGCTTAAACCTTTCGCGCGAGCGGTACGCACGTAATCTTTACCGATCTCTTCTAAAAACAAGCTGCGCAAAAACCGCGCTTCAGAACCTAACCCTGCAATCACCGCCACGATGATGGGCAAAGCTAAAAATTTAAGCGTATCCCAGCCACCAGCAAAGCCCGAATACGGCACCAGCCTCAAAATTTTTGAAAACAGCCATTGCCCGGCGATGATATAAAACAAGCTTGAAATCGAGAGCATCACAACACACGCCACGACTCCCCAAAAATCAAGCGCGGTTGTTCGAAAGAAAACAAGTACGAGCGAAAACGCAATGCTCAGCGCCAAGCCCAACACAAAGGTGGGCACGGCCAGTGCCAAACTAGGCCACATGCGCGCTTTGATTTCACGACCAATATCACGACCTTCGTCTGAGGCACCAAAATCAAATGTTAGTAAGGGAACTGAACGCTGATAAAAAATTGTCTCGGTATATTTCTTGACGCCCTCTTGCTTAACATTCAAAAACAAGGGCTTGTCATACCCCCGCTCGACTTTCCATTTCTCGACCGCATCGGCGCTGACGCGTTGCCCGCCAATGGCCAGACGCGCCATATCATCAGGCGTGTTGACGGCAAAAAATAAAACAAAGGTAAAGAGATTGACGCCTAACAAGATCAATACGCCGTAGAGCAGGCGTCGCACAATGTAACCAGTCATCGCGCCCCCTCTTTGGCAACATCACCAAAGGCAGTTTGCCGATCTTGACGACGCACCGCTCGCCAAGCAGGCCATACGATGGCACACAGCAATAAGGCAAACAATCCCAAGGGCCACCATACAGGGGTATTCCATTCAGCAATTTTTTTATTACGCAGTACGGGATCAATCTTCATGTACTGCAAGGTATTGCGCACCATCTGCGTGGGCTTGGCATTACCCACCCACTGTTGAAACGCCCCACCCGATTTGGGAAACAAACCAAACATCCACGGCGCATCGTCTTGCAGCAACTGAATCATCTGCGCAATGACCTGTTCTTTTTCAGCACCATCGGGCAGGTCACGCATTTTTTCAAACAAGGCATCGTAGGCAGGATTCACATAGTTTGAAGCGTTTTCACCACCCTTACCAGCCTTGATATTTGGCCCGTAAAGTAAAAATAAAAAGTTTTCGGCATCAGGGTAATCAGCCACCCAGCCCCACATATACATTTGCGCCACGCCGCGTACCATTTTTTCTTGAAAACGGTTGTAATCGGTTGAACGCACGTCAAACTGCACACCCAGTAACGCAAACTGACGTCGCATCCAGTCAAGCGTTGGGCTAGAGCCCCCAACCCCACTGGCTGAATCAAAATGCAATACCAAGGGTTCGCCAGTCTGCGCGTCGCGCCCGTTGGGGTAACCGGCCTCGGCCAATAAGGCGCGCGCCTGCTCAATCGATTTACGTACTGGCTTACCGTCTTTGACGTCATAGACCACGCGATTGATCCCCTCGACGCCCGCTTGGTACCCTAAGATCCCTGGCGGTATCGGTCCCTGTGCGACCTGTGCTTGGTCATTTTGAAAAATGGC
>Ga0209598_10002847_pt1 | contig 13272 bp, 10 predicted proteins | sample M_140807_EF_Meta_FD_187317 | JGI IMG/M metagenome (GOLD analysis project Ga0209598, IMG submission 187317) | Freshwater microbial communities from Lake Montjoie, Canada to study carbon cycling - M_140807_EF_MetaG (SPAdes) (version 2) | ecosystem: Environmental > Aquatic > Freshwater > Lake... | reverse complement strand
CCGCCGAAGTTTCACGCAAACCGGGGTCAAGTCCCACGCGGTGATCAAACACAAAACACTGGCCATTGTAGTGGGCGCCGCCGACCTCCTCGAAGTACTTGAGAATTCCACCGTCGAGCTGGAACACGTTTTCAAATCCGGCCAACTCCATGTAAGGCGCGGCTTTTTCGCAGCGAATTCCGCCGGTGCAGAAAGTCACAATGGGTTGTTTCTTCAATTCCTCCGGCAAGCGCGCCACGGCATCGGGGAACTGGCGGAAGTGGTTGATGTGAATCGGCAAGGCGTTGTCAAAAGTTCCGAGCTTGACCTCATACTCATTGCGGGTGTCGAGCAGCGTCACCGGTCGGCCCTCGTCGAGCCACTGCTTCAAGGTGGCGGCGGCGAGATGGCGCGAGGTGTAGCGAGCGGGGTTGATCGCATCGACGCCAAACGAGATGATCTCCTTCTTGATCCGCACCAGCATGCGGTTGAAGGGCTGATGATCGCTTTCACTGAATTTGGCGGTGAACTGTTCCAGTCCGGGAATCGTCCTGACCTCGGCCAGCAGGTGCTCGATGTCCCCGCGCAGACCTGCCAGAAAAAGATTGATGCCCTCGGTGCTGAGGAGGATCGTGCCCTTGAGACAGTGCGATTCGCATTCTTCCAACAACCTGGCGCGCCAGTGCTTCAAATTGTCGAGATTCGCAAAAAGGTAGCCGGAGATATTGACAATGACAGCAGGCTCGGAGGTCATAAGACGGGCGAAGTTATATCACTCCGCATTTTCTGCCAAGAGGGATTTGCCAGGACTCAAGGAAAGCCCATGCTCGCGAAATTTCCCTGGCGCGGTTATTCCTCATCCAGGTGGAGCCGATGCACCAAACGGTGCGCGAAAGGGGCGACGATCAGAGAGGCGATTCCGACGAAAGCAAGGCCGGAGAACAGGGCGTAAAATGATGCGAACAGTTTCGCCATCGGGGTGACAAGCGGATCGACGGGACCCATGCCGCCGAGAATCATCGATGCATTCAGAATTGAATCCAGCCAACCCAACCCGCACAAGTGATGATACCCCAGCACGCCGATGCCGAGACCGAGGGAAATCAGCGTCACAGCCAGCAGCAGGTGGCCCAGCACCCGGATGACAAAAGAGCGCCGCGTGATAAGCGGCTCGTTGCGTTCCTCATACATGGAAAATTTCAGTCACCAGACGATCCGCCGCCCCGCGGTGTTGCAGATAACAACACTCGTTGATCTCCTCGCTTTTCTGTGGTCGACGGCTGAAGCTGACCTTCAAAACGCGGCCATCGGTGTTGTGCATCTTGCCCGACCAGGTGATTCTGCCATTCGCCAGCGATTTTTTCAGCGTGAGAATCGCCGATTGCCTGCCTGCGGTGTATTCTGTTAGAACCAGTTCGCCATTGCGGGTGTTGTTGCCCTTGAGCTGGTAGGTGATGCCCGCACCATCCGCCAGATCCTGGTAATGGCCTTGCACGTTGCCATCGGACTGCCAGGTCAGGGTGAAAATCGAGGTTCGATTCCCGACAGTGCCGTCGTAGGTATGCGTGTCGCCATTTGGTTGGGAAACTTGTGGTTCCGCCGTCACGGGGCCCTGCGTAGGAGCCGCACACGAGGCAAGCAGCCAGATCGCGGCGGATGTGGCAAGAAGGGTCAACTGGTTCAAAGTACTGCGGAGTTTCGCCGGGTGCATGGGAAAATTTCTATCAGGCCATGAGTTCGATGCAAGCGCTCAATCGCGACAACGGTCATTTTTCCATTTCCTGGACAGGCGCACCGGTTTCGAACCGCATCAAGGGAGCGATGAAAGTCAGCGGAATCGGCCCGGTTTCTCCGTTGCGGTTTTTGGCGAGAAGCAACTCGGCTTTTCCTTCCTCCTCCTCGCGCTCCTCTTTGTTATCCTTGTAATAGGCACTGCGATACAACAGGCCGACCAGGTCGGCATCCTGTTCGATCGCCCCGGACTCGCGGAGGTCGGACATGCGCGGGGTGCCGCCCGCGCGAGCCTCCGGGCCGCGATTCAACTGGGCCAGCACGATGATCGGAATGCCGAGTTCCTTGGCCAGACCTTTCAAACCCGCGGAAATTTCCGAGATCTCCCGCTCGCGGGAATTGCTCGCCTGTTTGGTCAACGAACGCAGCAACTGGAGATAGTCGACCGCGATCAACTGGATGTTCTCATCGCGATGCCTCCGTCGCGCTTTCGCCCGCAAGTCGTTGATCGAAATCCCGGCGGTGTCATCGATGAACAACTTCGAGCCACTGATCTCCTCGGCCACGCGCTTGATGCTCAGCAGGTCTTTTTTCTGCGGCGCCATGCCCTTGTGAACATCGGCAATTTTGAAGCGCGCTCTTGAAAAAAGTAGGCGTTGCACAATTTGGAAGGAACTCATTTCGCACGAAAACACCATCGAGGGTTTTTGCTGGTCGAGGCACACGTGCTCGACGATGTTCATCATCAGCGAGGTTTTCCCCATTGAGGGTCGCGCCGCGATCACGAACAACTCCCCTGCTTTCAAACCGTTGCTCATCCGGTCGAGAACCTCGTAACCGGTGGGGAGCCCTTGGGCGGTTTTTTCCCCCGAGCAAAGTGCGGACCATGATTCCCACACCTCCTTCATCGTGGACTTGATGGTGGCCGTCCGGTTGACTTCCGCACCCTCGCGGATGGCGAGCACCGCGCCTTCCACCCCATCGAGCAACTGCGGCACATCCTCCGGACTTTCATACGCGTGGGCTATGGCCTCGTTGCAGGAATTGATGATCGAACGCAGGGTATACTTGTCCTTCACCTCCTTCAAATGCGGCGTGAAGTGGCCGGCATTGGGCGCATAGGAAAACAATTCCGTTAGAGCGGCGGGCCCGCCGACACTTTCCAACAAACCCCGGTCGACGAGTTTCTGCACCAGTGATATCAGTTCCACCGCCAGGCCTTTTTCAAAAAACTCGATCAGGATTTCGAACAGGATCCGGTGCGCGGGCAGATAGAAATGATCCTTGGTCATTTTTTCCTCCACCGCGGCACCGACATATTCCTGCGGGTTTTGCAGCATCGAACTCAAGATCGATTTTTCCGGTCCGAGCGCGTGGGGCATGGCACGCATCACATCGTCCACCTTGGCCCCCGCCTGCTGCAGCGCCACGGTGCTTTTCTCTCCACCCTTTCCGTCATCCGCGATAATCATCCGACGCGAACCATGCCAAAAAAGCCACCGGTTCGTCAATCAGGGTAACTTGTGAACAAGCGGACTTCCGCCGCCAGCCCTTGCTGTGCAACAGGAATGGCCCGATTTTTTGCTCGAAAAAAAATTTCCGCCGCTTAGTTTGAACAGGAACTCTGTTATCCTGACATCATGATTCCCTTCATTTTTTCCTGCGAGCACGCCACCTGTGCCGTTCCTGAGGCATTCAAGGAAGCGTTGCGCGGCGACGCGGAGTCGATCACTTCCTCCCGGGGCTGGGACCTGGGAGCCCTGAATCTGGCGCAGGCCTTTGCCATGAAATTCCGGACCCCCCTCACCCATTGCGAGATCACCCGCCTGTTGATCGACTGTTATCTACCGGAAACAAACCCCGATCACTGGGGATTTTGTTCCAAAAAACTCCTACCCGGGCAGAAGGAAAAACTCCACGAACGACAATACCTGACCCATATCAATACCTTGCGTCAACGCGTCACCACCGAGCTGGAGCGTCATCGTGCGGTTGTACACATATCCTTTCACACCTTCGATCCCGCCGACAAGCCAGGCTTGCATGTGAGCCTGCTTTTTTCCGAAGGCAAAGTGGGAGAATCGCAATTTGCGCTAGAGTGGCTGAAACAGATCAAAGCAATCATGCCGGAGGAAATCGTTGTCAAGCCTAACGAAAAGTTTTATCCGAAGCAGCACAGAACCATACTCGATGTCCTGCGCGACGAGTGGCTTTTTGATACTTACATGGCTCTTGAAATTCAAGTGAGCAACCGGCTCTTCCTCGATGGTGCGCCGATGCGCTGGGACAAGTTCAAAGCCGCCCTGCAGGAATCGCTGAAAAAAGCCAGCGAGTGACGTCGCGTGCATTCTTCCGCCGGACCGGATCAAGCCTGGGCCCAGGCCCGCAGTCCCATGCTGCGCCGGCTGCTCTCGCGGAAATGCCCCGCCAGGCCTTCACGGGTCAGCAAGTCCTCGACCGCGTTGCTCCATTGCGGCCAGCGGAAAACAAAGCCCTCGTCGATCAGGCGCGCAGGCTCGACCCAGCGGCTCTTGAGGACCAATTCGGGCTCGGTTTTCATCAGAAAAGCACCCAGTGCGATCATCCATTCCGCCGTCGGCAAACCAAGTGGCATGGCGACCTTTTCACGGAGCAGGTCAAGCATGCGCCGATTGGTCGGGCACTCCGGGGCGGTGAGATTGAAAACCCCGTCGAGCAAGGGATTGGCTAACAAAAAGTCCAGCGCGTCCAGCCAGTCGCGGATGTGAATCCAGCTCACCCGCTGGTCGCCCGACCCCATCGCACCGGCCAGTCCGAATTGCGCGAGACGCTTCAGGATTGCAAACGCCGTGTCCTTTTCATTCGCCATCACCATGCCGGTGCGCACAACGATTTTCCGCACCGCAGCCGGTGTGGCGTCGCCGAAGAAAACGTCCTCCCAGCGCCGGGCAACATCCACCGAAAAGCCATCGCCCGGCTCCCCTCGCCACTCGTCCTGAGGACCGTCCACGGCATGCCGGTAATAGGTCGCAGTGCCGACGTTGATCCACAAGCCCGGAGGCTTGCGGCACTTGCGGATCGCCGCTCCAATCGCCTTCGTGCTGTCGATCCGCGAATCCAGGATCGCGCGGCGGTTCTTCTCTTCATAACGGCAATTCACCGAGCGGCCCGCAAGGTTCACGACGACGGCGGCACCTTCCAAAGCCAGTTCCCAGGGGCCGGGATTTTTACCATCCCATGGCAGAAACATGCCGTCACCGCCCCAGCCGCGCTGACTCCGTCCCACCGCCACCACTTCAAATCCGCTCCTCGTCCAATGACGCGCCAGGTAGCGCCCCAAAAATCCATTGACCCCAAAAATCACTGCCACCGGTTTCATCATGTTGTGTTCTTTTGCAATACTGCGCTGTTCTTGTTCCTTCTTTTACAATTTACCTTCCTCTACTGTTCGCGATGCTTAAATTATTTTATTTTCAGAAAATTTTGAAATTTCTATCGAAAAAATTCACCCCAGCAGTTTGGCGGCGAGTTGAATGGCGAAGCCGTGTTTCATGCCTGACACCTGATCCGCGACTTTCGACGCAAAGCTGACGAATTCCTCCAGTTGGCGCATTTGTTGATGAAAGACTTTGGCCTCCGCGCTTTCCCAGGTCCGGCTTTTTTCCATGCAATCGCGCAGCACCGCCAGCGCCGGTTCGATCTCCCGACGTTTTCTTTCCCGCGCCACGGTGCGGGCGATTTCCCACACATCCTTCTCCGCTTCAAAGTATTCCTTGCGTTCGCCGCGTTTGACGACCATCCGCACCAGACCCCAGGCGACCAGTTCCTTCACATTCGTGTGGGCGTTGCCGCGGCTGATTTCCAATTCCTCCATCATTTCATCGGTGGTCAAGGGTTCCGCAGATGTCATCAGCAGGGCGTGCAGTTGCGCCATCGTACGGTTGATCCCCCACTGCGAACCCAGCGCGCCCCACTGGGAGACAAACTCCTCGCGGGCCGCTTTGAAAGCCTCTTTTTCCTGACTGCCGATATTATCCTCCGCGCTCATGGTTTTCATTTTATTCTGAAAATTTCATAAATCAAGAAATATTTACGGGAAATCGCGTGACGAAATCGTTGATCAAAATTTGCCCAAACTAGGTCTGAAAAGTGCTAGTAGTTGTCGTTCACATTCTCCAGAGCAGCCAAACAACCAATTGAACCAAACCAACATGAAGCATCCCACAATCAACCATCTCCGTTTCTATCGGAAACAGTTAATCGCGCCCGCTCTCGCGGCGCTCAGCTCGGTCCTTTTGTTCGGCAGTCCGACGCAGGCCGCCAACCTGGTCATCAATGAAATCTACGGCGGTGGCGGCAATTCAGGTGCCGTCTATCGAAACGACTTTGTGGAACTCTACAACAGCAGTGCGAGTGCCATCGACCTCTCGACGTATTCCATTCAATACGCTGCCGCCGCGGGCACCTCCTGGCAAGTACTGAATCTGTCCGGAAGCATCGCAGCGGGTCAGCCCTACTTGATCAAACTGGCAAGCGGAGGACCTATCGGAGCCGCACTTCCAGCCGAAAATATCTCGGGGTCCATCAACATGAGTGCGACGGCAGGAAAACTCGCCTTGGTCAGCAGTCAGACAACATTGACGGGCAGCGATCCGCAGAGCGATCCTTCCATGGTTGACTTTGTCGGCTTCGGCACCACGGCAAATGCTTTTGAAACAGCCAAAGCGCCGGCTCCCAGTGCGGCAAATTCCGTCTCCCGTGCTGCGGGAGGAGTGGACACGGGCAACAACTCTTCAGATTTCAGCGCGGGTACACCGAGCCCCACTGCAGGGCCTGACCTGACACCACCCACCCTGGCCTCCACCAACCCTGTTGACAATGCCACAAACGTTTCGACCACCACCAACCTCGTCGCCACCTTCAGTGAAACCGTGCAGAAAGGCGCATCGGGCAATGTGACCATCAAGAAAACGAGTGACAACAGCACCGTGCAGACGATTGACGTTACCACCGCCGCCGTCAGCGTCGCCGGAGCCGTAGTCACCATCGATCCTCCGTCCGACCTCGCGAGCGGCACGGAGTATTATGTGGTGATCGATGCCGCCGCATTCAAAGACAATGCCGCTTCACCCAACAACTACGCCGGCCTCAGTTCTACCACGGCATGGAGTTTCACCACAGCCGCTGCCATCGATATCACGCCTCCGACGCTGGTTCTTCCGACCAGCCCGGCAGACAATGCCTCGGGAGTTGCCATTACCAGCAACCTGGTTGCCACCTTCAGTGAAACGGTTCAAAAAGGCAGCTCCGGCAATGTTTACATCAAGAAAACGAGTGACAACAGCATCGTACAGACGATCGACATCACCACGGGAGCCGTCACTGTTGCCGGAGCCGTGGTCACCATTGATCCGGCTGACCTCGCGAGCGGAACGGAATACTATGTGACGATCGATGCAGGTGCATTCAAAGACACCGCGACAGTCCCCAACAACTATGCCGGCCTCAGTTCGACCACGGCATGGAGTTTCACCACGGCCGTCCCCTTCGTTGCCGGACAAATCGTCATCAGCCAGGTGTATGGTGGAGGCGGCAACTCGGGCGCGACTTACACAAATGACTTCATCGAGCTGCACAACAACAGCGCGGTCACCGTCAACATCACCGGTTGGTCAGTGCAATACGCCTCTGCGCTTGGTAATTTCAGCAACAAAACGGATCTCAGCGGCAGCATTCCACCGGGGGGATACTATCTGGTCCAGGGAGCTTACGGAGCAAATGGTTCAGCGCTTCCGACGCCAGACGCCACTGGATCACTCAACCTTTCTGCCGCCAATGGCAAAGTTGCGCTGGTCGGTAACAACACGCTGTTGGGAGCCGGTGGTCCCACTGATCCCACAGTATCGGACTTCGTCGGCTTCGGAACCGCGAGCCAATACGAAGGAGCCGCCGCCGCTCCCGCAGGAGGCAACACACTGGCCGTCGTACGTCAGAATTCGGGAACCCTCGACACCAACGTGAACAGCTTCGACTTCGTCACCGCAGTGCCCGCCCCCCGCAACAGCGCGACCCCAGCCTACACTCCGACCGCCGACGGCAGTTGCATCGCAGCGGTCACCAACGTCACCCCGGGCAGTCCGCTGCTGAATTCATCAGTGTTTGGCCGTAACCTTGGCAGCCAAACGGTTGGAATCACCCTGACCGGTACATTTCCGGGTTCGACCGTAACGAACGTAAGCATCGTTGTCCCCGCTGCGATCACCGGTCTGGTCATTGGCAACGTCAGCCTCAGCGGCACGGGAAGTGTCAGTGTTACGGGCAATACGATCACCATCACCGGAGCCGCCATCACTACATCCTCCGGACTAACCGTAAACATCTCGGGACTAAGCACGCCCGACACCAGTCTCGACATCGCCAATGACGGCAACTATTCGTTTGCGGTTTCCACCGCCCAGAGCGGCGGCACCTTGACCGCGATCAGCTCGTCACCGAAAGCCTACGTCGTGATCCCGATCGCCAACATCCGCGACCAGAATGCCAACGGCGTGCCACTTGATTACAACGACAAAGTCGCAGTGCAGGGAGTTTGCACCGAGGAAGACTTCAACTCGAGTGTGACCGTCACCAGCGCGTATCTGCAGGATGGGGGCAATGGAGTGAACATCTTTTCGAACAGTGTCGATAGTCCCTACGTCCGCGGCAGAGAGTATGTCACTCTCGGCAATGTGATCCAATTCAATGGTCTCACCGAAGTGAGTTTCACCGCCACGGCGGGTGCTGTCTTTGACCTTGGTGCTGCCACCGCGCCAGCGCCAGTCACCGTCACCCTCGCGACTTTGATGGCATCACCGGAGAGTTACGAAGGCAAACTGGTGACCGTTGTTGGTCTCAGCCGCACGTCACCCACCCCGGCTTGGGCGACAGGGGTGGTCATTCCTCTAACGGATGACGGCGGAACAACCACGCTCGACATTTACATTCACACCGGCTCCACGGCGACCAGCGAGCCTTTTTACCCCGTGAGCATCACCGGTGTGCTTGGTCAATTCGACAACAGCTCTCCCTATACTAGCGGCTACGAACTGCATCCCCGCGACCCTGCGGATTTGGTCAGTTCCGGGCTCTCCCCTTATCAACAGTGGGCTCAAGGCGCTCCTTACTACCTCAGCGGTGAGGATGCGGACTTTAATGCCGATGCCGACAACGACAGTGTGCCCAACGGCATCGAATTCATCGTCGGTGGCAACCCCACCGTGGCCAATGATGCCAACGCGCTGTTGCCGCAGGTCAGCGTGACAGGCGCTCCGGGTTCCCGCATTGCCACGATCAGCTTCCGCACGACGGCGGCGTCCAACTACCTGAATCCCGCATTGCAGCACTCCGCCAATCTCATTGACTGGGATGTTGCAACTGTTGGACCGAACGTCCTCAGCTACGTGCTGGATGACACCACGATCCCTGGAGTGAACCTTTACACCCTCCAGGTGAACGCCAATGATCCCAAAGGCTTCTTCCGTTTGTTTGGCGAAGCCACTCCCTGATTTCTTCTGTGTTGTTGGTCAATAAATCAGCAGGGGTGGCTTCGGCCACCCCTGTTTTTTTGTGGTCATGTCACCTCAGGCCGAGGCACGCAGGTCGGTGATCACCACCTGCAGGCTGGTTGTGCCGCGGAAGGTGTTGCGATCAATGGTGAAAGCGATGTCCCATGGCGGATCGGGAAGCTGGCGTTCGCCGCCGTTGAAAAACATCGCCGACAACTCATTCAGCCCGGACAAACCCTGGCGCAGGAAAAGGCGCAGATGTTTGTTTTTCAAATGCATCGGCGGGCGGCTCAGGTAAACATCGCGGGCGAAAAAAACCGGCTGGGGATTGCCGCTGCCGAAAGGCTGGAGCAATTCGTACGATTTGAGAAAATCGAGCGACAACCAGTCAAAGCACAATTCGGCATCGAGATGGATTTTCGGGCTGCGCTGTTCCACCGTGGTGCTGGCCAGCACGTGCGCCGCGAATTTCCTGCGAAACTCGTCGATCTGCTCCGCCTCGATGGAAATGCCCGCCGCCATTTCATGACCGCCACCGGCGATGAGCACGTTGCGGCAATCGGCAATCGCAGCCACCAGCGAAACACCCGCGATCGAACGACCGGAACCCTTGCCGGTGTTTTTGCCATCGATGGCGATCACAAATGTCGGTCGGTGATACTGCCTCATCAAGCGCGAGGCGACGATGCCGACGACACCCGGATGCCAGTCGTGCGAACCAAGAACGATCACCGGATCGTTTTCGAAGTCCTTCATCATTTCGAGCGCCTCGCGTCGGGTGCGCTCCTCCATGGCCTGGCGTTCGCGGTTGAAATCATCCAGAAGCAGCGCCAGTTCCCCGGCTTCCTCCGCATTCTCGCACATCAGGGTGGCCAGCGCCATTTCCGGTTGATCCATGCGCCCGGCCGCGTTGAGGCGCGGTCCGATGCGGAAGCCCACATCCATCGATGTCGCGACGCCGTTCATTCCCGCGACTTTCTGCAAGGCCCGAAGTCCGGGGTTCGACGTGACAGGCAAACGTTTCAGGCCATGGCGCACGATCAATCGGTTTTCCCCGATCATTGGCACGATGTCGGCGATGGTGGCAACACTGACCATGTCGAGCAGGTTTTTCAGATCGTACTCTTTCAATTGCCGCGTTTTCAACAAGGCGTGGGCCACCTTGAAACAGACACCTGCCGCGCAAAGATAGCCGAATTGTCCGTCGCACTTCGGATTCACCAGTGCCACGCAATCGGGTCGACCACCCGGGCCGGGTTCATGATGATCGACAATGATCACATCGATGCCCCGCGCCGTCAGGCCGGCGATTTCCTCCACCGAGCTGGTGCCGCAATCCACGGTGATCAGCAAATCAGGAATGCCACACTGGCTCATGCAACGCTCCAGCGCCGCCATGCTCAACCCGTAGCCCTCGGCACTGCGCTGGGGCACGAAATACTCCGGCTCAATACCGTAAGCGCGCAGGATCGAACGCATGACGGTGATCGAAGTCACGCCATCAACATCATAATCGCCGAAGATGCAGATTTTTTGTTTTGCATCCACCGCTTGAAAAATCCTCTGCACGCAGAGCCGCATGTCCGGAAGCAAAAACGGATCGGCGAGATCCTTGAGCTTCGGATCGAGAAAACGCTCGAGGTCGTCCGAACCGATGATGTTCCGTTGCTTGATCAAATGAGCGAGAATCGCGGGAAAATCGGTGGCCGCGCCGTTTTCATCCATTTGGAACGACTCGCCCCGGATCATCCACTCTTTTACTCCCTCGGACATGCTCAGTGCACATTATGTTCAGAAACGGAAAGGTGACAAGCACGGAAGATTTTCTTTTCCAGCAGATGACCCGCCCGAAGACGGATCACTCCCCGCAATCCGGATACGATCCCAGCAGTTTGACCAGCGAGCAATGATTGCGCAACTCCACCAGCGCTTCATTGACACGCTGGTCCTCGCAGTGACCGCCGAGATCGACGTAGAAAATGTATTCCCAGTCTTTTTGTTTCGAGGGGCGCGATTCGATTTTCGACATATTGATTTCGAATTGATCGAACGATTGCAGCGCGCTGACCAGAGCACCGGGTTTGTCCTGAATGGAGAACAGGATCGAGGTGCGGTCATTTCCGGTGGGCGGGCAGGTTTTTTCGCCGATGACCAGAAAGCGCGTGGTGTTGGTGGCGCGGTCCTGGATCGAGCGGTCGAGAATGTCCAAGCCGTACAACTCCGCAGCAAGCGCACCGCCGAGAGCTGCGGCACCGTGATCGGCGTATTCCTGGGCCAGCTTGGCGGCCTTCGTCGTGGAGGAAACCTCGACCATGTCCGCCTCGGGGAAGTTTTTCAGAATCCAGTTGCGGCATTGGCCGAATACCTGCGGGTGGGAATACAGGGTCTTGATTTTGTTCCGTGGAATCGCGGCCAGGAGGTTGTTCTCGATGCGCAACAAAATCTGCGCGCAGATGTGCAGCGGTGAATCGACGAACAAATCGAGCGTGTGCGAAACAGCCCCTTCGGTGGAATTTTCGATCGGCACCACGCCGTAATCGGCCTGGCGGCGCGCCACCTGGTCGAAGACATCGGCGAAATTCGCCTGAGAGGCGTAATTGACGGAATGGCCGAATTTTTTGATCGCCGCCTGATGAGTCCAGGTGCCCTCGGGCCCCAGATAGGCGATCTTCAAGTCATCCTCCAGCGCCAGCGCCGCCGACATGATCTCCCGGAAAATCGCACGGATCGACTTGTCCGGCAATCGCCCGTGATTTTTTTCCAGAAGTTTCTTGAGCAGCGCGTCCTCGCGTTCAGGAGCATAGATCTGCAGGCCTTCGTTTTTTTTGATCTGCCCGACCTGATGAACCAAGTCCGCACGCTCGGACAGCAAATCCAGCAACTGCGAATCCACCTTATCGATTTGTTTTCTGATGTCGTCCAAGCTCATTGTTCTATTCCTGTCTCCTGCTCATCATTCCCGCTGCCCCCGTGTGTCCGATTTTCTGCCATCAAGTCCGGCTCTCCGTCAAGAGCTTCCGCCGGCGGTTCCGGAAGTTTCACCTTGCGCAGTTCGGCCGAGTTGGGCAGGTCGTCGATGTTGCGGATGCCGAAATGTTCATAAAAAAGTTCGGTGGTTTCGTAAAGCAGCGGCCTGCCGGGCAAGTCGGCGCGACCACCGATGCGCACCAGGTCGCGATCAAGCAATTTCTGCAGCATGCCATCGCAGGAAACGCCGCGCACGGCCTCGATGGCGGCTTTGGTGATCGGCTGACGGTAGGCCACGATCGCCAGGGTTTCCATCGCCGGACCGCTGAGGCGCTCCGGTTTCCGACCCGGGAAAAGGAGTCGCACAAACTCGCCGTATGCGGGGTTCGTGTAAAATTTCCATCCCTTGGCCCGCTCCAGCAAGGCAAAGGATCGTCCGCTCGCCTGATAGCCTTCATTCAACTGTTGAATCGCCTGCAAAACGGCCACGCTGTCCACAGCGGCAAGAGCCATCAGCCAGTCGGGCGGGGATTCTGCTTGCCCGCCGTCCTCGATCTCCCGCTGATGCGCCTCCTCGGCTTCCGCCACCCGGCAGCGGACCAGACGTGCCAATTCATCGGCGGACAGGGCTTCGCTCGACGCGATCAACAGGGCTTCGACGATCAGTGATAACTCCATAACTCGCGGCGACAGTATGAAGCTTCTCGTTCTGGTGCAAGCCTTCAAAAAAATCATCACAAAATCACCGTGCGAAAATATTCCATCATTTTGCAATTTTTCCCTTGCAGCCAGAGCATCTGACCGCTAATCAACCACGCCTGCATGCTGCGAACGCTGCAGGTTGAGTCCCCGAGTTTCCTACCCCATTCCATCCAATTCCATGGCTGCAAAAAAAGTTGTTAAAAAACAAGCGCCGAAAAAATCAGCCAAACCGGTTGTCAAAAAGGCACCCGCCAAACCGGCTCCGAAAAAAACTGCCAAACCTGTTGTCAAAAAGGCTCCCGCAAAACCGACTGCAAAGAAGATTGCCAAACCTGTTGTCAAAAAGGCTCCCGCAAAACCGGCTGCGAAG
>Ga0209598_10002845_pt1 | contig 13273 bp, 18 predicted proteins | sample M_140807_EF_Meta_FD_187317 | JGI IMG/M metagenome (GOLD analysis project Ga0209598, IMG submission 187317) | Freshwater microbial communities from Lake Montjoie, Canada to study carbon cycling - M_140807_EF_MetaG (SPAdes) (version 2) | ecosystem: Environmental > Aquatic > Freshwater > Lake... | reverse complement strand
CAGTCCTCAAAGGCGCACGCGCCGAGATGAGGCGTCAGCGGGCCAGCGTGATCTACGGGACCATCCGGTGGATTGAGCCGGAACACGAGACTGTATTGGCGTGGGCCCGAGAGCTGTGGGCCTGTATCATCTTCAATCTCCACGTTGATCACGACGAGGCGGGATTAGACACGGCCCGACTGCAATTTCGAACCTTGATCGATTTGGCGTTGGCCGAGGGAGGGACGTTCTACCTGACCTACCATCGGTGGGCGTCCAAGGAACAAATCTCCCGGGCGTACCCGGCGATGGGCGAATTTCTGGCCGAAAAACGGCGGCTGGATCCCGAGGAGAAGTTCTCCAGCGATTGGTATCGGCACCTAAAGGCGACCATGGCTTAGCGGGCGCGCACGATGTATTCACCCGCGATCATGCCGGGAATATTCTTGTGGCTTGCCATCGATTGCACATCCCAACCGGCCGCTGCGAACAAAGCGGGTGCTTCCGCCGGCCGGAATCCGCTCAGGAACGGCTCTTTGGCCTGAGCCAGAAAGCGATCCACCTGGTCTTGGCTACCGCCAAAGGCGGGGCGTCCCTTAGCATCAAGATCCATCAGGGTCACAATGAGATTCCGTGCCACCGGCCGTAACTCCGACAGGAGCGGTCCAATGCGCTCCGGCGGAAGGTACATCAACATGCCTTCAATGACCACCAACGTGTCTTCGGGGAGCTCAGGAAGAGTATCCGCCAGGTCGTTTGCATCGCCCGGAATGAGTGCAACCGGAGGATTTCCCAGGCGCTGAAGCAGCCGCGCCTTCTGCTGTTGGGTTTCGGGTTGATCAATTTCCACGCTGCGGGTCTGCCCCGAGAGCCTCGCCGCCAGGCCATCAAATCCGGCTCCCAACACCACCAAAGCCGCTGGATTAAGCTCCGTCACCAACCGCTGGATCTCAGTTTTTCGGGCTCCGTAATGGGCGCAGACCCCCGGCAGAATTTTGCCCTCCGCGCGGTACGCCAACCGTCGCGCGATCGCGCTTCGCAATAGCCACGCATAGGGGTGGCCAAGCGCGCGCAGAGCCTGGCCGGCCCATTCCCCGATCTCCGGGGAAACCAGGTGTTTCCGGTCGGGGGAACAGTAGGTGAGCCAAGTTCCGGCCAAAACCGTGTGGGCGGTGTGACTGGGTTTTTGTGGCATCGGTCTAGTATCTATCATTAGTTCGGCAGCACTTTGCTGGGCGGAAGCGCCTCGTCGATTTTCAATACGCTAAGCTTTCGCTCGTGTCCAGCCCGCTAACCGCCGACGTGAAGAAATTGGGCTGGGTCAGCTTTTGGGCGGACGTGTCGTCGGAATCGGTGTATCCGCTCATTCCCGTTTTCCTCAGCCGGACCCTCGGTGCCCCGGCGTTTGCGATTGGCGCTATCGAAGGCATTGCCAATCTCACGGTGGCGCTCTTGCGACTCGTGGCGGGTCGGGCCAGCGACCGCGCGCCGCGCCGTAAGCCAATCGTGTTTGCCGGCTACTTGGCGAGCGGCATCGCGAAACCAGCCTTGGCCCTCGCTCTTTCGCCCTTGGCGGTGATGGCTATCCGGGTGCTGGACCGATTTGGAAAGGGGATCCGGTCGCCAGCCCGAGACGCCATGCTCGCCGACCTAGCGACCGCCGAAACCCGCGGTGCCGTATTTGGTTTCCACCGGGCCATGGATTCGGCGGGCGCATTTGCCGGCTCTATTCTGGCGTTGGGCCTCGTTTCTCTGGGCCATTTCGATCCTAGAAGCATCTTTCTGTTTGCCGGAATACCCGGCACTTTGGCCGCAATCTGGGTGCTGAGCGTTCGAGAAAAGCCGCGCGAAATTCCGCCCGACCCAGCCCCGGTGAAGTCGTTCCTTCCGCGCGAAACCTACCCGCTGGTGGCACCCCTCACCCTTTTCGGAGTGGCAAATTCGACAGACATGCTGCTTCTGCTGCAGGGATCGCGACTGGGACTTAGCCCCGCTCAGGTCATCGGCGCATACATCCTATACAACGCGGTGTATGCCGGGCTCAGCTATCCCATGGGCCAACTGAGCGATCGGATCGGTCGCCGAAAACTCATCGTGGCCGGTTGGGTTCTGTACGCCGCTGTCTATGCGGCCGTCGGCTTTGCTTCGGTGGCCGGATACTGGGTTCTAATGGCAATCTACGGCCTGTACATGGCGATGACCGACGGCGCCAGCAAAGCCCTTATCGCGGACTATGCCCCCGCCGAATCTCGCGGCGCGGCAATGGGAACCCTGGCCGCCCTGGGTGGCCTGGGATCGCTCGGGGGCGGGATCATCGCCGGGGTGTTGATGGACCGGGTGAGCCCGGTCGCCGGATTCGGATTTGGGGCGGGTTTTGCGATTCTTGCCGCCGCCCTGTTGCCCAAGATGAGGGCCCTCCGATCCTAAAGGGGCAAGGGAGCCGAGCCACAATTTGGTTTCGTCAAGAGTCGAAAATGCCGCGTTCGGCCTCGCTAGAATGGTTCATATGGATCCGCTGGACCCGAGAATGGTTGTTCCGTTTTCTGACCATGAGATCGTTGAGCTGCACCAACGGGCCACTGCCGCCCGAAAAGCCGCCGAATTGGAAGCCCATCCCTATCTGCGCAATCCTGCTGCCGACCAAGAACATTGGGAATTCATGTTTTTTCTGGCAGATTTTGGGATCTTCGTTGCCCTGGTCCTCTTTGCCGTAAACGCGATAAAAAACGAACTCCCCGCCCAAATTCCCACCGTCGCCGTGTGCATGTGCGCAATTCCCATCCTGTTCTTTTTTCTCTCCCGTCGGTATGAGAGAAGCGCCATTGGCCCGCTGGGTTACATCGACCTCTGCCGACGCAGTGCGACCCGCAAACCGGTTGCGATCGACCCGAATAGTCCGGCCGTCTTGGCGACCGTGATCGAATACATCAGCGAAACCCCAATCGCCCGGTCGGAAGCCTTGCGGACGGAGATCAAGCATCATCGCGCTCAGCTCGGCTACACATTGGAGAATCTGCCAGCGCTAGTGGAGTCTTTCGACCGCGAGATTCGCGTAGCCGAAAATGAGGAGCTTCTCCTTATTCTTCAATCCCGCCGACACGCCGCCAAGGAAGCGCTAGACCGGCTTCGCCAAGTGGATGAGAACTTGGAATCTCAGTATGAAGAGGCCGAACTTGCCGTTCAACCGTTGGTAAAGATGAGAAATCAATTTGCGAGATATCGGGAATTGAGTGAGTCACTATCCCGAATTCAAGCCGCCTACGATTTGGTTGCAGAGGGAGAAGAAAAGGTTCGCGACAATCGGTTGGAACTGCGGGCGCTTTATGCCAGCTCGATGTCGGCTCAGGCAAAGTTGGCCGAAATTCAGTCGATGATGGACGCCACCGAACTGGCCCGCGAAGAAGTCCGCCAGTTGATGGCATAAAAAAAGCCAGACCCCGTTGGTCGGGGTCCGGCTCGTGTCTGTCTGAGTGGCGGTTAGGCCTTCTTGCGGCGTCGCAGCATAGCGGCGGCACCGATGGCGAGAGCGACCATGCTGGTCGGTTCCGGTACGGCTTCGGTTACGAATCCGCCCACATTGCCAAGTGCGCCTTCGTCGTTCCACTTGCCGAAGCTCCACATGGCAAGGTGCTGCTCGGACTGGTAGCCGTAGAAATCGTTCGGCTCGCCGTTATTCCAGTTGGTGTACGAGAATGCCTCGTTGGTTACCCACTGCCAGCCGGTGGAGGCAGAAGTTTCGGTGCCATCTTGGAATGCGCCGAGCCAAAGCTCGCCGAAGCCAGAATTGGCAACCAAGCTACCCACGAACGCATCTTCTGCGGCGTCGGTGATGGTGGCGAGGTGAGCGCCGCCGCCCAGGCCGTTGGCGAAGGTGTTCGCGGTGCCCCAGTCGGTGGGTCCGTTACCAAAGGAGTAGACGGAATAGGTCTTTCCGTTGAAAGTGGAACTGGTCACTAGCGAGATAGCATTTGCACTCGCCGAAACAGCAATGAAAGCGATGGGAACAAGAAACTTTTGCATTTCCGTAAAGCTCGACGCGTAGTCGAAGCAATGGGATAATAGGCTCAATTCAATATAATTCACGCAAGTGCATTGGCCTCTTTTTATGTGTCACAACTTTCCGGGTAACTAGAATCAGAATTTATGTACTAGGCTATTGCGGGTCTCGCTTCTGTTTTGAATATGGTTGCGGGAGACCGCCATTGAAATGGATGGGGTGCCCCAATTTCCTCTACGTCCGCCCGATCAATAGGAAGGGGAAGACGACTTCAATCGCAACCAGGTATCACAACCGTTCGTGAGCCAACCCAAATCAACCGGCATCCTTTTCGTGTGCCTGGGCAACATCTGCCGATCGCCCATGGCCGAAGCGATTTTGCGCCAAAAACTGGGGCAGAACGAACTCGTACGGGTCGATAGCGCGGGTACCGGCGATTGGCACACGGGTGAGAACCCCGATCCCCGGACCGTGGGCGTGCTGCAGCGCCACGGGATTCGCGATTTCTCCCGCGCTCGCCAATTGCGATTCTCTGACTTCCAGGAATTCGACCACATCATCGGCATGGATGCCGCCAACGTCCGCGACATCCTCGCCTGGCCCGGCTGTCAACCGGAAAAAGTTTCCCTCGCTGCCACCTGGCAAAACCCAGCCTCCACCGACCCTGTGCCCGATCCGTACTACGGTTCCATGGGCGACTTCGAACGCGTCTTCGACCAGCTCAACGAAATCACCGATGCTATCCTGCGGAGAATCGATCTGAAAGTAGAACTCTAAACCGGCTTACAATGGTGCGGTGGGCAAGCAATGAGAGCCGATGATGATGGTTGGATTCAACGGAGCCAATCCTATATTCAGACATTTGGGCCGTGGCTTGCGGTCTGGATTGTGATTGCAACTTGGATCGTCTGGCGCCGACGGTCTCCCGAAGCACTGGGCTTTTTTCTCGTTTCGATTCCGATCCTGGCCTATCTGTACCTCCTGACCATCGGCTTGTTCTTCGGTGGCCCGCCGTCCGGACCGCGGGCGGAACCCTGGTTGCGATGGTCGAGTTTGGTTTCCATGGGGTGGTTCTTCTCGCTAGCCTTTTCGATCCTTGCCTCATTTGGATATGGCATCGCAACCATCGTGATGCTCATCCGAAAACGACGGCTCCGGCTAGAGCAGGGGAAGAATGATCGAGTTTCTTGACGTCTGGGATTCCGTGCATGGCAGATATCCCCTTCGCGCTGGCTTAGCCCTGGTGGCGTGGGTGGCTGGGTCCATGATCCTTTTGCGGAGGAAAAACTTTGCCGATCTCACGGTTTTCTTCCTGGTGTCCGCGATGATGGGCTCGATAATTTCGTCCCAAGGACAGCCATTGCCGATGGGAATAAGGCAGGGAAATCCGCAATGGATGCTGGCAATTGCCACCGGTTGGTCCATTCAGGCGGGGCTTTCGCTGCTTTTGGCGGTGTTCTGCTTCGGGGCAACGATTTGGCGATTCGTGATCCAGATTCGGAATCGGCGGGCTTCTTCTCGAGTAGAAAACTCACTGGATTAGGCTGAAACCACATTCGCCAGAAAAATTGGCTTGGGCGCTGCATACCCTAAACGGTAGAATAGAAGACTAATGGCAAGACGACGTCCACAATATAAGCCGCAAACCGACAAGGAGAAAGGCATTGAACTCGAAGGCACGGTCCTCGAGAACCTGCCCAACGCCCGGTTTCGCGTTAAGCTGGACGAAATGGACAACGAAATCCTCGCCCACGTCAGTGGCAAAATGAGGATGAACTACATCCGAATCCTGCCCGGCGACCGCGTCCGCGTCGAGCTGAGCCCCTACGACCTCACTATGGGCCGAATAGTTTTCCGCGTCCGCTAGGGCGAAGCAGGAAAATTTCGGATTTCGGGGACGATTCGTTGCCCCGAAACGGTGCAGGAAATTTAACCAATTGGGTATAACTCTTCGTTGCGCCAAAGCGTTTTCGTGAGGCGCGACTGGTTGTGGCCCGCTCGGCGTGGCTCTGGTACCTAAGACGTACAAAAGAAGAAAAGGATATGAAAGTTCGAGCGAGTGTAAAAAAGATTTGCGACAAATGCAAAATCATTAAGCGCAACGGCGTTGTGCGAGTGATTTGCGAAGTGCCAAAGCACAAGCAGCGACAGGGTTAATTTAGAAGCATGGCGCGTATAGCAGGTATTGATCTCCCCCGCGACAAGTCGGTGATTTATTCGCTTCCGACTCTGTACGGTATTGGCAAGCACAATGTGCACGAGCTGGTCGAAAAGGCCGGTATCGACCCGACCACCAAGGTGCGTGACCTTACGGAAGCCGAAATCGGCCGTCTCCGTGAGATTCTCGATCGCGACTACCAGGTGGAAGGAGACCTGCGCCGAGAGGTTCAGGGCAACATTCGTCGCCTCATGGAAATCGGCTGCTACCGCGGTATTCGTCACCGTCGTGGTCTCCCCGTTCACGGTCAGCGAACTCGGTCGAACGCTCGAACGCGTAAGGGTAAGCCGAAGACAGTTGCGGGCAAGAAGAAGGCCAAGAAGTAACGGTTAAGGAAACCAGGAGACACAGAATTAAATGGCAAGAAAAACCGGAACTAAAGGAAAGCAGAAAGAGAAGAAGAATATTCCTCTCGGCGTGGCGCACATTCACGCGACGTTCAACAACACCCTGGTCACCATCACGGATCAGCAGGGCAACACCATCAGCTGGGCTAGCGCGGGCAACGTGAACTTTAAGGGTTCGCGAAAAGGCACGCCGTTCGCCGCTCAGGTGGCCGCCGACAAGGCGAGCCGACTGGCACAAGAGCACGGTCTGAAGAAGGTTGCCGTGCAGGTTAGAGGCCCCGGAAGCGGCCGCGAAACCGCCATCCGCGCCCTTCAGGCGTCGGGTCTGGAAGTGGAGAGCATCTGCGACATCACGCCGATCCCCCACAACGGATGCCGCCCGCCCAAGCGACGCCGAGTCTAATTTAGCTTCGGGCCGCACCGCCGCGGCCCCCAAATTCGCGAATTAATTTCGCCCCCTCCCGAAAAACTGATGCCTGCCTTAACCACCCTGGATCTACAAGCCGATTACGGCAAGTTTGTGCTCGAACCGCTAGAGCGCGGTGTCGGTCACACGCTCGGCAATGCCCTGCGCCGCACCTTGCTGTCGTCCATCTCCGGCGCTGCCGTTGCCGCCATCAAGGTAGACCGCGTTTCCCACGAATTTTCCCCGATTGCTGGCGTGAAGGAAGACGTCACCCAGCTGATCCTCAACCTCAAGGACGTCAGCTTCCGCGCCTCTGCCGAAGCCGTTGCCCTCGAGCAGCCGCTCAAGATTGAAGTGAAGGGTCCCGGTCGCGTAACCGGCGCCGATATCGACTGCCCGGAAGGCATCTCCGTCGTTAATCCGGAAGTCTATATCGCTACGATCAGCGATTCGGAATCCATTCTCAGCATCGAGCTTTACCTCGGCTGGGGAACCGGCTACGTTCTGCCCGAAAAGCAGGAGAAGTACCGCGGCGTCATCGGCGTGTTGCCCATGGGCAGCCAGTTCACTCCGATCAAGAAGGTCAACTACACCGTCGAAGCCACCCGTGTCGGCAACCGAACTGACTACGAGCGACTGGTCCTTGACGTCCACACCAACGGTGCCATCGCCCCTAACGATGCCGTCAGCCAAGCTTCTAACCAGCTTGTTCGCTTCTTCCGTATGTTCCACGACCTCGGCGATCCTTCCTTCGATCTCGGCGTCGACATCGACATCGACGAAGAAGACGAATCGCTGAAGAACGTTCCCGAGCTTCGCATCGAAGAGTTAGATTTCAGCCAGCGCACCTTCAACTGCCTGCGCCGCGCCGGAATCTTGAACCTGCGATCGCTCGCCGGTACCAGTGAGAGCGATCTCACCGCCATCCGGGGCTTCGGCAAGAAGTCGCTCATTGAAGTGCGCGACAAACTGCAAGAGCACGGCCTGGAAATGAAGCCGCCGAAGAGCGGATACCGCGCCGTCGACCTGGACGACGAGGATGATGACGATTTCTGAGAACCTCCGCTGAGGTGACAACGATATGAGACATAAAGTAGACCATAGAAAACTCGGGTTGCCGACAGATCAGCGGATGCATTTGCTGACGAATCTGCAGCGCCAATTTATTCGCCACGGATATGTGCGCACCACCACCGGCCGCGCCAAGGAACTTCAGCGACTTGTAGAGAAGCTGATCACCCTTACCAAGAAGGAAGACGGTTTGGATGCACGCCGCCGCGCACGACGAGTACTCGTCGGCCACAGCGCCTCCTCGCCCAAGCCCGAAAAGTTGCTCGCCGGCAAGACGGCCGGAGAGAAGACGCAAATTCTCGCCGATCGCAGCCTGATCAACGGTGAAGATCTTGTAAAGCACCTGTTCGACGAAATCGGACCGCGCTACAAGACCCGACCCGGCGGATACACCCGACTTACCAAACTGGCACCTCGGCGCGGCGATGCCGCTCCGCAGTGCGTGCTAGAACTCGTCGATTGATGACGGCTTAGGCGATGCGAGTTCGACTCGACCTCGCCTTTGACGGAACTGACTTTAGTGGCTGGGCCACGCAACCTGACCGCCGGACGGTTCAGGGCACATTGACGGAAGCTGTTCGCCAAATCTCGGGCGAGGATGTCGAGATTCAAGGAGCAAGTCGCACCGATGCTGGTGCCCACGCTCGCCATGCGGTTGCGCACTTCGATTCTGAAGTCGCGATCCCCGGCGAAAAGTGGGAACGCATACTGAATGCGCGGTTGCCGTTCGATATCAGCATATTGAAATCGAGAACGGTGCCCAAAAGCTTTAATGCTCGGTTCTGTGTCATCGACCGCTGGTATCGCTACCGCATCGTGACCGGACCGCGGTTGGCGCACCGATCTCGGTGGGCTTACGACTATAACCGTCCCTTGAATCTCTCCGCCATGCAATTGGCCGCTAGCCAACTGCAAGGGGAACACGATTTCCGCGCCTTCACCGAGGAACTAGAGCCGACTGTGCACAACACGGTTCGGCACCTTTTCCAGTTCAAAGTGAGCCAAGTCCGAGATGAGGTGTGGGTGGACGTGACGGGAACCGCCTTCCTCCGGGGAATGATGCGCCGCATGAGCGGATGCATCCTGGAAGTGGGTCGTGGTTACCGCAACGTCGAAGAGGTCAGCAAACTCCTGAATATTCAGGAGCGGAACGAGTTAGATTGGCCCGTGGTGCTTCCTGCCCGCGGCTTGTGCCTCATGCGCGTGCGCTGTGGCCGCCACCCGAAAGATACTCGTCCCCCCTCATCCCATCCGCAGTGACCGATCCCGATTTGAAACGATCGTCGTCCCGGTGGGTTTTTTTGTGCCCGCCCCTGTCAATAAAAAATTCGAATAGCAATGAATACAAACAAGACAACAACCCATAAAGGAGATAACTTCGACCGAAAGTGGTACGTGGTGGATGCGGCTGGCATTCCCATCGGAAGGTTGGCCGGTCAGGTCGCGCAGGTTCTGCGCGGCAAGAACAAGCCCGACTTCCAGTACAACGTCGATAACGGAGACTTTGTGGTCATCATCAACGCCGAAAAAGCGGTGTTGACCGGTAACAAGAAAGACGAAATTATCTACTGGCACACCGGCTGGCCCGGCGGACTCCGCAACGTCACCCGCGGCACCATGTTGGAAGACAACCCGGTGAAGCTGGTCGAAAAGGCCGTCTGGGGCATGACGCCCAAGACGAAACTTGGCAAGCAAATTTTTACTAAGCTGAAGGTCTACGCCGGCAGCGAGCACCCCCACGCGGCCCAGAATCCCCAGCCGCTCGACGTACGACAGGATAAGAAGAGCTAAAGCATGGCAGAGCAAAATTACGCAACCGGACGCCGCAAGTGCGCAATCGCCCGCGTCTGGATCACCCCCGGCGAAGGGAAAATCACGATCAATGGCCGCGACATTAAGGAATACCTGGGTCGCCCCGTCCTCGAAATTCTGGTGAAGAGCCCGCTCGTGCTCACCTCGTCCGATGGTCGATTCGACGTCAAGGCCTATACCAAGGGCGGCGGTATCGCTGGCCAAGCCGGTGCCATCCGCCTCGGCATCAGCCGTGCCCTCATCGGTTACGACGAGACCCTTCGCGGCGACCTCAAGGCCGCCGGCTTCCTTACCCGCGACAGCCGAGTGAAGGAACGAAAGAAGTACGGTCGAAAGAAGGCCCGACGTGGCTTCCAGTTCGTAAAGCGCTGATCCCGCTTTCTCGACCCAACCCCCAAGCCCCAATCCAACGATTGGGGCTTTTTTCGTGACGACTCGTAGAACCTTGGTAGAGTCAATCGCATGCGAAACCTTGCTTTGATTGCCCTGCTGGGAGCGGTTGCCGGCGCGAATGCCGATCCGATTGATGACATTGTCAATCAGGAGATGAAGGTCCAGAAGATTCCGGGGCTCTCGATTGTGGTCCTGCGCGATGGCAAGCCGATCAAGTTAAAGGGCTATGGATTCGCCGATCTCGAGAACAAAGTCAAGGCCACGCCGGACACCATCTATCAATCTGGCTCGGTCGGCAAGCAATTCACCTCTAAGCTGGTCTGCCAATTAGTGCAAGATGGAAAGCTAAACTTGGATGATTCCCTCACCAAGTGGTTCCCCGAAGGCGGGGAGAAATGGAAGGCCGTCACCGTCCGCCACCTGCTCACCCATACCTCGGGATTGGCCGACATGCCGTATGCCTTCATGGATATGCGCAAGGCGTACAAACCCGAGCAATTGCTTGACACGCTCGTCAAGTCAACTCCCATGGAGCCACCCGGAACTAAGTGGCGATACAACAACGGCGGATACGTATTGCTGGGATTCCTGATCCAGCGCGTCAGCGGCAAGTTCTACGGCGACCTGATGAAGGAACGCATCTTTGATCCGCTCGGGATGAGCACCGCCCGCATCATCACCGAACGCGACCTAGTCCCCAACCGCGCACGTGGCTACGAACTGGAAGCCGACAGCATCAAGAACCAATCCTGGGTCGCTCCGGAACTCAATACCACCGCCGACGGCTCACTCTATGTCACCGTGCGCGACTTCGCCAAATGGGATGCCGCGCTCTACATGGAGAAGCTACTAAAGAATCCGCTCCGTGACGAAATGTGGACCTCCGCCAAGCTAAACGACGGCAAACTCACCGGTTACGGCTACGGGTGGGGCGTCCGCAACTCTCCCAACCTGCAATTGGCCGAGCATAGCGGCGCCTGGCAGGGCTTCACTACCTATATCGGTCGGCTCATCAGCCGCAAACTCACCGTCGTCGTCCTCACTAATCTTGACGCGGGTCACTCCAATCCCGGAAAGATTGGTCACCGGATTCTTGCCGCGCTTGAGCCAAAACTCGCCGCGGAACTGAAGCAATAGCCGCCCACCTAACGTAGACTAGCGTTACCATGCCCACGCTTTCTGAACTAAAGGGTCGCCCCGTCATCAGCCTAAACGAGGGCGAGAAACTCGGGGCGATCAAGGACGCCCTCGTGGATCCCAGCGCCAACCGCATCGGCGGATTCCTCCTTCAAGCCACCGAAGGCGACCTCGCTCTGCCATTCACCCACGTCCGAGCGATCGGTCCGGATGCCGTTACTGTAGAAAGTGCCGCCAGCAGTCAAAGCCCGGTCGGAGAAGGCGGCCTGGAAGGCAACCGGAAATTTTCCGAACTCGCGAAGCAGCAAGTGGTGGATGCCGAAGGGAAGCATCACGGCCACCTCGGCGATATCACCTTCAGCATCGACGGCAGCATCACCGATATCGAAATTCGATCCGGCGGCTTCCTGGGCATCAAAGAGGACAAAACCCTGTATCCCATTTCGGTGGTCCGCTCGTTCGGGGCCAGCGTGGTGACGGTCGAAGGCATTCCCCAGCCGGAAGCTACGGAGTAGTCAGTCCTCTTCTAGGTTGCGGAGGCCGCGAAACGTATCCACCCATTCGTTATCGCCCTTGCCCTCCTGAAACAGCCAGGTTTTGTTGAAGGCAATCTTCTCGTCCGCCGAGTTCTTTGCCTTCTCCATCCCCGCGATGAAGACGGAATTTTTTCCGAACTTCTTGTTCACCGTATCTACCGCCGACATCAAATCGGCCCGATCCTGCGTCTCCTCAAATAAGCTCGGCGTCACCCCCGTCCGTTCCTTCAAGCGCGAGAGAACGACGCCCACGCCGCGCGGACGCACAAAGTCATGCCCCGGCCACAGTCTCAGCAGGGCCTCATTCATGGTCACTGTGTCCTGCGTAGGCGGCAGCGCCGCGTGGGCCTCCCAACTGCGGTCAAAGCCATTCACGTAAACCGTCAGATGCTCCGTCCACAGGTTGTTCTCTCGCAATCGGGCGCTCGCCTTCTGCAGCAGCCGCATCAGCACGTCGCGACAGCCCTTCTCATTCCGCAACACGGGGGGCAAAACGTGACTGTGGGACAGCGACTTCCGGTCCGTCTCCTCCTCCGGCATATCGAACCCGCGCAGCAAATACCACCACCGCTCCCCAATCACACTGCCAAATGCCTGCCGCAATTCTGAACGCGGCGTTTGACAAAGATCCTGCGCCGAGAAAATGCCGGCTGCGTTCAATCGCGCTTGCATCCTGCGATTGATACCCGTGAAATCGGTCAACTTCAGGCTATAAAGTCGTTCCGGCAAATCGTGCTGGGTCAGCGTCACCAAGCCGTCCGGCTTCTGTAGCTCCGTCCCAATCTTGGCCAGAAACGCATTTGGCGCAATTCCGATCGAAGCCGTCATCGCCGGGCCGATGTCTTCTCGCAGCCGCTTTTTCATCTCCAAGGCCAGTTCCCGCGCTCGCCCCGGTTGCTGCTCTTCTCCGATTAAGCGAAACCGCATCTCGTCGATGCTGCAAACCTTGTCGATGGGCAGCACCTTCTCCGCCACCTCCTGCACCCGCTTGTGATACGCCACGTAAACCGTCGGCCGTGCCTTCGCCAGCACCAACCCCGGACACATGATCTTCGCGTCCCGAATCAGAGTCCCGGTTTTCACGCCAAACGCCTTTGCCTCGTAGCTGGCGGCGATGACAAAGCTCGTATCGGCGTCCACCGCGCAAACTGCCACCGGCCTCCCGCGAAGCGCAGGATCCTCGTTCTGCTCAACGCTGGCAAAGTAGCTGTTCAGATCAAGGAACAGGTACCGAAGCGGGCGCGGCTGGCGTTCAATGGGTAGAGAATTGTCTACTATATAACCATTTTACGCCACATTCCGGCCGTCTACTGGCTGTAAAGGTCCATATTGAGCAGAATTTTTGCCTGCGTCTTGTCCAGCTTAATGGCCGTCCAC
>Ga0209598_10002842_pt1 | contig 13281 bp, 9 predicted proteins | sample M_140807_EF_Meta_FD_187317 | JGI IMG/M metagenome (GOLD analysis project Ga0209598, IMG submission 187317) | Freshwater microbial communities from Lake Montjoie, Canada to study carbon cycling - M_140807_EF_MetaG (SPAdes) (version 2) | ecosystem: Environmental > Aquatic > Freshwater > Lake... | reverse complement strand
ACGCGCCCCTCGCGGTCGAGCAGTGGCCCGCCGCTGTTTCCCGGTTCCACGGGCATGGCCACCTGAAGCATATCGCGGCCTTCAATGGTGCGCCGGCCGGAAAGTACCCCAGCCACCACACTGAAGGTGAGTCCGCGTGGGTTGCCGAGTGCCACCAGAGGTGCGCCCTCCGCCACCTTGGTGGAGTCGCCTAATTCAAGAACCGGTGGCGCCTTGCCAGAAGGTGATTCCAGCCGCAGCAGGGCAAGATCTGCGTCTCGGTCTACAGCTTCCACAGCGATGATTTTGCGAGTGCCACCAGCAGAGTCTTCGAGAACAAAATCGCGGCCGTCGCCAATGACATGGTGGTTGGTCACGGCAAGATCGGGTCGCACCAGAAAGCCGGTGCCCAGAGACTGGAATTTTCCATCACGCCCTTGCGAGCGCACAGCTAAAAGCGACGGTTTCGCAAGGCGAGCCAGTTTTTCTGTCACCATGTCTGCCGGGGCGTCGGCCCCGCAAATGGTCAGGACCAACCAGGCGATCATGGTGTTTGCTCCCGTGAGGTTTAGGCTTCCTTCTTAAGGTACGTCCGCTCGATGTACGTGGTATCAACTTTTGCTTCGCGGAAGGCGATATCGTTTAAAATATCGCGAAGGATCGGGATGGTGGTCTTGATGCCTTCGACATGAAACTCCGCAAGAGCGCGGCGCATGGTGTCGATAGCCTCATCGCGTGTGGGTCGGTGGACCAGCAGCTTGGCTACCAAAGAATCGTAATTGGGCGGAACGCGGTAACCGGCTGAGACGTGGGTATCGAGGCGGATTCCCGGGCCTCCTGGTGGCTTCCAAGCAGTAATGAGGCCGGGAGATGGCCGGAAACCAGCGGCAGGATCTTCGGCATTGATGCGGACCTCGATGGCCGAACCACGCCGTTCAACCTGATCTTGGGTGAGAGATAGTTTTTCGCCCGCGGCGATGCGGATTTGCTGCTGGACGAGGTCGATGCCGGTCACCAGTTCTGTTACCGGGTGTTCGACCTGAATGCGGGCGTTGACTTCGATGAAGTAGAACCGATTGTCCTTGTCCACCAGAAATTCACAGGTGCCCGCAGAGTAGTAGCCAGCGGTTTTTACAAGCCTGACAGCGGCTTGGCACAGTTCCTGACGGACCGATTCTGGAAGACGCGGTGCGGGCGATTCCTCGACCAGCTTCTGGTGGCGGCGCTGGAGTGAACAATCGCGTTCCCACAGGTGGATGACATTCCCATGCTTGTCACCCAGCACCTGAACTTCGACGTGGCGTGGATGTTCGATGTATTTTTCGAGGTAGACAGAACCATCCTTGAAGGCGCTTTCGGCTTCTTGGCTTGCGGATGCCAGACCGGTTTTCAGACTGATATCGTTATGGGCCACGCGCATACCGCGGCCGCCACCGCCTGCTGCTGCCTTGATCAGCACAGGATAACCCATTTCATGGGCCAGCTTCAGCGCGTCTTCCTCGCGGGTGATCAGACCTTCGCTACCTGGCACGACCGGCACCTTGGCCGCCATGGCCAGCTTGCGGGCCTCGTTTTTGTTACCCAGTTGGCGCATAGCCTTTTCGGGCGGGCCGATGAACTCGATGTTGCACGAGCGGCATACTTCGGCAAAATGAGCGTTTTCAGAGAGGAATCCGTAACCAGGGTGAATGGCCTGCACATCCCCGATTTCGGCGGCGGAGATGATTCTAGGAATATTGAGATAGCTTTCAGAAGCCACCCCTGGCCCGATGCAAATGGCCTGATCTGCCAGTGACAAATAATGGGCACCGCGGTCGGCCTCGGAAAATACCGCGACGACCTCAATGCCCATATCTTTGCAGGCGCGGATAACTCGCAGGGCAATTTCGCCCCGGTTGGCTACCAAAATACGCTGAAACATGAAGGGGTACTCAATCTGTGAATGTGCCGAAATATCAGGCTGCCGGATCGATTCGGAACAACACCTGACCGTATTCAACAGGTTGTTTGCTTTCCACGCAGACCTCGACAATGGTGCCGGTTAGGTCTGCTGGAATTTCATTGAAAATCTTCATGGCTTCAATGATGCAAACAATGGTGCCCGGTCCCACCTTGCTGCCAACCTGCACAAATGGCGGATCGGTAGGTTTGGGTGAGCTATAGAAAGTTCCCGGTGTGGGGCTCTTGATTTCGAGCAGTGGCCGCGCTGCCTTAACAGGCTCGATAGCTGCCGCAGCCACTGGAGCAGCAGCTACTGGTGCCGCATGGGCAACGGGCGCCATGGCCACTGGAGTGGCTGTAAGGATGGGCATGGGAGCAGCAATAGCACGCTTCAGCTTGATGGAGCGTGTGCCGTCTGCCAGTTCAAGTTCAGCCAGATCGTGTCGGCTCATCAGGCCAACCAGATCGCGCACAGTGCGCACGTCGAATGGGCTCGGACCGCTTTCCTCTGCCACAGGAGACTCCTTACTTGCTTAGCCTATGCCTGGGTTCATTCCTTGCGGTAGCCGGCTAAGCCGCACACCGCCATCAGGCGTTACCAGATAATCGTCCTCGATACGCATTCCCAGTCTTCCCGGACAATATATTCCCGGCTCCAGTGTTACGACCATGCCTGCTTGCAACTCTTGTGCATTTCCTGGTCGAAAAAATGGCGCCTCGTGGATGTCTAGTCCGATTCCGTGGCCGCTTCCGTGTACAAATAGGTGTTCCACGCCGTGAGTGGCCAGAACTGATCGTACCGCACGATCCACATCGCCGGCGGTATTTCCGGGCCTCAATTCTGCGGCGCCTGCTGTTTGCGCAGCCACAGCGGCCGTGTATGCCTCATCAAGCCCCGGCATTCCGTCCACTTTCTGCCAAGCCAGAACTCGGGTCAGGTCGCTCCGGTAACCGTGTTTTTCTTGGGCGCCCCAATCGACCAGAAGTTGGCTGGCACCACTAAGCAACACCGCTCCGGGATGATAGTGAGGCAATGCCGCGTTGGCACCTGCCGCAACAATGGTTGGGAAAGCCGATCCTACAGCACCTTCCCGGCGCATGTGGCGTTCCAGTTCCGCTGCCACTTCCGATTCGGTTTCCAAACGGCTCAAAAGTGGTTGCAGGGTTTCCCACGACCTTTCTGCCATGCCGATGGCTTGCGTAATGGCCGCAACCTCGGCTGGGTCTTTCACGCGCCTAAGAGTTTCAACAGCATCCTGACATGGCTTCCACGAGGCCTGTGGTACCGATTCGCGCCACGTTTCCGCCTCGGCCACTGTTACGTGGTTGGCTTCGATACCAATCCTGTGGGCATTAGTGGATCGAAGCACCTCGGCAAGTGCCATCACCAGCGTCACAGAGGGCGGGCGGATAAATGAATCGACTTCCGGGCATTCCCGCGCCAGTTGTTCGGTATAGCGGCCGTCGCTGACCAGAAGGTCTTTGCCGGGTAAACAGAGTAAAGCCGTACTGTCGCCGCTGAACCCTGTGAGATAGCGAACATTGACAGGGCGGGTGATGAGAAGCAGGTCGAGATTGAGGGCTGCCAAACGCTGGCGCAGGCGGTCGCGGCGCTGCGCATGATTGAATGGCGATGACATGAAACAAGCCCCATGGAGTCAGCTGGCATGATATAGATTTGAAGCGTGAGGCAATGCGAGCCACTCATAGCATTCAAGCGAGCACGCCATTGACCACCGATCCGTGCACATCGGTTAGCCGGAAGTCGCGGCCCTGAAACCGGTACGTCAATCGTGTGTGATCGATGCCCAGCAGGTGCATGATGGTCGCCTGTAGGTCGTGCACAGATACCGGATCGCGCGCGACGTTATAGCTGAAATCATCGGTGGAACCGTGGGTATGGCCAGCCTTCACGCCTCCACCCGCCATCCACATCGTGAAACAGCGGGGATGGTGGTCGCGCCCTGCTTCAATACTCTTCCAGTCCCCCTGACCAACAGGGCTACGGCCAAACTCGCCGCCCCACACCACCAGCGTGTCGTCAAGAAGACCGCGACGTTTCAGATCGGTTATCAGGCCTGCTGTGGCTTGGTCGGTATCGCGGCAACGTGCCACGCACCAAGAAGGCAACCGGCTGTGGTGATCCCAATCTGGATGAAATAACTGGATGAAGCGCACGCCACGCTCGGCCAGACGCCGGGACAGCACGCAGTTGGCGGCATAACTGCCCGGCCGACGGCTGTCGGGCCCATACAGCTCGAATGTCTCCGCGGGTTCGGCCGAAAGGTCGGTCAACTCGGGCACACTGCTTTGCATGCGGTACGCCATTTCGTACTGCCTGACACGTGTGAGCGTTTCGGGGTCGCCTGTCTGTGCCGCGCGCATCCTGTTCAATTCTGAAAGGCCATCCAGAGAACCTTTGCGAACCGCCGATGGCAATCCATCCGGATCCTGCAAGTATAGAACTGGCTCGCTGGCGTTGCGGAATCGGGCGCCCTGATACTGTCCGGGTAGAAAACCCGAACCCCAGTAGTAGTCGTACAAAGGCTGATCGCTTGGCCTCTGCATCTTTGAAACAAGAACAACAAAATCAGGAAGATTGCGGCTGGGAGAGCCCAGGCCGTAGCTGACCCAAGCGCCGATACTCGGCCGACCGGGTAGCTGGTGCCCGGTCTGAAGGAAAGTCATGGCTGGGGCATGATTGATATGCTCCGACGTCATCGATTTGATGAAGCAAATCTCGTCTGCCACACGGCCCATATGTGGCAGCCATTCGCCAATGGTCGCCCCCGATTGGCCGTACTGGCGGAATGCGCATCGACTGGGCATAACGATCTGCTTCTGATTGGCAGTCATACCCGTCAGGCGTTGCCCCATGCGCACCGATGCTGGAAGTTCGGTTCCGGCATGTTTTACAAGATCTGGTTTGTGGTCGAATAGTTCCAGTTGCGACGGACCGCCCGACTGAGTCAAAAATATCACGCGTTTGGCCCGGCCCTGTCGGGGTGGGGCCATGGGTTCGCCCAGACAGGGCTGTCCAATCAATGCGTCAAGCGCGGCAGCGCCAAGGCTAACGCCAGCTCCACGGCCCAGAAAATGGCGCCGTGTGCTGGCAAGCAAGGTGTCGGCGGTTGCGTTACTCACGGCTTACCGCCTCATCGAGATTGAAGATCATGCCTGCGACCACTGCGCGGGAAGCCAAGGCAAGCTTGTCGATCGACGCGGGTGCTAAGAAAGAACCGTTGTTCAGATATTTGCCGGCGGCATCGGGCATGTTTGAAAAGGCTGTCTTGGCTCGGACAAGTTCGCGCACCAGCACGGCAGATTCTGCGGGCATGGGCGGTCTGCTCAATATCCGGCGGAACATGGCAGCTACCACCTCAGTATCGGATTGATTGTTGATGAATGTCCTTGATGCCAAGGCGCGGGCAGCCTCCAGACGGACCGGGTCGTTCTGTAAGGCAAGGGCCTGCATGGGGGTATTCGTGCGGGGAAAACGCACTTCACAGACCCGACGCTGAGCGCTGTCAAATAAGAAAGCCGGCGCTGCCGAGCGTCGCCAGAATGCGTAGAGGGTGCGCCTGTACTGCTCGGGTCCTTCAGTAGCTTCATAGCGGTTGCGGCCCATGGAAATATCTTCCCACACGCCCAAAGGCTGAGGTGGGCGAACTGGCGGTCCCCCTATGGCCGGGTTTAGAAGACCGGAAGCAGCGAGTGTGATATCGCGGATCATCCAGCTTGGTAATCGGTAGCGTGTTTGTCGTGCCAGCAATCGGTTGTCTGGATCGCTCGCGAGTGCCTCGGGCGAAACATTCGACGATTGGGCATAGGTGGCGCTGGTGGTGATCATTTTTAAAATGTGCCGCTGGTTCCAACCGGAATCCATAAATTCAGAGGCCAGCCAGTCGAGCAGTTCCGGATGTGTCGGGGCTTCTCCCTGAAGGCCGAAGTCTTCTGGCGTGCGAACCAACCCGGCACCAAAGCATTGCTGCCACAGGCGATTGACAACCACGCGCGCTGTCAGTGGGTTTTCGCGAGATGTCAACCATTGAGCTAGTCCAAGGCGGTCAGGTGCCGTGTTTTTGGGCCACGGCGCCATGCTGGGTATGGCGCCTGCTTCAACCTTGGCACCCTTCTTGTCCCACACGCCACGTACCAGCACATGCGTGCTGCGCGGTTCCTTGCGTTGGGCCAGTACCATCACATCTACCGATTGGGCAGCTTTGGTTTCAGCCAGTTGCTTCTCGGCGCGCGCCAATGCTGCCGCCGCCTGCCGGTGTGGAACGAAGGTCGCCAGAAACTGCTCAAAAAGTCTGTTTTCCAGCTTTTGGGGAATCTCGCCACTGCCTACTTTGGCTAGTTCGTCGATCGGTGCTGTTGCCAATGTTCGCGCAGCTTCGCCCGCCTGATCGGTTGCCCATAATCTCATTTTGGCGATGTTGCGGTCGCCCATGGTGGATCGCTGTCTCAGTTCAACGACCAGATGTTCGTCAGGTTCCAATTGAATGGGTTCTGACAGTGCAAAGACCAAGGCGCGAGGTTCCTTCGCGTCGCGGTCGAAGCTTGCCCATCCGTTGCGTGGATCGTCGTCCAGAGTGTCGCGAACATTACCGTATCCACCGTGCTTTTTCGTGTCTGGCTGAAAGTCGGCTAAAGCTGAGGCAATTCCCACGTCGCGTGCCTGCTGTTTGGCGGATGAGCGCGCGGTAATTTTAATATCAGTTAAAATAACATGGCCGTCGGCTCCCCGGCCCACGCCGTTTTCACCGGGCAGAACTTCAACCTTGATTCCAGTGACAGATGGCAAGACAGGGTGAAAAATAATTTTGTAGTCGTCTTGTCTGGGGTTGCTGTCACTGGCCACCACACACCCTTCGACAACCCTAAGGGTTGTGCCTTCCACCGATTCGGCACGCAACGGGTTGACTGGTTGCCAGGCGCGTTTTCCTGCAGCAACCAAGGAGCGCAAGGTTTTCAGCCATGTGGTAAAGGGGGCTATGGCTTCGGACCGGGTCCGAGACTGGATTGCTTTCCATTCTGTAACCAGCTTTTGACCCGCCTCAATCCCGCGCGCCACATGGGGAGACTGGTACTTCAGGTAGGGTTTGGCCGCTTTGCCTGCCTTGCCGTCTTCATCGATGGAATCGAAGAACGCCGACATGCGGTAATAGTCGGCCTGAGATACAGGATCGTATTTGTGGTCGTGGCATTGGCAGCAACCGAGTGTCAGGCCCAGCCATGCCGTGCCCACGGTATTGACTCGGTCGATCACATAATCAATCCGCGATTCTTCGGGATCTCGGCCACCTTCGCCGTTGGTCATGTGGTGCCTATGGAATGCTGTGGCCAGAATTTGGTCCGCATTGGCTTTTGGCAGAAGATCGCCAGCGCACTGTTCCAGAGTGAACCGGTCGAACAGCATATTGGTGCGGAACGCGTTCAGAACCCAGTCGCGCCAGGGCCAGTTGGTGCGATCGGCATCGCCCTGAAAGCCATCGGTGTCGGCGTAGCGTGCCGCGTCGAGCCAGTCCCATGCCATTCTTTCGGCAAAGGCGTTGGTAGCCATTAATTCGTCGCTGAATTTGCCGATCGTTTTGGCAGTGGCGTCGCGTGCCAAATTTGTTATTTGGGTATCCGAAGGTGGTAGACCGGTCAGGTCGAATGCCAGTCGTCTGGCCAGCACATATGACTCGGCCATCTGAGATGGCGTTTTACCGGATTTTTCCAGGCGGGCCAGAACAAAGGAATCCACAGGGTTCCGCACCCAGCCCTGATTGCGCACAGCAGGAATTGCGGGGCGGGCCACGGGTACAAAAGCCCAATGTTTCTCGTATTTGGCACCACTGGCAACCCATGCGCGCAGCAATTCGGTTTCTTGGGGCGTGAGCTTCTTTCCCGATTGGGCAGGAGGCATTTGTGTGTTGGCATTGGTGGACAGAACACGTTTCAGCAGTTCGCTTTCTTCCGGTTTGCCGGGAACGATGGCACCCGCTTCTCGCGCCGAGGCGGCATCGTCAAGTCGCAGACCAGCCTTGCGACTCGCGGCGTCAGGCCCGTGGCAGGCGAAGCATTTGTCGGACAGTATAGGCAGAACATCACGGGTGAACGACACAGGGTCGGCACAGCAAACAAGCAAGATTCCCGCGACTGCGAACGGAACCATGGACTGATTCCCCAGACCTGATTAGCCAATCAGTCCATCGAGTACACCTGTGCTGTCGCCCAGACGGTTTGCTCCCACTCCGGCGCGGTCGAGCATGGCCAGCCAGAGGTTGGCCAAGGGAGTTTCCTTGGAGAAGACCAAATGCCTGCCCCCCTTGATGCCAGCCGATTTGCCGCCAAGAAGGGCAATAGGCAGGTCATCGTGGTTGTGGGCATTACCATCGGAGTTGCCGGATCCGTATGCAAGGAGGCAGTGGTCCAAGAGGGTACCGTCGCCTTCGCGGATCGACTTCATTTTGCCAGCCAGATAGGCGAGTTGAGTCGTGTGGAAGAGGTTGATCTTGCTGATCTTCTCTTGCTTGGACTTGTCGTTGCCGTGGTGTGACAGATCGTGGTGACCTTCAGATACTTGCGCGAAAGGATAAGGCCGATTCGACCCCTCGTTGGCCAGCACGAACGTGGCCACGCGGGTGCTGTCGGTTTGGAATGCCAGCACGAGAAGGTCGCACAGCAGGCGCAGATGCTCCGGCAGGCTGGCAGGAACGCCTGAAGGCCGTCCGAACTCGGGCTTGGGTGCGGGTGGTAATTTCTCAGCGCGGGCGATGCGTTCCTCGATTTCGCGAACTGACGAGAAGTATTCGTCAAGTTTGCGTCGGTCTGAGGCGCCCAGGCCGCCTGCCAACGATTTTGATTCTGTCAGAACATGGTCCAACACGCTCTTGCGCACGCGGTCGCGTTCCTTGCGGCGCGGGTCGTTCGACTGTCCAAACAAACGGTCAAACACCAGTTTGGGATCGACCTCCTTGGGCAAAGGCTGAGTGGCCGACTTCCAAGACATGGTGGATGAATAAACACAGCTGTAACCCGAGTCACAGTTGCCAGCCATGGCACCGGCTTCAGTGCCTATTTCAAGCGAAGCTAACCGTGTGAGGTGGCCAAGGCGGCTGGCCGCTACTTGGTCTGCAGAAAGACCCGCGCGGATATCGGTGCCGTCTGTCTTGCGTGCTTGGCTTCCCGTGAGGAATGCCGCCAACGCGCGGGCGTGGTCGCCGCCGCCGTCGCCATGTGGACGGGCTTTGTCTGCCGTCAGCCCTGTCAAAACCACCAAGTCATCGCGGAGTTTTTCCAGTGGCTGAAGGGTGGGGGGGAGGGCTGTTAAAACCCCGGGCGCGGAAGGCCGCCAGTCGGGCATATGCACGCCATTGGGCACATACATAAATGCCAACCGATTGGGAGGACTTGCTGGTGCTGCGGCACTGGCCAGACCTTCAAGCCATGGCAGCGCCACGGTAGCACCCATGCCCGTCAGAATCCGCCTTCTATTCACCATGCCATGAGTCATGATTACATTCTCCCGTGTCTGAATTCTATGGTTCGGTGCTTTTGGGTTCTTCCCCGCGGCGGAACCGGAAAGGATCACTGGCTACAATCGCCAAAACCACTTCGGAAAATCGGTCGTTCTTACCTGCTGAACGTTTCAGAATCGTGTCTACCGCCCGGCGATCGTACGGCTCCAAGCCCCTGCCCATCGCATAAATAAGCAGTTTTTCGGTAAGTGCGCGCATGAATTTGTCTCGGTTGGCTCCAAGATAATCCTTCACGGCTTGCGGGCCGTTCAGTTTCACTCCACCGGGAAGTTCTCCGGTGGCGTCGATCGGTTGGCCTTCGTCTTTATCGCGGAAGGCGCCAATAGCGTTGAACGATTCAAAGGCAAAGCCGAGTGCGTCCATTTTCTGGTGGCATGAGGAACACGATGGATTGCTGCGGTGCTGCTCCATGCGTTGTTTCAACGTGCCTTTGAGAGCTTCGCCACCTTCTTTCAGCTCTGGAACATTGGGCGGCGGGGGCGGTGGCGGAGCACCCAACAGTTGCTCGAGAACCCACTTGCCTCGCTTCACAGGAGATGTGCGCGTCGGGTTCGACGTAACAGTCAGCACTGCCGCCATGTTGGTCACGCCACCCCGAGGCCAGCCGGTTGTGTCTACTTTCACAAAAGAGTCGCCCGGAATGGGCTTTCCACCCGGCTTGGTAGGTTTCTTGTGCATGGCGTTGCCAGCGGTGTCGGCAATCCCATAAAACCCCGCCAACCGCTGATTCAGAAATGTGTAGTTGGCTGTCACCAATTCTGTGGCTGGGCGGTCTTCGCGAACGATGGTGTCAAACAGCTTCATAGCCTCTTCGCGCATGGCCTTGCGAAGCTGGTCATTGAAGACAGGAAAACGAGCAAGATCGGGCGCGAATGAATCGAGCCGTCTTAGCTGCAACCACTGCGGGAAAAACTGCTCGACCAAAGCCGATGATTTTGGATCGGCCAGCATCCGCTTTACCTGCTCTTCAAGCTTCCCTGAAAGCTGACCCTTTTCTGCCAGGGCTAGAAGGGTTTCATCCGGCATGGTGCTCCAGAGGAAATACGACAACCGGCTGGCCAGATGAATATCAGAAACTGGATACATTTGCGCGCGCGCTGGGCGGTCATCACGTTCCACACGGAACAGAAAATGCGGCGATACCAGTACCGCCATAATGCCAATTTTCGCACCAGCTTCCCAACGGCCGGTCGCTTTTGATTCAGCCTGAGCCATGGCCACAAGCCGGTTGAGTTCGTCGCCACGAACAGGACGGCGGTAGGCCCGACGGGTGAAACGACCCAATACCTCCCGCAAGCGCTGCTCGTCGGTTGTCGCGGTAGTGGCCAGCAGTTTCAGGTGAGACGGCGGGCGCGTGTCAGCTGGGCCTGTTACTTCAAACCATTCCACCAACAGGGCGCGTTCACCAGACCCGGCATTATCGACCCGCACCGAGAAACGTGTGGGTCCCGCAGGCAGGGTCGCTTCAATTTCGATTACCTGTGCCTTGTCGTCTTTCGTGATCACTTCCGCGGTTTTTAAAACAGTATCGTTGGCCATCAATGAAACCTTTGGCCAGATTCCCGATTCCGCTTTCGATGCTGCGCGCACGCGGAAGGTGTACTTGCCTTCCTGGTTCAAATTGAAGGGGGTGTGCAGGGTGTCTTTGGTTAATTCACGCCGCTTCAGGTCTTTCGGCTGGGCTGGTTCAAGGTAACGGGCGCTCATGTGCCGAACAGGAGGTTTTGGCGGATTCAGCACAATCGCCCTGTCCACAATGCTTTCAGCCGAGGCCAGATAACGCTCCAGCAATATAGGTGGTAGGGAGAGCACATCGCCAATGTTGTCGAAACCGTAACCGATGTCGTCGGCGGGAAAGTCTTCTGATGGATTGAAGTCCACTCCTATCAGATCACGCACCGTATTGGCATATTCCACGCGGTTCAACCGGCGCGCTGTCACCTTGCCCGGGTCTGGCGGCGACGCGCGGTCAGCGACGTCCCAGATGGCTTCTACCGCACTGCTGAACGCTTCGATCGATTTGGGATCTGGACGAGGCTTGCTGGCCGGCGGCATGTCGCCACCGTGGGTACGTTCCAGAACCTGAATCCATGCCTTGCGGTTCTTCACCACCACGGCACTGTCCATTTTCTCTAAACTCAGGCTGCCTTTGGCTTTAGGGCCAGAATGGCACGACAGGCAATGCGCGGAAACAAACGCCCCAACCACCTCGGCAGGAGCCGGTGCGGCAAAGCAAACCAAACAAGTGAACATTGCGAGCATGTGTGATCTCAGGCAGGTGGAGACAGTCTACCTTATTGTAGAACCGCACGCCAATGCGGAACGACCACTGGATCAGTTCACCAAAAGGTTACAGCCGCCAAACCAGCATATTGCACTGAAGCCGGCGTGAGAGTTGTTAATAGGTCGAAAAGATTATATGTGCTCTGGTCGTTCGCCTCAACGGGCCTTGCCGCCGATTCACTGGATCTTGTGAATGGTGAAAGACGTAGGAGTGTGTGAACACTTCAAATTGTTAACGTGTGGTCGTTGCTTTTTTGATTTCAACCAGCAGCGTCCTGTTTTCTGTGAACGGTCCATCTCCGCGATTGGCCCAAACGACGTGGCCATTTTTGTTGATCACGAATGTTCCGTGCATCAGGTTGCCATCTTCACCTGCTTTCACAGCTGGCGCGTAGGTGCCATATTTGGCAGCGACAGAATTGGATGGGTCTGAAAGCACCGGGAAATCGAACGCGCCATACATGCGGAACCGTTCGCGGGTTTCTTCGATCGCGTCAGCACTGATGGCCAGAACGGTGGCACCTAAGGAGCGAAAATTTTCGATATCCTTGTTCAGGGCAAAGAGTTGACTGACACAATGGTCGCAGTGATAGCCGTAATAAAACACCAGCACCACAGGGCCTTTTTTCAATGATTCTGCAAGGCTGATGGCAGTGTTATCTGTTTGGCTCAGCGAAAATTCGGGTGCCGCTAGGCCAAGGAGTGGGTGCGCTTGGGTGGGAATCGACTTGTAGCTGGCATCTGCCAGCAAGGCTTCAAGCGTACCCGATAGCGGGCGGTAATTGCGGCGATCGAGGTCGTTGGCTGCCGCTCGGGCCAAATCTTCGGGGGGTAAGGCTTCCGTTGGTTGTTTCTGTTTCAGGGAGGATCGCAACCCCATGACTATTCCGCCAGCCATCAAGACCAATCCAGCCGCCAACAATATCCAACGGCGCGAAGTTTTGTTCTGATGTGTCATGACGGTTCCTTTGCCAGAGTATTTTCGGTGGGAATCGATTGTCTGAACGCCATTAATATCAGAGTTGTTCCAGCCACCAAAAGAAACAAGGCGCCTGCCGCCGGCAACCAGCTCGTTGAACTGCTTTCTTTATGATGAACAGGTTCAGGAGGAGGCTCAATAACGGTAGTTGGCCGCTCAACCAAACCACGCGACACGATCCGGCAGCAGGGTGCCAGGCCGAAGCTAAGAAGTACCCGTTCGGGAACGATACGGTTGCCGCCGATCGATGTCACTGGAATCGGGTCCGCTGCGCGGTCGCCGATTTTGATTTCGACCCGGAACTGATGCCCGGATGGCAACGGGAACTCGCCCTGACCATTGGTGCCGGTTTCGCCTTCCGCGAAGGTGTTGCCAAAACTATCAAACACCCGGACCATGCCATTGGTGACAGGTTTGTCGTCGTGTGTGAGCGTGAACTGTACCCAGCGGTTTTTCACGGTGAACGAGATCTGGGGTTCGGCAGTCTGAGCAGTATTTGCTGAGACCAATAAGGCTAAGAAAGCAGGCAGCATGTTCCGCATGAGTGTTCACCCATGGTCATCGACCAAT
>Ga0209598_10002840_pt1 | contig 13284 bp, 5 predicted proteins | sample M_140807_EF_Meta_FD_187317 | JGI IMG/M metagenome (GOLD analysis project Ga0209598, IMG submission 187317) | Freshwater microbial communities from Lake Montjoie, Canada to study carbon cycling - M_140807_EF_MetaG (SPAdes) (version 2) | ecosystem: Environmental > Aquatic > Freshwater > Lake... | reverse complement strand
AACGAGGAGAAGTTTGTCGGCCGCGCCGTGGAATCGGTCCACCGCGCCTGCAGGGAGTGCGGACTCGGGAATTACGAGATTGTTGTCTGCGACAACGCCTCCACCGATGCCACGTCCGGTATCGCCGCGGCGGCCGGCGCTCGTGTCGTCCACGAAACGCACCGTCAGATCGCCCGTGCGCGCAATGCGGCCGCCGCCGCGTCGTCGGGATCGTGGCTCATCTGGCTCGACGCCGACGCGATTCTCTCGGCCGAAGTTCTGCGCGGCACCTGCGAGGCATTCGATTCGGGTGTGTATTGCGGCGGTGGTGCGCAGGTGGAACTCGAGGGTGCGGAATTGAGTTGGAGCGCGCGGCGCACGGTCGACGGGTGGAATTGGCTGGCGCGCACGTGCCGTCTGGCGGCCGGTTCGTATTTTTTCTCCCTGCGCGAGGGGTGGGCCGCGACCGGCGGCTTCAACGAAGCGGTTTATGCGGGCGAGGAAATCGGATTTTCGCGCACGCTGAAGCGCTGGGGCCGGCCACGCGGGTTGCAGTTCCGTGTGCTCGGGCACGCGGTGCCGTCCTCCGCCCGCAAGATCCGCCAGTTCACCATGCGCCAGACGCTCTGGCAGCTGGCCGTCTGCGCCTGGCCCGGCAATCTCGGCCGCCGCGACCGCCTGCATTTCTGGTATGAAAGGCGCGAGGCGGTTGAGAGTTGAAAGATGAGGGTTGAGGGGAGTTCTCTTTCTCCCTCAACTCGGTTCCCTCGACTCCCTCATGATCTATCTCGACCACAACGCGACGACACCGGTTGATCCGCGCGTGCGCGAGGCGATGCTTCCCTCTCTCGGGGAAAATTTCGGCAATCCTTCCAGCCCGCACGCACCCGGTCGTACGGCGCGCGAGGCGGTGGAGAAAGCGCGGAGGCAGACCGCATCCCTCATCGGCGCGAAGCCGGAGGAAATTGTTTTCACTAGCGGCGGGACGGAATCGGTCAATACCGCCATCCGCGGCGCCCTGGCCGCGCAACCCGGCAAGCGGCACATCGTCACGTCGTCCATCGAGCACAGCGCAACGAAAAACCTCTGCGAGCAACTTGAGAGCGAAGGGAGCGAGGTGACTTGGCTGCGCGTCGATGCGCACGGCTGTCCCGACCTCGAGGAATACCGTGCGGCCTTGCGCGATGACACGGCGATCGTCTCGGTGATCTGGGCCAACAACGAGACTGGCGTGCTTTTCCCTGTCGGGGAAATGGCGCGCATGGCCGACGAGCGGCGCATTGTTTTCCACGCCGACGCGGTGCAGGCGGCGGGAAAAATCCCGATCGATCTCGAGCACGTGCCAGTGCATCTGCTTTCGCTTTCGGCCCACAAGATGCACGGACCGAAGGGAGTCGGTGCTTTGTTCGTGCGCTCCGGGCTCGGGCTTCCGGCGCTTCTGCTCGGTGGCGGTCAGGAAAGCGGGCGCCGTGCGGGCACCGGGAACGTTCCGGGCATCGTCGGATCCGGCGCGGCCGCCGAGTTGGCAAAGATCGCGCTGGCCGGGGACATGCCGCGCGTCGCGGCGATGCGCGACGAATTCGAGGCAGGTGTGCGTGCGCGTTTTCCGGCCGCGCGTTTCCACGGGGATCCGGCGCGCCGTTTGCCCAACACATCGAACTTCGCTTTGCCCGGATTGGCCGCGACCGACCTGCTCGCCGCCCTCGACCGTCTCGGCGTGTGCTGCTCGGTCGGGTCGGCCTGTGTGAGCGGGTCGCCCCATGCTTCGCATGTTTTGCGCGCCATGGGGGTAGGCGAGGAAGAGGCCAAATCCAGCCTCCGGTTTTCCTTCAGCCGGGTGAATACCCCGGCCGATGTCGGGGGCGCTTTGGGCGCTTTGGACGAGGCGGCGAGGCGGCTCGGCTTGGGCGATTGACGGCCAGAGGGAATTCTGGGACTCTTTGCGGCCCTTTTACCATGCGCCATACACTTTCCGTTCTTGTCGAAAACCGCTTCGGTGTGCTGACCCGCGTCGCCGGCATGTTCAGCGGCCGTGGTTTCAACATCGACACGCTCAATGTGGCGCCGACGCTCGACGCTTCCATGTCGCGTATGACCATCGTGGTGCGCGGCGACGACAAAACGCTCGAGCAGGTGGTCAAGCAGACCGAGAAACTGGTCGATGTGATCAAGGTGGACGACTTCCGCGACGACGAGTTCGTCGACCGCGAGCTGGTCCTCATGCGTGTCAATGTCACGCCGCAGACGCGCTCCGAAGTTCTGCAGATCTGCGATGTCTTCCGCGCCAAGATTGTCGATGTGCGCTTGGACAGGCTCCTCATCGAGATCACCGGCAACGAAGGCAAGATCGCCAAATTTATTTCCCTGATGGAAAACTTCGGCATCGCCGAAATCACCCGCACCGGCAAGGTCGCGCTGAAGCGCGCGGCCGACGGCGAATAACTCATCCCATGGCAGCAAAAATCCACACAGACAAGGACGCCGACCTCAAGCACCTCAAGGGCAAGACGGTCGCCGTCATCGGTTTCGGTTCGCAGGGCCACGCCCACGCGCTCAACCTCAAGGAAAGCGGCGTGAAGGTCATCATCGGCCTTTACCCCGGCAGCAAGAGCCGCGCGGTGGCGAAGAAAAAGGGCTTCGCAGTCTTCAACACCGCCGATGCGGTGAAAAAGGCCGACGTCATCTTCATCGCGGTGCCCGACACCAAGATCGCCGCGGTCTACAACAAGGACATCGCGCCTCATCTGAACAAGGGCAAAACGCTCCTTTTCAGCCACGGCTTCGCCATCCATTTCAAGACAATCAAGCCGCCCAAGGACATCGACGTCATCATGGTCGCACCGAAAGGCCCCGGCCATATCGTCCGCCGCCAATTCACCGAGGGCAAAGGCGTGCCCGCGCTCATCGCCGTCTACCAAAACCCGAGCAAGCAGGCCAAAAAGACCGCGCTCGCCTGGGCCAAAGGCATCGGCGGCACGCGCGCCGGCGTCCTCGAAACGACCTTCAAGGAAGAAACCGAGACCGACCTCTTCGGCGAGCAGGCGGTGCTTTGCGGCGGCGCCTCCGCGCTGGTGCAGGCCGGATACGAGACGCTGGTCGAGGCCGGTTACCAACCCGAGATGGCTTACTTCGAGTGCCTGCACGAGTTGAAACTCATCGTCGATCTGATGAACGAAGCCGGTATCGCCGGGATGCGTTTCAGTATTTCCGACACGGCCAAGTGGGGCGACGTGCTCGTCGGCCCGAAGATTGTCGACGCCGGCACGAAGAAGCGCATGAAATCCGTCCTCAAAGACGTGCAGTCCGGCAAGTTCGCCCGCGAGTGGATCGCCGAGGACCGCAAGGGTCGCAAGAAATACAGCGCCCTCCTCAAAAAAGGCGAAAAACACGGTATTGAAAAAACCGGAGAGCGTCTCCGCGGCCTCATGCCCTGGATCAAGAAGCGCAACCTCAAAGGCGCGCAGGCCTCTTACGCCTGATCGGATTTCCCCCAAGGAGCCCCGCGGGCCGAAAGGTTCGCGGGGTTTTTCTTTGCCAGTCCGCGCCCCGGGCGTAGTTTGACAGCGTGAGACTGGTTGAAGTTATCGAAGAATTGCCCAAGCGTGATATCTCCGAGGGGCGCGTTACGGAGATGGAGCAAGCGATTTACGGATCACCTGAAGTTCCGCGCGGATGACCTGCGATTTCCGGTTTGCGGAGCAGCTCCGGAAGAGCTTTCACGGTTTACCGGACAGCCAGAAAGAATCGACGCACAACATTTACCGCGTTTAAGGCCCCATGCCCGTCGCCTCCGCCAGCAAACCCATCCGCCTCGCCGGCCTCGACCAATCGAAGTCGCATACGCCGGAAAAATACCGCGAGAAACTGCGCGCCGGACATTTGCGTTTGCTCGAGTTGCAGCACGCGCTTAAGGGTTCGAAGCGCGGCGTCGTCATCGTGGTGGAGGGACCTGATGCCGCGGGTAAGGGCGGCATGATCAAGCGGCTCGTCGAGCGGCTCGATCCGCGGCACATCCGCGTCTATTCGACGATCAAGCCGACCGACGAGGAATACGCGCACCACTACCTCTGGCGGTTTTGGAACAAACTTCCGCGCCGCGGTGAAATTGCCATCTTCGACCGCTCTTGGTATGGCCGGTTGCTCGTCGAGCGCATCGAGGGATTCTGCTCGCGCGCCGAGTGGAAACGCGCCTACCGCGAGATCAACGAATTCGAGCGCGTCCTGCACGACGACGGGACCATCATCGTCAAAATCTGGCTCCAGATCACGAAGCAGGAGCAGATAGCGCGGTTCAAAAAGCGCGCGGCCGACCCGATGAAAAACTGGAAGATCACCGAGGAGGATTGGCGCAACCGCAACCGATGGAACGCCTACCTCAAAGCCGCGGAGGACATGTTTGTGAAGACCGCGCCCGAGTTCGCGCCTTGGCAGATCATCCCGGCGAATTTCAAGTGGTATGCGCGGGTCAAAGCGCTCGACACCGTCTGCAAGCGCCTCGGTGTCGCGCTCGGGGTGAAGTGATGGTTTCGTCACGCACGATTTTTCGGTAGGGGCCCGCTGGCTCAGCGGGCCGCTGCCTTGACGGGCAACAGTTGCGGGTGGCTGAGCCGGTCGCCCCTGCGTGTCGATGGGTGGACTGCAGCTGGAGCTCAACCGTTCCGCCCGCGCTCCAGGTGTAGCTGGTGCAGCACGCGGTGCACGATGGGCGAGGCGAGGATGCCCACGCTCGAGACGACGACTAGCGTGCCGAAGAGCGCGTAGAGTGCGGAAAACATCTTCAGCGTGTCGCTGGAGTTGCGTTCGGTGTAGAGCGGCCCGGCCCCGCTGATGAGCATGCTCGCCTCAAGGAACGAATCGACGAAACCGAGCTTTTCCGTCTCGGTGTCCTTGGAAATCACCATGTATCCCGTGGTTCCCACCGCCAGCGCCACGGCGACAATGCCGGCGACCAGCAGGATCTGCCGCAAAATCCGCCCCGCAAAGACATGGCTCGGGGCGAGGGGTTCGGAGTGATGTTCCCAAGCCATAGGTGTTGGCAATGTCTTTACGCCGGACCAGCCCGGATGCCAATCCCGCCGTCTGGGTGCCCGCTTCAGGCGTATTTCTGTTGTAGGGGTTGAACAGAAGAGTCAAACGAATGTCTAAATTCACAGAGAAAACAAGGCTCCAGTGTGCCCCGTTTACTCTGTAAATCCATGGTGCTCAACCTTGACAACAGAAAAGAATCTGGGACGCTGAACCATCCCCAGATGAAGTTCGCCCCGACACTTTGGCGGCGGTTTGTTGTCGCCATGGCGGGCAGTCTCCTCTTGACGGGGGGGCAGCTCCCGTCCGCGCGCGCCGAGGGCATGCTTCAGTTGTTCAATGTCTCGTGGTCCGAGATGACCAAAAAAATGCCCCAACTGGCCGAGGCGGGTTACGGATCGATTTGGATTCCTCCGCCGACCAAAGGTTCCGGTGGACTGTCGGTCGGTTACGATTTGTGGGATCCGTGTGATCTGGGCTCCAAAGACCAGTGCAATTCGGTGCGAACGCGCTATGGCACCGAGGCCGAACTGCTCGAAATGATCGAGACGGCGCACCGCTTCGGTATCCGTATTTACTGTGATAACATCATGAATCACCGGGCCTTCGATGTGCCCGGCTACAACGAAGACACGGCGATCGACATTTACCCGGGAATGGTCCCGGAGGACTTCCACCTAAAGAAAACCGAGGATGGCTTCTACCGCAAGTGGGACAACTGCCGCGATTGGAACAGTCAGTGGCAGGTGCAGAATCTCGGGCTCGCCGACCTCATCGATATCGCGCAAGAGACACCCAATGCGAATTTCGGCACGACCGAGGGTGCCACGCATCCGAAATATTCTTTCATCCGCGATTTTGACCGGCCCGAGCAGTATGACAAGGACAGGGACGGCAACACTGCCTATTTCGGTGTGCTCATCGATCAAGCGCGGGCCGAACTCGGCACCAATGCGACGACCGCTCAGCTGAAAAGCAAAGCCCAGGAATACATCAACGCGAGGAAGGCCTCGTTCACCGAGGACGTTGGGGCCTACCTCATCCGCGCAGCCTGCTGGCTGATGGACCGCACCAAGGCCGACGGTCTCCGCTGTGATGCCGTCAAACATGTGCCAGATTACTTCTTTGGAAAGCAATCGGGTGCGGACAAAGACAGCAGCGACGCCGGCTATCTCGGCGGCGTGCAGTGGCAGTTCAACCGCACCCGCGGTTTCAGCGACGCGAATCACCGCGACTCGGTCTTTGACGAGAAGAGGCCCCGCGACGATGCGATGGTCTTCGGCGAGCACCTTGGTGCGCCTCCAGGCTACAGCGGTTATTGGGACGCCGGCATGCGTTTGGTCGACAACGATCTCCGCAGCAAGCTCAACAACACTTTGGGAAATCCCGGGGCGACCCTCGCCGGTCTGGATTCGCCCGGCGCCGGGGGGTTCGCCGCCAGCCTCGGCGTAACCCACGCCAACAGCCACGACAGCGACTACGCCGCGCAAAAAGAGTGGCAGCATGCCTACTACATGACCCGCGAGGGTTTTGGGCTGATCTACTCGGACGGATTCAACAAAGCCGAGACGCTCGGCGAATCCGGCGGCGCTTTCCCGCGCCATGCCAACACGCAATACCTCGGGCAGTTTAGCGACCCGCGCATCCCGAACATCATGCGGTTGCACAACGACTTCGCCCGCGGATTGCAGCAGGGGCGCTGGGGTGATTCCGATTACCTCTCCTTTGAGCGACGCGACAACCGCAACCCGGACGGCTCAACGCGCAGCGGGAACGCGGCCGATGAGATCACCATGGTGATGATGATGAACGACAACACCGCGCAGGGTCAGGCGCGCGGCATCACCACAAGCTTCCCGAGCGGTGCTTACCTCTACCAATACGCCGAGGGTCCAAACGGTTCGAACATAACCGGCTTCTACAAATATGCCGGCGAATTGAACACCGTCGTGGTCCCCCCCGGTGGCTATTTCCTGTTTAGCTATCGTACGCCCGAGTTGTCCACGCTCTGGCCGAACGCGGCGATCACCCTTTACCAGACGAATCCTTCCGGCGGACAACTCGAAGAGGTTCCGCGCATCACGGTCACGCGCAAGGATGGGCGCGACGGCGACCCGTCGTTCAATCCCAACGGCCTGGAGAACCGCGGTTATCCCGCCGGCGTCACACCCGTTCCCTACACCTATCAGACCACGGTGCCCGTGGTGAAGGGCAACATGCCGCTCACCATCCTCGCGCGTGCCGACGGCTCGGCGGAAAACATCTTGGTCAAACTCGACGGCGGCGTGAATTTGAACGGCACCAATCGCCTGGGCGACGATCCGGCGTTTCGCGACAACCCGCCCGGCCTCCGCACCGATGTTTTCCTCGGCTACGAGCAACCTACGTTTCTCGACCGCCAGCACCCGGAGAAATTCGCGGCCATCGAGACGACTCGGTGTCAGACGGGATCACCTGGCGCCGAGACCTATGTCAAAATAATCGGTGCAGGAGTCACCTCGAACAACGGCCCGGCGGCAGCCAACGACTACGGCACGGAGAACGGCAACCAAGCATCTTGGGTCTACCATGATCCCGCAGCCGATGTCGGTGGTTTGTCTGGTACTATTCCGAAGCAACTCGACGAGTCCGGTGCCAACATTGTCATCTGGGTCAAGAGCAACTCCGTTGGCGGTGGATATCGGTTCTTCGTCTACTACACAACCGACGGATCCTACCCCGAGGGAGCAGGTGGCATTGGTCGTGGCACAACCAAAGCGGTCGAGATCTTCTGGCGTCACAACCAGACCACGGCTGACTGGTGGGCCTCCGCCAACATCCAGAAACCTGCTGCGGGCACCAAGTTCACCTACAAGATAGGCAGCTATAAAAACGAGGGCGCAGGCGCGCCGTCATGGTTCCCGAACGGTCCGACCTCTGTTGCCTATAAAAAGAAAATGCTGACCACGTTCCGTGTGGCGGATTTCAACCCGGCGACCGTGCAGCATTTCCCGCACAACGACTACGGCCGCACGCCCACGCTGGGACAGCCTTACAGCAGTTGGCCGTTCGCCATGCGCACCGGACTGGCCGAGGGCTTCCACGTCCTGCGTGCCCGCGCCTTCCTCAAGCGTGACAACCAGGCCCCGCTCTACCAGACCTTCGTCCAGACCTTCTACTACGATGCGCAGACGCCGCGGGGTTCGATCGCGTGGCCGCAAAACAACAATGACGAGATCGGAGGCTCGAGTTACGAATTGGTTGTCCGCACCGACTCCACGGTCGAGGAGGTTTGGTATCACATCGACGATGCCGACGCTCAGAACAACGACGCCGCGACGAAGCAGTTGAACGGCAACGGCGCCGGGTTCGAACCGTTCGACGATGCCAACCAAAACGGCGTGCGCGATGCCGCCGAGGAATTCACCGATATCAACGGAAACGCAACCTACGACGCTTCCGTTCCCGATGGTTGGGCCAAGGCCACCGAGGTCACCCCGCCGGCCGGCGTGACACAGAAGGAATGGCGCTTCCGCTACAATAATATTCCCGCGAGCGGCCAAGGCACGATCAAGGTGCGCCTGCTCGAGGCCTCCTCCTCCCGCAACCTCACGCTTTCGGCCGCTGCCGCCAACGTGACCGAGTTGCCTCGCACCGTGAACACCCGTGGTCCCGACGAGCGTGTCATGATCGCCTGGCCGCAAAGCGACGGCAATCGCGTCGACGACAACTACACGATGAAGGTCTACTTCACGAAGGCGCTTTCGGACGGCACCACGACCGAGTCGTTGAAGAACCGCTTCACCTTCAGCATCGCCAGCCAGTCGTCGGGAAGTCCCGACGGAGCCGTCATCCAGTCGCGGACCAACTTCACGATCAACTACAACGTCAACGACCAGTTCCACGAGTTGGCCATTCCGCTGCCCAACATGTACAACGGCATCGCCGACTTCCTGCACACGTTGAAGGTCGTTTACACCTTCCCGAGCGATTACTCAGACACCACCAAACGTGGCTTGAAACTCGAAGCCGTCCGCTTTGTCACGGCCAACCCGAGCACCAAGCCTTTCATCCGTATCACGCGTCCGACGGAGTTGGGCTCCGATGGCAAGCCGACCGAAATCATTCTACCCGACAAACCTGGTGCGGATTCTCTCGATTACGTCGTGCAGGTAGAAACCAGTGTCGGCGTCACCGATCCCCCGATCCTTACGGGCATCACAACCACGGGAACACCGACCGTTTCGGAGAGCGCTAACGCCAAGATTTGGACTTACAGCTGGAATATCACGGCTGCGCGCAACTACACGATCTCCGCCGAGACAACGCTCAACGGGCAGACTGCTACCACGTCCCGCGGGGCCCGCGTCATTCTGCGTCAAGTCGTCGAGGCCGACGGGATCACCGACAACGACGACGACAACGATGGCCTCATCGACATCAACGAGACCAACCAGAAAGATTTGCCGACCGGCAATGCCGAGACTTGGAGCAACGGCGAGGTCCATCTCAACAAAGCCACGGGTCGCAGCCTGCCGACGAGTCCTGACAGTGACGGGGACAAATTGCCCGACGGCCTGGAGGTCGGATGGCGCGGCGCCATCAGCCCGCCGACCGACATCGCGGTCGACACAAACGGCGACGGCGTGCCCAATTTCCGTGGCGATCTGGATCCGCCGCTTTACGCCGTGGTGGAAAACTATCCCAACGTGCCCGGGGTTGGTTCGCAAAGCCAAGGCGACGACCGCACGCGCCAAGCTTGGGGCTCGGTCACCGATCCCGCCAACTCTGACTCGGACGGCGACGGGCTCCTCGACGGCGTGGAAGACGCGAACGTCAACGGTTGGACAGAGGGGGACGGCAAGTCGCTTCCGCTCACCGCGACGATCGTGCAATACACCACCGCGCGGCCCAACGCCGGCGATTGGCCGAACAACATCATCGACTCTTTCGAAACTTGGACCGAGACCAGTCCGACCAAAGCCGACTCGGACGACGACGGCCTGCAGGACGGTTACGGCGAAGACCAGAACGGAAATGGCTTCATCGACGGCGACACGGATAAGAACCGCGTTTACAACGCAGGTGAGGCGTGGACCGAAACCAATCCGCTCAACAAAGACACCGATGGTGACGGGTTGCCCGACGGGTGGGAGACGCAGTTCGGTCTCGATGCCTTGGACAATGGCACTGACAACTTCCGCACGGCCGCGCCGAATGACGGGAACCCGAGCAATGGGGCCGCGGGCGATCCGGACAACGACGGCGTCAACAATCTCGATGAGTTCACTGGTGGCACGCATCCGAACCAACCGAACAATCCGGGAGGCGGCGGACCCGGCGAAGGCACCATCCGCATCGGGCAGTTCGCCGATTGGAACCACAACGACCTGCTCGTGCTCGATGAATACAACGAGGGCGGCAGCCAAGCTGCTGATGTCTACCGCTCTTACAACGACACGGACAATTCCCGCGACATGCTCTCGTTCTCGTTCCGCGATGGCGGCTCGAGTTCGAACGGCGGCGACGGTCGCCTTTACCTCCGCATCGACTTCCTCGACCTTGCTCCCAACGCATGGCAGGGCGAGGTAGACGCCTACGTCGCCATCGACACCGGCAATCCTGCGGTCGGCGAGCGCGCCATGCCGAATGAAGTGGACATCGCTTCCGACATGGGCTGGGAAGTTGTGGTGGCTGCTTACGGACAGGATTTCGGCACCGTGTTTGTCGACAAGCAACGCACCAACAATACCTCCAACAAATTCCAGAATCCGAACGCGGCGTTCGGTGTCGAGACCCGCGGGTTCGGGGCACCGAGTCTCAACCGTGCGGCTTGGTCCAGCACTTATGATGCGCTCGAAATCTCCATCGATCGCCAGAACCTCATCGATGTCGGATGGCAGGGCGACCCCAACACACTCAACTTCCAGGTTTTCACCACGAAACCCAACACGACGGGAACCGGAACCGGTGACATCAGTGGTCGCAACGACATTCGCGACTCAATCTACGATGACTGGGTCGCCTCCGATTATTGGAAGGACCAAGACAGCATCAAACTCAACGAGAAGCTGTCTACTTGGTTCAGCCGCAGCGGCAGTAACGACCGCGGCAAGAATGCCAAGGTGATGCTCGTGGCACACGGCAACCAAGCCATCCAACCGGCCAGTGTCACACAGGCTCTCGTGCGCAGCGGGACGCCGGCCGCCGGTTATTCACGTCTGCTCGAGACACACGAGGCATACAACGCGCCTCTTACTTTGCATATCACGCCGACTTTGTCCTCCGCGCTGCAATGGGCAGTCAACCCGTCGCCGGGCACATGGCCGAACAATGACGGTCCTTCTTTCAACGGCAAAATCAGGAGCTTGATCTCCTCCGGACGGATCTCGCTCCTCGGCTCAAGCTTTTCCGACCACATTCCGAAATACTTCCTGCAGGCTTTCAACAACGAGAACAAGGCGTTGGCGGAGAACTTTCTCGACGGGATTTACGGCTCGAACGCGGCTTCGCGCACCGTCTTCTGGGCACCCGAGCGCGTGCTCGACAGCTCATCGCTGCAGACCATTTACGACATGGGCTACCGCTACGTGTTTGCCGATCAGATGAAGCATCTCCTCAAATGGTTCGGCCGCACAAGCGCCCTCGGCACCTCGGGTTACCGCATCAATGAGGTCAATGGCATGAAAGTTTTCGTGATCAACGATGTGGCCAGCGGATATCTCGAACAGGCCCTCGATGGAGGCTCGTCCATGGCCCTGCGTCAGCTGCTCTCCCGCCGCTCGCGGAGCAACGTGCAGGACCAATTTGTCGGCCTCTGGAAAGACATGGGAGATTTTGCCGACAATACCAAAGCCACCAGCTATGACTCCAACGTGCGCTGGCTCTGCAGTCGCCCGTGGATTCGCGTTGTTACCGCGCCGCAAATTGCCGGCGGGAACATCAGCTACGTCGGACAGGATGGAAACACCTATACCGATTGGGGCACGGTCAACCGCGGCACGGGGCAGACGCTTGGGCAGACGGCCAAGGACTGGGCCGATTGGGCGACCGGTGGCAACTACGACAACTGGTATAATGGCTCCGCCAACGAACAGGGCCTTCGCGACCGCACCTTCGGCACGGCAAATACCTTCGGTCGCGTCGGCGTGAACGGCAACAGCCACAACGCATGGCTCGCTGCCTATTCGTTGCCCACCTCCGGTCTTCGCAGCGTTGCGCAGAGCGTCCTGCACAGCGCGATGTTCCAGACTGCTTTCCACAACACCCCGGCCGCCGATCTCTCCAAATACAGCACCGGCGACTACATCAATCCCGACAATGGCACGGGACAAACATTGGCCGACTTTGCCCGCTTCACTCAGTCCCAGGCACGCTTCGCCAAAATTTACGAACGCGTGCGCCAGTGGAATTCCAGCGCCACGGCCACCACGCTGGGCAAGGAACAGTCGGACGTCGATCTCGACGGGAAAAATGAATACCTGATCTTCAACAACCGCATCTTCGCTGTGTTCGAGGCCAAAGGCGGACGCATGACGGCCGCGTGGTTGCGTGAGCCGGCTACCGGCAAAGTGTGGCAAGTGGCAGGCAATTTCGCCTCCTACAGCAACACCGAGACAGAAGACGAGGGGGCGAGCAACTTTGTCGGCACGACAACCGCTCTCGATGCTTACCGCACCAGTGGATTCAAGGATTGGTGGAGCATCACCGGCGTCACCGGGAACAATAATGCGGTCAACGCCACCTATACTGTCTCGGACGCAGGTGCTGCGTCTTGGACATTTGCGCAGGGCGGAATCAGCAAAACGATTTCGCTGCCCAATGCGTGGAGCGGAAACATCAGCGCCGCTTATGCGCTGAGCGGCCCGAGCCAACTCTATGTGCGCTTCGGCCTCTCGCCGAACCTGCTCGACCTGATGAAGAACGGCCAAGCGAATCTGGCCGCGGAGCAAGTGGCTGGCAACCGCGTCAACCTGCTCAACAACTCGAGTGCTGACGGTCCCGTGCGTGCCTTTGTCCAGACCTCGGCCAAGAGCTCAATCAACTTCGCCGCCACCGATGTTGGCGGAACTGCCTTCACCACAGTCAATCGTCGTAACCAAGCGCAAACCCATCAAGTTGAAGTTCAGATCACCGGCAACACCACCGTCGTGCTCGGCTTCGATCAAGGCACGGATTTGACGCAGACTGCCGACAGTGACGGTGATGGTATGGATGACTCTTGGGAGATCGATAACTTCGGGAATTTGGGCCGCGACGGCCTTGGCGATGCCGACAACGATGGCCTGACCGATCTGCAGG
>Ga0209598_10002836_pt1 | contig 13296 bp, 10 predicted proteins | sample M_140807_EF_Meta_FD_187317 | JGI IMG/M metagenome (GOLD analysis project Ga0209598, IMG submission 187317) | Freshwater microbial communities from Lake Montjoie, Canada to study carbon cycling - M_140807_EF_MetaG (SPAdes) (version 2) | ecosystem: Environmental > Aquatic > Freshwater > Lake... | reverse complement strand
GAAACCACGATCGAGGAAGTGATGCGCGCCACGCAGGACGTGGACGAGGGCTGACGCATGGCGAACTGGCGCTACGAGGGGCTGGATCGCGGCGGCGGCTCGAGCAGCGGAACCGTGACCGCTCCGGACCGCGGCACGGCCATGCGAATGGTGCTGTCGCGAGGCCTCACGCCGCTGCGCCTCGAGAGCGATGACTCGGCAACCGATGCACCGACGCGCCGCACCGAAGCGGCATCGGCGCCCGAATCGAAGCAGCCGATGCCTGCATGGCTGCGGTTCGGTGCGACCGACCGCCCAACCATGAAGAAGGCGGACCTGGCCAACCTGATTCGCGAACTGGCCACGGCCGTGGAGGCGGGTCTTCCGCTCATGCAGGCACTTCGGACCGTTCGCCGTCAGGCAAGCGGCAAGTCACAGCCCGTGATCCTGGACGCACTGATCGAGAAGGTGGAGGCTGGCCAGCCGCTGCATGAGGCCATGCGCGCGTACGGCCCGCCGTTCGACGACATGACGATCGGCATGGCTCGCGCCGCCGATGCCAGCGGCCGTATGCCGGAGGTGCTGCACCAGCTCGCAGACCTGCTTGATCGCGCGGTGGAACTGCGCCGCGAACTCGTCGGCGCCACCATCTACCCCATGATCGTGGCCGGATTGATCCTGGCCAGCGTGGTGCTGCTGGTCACGGTGATCCTGCCGCAGCTGATGGCACCCATCGCAAGTCAGCCCGGCATGGTGCTGCCGCTGCCCACGCGCATCCTGCTTGGATTCGCCGCCTTCATGAAGACATGGTGGCTGCTGGTGATCCTGGCGGGCGCTGGTGCGACGATCGGCTGGCGGCGCTGGATCGCGCAGCCGGCCAATCGCCTGCGTTTTGACGGCCTGCTGCTGCGGGTACCGGTGCTGGGCACGCTGCTGCGCGATGTGGCGGTGGCGCGTTTCACCCGCACGTTGGGCACGCTGGTGAGCGCGGGCCTGCCCATCCTGCAGTCGCTGCGAATCACGCGAGACGTGCTGGGCAACGCAGTCCTCACGAACGCCGTGGACGAGGTGCAGGAAAAGGTGACGACCGGCCAGGCGCTGGCGGAGCCGCTGGAGCGCTGCGGATTCTTTCCTCCGCTGCTGATCCAGATCGTGAACATCGGCGAGCGATCGGGCCGCCTCGAAAGCATGCTGCTGCACGCGGCCTCGGCCTTCGATCGTCAGGTGAACACCAGCATCAAGATCTTCACCAAGGCCCTGCCCCCCGTGCTGCTCGTGTTCATGGCGGTCATCGCCGGATTCGTGCTGGCCGGCATCCTGCTGCCCCTGCTGCAGATGCAGGAAGCGCTCGGCGGCTGATCCACACCAAGGCGCCCACGGCTGGCTACGCTATCGGACGGCTGACGGCGCATCCTTTCGCACCCATTTCGGTAGGGTGATGCATGGATCGCGGCGAACCGCCGTTCGACACACCCGCACTGACCCCCCGCAAGGCCCGAACATGAACAACCGCCGAGACCACCGTCGCCAATTCCGCCGCACCGGCTTCACGCTGCTCGAAGTCATCATCGCCGTCACGATCGTGGCGCTGCTGGCCACCATCCTGGTGCCCAACCTGATGGGCCGCCTGAGCGTGGCCAAGAGCCGCAAGGCCGAGGTGGAAGTGAACAGCCTGGCGCAGCAGGTTCGCCTGTACATGACGGAGAAGTCGCTGAGCCGCCTGAACGAGGACTTCGATCTGGAGATGCTGTGTCAGGGAGACAATCCCTACATCACCAACCCGAACAACCTGAAGGATCCGTGGGGCCATCCGTACATCGTGGTGGTGCCACCCACCGTCAATCGCGACTTCGACGTGGTCAGCTTCGGCGCCGACGGGCAGCCGGGCGGCGAAGGCGAAGCCAAGGACATCATCAACGGCGCGAAGTGAGCGCTGGAGGGTGCATGCGTCGCGGCTTCACCCTGCTTGAACTGATCGTCGTTGCCGCGCTGCTGTCGCTTCTGGCGGCCATGGTGATTCCTCGCCTCACGGGCATGGCCCGACGCGAGGGCGATGTGGCGGCGGAACGCCTGAGCGAATTGCTGAGCCTGTTTGCGCTGCGCGACAACTCGGGCAGCGTGCAGAGCGCCATCTGGATGAACGGCGACACCGGCTGCGTGGAACTGTGGAGCAAGCAGGCCGATTCGGACCAGCCAACCGAGGCGCCCCAATGGGTGCCCGATCGGTTCGTGCAACCCATTCGGCTGCCGGATGGCGTTGAACTGGCGGAGGTGCGCAGCAACGGGCAGCTGCTGTCACCGGACGAGTGGCGCATCCTGGGATCCCCCAGCGGCGAACGACCGCAGATCGAGATGCATCTTGTGGCGGATGGCTTTGATTGCGTGCTCACGCTTGCGCCGGGCGCAAGCGTTCCAACGCGCGTGGACAACGGCGTGCAGCGCGAGGGCGGACGGGTGGCCATCGATCTGGATCAGCAAGGGCGAGACCGCGAGCCATGGTGACCCCTCGCGTGCATCGCCGCGGCTTTGCGCTGGTCGACGCCATCATCGGCGGCGCGCTGCTCGCGTTGGCGCTGACCGGCGTGGTCACGCTTTCGCAGCGCAGTCTGGCCATGCTGCAGCGCGGCGAACGCGAGGCGATCGCCGCCGCGATGCTGGACGAACTGCTTTCGCAGGTTGTCACCGAGGGGCCCAACGCGTTCAGTCGAACGCGCGAAACCTCGGGGCGCATGGCTGCACCATGGCCGGAGTGGGAATTCGCGGTCGAGATTCACCCGGGCGCGGTCGGCGATCCATACGACGTGCTGGCGCTGGTGCGCGACGAGGCGGGCGGCGAGTATCGCTGCGCCACGCGCGTGGCGCCGCATGACGAGCAGGCGCCGCCCGTGGAGCGGGCGCCCACCGAACCGCTGGATCGCGCCGCACGACAGGAGCAGAAGGAGGCGACCCCGATTGGCTGATGCCCCTTCACGGCCCAACCGTCGCGGCTTCACGCTTGTCGAGCTGATCGTGGCGATCGTGATCGGCGCGATGGTGGCCACCGCCATCACCAGCTCGTTGAGCCAGCTCGGACGCGCTCGCGAAGTGGCGCGGCTTCACATGACGGCATGTCGGCGCGCCACCGATGCATTGGAAGCGATTCGCCGGGATGTGCAGTCCACGCTTCGAAGCAGTGACCTGTTCAACACCCGCCTCCGACTGGCGCCAGAGAGCGTGCGAAGCGAGGTTGGCGAACTCGATCGCGACCAGATGCTGCTGTTCGACGAGAGTCTGCGGCCGACCCGCCCGCTCGACTACAACGGCGAAGGACAGGAGTACGAGACCCAGTACCGCATCGAGGCCGACGCCGACGGAACGGCGTTGTGGCGCCGTCGCGACGCGGTGCCGGACACCTACGAGGATGCCGGCGGCATCGCGGCACCCGTGGGCGAGGGCGTGGTGTCGGTGCGCTTCGAGGCCTATGACGGCAGCAGTTGGCGGCAAGACTGGGACAGTGACGTGGATGGACTGCCGTGGTCCGTGCGCGCCACGGTGACCGCGAGCGGCGTGAAGCTTGGGTCGAACCCCTTCGATGACCCCAAGTCGATGGTGACCCTGCGCACCGAGATTCCCATCGATCGTGTGGAACCACCCAAGTCCGAACAGCCGCCAGATGCCGCAACCCCCGATGCGGCGGGGAGCGGCGCGGCCCCGCCCACCGACGGCAGCAGCACCGGAGACACCGGCGGCGTGGCTGCAGGCGGCGCTTCAGGAAGCGGCGATGGTGGTCGCGGTGGACCAGGCGGTCGCGGAGGCAAGGGCGAGGGCAATCCGATGCAGGGAGGCGGTGGATTCCGCGGCGGCGGTGCCGTTCCATTCACGCCGCCGACGGGTGGCCGAGGATCCGGTGGTGGCCGTTCAGGGGGTGGAGGCGGCGGCGGAGGCCGATCGGGTCCGCAATGATTCACCATCCGCATCGACATCGCCCGGCCAGACGCGGCCTGGTCACCCTGGTCGTGATCTGGGCGATCGCCATCGCGTCGGTGATCGTGGCGGCCACGCAGGTGCTGGCCTTTCGCCAGGCCACGCTCGGGCGGGAGGTGCTGGCCCGAACGCAGGCACGCTGGGCCGCCCGCGCCGGCGTGGAGACCATGATCGCGATCATGGAGTGGCACACCGCCAACCCCGACACCGCCGATCCGATGGCGCTGACACGGGATCTGGAGTCCAACGCGTTGGGTGAGGTGGAGACAGGCACCTGGGACATCCGCCACTTCATCGATGGACAGGAATGGGCCGGACCGCTGGACGAACACGCCAAGCTGAACATCAACAACATCACCAAGGCCACGCTGCTGAACATTCCGAACATGACGCAGGACGTCGCGGACTCCATCATGGACTGGCGCGACACCGATCACGAAGTGCAGGGCTTCGGAGCGGAGCGCGACTACTACCGCAACCGCAGCCTGCACTACGAGCCGCGCGACGGTGATTTCCGCAGCATCGCGGAACTGGAGCTGGTGGCCGGCGCCTGGCCGCAGTACGTGCGCGGCGAGGACTGGAACCTGAACGGGCGCCTGGATCCCAACGAGGACGATGGAAAGAACAGCCCCCCGGACGACCGCGCCGACGGCAAGCTGGACGCCGGCTGGAGCGGGCTCCTGACCGCGACCAGTCGCCCCAGCCGCCTGAGCCCCAGCGGTCAGGAGCGACTCGACCTGCGCAAGACGAACGCGGAGGATCTGGCCGGCCGCACGGGCGTGGACAGTCAGCAAGCCGCTGCGCTGCTGTCGTACGCCCGGGGTGGCACGGCCAACATGGGGCAGATCCTGGCCACGCCCCTTTCACAGCTTTCCTCGTCGCGACGGGGTGCCCAGCCAAGCAACCCGGCGGCCGGCACCGGTTCCACCGGCCGAAGCAGCGTGGGACGCACCGGCGCCACGGGCGCCTCGACCACCGGGATCAAGAACCTCACCCCCGAGCAACTGCGCGCGGTCATGAATGAGTGCATGCTGTCGGACACGCGCACCTCGGGCAACTCCACCGCGGGGAAGTTGAACCTGAACACCACCAGCCGGGCCGTGCTGCGCGATGTGCTGCAGCTCGACACGCGATTCGCCGATGCCATCCTGAGCCGCAGGGTGGCCAAGAACGAGGGAATCACGAGTCTCGCCGATCTGGTCGATCTACCCGGGGCGACACAGGCCCAGTTGCTGACGATTGCCCAGGTGGCCGATGTCAGCAGCAGCGTGTACACCATCGACAGCCGCGGGCGGTCGATGGGAAGTTCCGCCGAGGCTGAAATGGTGGTCGTGGTGGACCGTTCGGAAGTGCCTGCAAAGATCCTGGAGTACCGAGAACCTTGAAGCGACGCGTTCGAGTGCAGCCCGATCCGGACCGGATCGTGATCGTCTCCCAGAGTGGGGGCGAGCCGCTGCTCTTTGCTCACCTCGATGGCCGTCTCGTGCTTGAAGGTGCGTGGACGCGTGGTCCCGAAGGTGCACGCCCCCCTGCCGCCTCGCTGGTCATGCTGCCGACCGGACGCCTGCTCTGTCGTTCGATCGATCTGCCTGACGCCGAAGCCTCGCAACTCGAGATCGCGCTGCGACTGCAGGTGGACGCACAGCAGCTCGGATCGGTTCCCGCGTGGCGAACCAGTTCGACCGTGCTGCCCCGTCAGCCTGGATCACAGACACGCAGCGGATTCGTGATCGAGTGGCCGGCCACGGATTCTGCGCCACCGACACCGCGCGATCTGCCTCCGGACGGCGAACCGATGTTCGCCGGTGATGTGGCGTGCCTCACGGCACTGCTGCACGCTGGTGTGGCGGGACCACTGGTGTGCGTGAGCACGGATCGTTCGATGCTGGCCTTCGCGCTGCGCGTGAACGGCAACATCATCATCCGCTCGGCGCGACTGGATGCCGGAGCGTGGCCCTCCGCCGCCGAAACCACCGTGCTTGAGAGTGCGCTGCGAAGCGGCGCCGATGCAGACACGCTGCAGTCACTGCTGGGTGCGCTGCGAGAGGCGCTGGAAGCGGCCGGCGACGGTGGCTTCGGCTGCACCGAGGCCGATCGCCGGACCCTGGGCATGCTGCTGGATTCGCCACAGGACGCCGACTGGTGGCGCAACATGGGGCTGCATGTCGGTGCGGCGCATGCCTGGTTTGGCCCGATGCGCGCGCTGGTTTCGCTGCGCGAGCGGCCTGCCGGCGAGCGACCCACACGCCTGGGCGAATTCCTGAACCGCATCAGCGAACCGCAGATGGCGCTGCGACTGGCGGTGGCGTGCCTGATCGCGATGGCGGTGGTTCCGCCACTGGTGTCAGGCGCACGCCTTCTGCTGCTGCAGTGGAAGGTGGGTGATCTGGCCGCACGCGAGCGCGCCATTCGCTCGCATCGAGAGCGCATTTCCATGTACGGCGAGATGCAGCGACGCATCTGGCCCATGGGCAAGCTGATCGGTGATCTGGCGTGCGTGACTCCCGAAGGCGTGGACTGGGAAGACGTGAAGCTTTCGCAGGATCGCAACGTGATCATCCGCGGATCCGCGCATCCGCAGGACGGCCTGAACGGCACCGAGGTGATCCTGAAGATGGAGCGCCAGATGCGCGACAGCCGCATCTTCGATCGCGTGCAGAAGAAGTGGGATGCCCCCGACGGCAAGGGTGCCGTGGCCTTCACCATGTCGGCGGTGGTGGCACGACCGACGCTGCGCCCGAACTACGGGACGGAGCAGGATTTCGGCAAGAAGACGCTGGCAGAGCGACGCTATGGCCCGGAGAAGCCCGACGACGAGACGCCCGTCGCCGACACATCCGCGCCAGCCGCGCCAACGACCGCTTCGCTGCCGCAGGAACCTTCGCTGGGTGACGACACGGCCCCGAAGGCCGTGGCCACCGATGCCGCGCCAACCACGCCCCCACAGGAACCCGCCGCCAGCGACACGACCGGCAAGCCCGCCTCCAAGGTGGTGTCCTCGCTGAAGGGTGGCAGCCGCAGCACCGGAGCCGGCAAGAGCACTGGCGATGCGTCCACCGACGCCGCGTCATCAGGCGATGGCGCTTCGTCGGGCCGAGGCGGTCGTCGCGGCGGCTCGGGTGGCGGCAGCGGCGCCGGTCTGGCCAAGCGAAGCGAGCGCACGCCGGGCGCCGCCGACTCCACCGTGCCGATTCCAGAACCGCTCACCGACGAGCAGATCGCGGCCATGACCAAGAGTCAGGTACTGGAAGCCGTGAGCAAGGTGAGTCAGGCACGCAACAGCGGCGCCGTGGATGAAGACACCAAGAAGCGGCTGAAGAGCGAGTTCGACAAGTTGATGGCCAAGATCCGGGCCGGAGGTGGCGGATGAAGATCAACTGGAAACTCGATCTGGATCTGCAGCGCCATCCCGCCATGGCACGCTTCCGCTCGATGTCGCTCGGTGGCCGACTGGGCGTGATCGCCGTGGTGGTGCTGCTGGGATGGGTTGCGCTGGAGCAGTGGAGCTGGAGCTGGGCACGCGCTTGGAGTGAGCAGGCCGATCGCATCGAGCAGGCGCTGAGCGATTCGCGCGCGCTTGCAAACGAAGCCGACCCGCAGGCAACCGCGGGCGCCGAACTGTTCGGCCCGGTGGAACCCCCGGTGGGCGAGAGCGAGGGGGCGGAGCAGATGGCGCAGGCCGTGGTGGAAGTGGTGAAGAAGCACAGCACCAACAACTTCAGCTACGACGCGCAGCGGGCCAGTGCACGCCTGGCAGGCGGCACCGCGATGGCCGGCGGACAGCGCCTGTCCAAGGTGAGCGGCGAGGTGCAGTTCGAAGCCACGCCCGAAGAGGCCGCAAAGATCATCGCCGACCTTGAAGCCAGTCCCGCCATCGAGGGCATCAGTTCGCTGGGCTTCCAGCGACGCGACGGCGAGCGCAAGCTGGTCGTGCGGCTCACGGTCGAGGCCTGGGTGTTCGCAGCCCGCAGCAACGGGAGGGTGGGTTGATGCAGCGTCCCGAGTGGCTTCGATTGCCCGTGGGGGTGCGCTGGACGCCGGCAACCGGTGTGGGCGCAGCCGCCGTGGTGGTGCTGGCTGGATACGCGCTGTGGACGGCGTCCGGACTGCTGGGGTCGATCTTCACCTTCGGCAGTTCAAGCGACCCTTCGGAAGGACTGACCGACAGCCTGAAACGGCACGACCAACTGGCCGCGGTGGATGCGAAGCGCTTCAGCGGACGCAGCGCGTTCTTCGCGCCGCAGCCGCCTGTTCGCAAGATCCCCAAGCCGGTGAAGCCGCCTGAACCGCCCAAGCCGCCCCCACCTCCACCCCCGCCCTCGGCCCCACGCGAATACGCCGGCCCCAAGCCGATCGGTGCCGTGGGCGGATTGGTGTTCTTCGCCGACAACAGCCAGATTCGTGTCGGCGAGGAGAAGAGCGGGGTGAAGGTGATTGCCAGCGAAGCACCCTGGAGCGTGAAGTTGGCGCATGGCGGCGGCGAGTACGACGTTCCGCTGTGGACCAAGGGCAAGGAGGAGTTCTTCAATGGCGACTGGAGTTCGCTGAAGGCCCCCGTTCCGGGCATTGAGCCGGTGGGATCCGGAAAGTCCGGCACGCCCGCAAGTCCTTCTCCAGCAACGGGTTCCGCAGCGCCTTCCATACCGCCGCCGGGCGGTCGCGTGGGCCCAGGCATGCCCGCTGCGCCCGTGACGCCGACGCCCCCGACCGGCGGCGCAAGCGACGCACCGCAGCCGTCCACCACCACCGCCCAGGCGCCCGCCGGGGCGAACAACCCGTGGACCAGTGAGCACATGGCGCCTCCGACCGCGCTGACCTCCGAACAGATCAGCGGCATGAGCCGCGCCGACGCTCAAAGCTCGCTTCAGGCGGTTTCACGGGCCCGCCAGAACCGCAATCTCGATGCGGCCACACGGGAGCGCCTGAATCAGGAGTTCCAGCAGCTTTCGAACCGAATGAATGAGTTGGCGAAGGGGCAATCAGGCCCCGGCTGAACCGTTCGCTGACCGCCCTCACGGGGTAGTCTGTCGGACGCCATCGGCAACGACCGAATGCCTCGAACGGGTGCGCATCGATGGACTCGACCTCACGGACTCTCACGGAGAAACGACTGTGCCAAGAAAGCATGACCTGCACGACGGCCTTCGCCTGATGCCCTTGGCTGCCATGCTTGCGCTTGCGCCGGCACCCGTGTGGGCACAGGCCAGCACCGGCCGACCTGCGCGTCCTGCACCAACTCCGCAGCCCACCGCGACGCAGGATGACGCACCAGCGACGGCGCCGAAGGCCCCCTCCGCACCAGCGGCCACGACAACGAACCCTCCTGTGACTCCCGCAGCCGCGCCCAGCGCGCCGGCGCCCGAAGCCAAGCCAGCGAAGCCGCTCGAGCCAGCCCCCGTTGCCCCACAAGCAACCGCACCAACAGCGCCCGCCGCTGCAGCGGCCAAGACCGAAACACCGGCCCCCGCCGAGCCCGCGAAGAGCAGTGCGCCCGCGGCGGATGCAAAGGCGCCCGCGCAAGCACCGGTGGTGGTCACGCCCAAGCCTGCACCGGCGGCACCCGCCAAGCCCGCGTCGCAGCCCGTGCCCGCGCCAGTTCCCAACACCGTGCCGGCCAACACGCTGCAGATGGAAGGCGGCTACCTGCGTGGCGCGCCACCGGAGCAGATGCGCGCATCGCGTCGCGTGGGTTCCGACGAGAAGGTGAAGCTGTCCTTCAAGGAAACGAAGATCGAGGACACGATCCCGTTCATCGTTGAAACCACCGGCAAGGCCGTGATGACGCGCCTGCAGCAGGTTCGCAACACCACCATCACGCTGGTGATGGATCGCGAAGTGAGCCGTCAGGATGCGCTCGACCTGCTGTTCCAGGCATTCCGTCTCGCCGGCCTTGGCGTGGTGGAAACCGACAAGGTGGTGATGATCGACCTGCTCACCGAGGTGAGCAAGCTGCAGCCCGTCACCGTGCTCGGCCCCGAAGTGAACGTGTACGAGCAGCCCGAGGACGGCAACATCTGCATCAAGATCTTCAAGATCAAGCACACCAAGGCGCAGAACGTGTACGACCGTCTGCAGGACAACGTGCCCGACTACGCGCAGGTGAGCCTGGACGGCAACTCGAACCAGATCATCATGGAAGGCGACATCGGCCTGGCGAAGCGCTTCCAGCGCCTGATCGACCTGCTGGATGTGCCGGCGTATCTGGATGTGCAGACGCGCACCTTCCGGCTTGAGTACGCCGACGCGACGCAGATCAGCAGCATCATCCAGGAACTGTTCGCGCCACGCACCGTGGGTGGTGCCGGAGCGGGCGCGGCGCAGGGCGCGCAGCCCGGCCAGGGCCGCCCACAGCAGCCCGGCCAGCAAGGTGGCCAGGCGCGACGCGGCGGTGGTTCGAGCGGCGAGGGCCTGATCCGCGGCACCAGCGAGCAGCTGGTGGTGACCGTGCTCCCGGCGACCAACTCCATGACCGTGCGCGCCGAACCCGAAGTGATGCGCGAGATCGAGCGCCTGATCAAGACGGCGTGGGACGTGCCGATCACCAAGGACGGCGAACCCTTCCGCCTGTATGACCTGAAGTACACCGATCCGCTGAAGGTGAAGGAACTGCTGAGTTCGCTGCTGGAAGGCGGCAGCGGCGGCGGCAGCCGAACCTCGCGCCCCTTCTCCGGCGGTGCAGCGGGCGGCGCGGCTGGGCAGCGCCAGACCGGCGGACAGACACGCACCGGTGGCGGCGGCAGTGGCGACGCGAGCGGTGCGGACGTGGCGGTGACCAATGTTTTCCGCATCGAGGCGTATCCCGATTCGAACCGCCTGCTGGTGGTGACCAAGACGCCGGACAACTTCAAGTGGCTGGACCAGTTGATCAGCCAGATCGACCAACCGCTGAACAGCGGTCTTCCACTGAACGTCGATCTGAAGCACGCCAATGCCGTGCAGGTGGCGGAGATCCTGAACGCGCTGCTCTCCGAGGCTGGCACCGGCACGGGCATCAAGCCGCCGCAGGAAGGCCTGACGGGCATCGACTTCCAGACCGCAGGTGGCGGCACGACGGGCGGCACCGGATCCACCAGCAGCAGCTCGCTGGCGGGCGGCCCCAACGGCGCCACCACCGCCGGTTCGGCAGGCGAGATCAAGTTCCCGTGGCAGAACAGCCGCGGCGCGGGTGCGGGCGAGCAGACCGAAGTGAGCTCGCTGGTGGGCAAGACGCGCGTGGTGCCGAACGCCGGGCAGAACAGCCTGCTCGTGCTGGCGCCACCCGAGATCCAGCAGAGCATGGTGAAGGTGATCGAGCAGCTCGACCGCCCAGGCCGCCAGGTGATGATCGCGGCCATCCTGGCCGAGGTGCAGCTGGGCGACGAGTTCGCGTTCGGTCTGAAGTTCGGTCCGTACGGTCAGGTGCAGCCCAACAATCCCAACAACGCCATCGTGATCAACGGCGTGGGCACCGGCAACGCGATGTACGCGGGCGAGCGCACGAACGACTTCGCGGGCGACCTGAGCAGGAGCATCCTGGCGTTCGCCGTGCCCGCCACCGTGGTGCTGCAGGCGCTGGAAGAGAAGACGAACGTGCGCATCCTGCAGCAGCCGCGCGTGTTCACCAGCGACAACAAGGAAGCCAAGTTCTTCGACGGCTCCGACGTGCCCTTCCAGTCGGGCCAGACCAACAGCGGCACCAGCGGCGGTACCACCGCCAGCTTCACGCAGATCGCCGTGGGCATCGGCCTGAACGTGCGCCCCCGCATCACCAAGGACCGCAACGTGGCCATGGAGATCGAGGTGCTGTACAGCAACGTGGGCCCTCAGCCCGTCGCGGGCACGCCTGGCAACAACCCCACCATCGACCGTCGCCAGACCAACACCTCGGTGGTGGTGAAGAACGGTCAGACGATCGTGATGAGCGGCATCCGCACCGAGAGCGAGAGCAAGAACAAGACGAAGGTGCCGCTTCTGGGCGACGTGCCGGGCCTCGATTGGGTGTTCAGCAGCAGCGAGCGCGTGACCAGCACGAACGAGCTTGTGCTGTTCATCACGCCCCTCGTGGTCGACAACCCCGACGAGAACGACAGCAACTACAACGTGAGCGAGCTGGAGCGCCTGCGCGCGCTGGAGAAGCCGCTGGACAACAAGGTGCAGGAAATGCAGCGCGACGCCGGCCTGGAACGCAAGGCCGTGGAACCGGTGCCGCCGAGCAATCCCCAGACGCAGCCCTTCGAGCCCATCGAGACACCGGCGCCGGTGCAGCCGACCACCCGCAACCCGGTGCCTGCGCCGCAGCCAACCGTGGATGGGTCGACCGGTGCCGCAGGTTCGAATGCGCCGAAGTCGCAGGGCTGAACGCAGCCTGATCGCGCTGGCGCTGGTGGCCTGCGCAAGCGGCTGCGTGCGCGAGGTGGAGCCTTCGGGCCCCCCGCGGCTGGTGATGGGGCCCGGCACCCGAACCGTGGTGACCAAGGACCCGGAAGGCGCGGTGACGCGCGACGCGTCGTTCAAGCTTTCGATCGATCCGCTTCCACCGGTGGACACCGACGGTTTCCAGTTGCCGCTTGTTTCGCCGGATGGTGGCCGGATGGCGTGGCAATCGCGCAACAACGCGGACTGGCCCACCCTGCTGGCGCTGCCCGGTTCGACGCGCGCGCTGCAGGCGGTGGTGTCGGGGCGCCCAGTGGGAGATGGTGCTGCGTGGTCGCAGCGCGACCCGATGCTGCTGGGACGCATGGCAACCACCGCAGGCGTGCTGGTGGAAGCGCCACAGGCCGATGGCTCGCGCTGGATCGGCCTTGCGCCGTGGGATGGTGCGGAACCGACCTGGCTGGTGAAGGATGCCAACGTGAACGCCTTCGCGGCCATCGGACCGCGCGGCGAACTGGCGTGGTGTCGACGCACCACGGACCAGTCCGAATTCGATCTGGTGGTGGAACGACCCGAAGGGCGCCTGGAACTGCCACGACGCGCGGGCGAGAGCTGGATGATGCCCGTGGTGGCGAGCGATGGCGTGTACGCGGCGAGCGTTCGCGACGGCGTTCTGGAACTGGCGTTCCTGCCGATTCGCGCAGGGCAGACCATGAGCCGTGCCGAGGCCGAGCCCGCACTGCTTCGACAGCGCATCTCGCTGCGAGGCACCACGCGCAACGCGTACCAGATGATGGTGGCGAGCGGTCCCGATCGCGCGGCAACCCCGCAAGGCCTGCTGCTGTTTCACCCGGAGTTGCGCCGCATGACGCTGTGGAACCCGCGCAACGAATCGATGACGCTGCTGGCTCCCGGTTCGGTGGCGGCATGGATGCAGAGCGATGGCTCCGCCATTGCGAGCCTGCCTGACCGACTGGTGATGCAGGAAGTGCCCCCGGACCC
>Ga0209598_10002835_pt1 | contig 13306 bp, 11 predicted proteins | sample M_140807_EF_Meta_FD_187317 | JGI IMG/M metagenome (GOLD analysis project Ga0209598, IMG submission 187317) | Freshwater microbial communities from Lake Montjoie, Canada to study carbon cycling - M_140807_EF_MetaG (SPAdes) (version 2) | ecosystem: Environmental > Aquatic > Freshwater > Lake... | reverse complement strand
GCACTTGCCAGAAGGACATCCGATTCCGTGATCGGACCGACCGCGCTGTGGATGATATCGAGGGTGATTTTCTTTTGAGGAATCTCCTTGAGCGACGCGAGCACCGCTTCAAGCGAGCCTTGCACATCGCATTTGACGATCGCTTTGAGCGCGGGCTTCGACTCGGAGGCGATGTTGGCAAAGAGATTTTCGAGCGTAGTGCGCTGGGGCGTGGAGAGCTTGGTGTCACGGAAGGCTGCCAGACGCTCTTCACTCAGGAGGCGCGCAGACTTTTCGGAATCCATCACGACAAGCTCGTCGCCTGCATTTGGGAGTCCACTTAGACCGAGGATTTTCACAGGCATCGAAGGACTAGCCTCCTTGATGGGTTTTCCAAGATCATTGATGAGTTGCTTTACCTTACCCCAATGGTTGCCACAGATGAAGACGTCGCCTGCTTTCAGTGTGCCCATGCGAACGATCACAGTAGCTGTCGGCCCGCGGCCTTGCTCAACTTGGGCTTCGATGACTGTGCAGCGGGCATCAAGCGTCGAGCTGGCTTTGAGTTCGAGCATTTCAGCCTCGAGTAGCATGGAGTCGAGAAGGTCACTTATACCGGTGCCTTTAGTGGCGCTCACCGGAATACAGATCGTTTCACCGCCCCAATCTTCGGGGGTTAGGCCTTTGTCCTGCAATTGGGTGCGGACGCGGTCGGGATTAGCCGAAGGCATGTCGATTTTGTTGATCGCCACCATGATTTTTACCTTGGCGGCTTTGGCGTGGGAGATCGCTTCGAGCGTCTGAGGCATGAGGCCGTCATCTGCTGCAACAACAATTACTACGATATCTGTGACATTTGCTCCTCGGGCGCGCATGGCAGTAAAGGCGGCGTGGCCGGGCGTGTCGAGGAAGGTGATTTTGTGGCCATTGCGCTCGACGCTGTAGGCGCCAATGTGCTGCGTGATGCCGCCGGCTTCACCGGCTGCGACGCGGGCTTTGCGGATGGCATCCAGAAGGGAGGTTTTGCCGTGGTCCACATGCCCCATGAAAGTGATAATTGGGGCGCGAAGCTGAAGTTCATCGATCTTGGCTGGCTCGGGCGCCTTGGGAACCTCGACCTTGGCCTCGACTTTGTGATGGCCCTTCGATGTGTCTTTGCGCTCGCGCTCGAATACAAAGCCATGCATCTCACAGACTTTGGCAACAACATCGGCTTCAACTGTCTGGTTCAGATTCGCAAAAATCTGGAGCGACATCAGGTCTTTGATGAGCTGGAAGGGCTTGAGGCCAAGCTCTTCCGCAAGAACTTTGACTGCCACTGGAGGCTTAATGTTGAGGACTTTTTTTCCCGACGATTCTTCGCTGGAAATTTCGGGCTCGAATTCCTCGCTAGCGGGCATTTCCTCTGCAGGAGCTGATTCTGGAACCGGCTCTGGTTCAGGCGGAGGTGGCGTTTGCGAGACCGGCGGGGCAACGAGAGGCTTGATGAATGGCTTGAGGCCGGGCTTGTCCGAGGTTTTTTTTACTTTTTTGACCGGTTCAAGCAGGTCGACTGTCGGCCCCTGAACTTTTGGCTCGGGAGCTAGGGTGGCAGATGGTGCGGGGGGTTCAGCGGCGGAACGTGGAGTGCGCGTGGAGCGCGAGGATCCTGCTGGACGCTTTGTGGCTGCAGGCTTCTCCTCGGTGGTTTTTTTCTTTATTTTCTCTGCCATGGTAAATTGCGAGCCGGGGGAACGTTTTCATACCCCTCAGGCGGCGGGAGTTTTTTGTGTAGCCTGTGCCGCTGCAAGGATTCGTTGCCCGGTTTCTATATCGGAAGCTAGGGCCTCGGCGATGTCCTCCGCTCCGGCCAATTGTATGACCTCGATGGAATTCATGCCGCCTGCGGTGAGTTTGAGTGCCTCCTCTTCGGAAATACCGAGGATTTCCGCAAGCGAGTGGGCAGCCTCGTCGGTCTTGTGCTTGAGGGCTTTTTCCTCGCGCTTGTCCTCTTGGATATCGACTTCCCAGCCGCACATTTTGGCGGTGAGCCGCGCGTTCTGGCCCTTGCGTCCGATGGCAATCGATAGGTCTTCCTTGGGCACAAGAACCTGAATGATTTTTTTCCCCTCGTCGGCTGTGATGGATTTAATATTCGCCGGTTTGAGCGCGGCACTTACGAATTTGAGCGGATCGGCATCCCAGCGGATGATATCGACTTTTTCGTTGTTGAGCTCACGGACGATGTTTTTGACGCGTGCTCCGCGCATGCCGACGCAGGCGCCTACTGGATCAACTTTGGGGTCGGCACTGTGGACAGCAACTTTCGTGCGGAAACCTGCCTCGCGGGCGAGCACTTTTAGCTCCACGGTGCGGTCGGCGATTTCGCTAACCTCGAGCTCGAAGAGGCGGCGGACAAAATTTGGATGGCTTCGAGAAAGTATGATCTCCGGTCCACGGTTCCCGCTCTCCACAGCGACGACATAGGCGCGCAGACGGTCGCCGACATTGTATTCTTCAGTTAGCACGCGCTCGCGGGATGGCATGACGCCCTCAAATTTGCCGAGATCTACGATCACATCCGAACGCTCGAAGCGACGAACCGTGCCGGTCACGATCTCTCCGGCTCGGTCTTTGAACTCATCATAAATCATCTCCCGCTCAATTTGGCGGAGGCGCTGGTTGATAGCTTGGCGAGCCGCTTGGGCGGCGATGCGGCCAAAGTCGCGTGGTGTCACCTCGACTTCGATTTCCTCGCCAGGCTGTGCGTCGGCCTTGATGGCTCGTGCCTTGGAAAGAAGAATTTCGTCATGCGCGCTCGATATTTTCTCGGCTACAATAAGCTTCGCCATGGCGCGAATGGCGCCACTTTGCGGGTTGATCTCAATGCGAAGCTCGCGGGTGCCTGAGGTGAAACTTTTTTTCGAAGCCGCCAGGATGGATGTGGAAATAGCCTCCACCAAGACATCGCGTTTGATGCCCTTCTCACGCTCCAGCAGGTCCAGCATTGTGATGAGTTCGGAATTCATAAAATCGTTTCTACCGAAACAGAAAGCGACGGGCTATGGCCGCATAGCTTTCCCCTTCGGAATCGGTCACTATGGCGACTCTTCCAAGTCGGGTCAAGCGGCAAGGGTGTTAATTTGATGCAAAAATCCCAGCAGGTCACGGGGCGCAGGGGCTTGAAGTTTGCATTTTAAGAGCATCATCGCATAAATCACCTCCATGCGATTTGGACGGCTCGAATTTTTTTTCTTCGCTGGCATCTCCTGCCTGCTGACAGTAAGCGCCTGTCGGAAAAGCCCAGCACCGACGGAACCCGATCGTCCTGCACCGAATCCGGTTTCCAATGCCGTGCCAGCTCCAAATTTTTCACACAAGGCCGTTGAATTCCACCATGCCGCGCAAGAAATGGCGCTGGATGGGTTTCAGTTTGGAAAAAACCAGCTCGGTTGGCCGTTTGAAGTCAACGCAACCTCAGCGGTTGGTTATTTTGAGAAACTGAGTCGTGAGGGATTCCTTCCTTCTGAGGCCGGTGAATTGTTTAAACAAGGATGGATGATTGCAAACCTGAGCGATGCCGATCCAGGCGAAACCACATTTCTCAAACTTGTGCAACCCGACAAAAAAATTCTATTCGTCCGCAAGGACGGGCAATGGGCGGTGTTCGAGGATGAACCCAGTGCGGCGGCCTTTGTTAAGGAGCCTCCTCGTGAACCCGCTTGGCTTCCCTGATGAAAATCACACCTATTCTAACTGCTGCGCTCGTTTTTTTACTCGGAGCCTGCACTCACTCGTCAGGAGCAAGGCCGCCTGCTCCGCGCATATCCTGGCTAAGCAGCCTTGGCAAATTTCTCCCCAAAAAAAAGCCCCGCCCACCTGCTGCCACACCGGTCAACTGGGCGGGCACGATCCGGATGGTGAACACGGCGGAGAATTTCGTTTTGATTGAGTCAGACTCGGCAACACCGGTCGTTGCGGGCGAAAAATACCTCTCTGTTCAGAATGGGCGCGAATCGGGGGCATTGCTCATGACATCGCTCAAAGCGCATCCATTTTTGATCGCCGACATCGTGGCCGGTAATCCATCCACAGGGGATAAAATCTACATCCCGCGTCTAGCCTGGTCGGAGTCGACCGTCGGCAGCGCGGCTTCATCCACCGACATGCCACCGGCAGAATCCGCGCCGCAAAATTAATGCATTGCTCCGATCGATTTTCTTTTCACCTGCAAATCCTCGCATAAAGTTCATCTTCCAAGAGCTCTGAAAGCCATCAAAATGATTTTGAAAATCTCCACCACTCTAACCGCCGCATTCCTTTTCGCCGGACTCCCGCTATTCGCGCAGGCTCCAGCTTCCACTCCTCAGTTTCAGGATTTGCCGATGCCGCCACCCCTGCCTCAATTCACGCCTCTGCCTCTACCCGATGGCAATCCGACTCCAACCGGCACGCCTCTTCCCGATGGCACTATGCCGTTGCCGATTCCTCCGATGCCTGCCGCGCCAGCCCTGCCGGAACCAAGCCAGATTTCCAGCGAGCTCGCCGCGCCAGTGCCTGCACAATCTGCTGAACCGCTCGCGCCAAGCCCCGCAACTCCCGCGCTCGAACAAAGCTCCCGCGCCGCTGTGACAAAGGAAATGGCCACAACAGACTTTTACAAGGCCCTCAACGAACTCATCACCAAACAAAGAAATCCCAAAGTTCCCGATCTGAAAATCGAAGATGCCATCCAGACTGCTATCAAGCAAAACCCCGAAATTTTGGGCACCGTGCAGGAGCTGAATGCCAGCTCGGGCCAATTCATCAGCATCCGGTCTAGAATAATCCCTCAGCTTTCCCTAAATTCCAATTACGGCTTCACCAGTCGCGAGATCAACGATGTCAATTTCGGTGGAGGCAACGTCAATAGCGAAGCTTGGAGCGTCAATGTGGAATTCTCCCAGCTGATCTACGATGGAGGAGCCGTGGTTTCAGGTATACGCGCCGCACTCTCGGATGAGCAGGAGGCCTACTACCGCCTGCGCGGAGTCATCGACACCGTGATCTCGCAAGTGAAGACCAATTTTTTCGAAGTCGTTCTTAATCGCGCCCTCATCATCGCAAACCAACAATCCGTCGATCTTCTCACCGAGCAGCTGAAAGATCAGCAGAACCGCTACGAGGCCGGCACCGTGCCGCGCTTCAATGTCCTGCAAGCCGAAGTTGCGCTCGCAAACGCCAAGCCCCCGCTCATCCAAGCCCAGAACAACTACCGCGTTTCCATGTATAAACTCGTCCGCCTGCTCGGCATGGACTATCCGCCAGGCTTCCCAAGCGAAGTCCCGTTCAATGTCGTCGGCAAACTCGACTACAAACCACGCACCCTCAATTCTGACGAATCTGTGCGCATCGCGGTCGCACGCAACCCCGACCTTAAAGCCCAGCGACAGCTCATCCTCGGCGAGGCCGCGCGCGTCAACCAGCAGGTCGCAGGCTATCTGCCGCAGATCAGTGCCAGCGCGAGACAAACAAATGAAAGCGACTTTCTCACAAACAACCTGACCGACATGGTCAATGGTTGGTTTTTTGGAGTCAAAGGCTCCTGGGCCATCTGGGACGGACTACTCACCTACGGCAATGTGAAATCCGCCAAGGCCCGCATGGAACAGGCAAAGATCAATTACGACAACGGCGTGCGCGAAGTCATTCTTCAAGTGCAGCAGGCGATTTCAAAACTCCTCGAGGCCCGTGAAACCGTGGACAGCCAAGAAGCCAGTGTTGTGCAAGGCGTGGAGGCCCTCCGCCTCGCGCAGGAGCGCCTCGATGCCGGCGCGGGCACCCAGCTCGATGTGCTGAACCAACAGACCTCGCTCCTCCAGTCGCAGACTTTCCTCCTCCAAGCCTACTACAGCTACATCCAGGGCCTCGCCGAATACGACCGCGCCCTCTCGCTTGATACACGCTTCCAAGACATCTTCGACGATCCGCTCACCAAGCCGCAGGCCAAGCGTTTTAATAAAATCAATAATCCTGAACGCCCGCAAGTGAAGCTCCCGCGCGAATACCGCAAGGCGGATCCGCTGAAGCCGATTCTCGAGCGTGCTCCAGCCCCATCGCCGACTCCCGCAGCGGTAAAGAAGAAAACCAGCTAGTCGCTTAGAGGGGAGCCCAAATCGCCAGATGATTGTAAGATTTTTATTAGTCATACTTGCGATTTCATCACTCGCAGCTCAGGCGTCTCCCGCCGGCCTCAGCGATTCGCAGGCGCTCGAAATCGGCCGCCGTATTTGGAAAAACGAGTGCGCTGGCACGGTCAGCGGCCTCACATCTTGGAACAAGGGCGAGGAATTTCCATCCCTAGGTATCGCCCATTTTATCTGGTATCCGGCCGGACGCACCGGCCCCTTCGAGGAGAGTTGGCCGAGCCTCGCGCGCTTTCTGAAAACTCAAGGCGCACAAGTCGAAGGCTGGATGCTCGGCCCATGCCCGTGGAAAAATCGCGACGCCTTCATGGCCGATATCGACGGTCCTAGGCTTACCGCCCTCCGCAGCATGCTTTCCAAAACGGTCGCCGCGCAGGCGCGATACGCGGCGATACGCATGGAGGCCGCGCTGCCGAAAATGCTCGCCGCCACCCCTCCCGCCCAACGCGCCAAAATTGAGGCCAATTTTCGACGCGTCGCCGCCGAGCCCCTTGGTTTCTACGCCCTCATGGACTATGTGAACTTCAAAGGCGAGGGTGTGAATCCCACCGAGCGCTACAACGGTCAAGCCTGGGGACTCCTCCAGGTTCTTGAAACCATGCCTGCCACAGGAAACGCCCTGCCAGAGTTTGCCCGAGCTGCCAATGCCGTCCTGACGCGCCGCGTTCAGAGCGCCCCGCAGGCCCGCAACGAGGCTAAGTGGCTTCCCGGTTGGCGGAACAGGCTCCAAACCTATCTGCAATGAACAAAGACGAAATCGCCTGTGTCTTCGAAAACATCGCCCGCTTGCTGGAACTCAAGGGCGAGAATCCCTTCAAAGTCCGAGCCTACACCCACGCCGCCCGCGCGCTAGAGGCCCTCTCGGAGCCTCTCGAAACCCTCATCGCGGAAGAACGGCTCACAGCGGTTGACGGCATCGGCAAGGCCACCGGTGAAAAAATCAGCGAACTTTCCACCCACGGTCGCCTCAACTACTACGACAACCTCCGCGAGGAGTTTCCTCCCGACATTCTTACACTTTTTGAAATCCAAGGCCTCGGAGCGAAAAAAATCAAAGTCCTCTGGGATACTTTGAAGGTCCACTCCGTGACGAATCTCGAGCGCGCCTGCAAGGACGGCTCGGTCGCAGCCCTCCCCGGCTTCGGCGAAAAGACCGCCGCAAACATCCTCAAAGGCATCGAGCATATGCGCAGCCACGCCGGCGAGTTCCGCTTCGGCGATGTCGCCCACATCGCCGAGGGGCTCCTAGACGATCTGCGTGGACATCCGGATGTCAACCTCGCCCAAATAGCCGGTAGCTTCCGCCGGAAAAAAGAAATCGTCCGCGACCTCGACTTCATCGTTTCCACGAAACAGCCAGAAGCCGTCATGGCGTTCTTCACCGCCCATCCTCTTGTGGAAAATATCCTGGCCCACGGCGCCACAAAATCCAGCGTGATCCTCAAGAGCGGAATCCAATGCGACCTGCGCGCTGTGACCGGCCCCGAGTTTCCATTCGCCTTGAACTATTTCACCGGTAGCAAGGAGCACAATGTCCGCATGCGCTCTCGCGCACTTTCCCGTGGCTGGTCGCTCAACGAATATCGCTTTAGTGCTGCCGAGGGACGCGAACTCCTGCAACCCCTGCCCGAGATCCACGAGGAGGCGGATATTTACCGCGCTCTCGACCTCGATCCCGTCGAACCGGAACTCCGCGAAGACCGGGGGGAGATCGACGCTGCCGAGAAACACAAACTCCCGCACTTGATCGAGTGGAGCAACCTGCGCGGCACATTCCACAACCACACGAATGCAAGCGACGGCCGCGCCACTCTAGAGGACATGGTTGCCGCCGCTAAGGAACTCGGGCTCGAATATCTCGGTATAGCAGACCACTCGAAGGCATCATTTCAGGCAAATGGTCTCGACGAGACACGACTCGCCGCGCAAGTCGCCCGTATTGCTGAACTCAATGCTGCCGACAGCGATTTCCGCATCTTCGCTGGCACCGAGTGCGATATTCTCAAGGATGGAACACTGGATTTTTCGGACGAAGTCCTCGCCACCCTCGACTACGTAGTCGCGAGCGTTCATTCGTCGTTCACCCTGTCTGAGGCCGAAATGACCAAGCGCATCATCCGCGCTATGGAAAATCCCCATGTCACTATGCTCGGCCACCTCACCGGCCGCCTGCTTCTTAGCCGCGACCCATACCAGGTTAACATCCCTGCCATACTTGATGCCGCCGCCGCCACAGGCACGATTATCGAACTCAACGCCAACCCCCGCCGCCTCGATCTCGACTGGCGCTGGTGGTCCCTCGCCAAGGAAAAAGGCGTTAAATGCGCAATCAATCCCGATGCCCACTCGACCGCCGGCCTGCAAGACCTCATCTTCGGCATCGGCATCGCCCGCAAAGGCGGGCTCACGAAAAACGATGTCATCAACACCCTCCCGCTCGCCCGCATCGAATCCGTGCTCAAAGCCAAACGCGCCAATTGATCCCATGCTTCACCGGTTCGCCATTTTTACCACCGTGATTTTTCTCCTCGCCACCGCGTTTCCGCACGCCCACGCGCAGGGCGTCGAGCCCGGCCTCGAGCGGGCTGTGAAATGGAAATGGAATGTCGCCCCGCCAACCTCGACCGCCTGGGGGCTTCCGCCCCGTGAGGTTCCTGTGCTCCAGCAGCGACCAATCGGCCAGTCTGGCAACACCCCTGTTCCGCAGCCGGACCAGAACATCTACATCGTCAAAAAAGGTGATGTGCTGATCCACATCACTAAAAAGCTCAAGCTATCGGTTGCCCAGCTCAAGGAGTTTAACGCCCTTGAAACAGACTTACTCCAAATAGGCCAGGAATTGCGAATTCCCACGCCGGCAGAAAAACTTCTTCTTAAAAGCACGCTGAAGCCCGCTGCGGCTTTCACCAGCGTGCCTGAGCCGGCGGACATCGCCAAGTCCGAAGTCCTACTCCTACGCGTCTTTTTCGACAACCAAGGCTTCGGCAGCGGACCGATCAGCGACACGCCGGATCCTCTTTTCGGCAAGGTGCTCCATCTTTACCAAACCGCGCGGGGCGAAACTCTCGAACACGCCGCCGTGGTGCAGCGCGCTAAGGAATATGTTCCCGACACGCTCAATACCTACACCCTTCGAGTGGAGGACTTCCGCTTCATCGCCCCGCCGAAAGCCTCACGAGCCGTGAGCGACCCCACGGGCAAACCGGACCCCAAGGCTAAGCCTGCTCCGACTCCGCCCCCGACCTATCAAGAAATGGTCGCAGCCGATTTCCTGGCCTATCGCTCCCCGTGGGAATTCGTTGCCGAGCGTTTTCATTGCGATGAAGCATTCCTTGGGAAACTGAATCCCTCACTTGGCGCCCAGCCCTCCGCCGGTTCCCGCTTCCGAGTTCCTAATGTGCAGCCCTTCGAAATCGAAAAAATTCCCGCCACCGGTCTGCAACCCGCAGCCGATCCCGCCCAGCCATTCACAGCTACGATTAGCGATGTCACCACGTTGGAAATTTTTCGATCCGGCCGCCTCGTCGCCGTCATGCCCGTTAGCCGTGCCCGACCCGGCCTGCGCGGACGCGGCGAATGGAGAGTCCTCGATGTGATAGCGCACCCCAGACTCGCCACACTTCAGGAAGACCGCGTCGTCCAAGTCGAAAAAACGAGTCCGTTTTACATCAATCCCAATCCCACGCCCGTGACGGTCCGTCCAGTTCTCTCGCAGGAGCAATACTTGCCGCCCGGACCGAACAACCCCGCAGGCGTCGTTTGGATCAACCTCGCCAAGGGCGACGAGACCACCCCGCAATCCTTCGGCCTCCACGGATCCAGCATGCCCGCAACCATGCAAACCCTCGAAGGCATTGGCGGCTTCCGGCTCACGAATTGGGACGCCCTCCGTGTCGCCCGCCTCCTCCCGGCAGGCACCAAGCTGGAGTGGAAGCCCTGACCCACAACAACTCCTCACGCCAAAAGTTGCTTTTTTTTCTACTCCCCTGTGCCATCTTCAACCATCCGCTTTCGCATGAGAATTCCGATTAAGTCCGTATTCGCCTTTGCCTCCACCCTTCTTTTTTTCGTGGTCGTTGTGTGTTTCACCTCCAACGCCCCCGCCAAAGCCCAGCTTCCTCCGCACCCCGCCTCGCAAGCAGCGGTTGTGGTGGAGCCTCAGCCGGTCATTCAATCCATGAACGCCACAGAAACTCCTGTTCCCGCGCCAACGCCAGCTCCGGCACCAGCCGCCCCGAGAAAGCCCACTTACAACAGTTGCAATGTCGAGAGTAGCACCGTGGCCATGACATTCGATGACGGTCCACACCCCAAGCTCACACCCAAACTTCTCGACCTCCTTAAAGAACGCGGCATCAAGGCCACCTTTTTCGTCATTGGAAAATGCGTCGCCGAAAATCCCGACATCGCCAAGCGTATCGTCGACGAAGGTCACGAGATCGCCAACCACAGCTGGAGCCATCCACAGCTCACCAAACTTAGCCCCCCTGCCTTCGCTGCTGAAATCGCCCAGACCAATGACGCAATCGAAAAAGCCACAGGCATCCGCCCAGTGGTGATGCGCCCACCTTACGGCGCCATCAACCCTACTCTTACCAAACGCCTCAACGAGGAATACGGCCTGAGCGTCATCATCTGGTCGGTTGATCCTCTCGATTGGAAAATCCGCAAATCTGACCACGTCTCCAGCCACATCATCAAAAATGCCGCCCCAGGGGCCATCATCCTCGCCCATGACATCCACGCTTCCACTGTTGACGCGATGCCTGCAACATTCGATGCCCTTCAGTCGAAAGGCTACAAATTCGCCACGGTCTCCGAATTGATCGCCATGGATCGCCCCGCCGCTCCCAAAGCCGACTCGCCAAAAGCGACTCCCTGAGCCGCTCTTTACACTGCTCAGTCGAGCGTTTCGCGGTATCGGTTTACGCCGACAAAAAGAATGAGTATTGCGAAGATGGCTATGGGCCAGACTTCGCGGCTGAGGTCTTCAAAGCCCATGCCTTTGAGCATGGCGCCAAAGGCGATTCGTAGAAAATCGGTGATGGGGAGAATCTCGCCTCCGCCGACTGATTTGCGTGCAGACGGAGGCCCTTTCCCTTTTTGCTCCCCAAGTATGGCTGCGTTGAACGGGCAAAGGTCGTCTTTCGCATTGGCGGTTTCAGACGCGGTATGCTTAAGTCTCGTATCGATCCGATGGTTTATTTTGTCCTCCATAACAACGCACAGGAAGGCCCATACGCGACAGCGGATGTAAAACGCCTGCTTCATGAAGGACGCTACGCTCCCGAGAACCTGTGCTGGCGCGAAGGCTGGGAAGACTGGCGCCCACTCTCATCCGTGATCGGCATGGTGGCAAAATCCACCGACTCCGGAGAGGACGCCCAACCCACTGAGCACCAGCCCGCCTCTCATCAAACCGAAATTCACACGCCGCCGGTGCCCTGGCAACAAGAACGAACCGGTCGCGTCGAAAAGCGGGTCGTGCTTTTAGTAGTCCTTGTTTTGTTGCTGGGAGCAGTCTCCATCGTCCTCGGTCTCCTCTTGTTTGATTCGCAATCCCACATCCAGCAGCAGGCGGAACCAGCCGTGTCACGCGCCGAACTCGAACGCGGCCTACTTGAGGCAAGCGTCACCCTGCGAGGCCCACAAGCGGCGGATGAAATCCGGACATGGGTGACCTACGAAGACGCCACGACAAATCGCCCCGTTGCGGTCTCCCGCGCGAATATCCTCATCTATCCCGAATCAATGGTTGCCGATGTCTTGAGCACTCCGGCCGTCGGCGGCGCCTCCGAAATGATGTTGCGCCTCCAATCCTCGCTGCCGCCACCCTGGCGCGAAACCATCACCGACTCGAACGGCGTCGCTACTGTGAGCGGCATCCAACCCGGCAAATACATCATCATCGTCTTCGCCCAAAAAACCGGCCAAGGCGAACCCGAAAACTACTTCTGGGTCGCCAGACGCGAACTCGACGAACATCCCTCCCAGTCCCTCGTTTTCTCCGAAAAAAACGCCACTACTCCCAAAAGCGTCGATTTCATCATCATAAAATAGCCGACCCTCACCGTGCCTTGGTGTCGAACGCATCGCGCAGGGCGTCGGTTTTCCACAGCAATTTCAGAGGAGTCTACCTTTTGACTAAATTTTTGGCCCAGCCTGTCGATGGTAGTTTTAGAAAGTGCTGATTTAGCGCTGGCTCGAGAGCAGAACGGACTCTGCAAAAAAAGACACGGACATGTCACATTTCTTAAACAACGCTTTCCAATCCGCATGCGCGGTTCACGGATTCTTTGAGAGGAATGCTCGTGGTTCAGTTCATTTTCGTCTCGAGCCTAGAAGCAATCATCGATGCCGATTTTTTGATGCGCTCAATTGCAGAATTACCGGTGCGCTGATTTTAGAAGCCATACGATCGCTAGGCCGTAGTTCGATTAACGCCGAATGCAATTCAACCGGCAGTGGATCGGAAAATTGTATGCATCGTTTCAGATTCAGGAAGGCCGTTGAAAAACTTTCTGAATTCAAAAGCCGATCAATACTTGCCTTAGGATTCCCGATTAAAATCCAAGGCGGCTCGTTTCGCTCAAGGGACATCCCATTCGATCCGGCTTGCGCTTCAAAAGGAGCTGTGAAGCACATAGGATCAACACGCCGCAGGCCGCGAACTGAAGCTCCTCCGCTGCGGTCGAGATTGGCATGCGCGTGCACTTTTTTCATGCCAACGAACTCTGGCCGCTCAGATTTTAAATCCGATTCGCGCAGCGAACGCTTACGAGATTCAAGTAGCCGCATGCGCAGCCAAGCGCAGTTTGCAAGCCGCATAATCTGCAAACCAGGCCAGAAAAAATTCAGAATTCCCGATGTGCAAGAAAAGCGTGTGAGACACGAAGGCCAAGGGGAGCATGAGCGTCCCGCCCGTGTTGACAATGATTCCCGCCTCAAAAGGGTTGATCTGCTTTCATCTCCATACCACCTGTCTTTCCTAGAGTGCGCTCAAGAAAACAGCGCCCAAATTTCGCCGCCCGTTTTTTTACACACCCGAAACCAATAGCCTATTTTTAAAATTCAATAGCCGCTTCTTTAAAAAAGATTTAGCAACAGAGCGCGCAAATGACTCTCTTTGAGTTCTTCAAAGGGGATAGCCTTTATTTGTCAAA
>Ga0209598_10002831_pt1 | contig 13316 bp, 14 predicted proteins | sample M_140807_EF_Meta_FD_187317 | JGI IMG/M metagenome (GOLD analysis project Ga0209598, IMG submission 187317) | Freshwater microbial communities from Lake Montjoie, Canada to study carbon cycling - M_140807_EF_MetaG (SPAdes) (version 2) | ecosystem: Environmental > Aquatic > Freshwater > Lake... | reverse complement strand
CATCAGTTTATCTAAATCTGGTTGTCCTGCATTAACCCAGGCGGTGTACCAGTAGCACCCAAGACGATATACTGCTGTTCTCATTCTTCTTTCAACCTGTCCACCTAGCATTTGATGGTAAGCAAATGAATAGGAGGTGGAATACACTTTGGTTAAAACATTATTTCTGTTTTCGAATCCATATTTTTGATCGGATGGGAAGGAATCATTCAACCATTTTTCAAATCTTAGTACAGAATCCAGGGCAAGGTGACTTTCTAAAACAGAACTCCAGGCAGTTTCAAGTGGATCTTTAAGAACCACAGCTTTTCCAACGAAGTAATTGTAATTTTCACCGTAGAGCTCAGGTAACCGAGATTCCCAAAAACCATGAATTCCAACTTGGTTGGTCATTTGACCATTATAATTTTCAGTAGTGTGTAATGGAACATGTGAATCACCTACATAATGACCCAGATCGGCAGAAGTTTTTAGAATTTTAAGAATGTCTTTTTCTTTAAAAGCATCGGTTAGTCGGTTTACCATAACCGGAATATGCCAAGGAATAATGCCATATTCCTGCAAAGTATCTTCCGTAAGTGCTGAAACAGCGTCTCTCCATCGATGAGGTACATTTGAAAAGGGATAAGTACCATAATGATCAACATCAATAAAATGTCGTTGAGCTTCCCCTTCAACAGCGTACCTACGTTTATCCGGATCAACGGCATGTTCAGAAAGGAATTCAATGTTTTTCTTATAAAACCGAATCATTTCTGGAGGTAGAGTAAAAACTGCAAGGCGGTTAATCCTTTTATGTGCCCAAAATCCCCAAGAATGAGCTTTTCCAGGCATTAAAATAATTAAAACTAGCAATGAAATTAATCTAAGAATACGCATGCTTATTTATGGTTTTAATTTGTCGTTGTTTTTGTGACGGTCTTTATCTCTATTCGATTTTTTCTCAAAATTCTTATGCATTTCCTCAGTAAGGTTAATTCCGGTTTGATTTGCCAAACAGGTAACTACAAATAGGACATCTGCCAATTCTGAGCCAAGATTGGCATTTGTTTCATTATCCTTAAAGGACTGCTCACCATATTTCCTTGAAATTATTCGGGCAACTTCACCTACTTCTTCGGTAAGGATAGCCATATTGGTCAATTCAGAAAAATATCTCACACCATGTTCTTTAATCCATTGGTCGACCTGAATTTGCAGCTTTTGCAGTGTAATTTCTTCCATTAAGGTTAATTCTATGGGCTTTCAATAATTAACGTAACCGGACCATCATTAATCAATGAAACTTTCATATCCGCACCAAAAATTCCCGTTTCTACTTTACCAGAAAAGGAATCTTTTAAGGAAGAAATAAAGGAATTGTAAAGTGGAATAGCAATTTCCGGGCCGGCTGCTGAAACAAAGGAAGGCCGGTTTCCTTTTTTGGAATCGCCATACAAAGTAAACTGAGATACAATCAATATGGACCCTTTTATATCTTGTACGGAAAGGTTCATTTTATTTTCATTGTCTTTAAAAATTCTAAGATTAATTAATTTATTAATCATCCAATTTAAATCATCCATTGAATCTTCCGGGGCAAAACCTAAAAGAACCAACATACCATGGGAAATTTCGCCAACCACCTTTCCATCAACGGATACACGTGCTTCAGAAACTCTTTGTACTACAGTTTTCATGATTCAGATTCTTCCAGCATTCCAAGATACGTGTGATACCTGCTTTCTGCAATAGATTCCTTATCAAGTGCCTCAAGGACAGCGCATCCAGGTTCTGAAAGATGAAGACAGTCTTTGAATTTACAATTAACCAACAACTTTCTCATTTCTGGAAAGTAATGTGAGATTTCGCTTCGTTCAAACCCAGTTAAGGTCATTTCTTTAAATCCTGGTGAATCAATGATATATCCCCCAAATGATAAAGGAAACATTTCAGCAAAGGTGGTGGTATGTTTTCCTTTTTCGGAATAATGCGAAATGGCTCCGGTTTTTAATTTTAATTCTGGTTCTGCCAGGTTAATGAAACTTGATTTGCCACTCCCACTATGACCAATAACAAAGGAAGTTTTGTCCTTCAAAAGATCAATTGCTTTTGATTTGTAGTTCGGATCAGAAGCAATAAATGACAAACAGGGATATCCAATGGAAGAATACACCGAAAGGTAATCCTTGAGTTTTTTTTCCAAGCCTTCCTGATGAATCAAATCCAGTTTATTAAACACTATTAATGCTGGAATATGATATGCTTCTGCAGATACCAGAGCTCTATCGATATAACCAAGTGGTGTAAAAGGATGAGTCAGGCATGCCATAATGATCAACTGATCAATATTTGAGCAAAGTATATGTACCTGACTGGAAAGTTTAACAGATTTTCTCAGCAGATAATTTTTCCTTGGCAGTACACCTAAGATGCTGTGACTATCATTTTCTGTTCCAAGTTGAATTTCTACTCTGTCTCCAACTGCAACAGGATTGGTAGATTTTAATTCTTGAAGCCTGATTTTTCCCTTAAGTCGGCAATCATAAATTTTCCCTTCATCATCCCTTGTTTTATACCATGAGCCGGTAGAACGAATTACAATTGCCTGAATAATATCTTTCATAATATTAATTTTTCATTCAATAAACAGGTATAAATTTTATCTGTTGCGCCGGAATTGGTTTCAAAATATTCCAAAATTGCAGATTTATAAGCATAAAGGTCTGAGTTTAAAAGAGAAATGCATTTTGTTTTTAGTTCTTCTGGATTTTTTACAGAAAATCCAATATTTAAGTTTATAAGATCGAAAGCTTCCTTGAATCTTTGGTATTTAGGGCCGAATACAACAGGAGCGCCATACGCTATGGCTTCCAACAGGTTATGAATACCATCATAAAAACCACCTCCTACAAAGTTAACTTTTCCATACCTGTATAATAGGGCAAGATCTCCCATTTTATCATACAGTAATATTGTAGGAACAGGGTCTGAGGGTTTCCAACCAGATAGCCTGCAAGTTTTACCCGGCAAAAGTTGTTCCCATGCCTTCAAATCTGTTTCATGAAGTTCATGAGGGACAATAATCCATTTTTTCTCAGGAAATTCTTGCTGAATTAAAGGACTCAACGCAATTCTGTCGGAAGGCCATGTACTCCCACAAACTATGACATCTGAATCTACGGTCATAAGTTCCAGAACTGGATGTGAAAAAGATTTTTGGGCTTGTTCTAAAACTCTATCGAATCTTGTATCACCAGCTACAATACATTGATTTTTTATGTTTTCACTTTTAAATAAATCTTCAGTTGCTTTATCCTGAGTAAAAATTATTTTAAAAGATTGAAACGCTTCTGAATAGAGATGTTTCAAAAAACCTTTGAAAAAGTTGCTTTTCTCATTGAAATATGCTGAGATCAATATTGTTGGAATATTTCTTTCTTTTAATTCAAACAAAAAGTTCAACCAGATTTCATATTTCACAAAAATCACTAATTCAGGATTTATCAGAGATATAAAGTCTTTTGCATTTTTCTTTGTGTCCAGAGGGAGGTAGCATATAAAGTCAGCAAAGGGATAATTTTTTCTAAGCTCAAAAACAGAAGGAGAAAAAAAGGTAAGTAAGATAAAATAATCTGGGTGGTTTATTTTAATTTTTTCAATTAATGGTCTACCTTGCTCAAACTCACCAACTGAAGCACAATGAAACCAGATTACTTTTTTTTGTTGGGGATATTTTTTTGAAAGAGTATTTCTCCAGTTTTTTCGGCCTTGAATCCAAAGGTTAGCTTTGGAATAAAAAGTAGAAGCCAGAAAGATCAATCCTCCATAAAACTTGATTCCTGCTTGGTATAGCAGCATCATTCTAATAAAAGTATTTTTTTTCAGGCGCAGAAGGGTAAAGCGGCAAGGTCCAGCCAGCTCTGAAACCTGTTAGGATATCTGTTCTTTGTTGGTCATTTTTTCCTAGCAGGTCAAAATTGTAATCTCTTCTTTCAGCTGTAAAATTTGCGCTCATATCGAGAGCAAGGTAAAAATTTACCAACCTTTTATTTCCAAAAAAGCGGTAACCAACAGACCCTAACAATCCAAGGCCATTGGTTAGTCTGTCATACCCTTTTTTATAATTATTATCCAAGGCAGGGACATTATTTCCAATTACTTCAATCCTTATTTTATGTTGAATAAACTGAATTCCTGATTCGATATAAACGCCTGAGTTAGGGTTGGTTTTAAACAAACTTAACTTATTAAAAATGTATCCTATTCTTAATGGAATGGCATACCCTCTTTCATAATATCTTATTGTTGCATACCTGCCATCCGCGCCCATAATATATCCATTGCTTAAGCGAATGCTTTTAAGAAAATCCCCTTCCTTAACGACATCCCCAAACAGAAACTGACCTCCAAGGCTGGCATAAAGGTTATTTTTAAATTTATACCCAACTTCACCTCCTACCTGGGAAGTATAGCCAAACCTGTCTCCTAAAGTTCCACCAGGGATATAGCCTCCATATCCTACATTGATCATTACCATTGAAATACAGGAATCCTGAATACTTTTTTGAGCGAAAAGGGATGAGCCTGAAAGTAAAAAAAGAAAGCAAATAAGGAATCTCGTCTTCATTAGGTAACTTTGGCAAATTAATCCGGGTTGAGCAAAAATCCTATGTTTCCGGAACTGGAAAATAAATCCTACTTCGTACATCCAAGCAGTTTTGTTGATGCCTCAGCCGAAATTGGTGAGGGAACTAAAGTATGGCATTTTTGTCATATTATGGGAGGTGCCAAAATTGGGAAGCGCTGTTCCTTTGGTCAGAATGTTTTCGTAGCTAATGGCGTTGAAATTGGAAATGATGTTAAGGTACAGAATAATGTATCCATTTACGAAGGTGTAAAATGCGAAGATTTTGTTTTTATAGGGCCTTCAGTAGTATTTACCAATGTATTCAATCCGAGATCTGCAGTTGCACGTAAGGACCAATACAGACATACACTTTTAGGAAAGGGTGTTTCAATAGGAGCAAACGCCACTTTGGTATGTGGTATTGAGCTTGGAAAGTTCGCTTTTGTTGGCGCAGGAGCAGTAGTTACTAAAAGTTTTGGGGATTATGCTCTTGTTTACGGAAATCCAGCAATTCAAAAAGGTTGGATGAGTGAATATGGACATCCATTGACATTTGACCTTCATAACCGGGCAATTTGTCTTGAGAGTGGCGAAATTTATTTAAAAACAGAAAAAGATATAGTTACCAAGGAAAATGGGTGAAGTAAAAATTCAGATGGTTGATACGCTTACGCAATACAGCCATATAAAAGAAGAAGTCGATCAGGCAGTTCTGGAAGTAATCCGTTCAGGAATGTTTATTGGTGGACCAGTTGTAAACCGGTTTAAGGAAAATCTTGCCCAGTATCTTGGGTCAGGTCAGGTTATTCCATGTGCAAACGGAACTGATGCCTTACAAGTTGCACTTATGGCAGCTGGATTACAACCTGGAGATGAGGTTATTACCCCTGCATTCACCTATTTTGCCACAGCGGAAGTTGTTGCGCTTCTAGGGTTAAAGCCAGTTTTTGCAGACGTAGATCCACTTTCGTTTAATATTGATATTCAACAAATTGAATCATTAATTGGACCAAAAACCCGCTGTATTCTTCCAGTTCATTTATTTGGACAATGTGCTGATATGGAGCCTACCCTCAGGCTTGCCGAAAAATACAATCTTGTAGTGATTGAGGATGCAGCTCAAGCTATTGGTTCTGAATATACTTTGGCAGATGGTACTGTAAAAAAAGCAGGAACAATTGGTCATATCGGATGTACATCTTTTTATCCTTCAAAGAATCTCGGTGCTTATGGAGATGGTGGAGCAATTTTCACAAATGATGAAGCCTTAGGGAAGAAAATTCAAATGATTTGCAATCATGGCATTTCTACCAACAGGTATATTCATGATGTAATTGGCGTAAATAGTCGTCTTGATGCTATTCAGGCTGCCATATTGGATATTAAGCTTACTCATCTTGAAACTTATAACGCTGCCAGAAGAAATGCTGCTGATATGTATGATCAGGCATTTAAATTGGTTTCAGGAATTGACATTCCATTCCGATCATCATTTACCAAGCATGTATTCCATCAGTATACTTTAAAAATTAAGGGTGGTAGAGCATTGAGAGATCAGTTAAAAGCTAATCTTGATGCAACTGGTATTCCAAGTATGATTTATTATCCAGTTCCTTTACATCTTCAACCCGCATATAAGAATTTTGGGTATGCTGAAGGAATGTTCCCTGTTTCAGAGCAATTAAGTGCAGAGGTTATCAGTTTACCCATGCATTCAGAATTAACCGAACAGCATATTGAAAGAATAACCACCCATTTTATTGATTGTTATACCTCAGCACAAAACCAAATCTGAAAATGAAAATAGCAGTAATTGGGACCGGATATGTTGGCCTTGTAACAGGGACTTGCTTTGCAGAATCCGGGAATGAAGTAATATGCGTTGATATTGATCAGGAAAAATTAAGGAAACTAAATGCAGGCATTGTGCCGATTTATGAACCTGGTCTTGAAGTAATTTTTAAGCGAAATATAGAAGAAGGCCGACTGACCTTTACCTCAAATCTTGCAGAGGCAATTTTAGCTTCGGAGCTTATCTTTCTTGCCTTGCCAACGCCACCACAGGAAGACGGATCTGCAGACTTGCAGTATGTACTAAAGGTAACGGAAGAAATGGCTGGAATTTTAACTGAAGATTCCGGATTCAAATTGGTTGTAAATAAATCAACAGTACCAGTTGGAACCTGCGCCAAGGTCCTTTCAACCTTCAAAGCGAAGAGCAAGGCAGATATAGAAGTCATATCTAATCCTGAATTTTTAAGGGAAGGAGCTGCAGTAGATGATTTTATGAAACCTGAACGGGTTGTAGTAGGATGTAGTTCTGAAAGAGCTGTTAAGCTGATGACCCATCTGTATAAACCTTTTCTGATGAGCGGAAATCCAATAGTTTTTATGGATGAAAGATCCTCAGAATTAACCAAGTATGCAGCTAATTCCTTCCTTGCCATGAAAATTTCCTACATGAATGAAATGGCTCTTTTATGTGAAAAGCTTGGAGCAAATGTTGATATGGTCAGAAAAGGAATTGGGTCAGATTCCAGGATTGGCAAAAGATTTTTGTTTCCAGGTGTAGGATATGGAGGATCGTGTTTTCCTAAAGATGTAAAAGCATTATCCTATACAGCCAAGGAAAACGCATATGATTTCGCCATTCTGAATGCAGTTATGTCCGTAAATGAAAAACAGAAAAAGGTGCTTGTAACGAAAGTGCTCGATTTTTATAATCAGGATATTAAGGGAAAGAAACTTGCTGTTTGGGGATTGGCATTCAAACCAAATACAGATGATATACGTGAAGCACCCTCTCTTGAAATAATCTCAAATTTATTGGACAAAGGCGCAGAAATTATTGCATTTGACCCAGAAGCGATGCATGAATACCAAAAATACCATCCTGAGCTATCAATTAAATATTGTGACAGCCACTACGATACATTGGCAGGTGCAGATGCATTGCTGATAATAACTGAATGGAATATGTTCCGTACTCCTGATTTTGCACGAATGAAAAGTCTAATGGCACATCCTGTAATTTTTGATGGCAGAAATGTATTTGATTCCTCAGAAATGCAGGAATCAGGATTTCAGTATACTTCTATTGGCAGGCCAACTATTGGTTTACAAGCATAATGGAAACAGTTCTGATTACGGGTGGTGCAGGATTTTTAGGTTCTCATCTTACCGACCGATTTCTAGCTGAAGGATTCAAGGTTATTGTCATGGACAATCTCCTTACGGGAGACATTCACAATATTGAGCATCATTTTGGTAAGGATCATTTCCGATTTATTAAGCATGATGTAACAGAATTTACACATGTTGAGGGAGATTTAAAGTATATCCTACATTTCGCCTCTCCTGCAAGTCCACGGGATTATTTAAAACTGCCTATTCAAACATTAAAGGTGGGTTCTTTGGGTACCCATAAAATCCTTGGTTTGGCGAAAGCTAAAAAGGCCAGGGTTTTAATTGCGAGTACGTCAGAGGTGTACGGCGATCCTTTGGTACATCCTCAAAATGAGGACTATTGGGGCAATGTTAATCCTATTGGGTTAAGGGGGGTTTATGACGAAGCAAAAAGGTTTATGGAAGCCATGACTATGGCTTATCATAGGTATCATGGATTGGAAACCCGAATAGTTAGGATTTTCAATACTTATGGCCCGAGAATGAGACTCAATGACGGCAGAGCTTTGCCTGAGTTTGTAGGACAGGCACTTAGGGGAGAAAACCTGACGGTTTATGGTGATGGAAGTCAAACCAGGAGTTTTTGCTATGTTTCCGATTTAGTGGAAGGGATTTTTAGGTTGTTATTCAGCGAAACTTCGGATCCGGTTAATATTGGCAACCCAGAAGAAATCACCATTCTTGAATTTGCCAAAGAGATATTAAGTCAGATTGAAACTAAAAGTGTACTTGAGTTTCACCCCCTTCCAGAGGATGATCCTAAAGTGCGTCAACCCGATATCAGTAAGGCAAGAACCTTGTTGGGATGGGAACCAAAAACAGGCCGCAAGGAAGGGTTGGAAAAAACGATAGCTTATTTTAAAACCAGAGTATAATGAACTTTTCCATTGAAGAAGCTCCTTTACAAGGATTATTAATTGTAAGAGGCAAAAGGTATTCAGATAATAGAGGTTTTTTCAGTGAAACCTTTAAACAATCTGTGTTCAGGGAAATAGGATTACCTGAAAATTTTGCTCAGGACAATTTATCCGTATCAGGATATGGTGTAATCCGTGGAATACATTTTCAATCACCCCCTCACGTTCAGGGAAAGTTTGTTTCTGTATTGCAGGGTAAAGTGAGGGATGTTGCGGTTGATTTACGTAAAAATTCCCCGGATTACGGTAAGCACTTCCATATTGATCTTACCGAAGATGAACCTGTATTTTTTTATGTTCCGCCAGGTTTTGGGCATGCTTTTTCTGTGCTTTCCGAACGTTGTATTTTCAGTTATAAATGTACAGGCGAATACCATGGTCCTTCAGACGGAGGAATTCACTGGAACGATCCGGATTTGAACATTGATTGGGGATTGGAAAAATCAGCTGCAATTCTGTCAGAAAAGGATAATAATCTTCCTTTTCTTTCGAACTTTGCCACACCGTTTTTATGAAAGGTATAATTCTTGCAGGAGGCTCCGGAACAAGGCTTCATCCACTGACTTTGGCTGTTAGTAAACAACTGATGCCTGTATATGATAAGCCGATGATTTATTATCCGCTTTCTATACTAATGTTGTCTGGAATCAAAGAAATTTTGATTATTTCTACTCCCGATGATTTACCCAATTTTAAAAAATTATTTGGTGACGGTAGTCAGTTTGGTTTATCCCTCAGTTATGCTGAACAACCTAAACCAGATGGTTTGGCACAGGCTTTTCTTATAGGGGAAGAGTTTATTGGCAACAGTAAGGTTTGTCTGATTCTGGGAGACAATATTTTCTACGGCGAAGGGCTTGCAAAAACGCTTCAAAGTTGTTCAGATCCAGAAGGTGGTGTAGTTTTTGCCTATCATGTTTCAGATCCGGAGCGCTATGGTGTAGTGGAATTTGATAGTGAAGGAAAGGTTATTTCCATTGAAGAAAAGCCAACCCAACCGAAATCTTTTTATGCAGTGCCTGGGATTTATTTTTATGATAACTCTGTTGTAGAGATAGCAAAGGCATTAAAGCCTTCACCCAGAGGCGAACTTGAAATTACTGACGTGAATAAAGTTTATCTGGAGCAAGGCAAATTGAAAGTTGCAGTTATGAACCGTGGCACAGCCTGGCTGGATACCGGCACTTTTGATTCACTGATGCAAGCAGGAAATTTTGTACAAATCATTGAACACAGGCAGGGACTTAAAATCGGATGTATTGAGGAAGTGGCCTATAGGATGGGCTTTATTGACTCAGAACAATTGAAGCACCTTGCCTCCAGGTTATTAAAGAGTGGTTATGGAGCATACCTTAATAGTTTACTCCACGAATAAAAACTTTGGCTAACTTAGTATTTCTAACATATTTTTAATTAAGCAGTTTTAATGGCAGTTTTTGCTTTCTTCTGGGGTCATTGGTATTTGTCCCTTTTTACACAGAGTTTTTTCCATCACAGGTATTCAGCTCACGCCATGTTTTCTATGAGCAAAGGATGGGAAAAGGTGTTTTACTTCCTTACTTTTATTTTTCAGGGAGCATCATATTTGAGTCCGCGGGCATATGGAATCCTTCACCGGTTACACCACGCTCATGCCGATACTGAATTGGATCCTCATTCACCAAAGTATTCTACAAGTTTATTTCAGATGATGTGGAAGACCAGGTTGGTCTATAATGCCTGCAATGAGAAAAGTGACACTTTCAAAGAATCTTTAAAAAAGAATCTTCCCGATTGGCCATGGATGGACTGGTTTGCAGGCACTTGGGCACTCAGAATTTTCTGGGGTGTGAGTTACTTTGCATTTTATTACTATTTCGAAGCTGAAATCTGGATGTATCTTTTCCTACCGATTCAATTTCTAATGGGACCAGTTCATGGCGCAATTATCAACTGGACGGCTCACAAATTTGGGTACCGCAATTTCGAAGTGGAAGATACCTCCCGGAATCTGATGCCTATTGATGTTTTTATGTTGGGAGAAGGATTTCACAACAATCACCATAGCAGGCCAGGTAGTCCTAATTTTGGTTGGAAATGGTATGAGTTTGATCCACTATTTCCAATTATTAGATTTTTTAACTCCGTTGGAATTATAAAACTCCGACCAGTAGCTGAATAAATGGTCTAGTATTTTATTAAAAACTAAAACCGTTTGGTATTCATTTTTACCAACTGGACAATTGTTTATTGCCATTGGACTAAAGGAATAATTTAATACCCTATTTTTGGTTTTAATTTGTTCTACATGTCAATTTTCATTTGGCAATCTAATTTCATGGCAAAATTTAATTTCGGAAAGAAAACCTTTCAACTGTTTTCAGGAGTGTTTTTTTTATTACTGGTAAATCAGTTTACAACACTTCTACAAGCACAAGTATGGCAGCCTGGTTCAGGAGTAATGGACATTGATGGGAACCAGTATCCAACACTGTTGTATGGCAATGGTCAGGAATGGATGGGTGAAAACCTAAGAACCACAAAGTACACGGATGGTACGCCAATAACATACATCACAACCGATGCCGATTGGATGTCACAATCTGTACCAATGTATCAGGTAACTCCTGCCTTTTGTTGGTATGAAAATGATACCCTCAACAAACCCATTTATGGTGGACTATACAGTTGGTATGTTACTGATCCAGGTTCAAATGGTGGCAAAACTGTTTGCCCTACCGGATGGCATGTGCCCCACAGTACAGAGTGGAACAGTTTAATTGATTATTTGATTGTTAATGGAATGACTTATGACAGCACTACCAATGCGAATCCCTATTTAAATAAACTGGGTAAAGCCATGGCCGATACAGCCTATTGGGTACAAGATACATTTTGGTCAGATGTACCGGGTAATGAATCATTTTTGAATAACCGTGCAGGTTTTACCGGGCGTCCGGCAGGAACAAGAGGCTGGTCGGATGGTATTTGTACAGGAATTGGATATTATGGCACCTGGTGGGATAGTGATACCAACTATGTTCCCAATATGCCAACCACTACTTATCGCATGCTGATTTATTCTGCACAGGCAGATGCACGTCATTTTAGTAAATTTTGGGCCAACAAAATGACCGGATGTCCAATCAGATGCGTTAAAGATTCTGCTTCCACAGGCATGCAGGGATCTATTCAAAATCATTTCAGGGTGAAATACTATCCTAACCCATTCAGTACCCAAATACAAATTACGGATCCGGATGCGACCACAGGTTTTTACATTAGCCTACTTTCAGCTAACGGCAAGGAAATCCTGAATGTTAAAACAGAAAGCTCAAGCTACTTATTAAATACATCCGACTTATTACCAGGAGTGTATTTGGTGGTTGTGAAAGGTAAAACAACCGAGTTCTTTAAAATTGTTAAAGAGTAATTAAATAGTAAAATACCCTAAGGGAAAAAAGCAAATGCCATCAAAATGATATTGTTTTGATGGCATTTATATGAAAAAAAAGTTCTAATTAATCTATTTCAAAGGAAGCATGCACCACTGCCACTATTTCCTTATCAATGGAACTAACATCATTCATACCATAATCTGATACGTCAGCAGAGTTTTTAGGAATGATCTGAAGTACACCCATATCCGCTCTGTGCAATCCGCCTAAGCTGCGACCTGTTGCCTGCATTATTTTCTCCGCTCTCACCATTGCATCCTTTGCAGCTTCACCCTGAATTTCGATTTTAAGGTCAGCAAGTTTGGTATACATGAACTGAGGAGTTTGCATTTCAAGATACACGCCTTGTTCTACTATTGAGGCAATTGCCAGAGATAGATCAGAAATTCTTTGGACATCGTTGTGTTCTATTGAAAAAGTCTGATTGTAATTATATCCACGGATTCCGGTTTGTTGTCCGTTATTGTTGTATTCGTATTGTGCATAAGAGAAAGCAGGGCTGAATTTTACCTGATCTGCGGTAAACCCTTTTTCCGCTAGGTATTTTAGCAACAAAGGTTTTTGATTTTCAAGCTCAGTAAAAGCACCTTTTTGTGTTGTGCCATACCCAATGATGCTACCCCGAAGAATAGCAAAATCTGCTGTAATGCTTTTTCGAGCAGAACCGGTTACCTCAATGGTTTGATTTGCCTTATTGTTGCTTCTCCAGGTCATGGAGAATATAATTGTTGCCAAAACAATGGCGACAGAGAGAATAAAATAAGCTTTTACCAAAGGCGGTACTCGCCGGATTTGTTGATTTTCCATGGCTGAAATTGGGAATAAAAGTACCTCAAATTAAAGAATTCAATTGGCTAAAAAAAAGCTACTTATAAACTAGATATCCTTTTTTGATTTTTAAAGAGCAATGCCACTTTTAAACAATCATTAATTTGCATTTATTTATTTTGTGAATATTTCTGAGTGCAGACATGCAAATCATCTTTTAGAGTAACAAGAACTATATTTTCTTGAATATCCGGCAGTTGACTAGTAATTGCTGCGCTATGGATCTGATGGCTAAACAATGTTTCACCCTTAAGGTTGGTGAGTAGTATTTGACCTTCCCTAAAAAAATACGGCAGGGAAATGTTATGATTTGCAAAATCTATTTTTAAAGATTGAAAA
>Ga0209598_10002829_pt1 | contig 13320 bp, 8 predicted proteins | sample M_140807_EF_Meta_FD_187317 | JGI IMG/M metagenome (GOLD analysis project Ga0209598, IMG submission 187317) | Freshwater microbial communities from Lake Montjoie, Canada to study carbon cycling - M_140807_EF_MetaG (SPAdes) (version 2) | ecosystem: Environmental > Aquatic > Freshwater > Lake... | reverse complement strand
CTGTCCTTCCTAGGGATGAGCCAGTGGCGGGTGGGCTCTGTACCGCATGAAAAAGGCAATTTCCGGAGCGAACAGTGCTTTTCTCTTTCACACAGCCCGATACAAACGGGGCTTAATTCTGTGAAAAACGCTCATTCCCACCTCCCGTTTGCCGTCGGCGTCGACTTCGGCGGCACCAGTATCAAGCCGGCTCTCGTGCAGGGCGCTCAAATCATCAAGCGGGGCGTCCCATTCGATCCTCAGCATCGTACAGCGGAGGAAACGCTCCTTAAAATGGAGGCCGCCATCCGTGAACTTTGCGTCGATTTACCCGGCCTTGTACCTGTAGGGATTGGACTTCCAGGCTTTGTGGACAGTCTCCACGGCATTGTGCATGGCCTCTCCAATGTCGTGGGGTGGGACGAAGTTCCAGTGAGTAAGCTGCTTTCAGAACGCCTTCAAGTGCCCGTTATTCTCGAAAATGACGCAAATGCGATGGCCTATGGGGAGTGGCTTTATGGAGCGGCAGCAAACACCCAGCACGCAGTCTGCGTGACGCTCGGAACCGGTGTAGGTGGAGCGCTCATCTTGGATGGTAAACTTTTTAGGGGAGCCCAGTTGGCAGCTGGAGAATTGGGACACACGAGCATCGACTTCAACGGCCCCAGCGGCCCGTACGGGAATCTGGGGTGTTTGGAAATGTACGTCGGAAACCATCACATCAGCGTCCGTGCCCTTGCGGCGTATGCGGGCGCGGGATTGAGCGCACCGACGGCGGAGTGCACGCCGCTGGATCTTTGCGTCGCGGCACACGCAGGCTGCAAGGTCGCGCTGGAATTATGGGAGAGCATCGGCAACGAGCTTGGTGCAGCATTCGCCAATATCGTGTGGATTTTAAACCCAGATGTCATCGTGGTTGGAGGCGGTGTTGCGAAGGCTGGGGAACTGCTTTTCCCGCACATTGAAAGATCCCTCAAGAGCCGCACTTCCCCAGTGATTAACAGCAAACTGCGCATCGTGCCCGCTACCCTCGGGAACGACGCGGGAGCCATTGGATGCGCCGCACTGGCGCTGGCGGTCGGAGGCTAAAGCTCATACTTCTCGGCGCGGGTCGACTTGAGCGTTGCGGCAATGTCGGCTGTTCAAGAAACGGACCTTACGGTTGAATTACACCATGCAACTCCCCTCGCCCGCCCTGCCCCGCCGCTCCTTTCTGGGAGCAATGTTTGCAGCCGCATCAGCAAGCAGTTTCGCGCAGACTGACCGCGCGCGCATCGGCGTTGCCCAAATCGGCACCCAGCACGCTCACGCCTCTGGGAAAATGGATGCGGTGCGTCGTCTGGGCGAATTGTACGAGGTGCTCGGACTCTCCGGCGGCGAGGGCTCCAAGGCGGAGGTTTATCAAGGCCTTGCCCCGATGAGCGAATCGGAGATTTTGTCTCATCCACGGGTTCAGGCCGTCCTCGTGGAAACCAGCATCGAGGAGGCCTGTGCTGCGGCGCTTCGAGCGGTTCGGGCAGGAAAACACGTGCATCTAGACAAACCCGGGGCACTCGATCACGACGAATTCAAGGCGATGCGTCTGGAGGCCGAGCAACGGAGCAAGATTGTCCAAATGGGCTACATGTTGCGGTATAACCCCGCGTTTGAGCTGCTTTTCCAAGCCCAGAAAGAAGGCTGGTTGGGCGAAATCCTCGAAATTGACGCGATGATGGGCAAGCTCGCGGAACCCGCTCTGCGGTCTTCACTGGCGAAGCTTCCCGGCGGCGGCATGTTCGAACTGGCCTGCCACATTATTGATGCCGCCATCACGCTGCTTGGCAAACCCGCGCAGGTACATGCTTTTTCGACTCCGAACAAGCCCGAGGACCATTTCAAAGACAACCAATTAGCAGTCCTTGTTTACCCAAAAGCCACGGTCACCATCCGCTGCAACCACAACGATCCTTTTGGCGGCCCGCGCCGTCGCTTTCAGGTGGCCGGCACGAAAGGCGCCATGGAAATTCTCCCCTTGGAATCGGGACGCGCCACGCTTTGGTTGAGCGAAGCACGGGGTCCGTGGAAAAAAGGCGTCAATCTCGTGAACCTGCCTCTCCCGAAGGGCCGCTATGACGCCGAGTTTGTTGCGCTAGCGGCGATGATCCGAGGCGAGGCGCAAGAACGTTGGACCGCAGCACACGACGTTGCGGTCCACGAAACGGTTCTGCGTGCGTCGGGCGTGCTGGCGTAAGGCTTTCCCGAGCGTCGGAGCCTCAAATTTGCCGCTCTTTTTTCGTAGGAGCGCTCTGCTTCTGCTCAGTTTCGACAGGTCAACGGCGACTCGCAAGAACGTGCCGACGAGCTTCGAAGCAACGCCCGCTTCAAGATTGCGGACGTTTAGAACTTGTCGCGCGCAGTCGTTAGAGAAGGCTCGGCGGCCCAGTTGAATCGAATTGGTAGCAGGAAGGCTTCATCACAACTCGGCGTGTTGGAGAAAAAGGCGGCGAGAGGGGAGCCACCCAACAGCCTAAGGGAGGACTAGGAGAATGAACGGCACACTCGGATCCATCTGCACAACAAGTGCATCTAGCGGGAAATTGGCTTCTAACGCTCAAACATCTGCAGATAAAACCATTCAAAACACTGATTCGGTTTACGACCCAAGACCCAAGTTAGAGGTCCCCATGCGGGCCGCGAGGACCTCAGCGAGGATTTTCGAGCGTTTCCTTGCGATGACCAAACAGCGCCCCAGCGCCGTGGCGATCGTGCACGAGGACGGGATCTGGTCCTATGAGCAGCTTGAGCGTGGGAGTCGTGCGCTGGCGGTCGAGCTTTTATCGCGCCCTGCCAGCAGCAACGTGGTGGCTCTCGCTGGAGAACGTGTACCGGAACTGGTCCTCGGGATGCTGGCGTGTTTGCGCGCGGGACTGCCGTTCACCGTGCTCGACGGCGGCTATCCCGTGGGCCGTCTCGAGCAACTCCTCGCAGTTGCAGCGCCGGGACGCCTCGTCACCTTCACTCATCAAGCAAATGAGGCGCTCGACGCTCTGGCCACCTCGTCAAACGGATCGCCAAGCCTTAAAACACCGCCACTACTCTTCAAATTTGACCGTGATGCTGTCGCCGCGTTTCTGGAAAACGACGCGCCACAGCAACCTGGGATCGACGAAGTGCGAGCATCTTCAAGCGCCTACTTACTCTTCACCTCCGGCACAACCGGAACACCCAAGTGCATTACGACTTCTCACCAACCACTCGTGCACTTCGCGGAGTGGTATGGCAATTCGTTCTCTGTAGACCCCTCCTCTCGCTTCTCAATGCTCTCGGGCTTAGGGCACGATCCGCTGTTGCGGGACATCTTCATGCCGCTGTCTTTTGGCGCGGAGCTGCATATCCCCGCAGGTGCGACCCTTAAAAATCCCGTACAGCTCTATCAATGGCTCAGCGATTCCGAGATCACGCACATGCATCTGACCCCGCAAATGGGCCGCCTCATCTGTAGTGGTCGACGCGAACATCAGCTGCTCCAGAGTCTACAATTTGTGTTCTCAGGGGGAGATACACTTCGACACAAGCTTGTTACAGAGCTAAAGGCGGCGGCTCCGGCAGCGCAAGTCGTCAACTTTTACGGCTCCTCCGAAACACCCCAGGCGATGGGATTCCATGTTTTTGATCCCTCCACCGACGCACCAGACGAGGCCATTCCCATAGGTCGTGGGATAGACGACGCCCAGTTATTGGTCCTCAACCCATCACTGCGTCTCGCTGAAATCGGTGAGCGCGGGCAGATCGCAATTCGAAGCAAGTTTTTATCCAACGGCTACCTTGGCGACTCGCGGTTAACCTCCACCCGTTTCGTCCCCAACCCCGACAATCTGGACGCCAGCGACCTACTCTATCTCACTGGGGACGTCGGCCATTTTCGAAACGACGGCGCTGTAATTTTGGAGGGACGCAGCGACGATCAAGTCAAGGTCCGTGGGTTTCGCGTTGAACTTAATGAGATTGTGGAGCATCTCGAGCGCATTCCAAGTGTAAGCGCAGCGGTGGTGCTCTCCGAGCAATCTCCTGACGGCGAAATCCGCCTCTTCGCGTACGTTGTCGATACGCGGGGAATTCCCAGCGACCTAGCTGAGGCTGCGCTTGCGTTGAAAGCAGAACTTGCCCTCTCACTGCCCGCCTACATGGTGCCCTTTCAGATCCTCGTGATCGAAAGCATGCCCCTTTTACCAAACAATAAAGTAGACCGTGACCGTCTACGTCTACTGCATTCAGAGGACGAAAACCGCGACGCAACGCAGCATTCCCCATCGCAGCCCAAGAACCTCACAGAGTCCGGCATCGTGTCGGACTGGCAGAGGCTACTCGGCTTGCGATCCATCGATAGCAGCAGCACTTTCCTAGAGCTTGGGGGAGATTCACTCTCAACCATCAGCGCGGCCATGCAACTTGAGGAGCATCTCGGCGCGCTGCCGGAAGGTTGGGAGAAGCTGACCATCCGCCAATTGGCCAAGCTAAAAAAGGAAGAGCGACGCAAGTGCACTGTGATTGATACGACAGTCTTGACGCGCGCCATCTCCATTATCGCAATCGTGGCAGCGCATTTCGAGTTTCCGAACTTGGCAGGCTCTGTGAGAACCTTGTTCGTGGTGTCTGGGATGAGCTTCGGCAGGTATTTGATGAACTCCGTGCTGAGCACCAATCGAGTGGACGCGATTTTCAAACTTGCCCTAAAAATCGCTATACCGACGGTTCTTTACACAGAGTTTCTGAACCTCACGTTGTTGCATGATTTCAAGTGGCCTGCACTCCTGCTGCTTAACAACTTTATTCACACAGAGTTCTCGGAAGGCGGGTACAGCTTCTGGTTCGTCATCGTATTGGTCCAATGTCAGCTCCTCCTAGCCGCGCTATTTAGCGTGAAGCGTGTGCGCGAACTGGCTCGCGCCAAGTCCTTCGAATGCGCGTGGTGGGGCTCCGTCCTCATGGCTGGAGTCGCAGCCATCGCGCATATTACGCGTCTCACAGGCGACAACCCCGCCCAAGACCAGACGCCCATCTCTTATCTCGGTGCAATCTTTCTCGGATGGGCTGCAATTCAAGCGGACACCGCCCGCCGCCGTCGCTTGGTGCTCGTAGCCGCTGCTCTCACTTTTATCGAACCGTTCTTGCGTGCCTTCCCAACGGAAATTGTCGCCCTTCCCTTCGTTGCGACGTTCTGCTTGGTTTATTGGCGGCGGATTTCACTGCCGGTTCATCTAGGCAAGGCGGTGAACCTAGTTGCGGGAGGTTCACTATTCACCTACCTGACCGATAAACAGATCAAGAAATTGGCCGATCGGACGCTGCTGGTTGAGTATCCGGCCGTCACTGTCGCTCTCGCTGTGGTTTTCGGCATCATCGTCTGGAGGTTGTGGGAAACAGGTCTGGTCTTGGTACACCGGCAGTATCGAAAGTACCGGCAATATCGGCAGACCATCACTTCTGGGGTTATCCCTGGGGAGCCTATCTCTGAGTTGGAGACGTAAACGTCCGGCGAGCGAACGAGGAGGAGGCAGCGAGACTGGAGGGACGCTAGACGAGATGGAGTAAAAACCGCGCCCCTTGTTCATCGAAAGCTTTCCCTCATTGACCCTACCAGCATACCCAAACAAAAAGGGAACAATGCATCGTTATTGAAGGACTGTGCACTTGTAAAAGGCTTATAAGCGACTACATTTGCAGGTTTAGCAAATGTCTGTTGAATTGTATGTCAAAACTTGGTGCCCCTGGTGCGTGAAGGCCGTGGAAGTCCTCGACGCACTGGGCTGCTCCTACCGCGTCCACGACTTGGAGAAAGAGCCAGGTGCAGCAGCCGCCATGCTTGCCTTCTCCGGCCAGACTCGCGCCCCGTCCATGCAGGTGGGGGAGCATGTCCTCGCTGACTTCGGGCCCGAGGAAATCGCCCCGTTTCTCACCAAATTAGGCCTGCTCGCCCCTCACAACGCCCGCCCCAACGAGGCCTCTTAGCTCCTGATTTCATGGTTTTTGAACTTCTTCTCACCGCAGGCCTGCTCGCCTTCAGTTTGGCACTGCGAAGCTTTGAAACTCCTTTTCTGTTTCGCCTTGGGAACTTGGGAATTCTCGCAGCCTCCTATCTCGTTGGCTGGCTTTTAAGCGGGTCCCACCCCGTGGGATTCCTGTGCGTGTCTCTCTGGTTCTTATTCCCTTGGGTAGAAATCGTGGGGCGCGTGCGGCACATCGAAATGCCTGATTCCCTGCCCATCGACTCGCAGGTTCCTCCGGGCCCACACCGGTTTCCCGCTTTGGACGAACTTACTGAAGAGGCTGAGGCAGAGGGCTTCACTCGAGTGGAGGATCTGGGCTGGGACGTTCACCAACAACGTCATTTTGTGCGTCTCATGGTGCATCCGGCTACCCAGATGCGCGCCTCCATCAATTTGGTGGAGAACGACGAGATGAGCTTTTTTTACATCGCGTTGCGCACACAAACCGTTGACGGAAAAATATTCCATACATGGAATTATCCATTCTCGATGAGTTTAACCGCTCCGCCCAACTGGGTGGTCAATTGCATCCGGGACGCCGAAAGCTTTCTGGAACTAGTCGCGGCCCACCGCACCCTCCTTTTACAGCGTCGCACAGAGGCAGCCGCGCCGGTTCCAGTCACCCTCGAGGCACTCAAGGCCGAAATTGAAAGCGAAATGCGTTCTCAAGTCGCACACAACATCAAGAAAGGTTTCCTGCTCCAATCCGGAAAGGGGCTGGTAAAATACTCGTGGAAAGGGTGCTTTTTCCTTTGGCTCCAATTTGTCAAAGAGTTGGTACGCGTGCGCTAAATCCAACCGCGCTGGCAGGCTCGTTCAGTTTTTAGACGACTCGCTGGGATTCGACAAATCGCTGGGCAAGAGGAGCACACGCACTAAGTCCTCCCACTGGACCACTCCGACGCACTTGCCCGATTCGTCGCGTACCACCGCCATCGTAAGCCTCGCCGCACGCAGTTTACGAAGAACCACATACGCCGGTTCATGGAGCTCCGTGCGCACGATACGCCGCTGGAATATCTCAACTGTGCCGTGCCATTCGCCTTGAATGGCAAGTTCATATAAGTCCAGCAATCCGGTCACTTGGCCGTTATCGCTGGTTACCGGCAGACGGTCCACCCCCATGCCGCGAGCCAACGTTCTCGCAGCCGCCAGTGGCAGGTCGCCGCGGACCGACCCAGAAGCTTGCAATGGAACCATCATGTCCTGTGCGGTCAGAGCGCGAAAATCCAATACCGAATGAATAATTGCGCGCTCTTCCGAGGTGATGGACCCGCTGCGCTCCGACTCAAACGTGAGATACCGAAAGTCTTCGCGCCCGCCAAAAAGCTTCAGGGACTCTCCCTTACGTCTGAAAGTGAGGTGAAAAAAAGACACGCCGATGGTGTTAAGCGGGTGCAACACAATGTTCACCAACCGCAAAAGTTGACTTAACGCGGCCAGTGCCGAATAGGGAAAGCGCCGAAACAGCGACTTGGGCAACAACTCCACGCCTAGCACCCACACCGGCAAAGCAACGGCCAACACCACAAAATATCCCAAGTCCCCCATCCAACGCGTCGCCTGAATAACGCCGAGGTTTAACGCCAAAATCTGCATTAAATTCGTCACCACCAACACCGTGACCAGGATGCGCTCAGGATGCGCCAAGAGACGGTCTAAAACCAATGCCGCAGACTCTTTACTCCTGACTCTATGCCGCAAGCGCACTCGGTTGACCGACAAAATTCCTGACTCAATCCCCGAAAACACAAAGGAGATCACCAGAAGACCCAAGATTTCCAACAACGCCTGCACTTATTGCCCCCCCTCCACTTTGTTCTGCATCTTTTCTACCAAAACCTCCTCCACCCTCTTGCGAGAGACCCGCCGCACTGTCACGCACACCGTTTCCAGTTCCAAGACCATCCCCAAACGAGGCAGAGCGCCCACCACATTAAAAACCAGCCCGCCAATCGTATCGATGCCTTCACTTTCAATCTTCACCCCAAGCAACTCCTCGATCTCCTCAAGACGCGCACTACCGCTGGCCAGAAGGCCACCGGTTCCTATTTCTTCGATGTACAAATCTTTGTCGCCGCCCGGAAACGCATCCTCAAGCACCTCTTCCAACAAGTCCGCGCGAGTCACCACCCCCTCCGTGCCTCCGTGCTCATCCACCACGATGGCCAGCGCTTGAGGCCGCCGCAAAAAAGAACGCAGCAAATCCACTGCCCGCATCGTTTCCGGAACAAAAGACGGCGGGGTAAGCATTTCCATGTAAGAAACAGCCCCCGTAGTTTCTAGGAAGTTGCGCACATCGAGAATTCCGAGAATATCATCGGGGGTTTCGCCATAGACGGGTACACGACGGAAACGAGCGGCGCGCAAACGAAGAGTAGCCTCCTCGTTGGAGAGGTCGTCTGGGATTAAAAAGGCGTCAACGCGAGGAGTCATACAATCCCGAGCAGATCGATCACCCAGACTGATAACCCCTTGGATAATGATGCTCTCTGCAGGATGCAGCGCCCCGCTCTCCTCCCCAAATTCCAGCAGCGTCTCCGTTTCGCTCTGGTTAAGAGGATGCAGATGGCCTGCTGCTACGGGCATAAGGCGTTCAGCGAATCGCTCCGATACCCGTAACATCCACGCCAAAGGGCGATCCAAACTTTGCATCAACGGGGCTAGCACCTGAACCGCGGGACGGATCAGGCGATACGGGTACAGCAGCGCGACGACCTTAGGCATCAACTCGCAGACCAGCACCACAAGCCCCAGCAGGATGAGGGCATTGGCCCAAAGTGGGAAAAATGTGCCCCCCAATTGGCGCAAGAAATACAGACAGATGAGGATGAGCGGGACATTGAAACACACACCGCAAAGCACTAACACTCCCAGTAAACGTCTTGAGTTATGGAGTAACCGATTAAAGGCTTCTGCATACGAGGCTTTCTTGCGCCGCAGACGCTCCAATTCATGAGGTTGCAGAGAGAAAATCGCCGTTTCAAACGCAGAAAAAAGAGCCGAGCCAACCGCCAGAAAACAAGCCAACCCTGCAAGAATCCAGAAAAACGCACCGTTCATCGCAAATAGCTAAAAAAAAGGGTATCTACCTTCTCAAACGTCTCCTTGCGTGGAGACATCGTAAAAAGCTGAATTATGATGATGCGCGACAACGCAGCAGTCTGATTTTTCAAGCGGCCTGATTGTAATTCCATACGCCCATTGAGCGAATGAAAAAAAACGAACGCCTCGAGACTTGGTTAACCGAATGGGACGTGGAGAAAAACTCACTGCTTCCCAGAGAGTATCGTGCCTACTTTCACTGCTTCAACGCGGGCGACTTTTACGAAGCGCACGACGTGCTGGAGCATCTTTGGTTACAGTGCCAGGACGAAAACCACAGCTTTTATCAGGCGCTCATTCAATTTGCGGGAGCCTTTGTGCATCTTCAGAAGCACGCTCTCTACCCAGCCCACCCCACGCATAGACGGCGACTATGCCCGGGCGCGAGACTCTTCGCCCTAGCCGATGCACGTCTCGCAGCCTACCCCGCAGTTCATCTCAACCTTGACCTGCTCGAGGTGCGCGGTCTCTGTTCGCTCTGGAGCCAGCGAGCGCTCCGTGTCGGAACCGAGACGGGACGAACCCTCGAGAGTCCGCTCACCGCATTCGATCCTCCGCAACTGGTACTGATACCAAATCTTGAAGAAAACTGGTCCTTCTATCCCGGGAACGCGGAGCCCCAGCTCCGCTTTGACGCTCTAAAAGCTCAGACAGGCATTGCGGAGCTGGGGCTCCGCGCTCCCAGGTGCTAAGGTCTTTTGAATCATCCATAAAACTGAAAGAGACGGTATGAGTTGATGGAGCCTTCAGCGAGACCCCACTCAACAAATCCATCTTTTAGGACCCGCAAAAAACCTTTTTTTAAAAGGCTTTGCGCCACATCAAGCGGAATGCTACGCCGAGGGTTGGTGAGCCTGAGTAGAATCCGTGTGGTCTTTACCACAGGTCGGGCAGTGGCGCCACGAGGGGTTCCATTCGGGGGGAAGCCCGGACGCCTTCGCTTTCTCCTCCCCTTCCACATCTTCGGATCCAAAAAGAGCTGCCATCATCGCTTTCCCGATGATGTTCATCAACATACCAAACAAAGCCAAGCCCATGAACGCTGTGACCCCAGCTACGATCCGGCCCGGTGTGGTTACAGGGTACATATCGCCATACCCCACGGTCGTGAGAGTCACCACGCACCACCAGCTGGCGTTAGGAACGGAAGTGAACTGTGAATCCTTAGCCCAACGGGCCCCTTTGATCTGAATTGGTTGATCCGCGGGAACGTCTTCCAAGACCTCGGCATCGTCAATCAACACCTCGATGATTCCAGCTTGGGAGTCCCACTTTTTACAGATCCATGTCCCGTCAAGCTTATCGGTTCCAGAAATCGAAACTTTGCCGGACGGCGCCAGATCACCGTGCATATCTCTAGAATAGAACAGGAAGTGATTCGGTTTTGGTCGTTCCACCGATTCTGTCGGTTCCAACGCGCCCGTAGAATATTCGGCGAAGTAAATGAGGGTACTGGAAATAATGACCACCGAGAACAATGCCAGAAAGTAAATCGTCAAGTTCATCGGAAGCGGATTACGCCGCTTCTCCGCCGCAGAAGTTTGCTGCATGGTGACCAACGCCTCACGGGCCAGTTTTAGCACTCGCAACACTCGCAACACTCGCAGCACCCGGAGGATTCGAGTGGACTTCAGCGCGCTGATGTTTGCCATCGCCAAATACGTCGGCAGGATCGCCAGCAAGTCGATCATCCCCCAGAAACTAAACACATAACCAAGCTTATCCTTGGTGGTGATGAGGTTCGCGATGTACTCCAATGTGAAGATACCCACGATCACTAACTCAGAATAGTGGAAGAACGCTGCGTACTTCGTATGAAACGCGTCGACTGTCTCCAAGGCACCGATGATAGCGGAGACGAAGATGATCGTGTTGAGCAGACCGTGTAGCAAATGATACGCCCGAGACTTCGGGGAGTGCATTGCTTTGAAGAGCCAGACTGGCCCCACAGGCGTCGGTTCTGCTATTATTTCGTTTTGGTCTGGCGTGGTCATATTCGGGGCGGGAATTAAGCAAAATCCATACCTCAATAGTCAACAAATGTTTGTTGAAACGCAGGCGCGTCTCTCGGTTTTTTCATGAATGCCTTAATGGCTAATAATATGGATCCCCAACGGCTCATTTCTAATGTAGGAACCCTTTACTTCATTCGAGACCGTCATGCCCGCTTCCCCGATGTTATTTTCAGGCGCCCTAGCCTCGCTTTTGGCAACTACGGCGTTCGCAGCTTCCGTTGTCCCAAATCAAACGGGGCAAGCGAGTGGCAAAGTCAACTTTTCCCGCGAGATACGTCCCATTCTCTCCAACAACTGCTTCCACTGTCACGGTCCCGATGAGCAGCACAGAAAGGGCAACGGGGACAAAGGCCTGCGGCTCGACACGAAAGAAGGCGCCTTTACCGAGCTCGACGGCTCCTTCGCCCTAGTTCCGCAACATCCTGAGAAAAGCACGCTCCTGCAGCGCATCCTCTCCCACGACGCCGACGAGGTCATGCCGCCCAAAAAAAGCGGCAAGAAAATCTCCGAGAAAGAAGTAGCCCTTTTAAAGCGCTGGATCGAGGAAGGGGCCGAATATTCGGGACACTGGGCCTATCAAAAGCCCGAGCTGGTGGAGCCCCCAGCGGCTTCAAACACGGCGTGGAACAAGAGCCCAGTGGATCGTTTTTTATTCCAGAAGATGCTTAGCCAGGGCCTGCACCCCAGCTCGGAGGCCGATCGCGCAGTGCTCGCCCGCCGCTTGGCACTGGATCTCACCGGCCTGCCACCCACGCCACAAGAAGTGGCGTCCTTCGCCGCAGATACCGCGCCGAATGCCTATCTCTCTTTCGTCGACAAACTGTTGGCCAAGCCCGCCTTCGGAGAGCACTGGGCTCGCCTGTGGATGGACCTCGCCCGATACGCCGATTCCGCCGGTTACCCCAGCGACCCAGGCCGGAGCATCTGGGCGTTTCGCGATTACGTCATCCGCGCCTTTAACGAAAACAAACCCTTCGACCAGTTTACTATTGAACAGTTGGCTGGGGATTTGTTGCCTCAACCCACAGAGGAACAAATCGTCGCTACTGCGTTTCATCGCAACACGATGACCAACAATGAAGGCGGCACCTCCGACGAGGAATTCCGCAACGCAGCCGTGATTGATCGGGTGAACACGACATGGGCCGTTTGGATGGGCTCCTCCATGGCGTGCGCGCAGTGCCACACACACAAATTCGATCCGCTCACTCAAAAAGAGTACTTCAGCTTTTTCGCGATCCTTAACCAAACCGAGGACGCCGACCGCAATGATGAGGCGCCGTTGCATCAGTTTTTCCTACCCGAAGAACTGAAACAAAAAAGCGCGCTCGAACAGCAAACCGCGTCTTTGGAGGCGCTCTTCAAATCTCCAAAAACCGAGTGGAAACAAGGCTTTGCAACATGGGACGCAACCTACCCGAGAGATCTCAAATGGAACACACCCCACCCTTCTGCGGTCCGTTCAGAGAGCGACTCAAAGCTCACCGTGCGGGAAGACGGGTCCGTCCGTGCGGAGGTCGGAGAAAAGGCGAAAGACAATTACACCCTTACCATTCCCGTTGAGGCAGGCGAACTCACAGCGCTGAAATTGAGCTCTGCTCCCGATGCGAAGATTCCCGGCACAAGCGGAGCCTTTGTGGTGGATGCAATCCGAGTTAAATGGGTGCACGGCGAAACTCCGGGCAAGGACACTGAGGTGAAATTCAAAGCTGTTTTCGCCACAAGCGCCACGGGAGGATATGAACCACAAACCGTGGTGGGCCTTAAAGTCACGGACACGGCCAATTCGCGTAACAAGGGTTGGTCGGTGGCTGCGTCGCCGAAGCCGCAGACCCTGATGCTGCTGCCCGAAAAGCCAATCGCACTTAAACCCGGCGACTCACTTCGCATCGAACTCGACCAACGCTCGCGCAAAAAAGAGCAGCACCTCACGGCCTTCTCGCTCCAATACACGGGCGACGCGCGTGCGGAAACTCTCGCGGCCACTCCCGTCCATTTACTCCCAATACTGGCGCTGTCCGACGCGGCACGCTCTCCCCAACAAGCGGCACAGGCGCTCGACTACTACGTGCGCTCCCACGCGCCAGAAGCGCTCAACGAACGCAAGGAACTTGCCGACGCAAAAATAAAGTTGGCCGCGCTCAAGCCCAATACAGTTCCAATCCTGCGCGAGTTAGGCGCAGAAAAAAAGCGCA
>Ga0209598_10002828_pt1 | contig 13329 bp, 20 predicted proteins | sample M_140807_EF_Meta_FD_187317 | JGI IMG/M metagenome (GOLD analysis project Ga0209598, IMG submission 187317) | Freshwater microbial communities from Lake Montjoie, Canada to study carbon cycling - M_140807_EF_MetaG (SPAdes) (version 2) | ecosystem: Environmental > Aquatic > Freshwater > Lake... | reverse complement strand
GAGCACTGATTAATTTGTTAAACTTTTCAGGCATTGGTTCAGCACCTTTGCTATTGATGTTCTTTAACACTTTACGCATGTCTTCGCTGTAAAAAGGTAACAGACCGGCATATTGTTCTGGAATTAAATCAGGATAGTGATTGTATAACCAATTTATCCCTGCGAATCCTTGTACTGTAACAGGTTTAACTTGAATGATATGATTGATAAAGTCTAATGAATTACCAGGCTTAATTTTATCTTTACGCTTTTGAATAGAAGGAGCTAGACCACTAAGTGCAGGAGCCGCACCTGTTGCAGTACTACCCTTACCACCTTTGCTACTAATCATAATTGTATGTCCAGTAGCCGCATTTTGTACACCGTAACTATCACTCAATGATGCATTTTGTTCACCTGGGAATATTAGTGATAATCCTTTAAGGTCAGGTGCACCCAAGAATTTTAAAAATCTATCTTGTTTTGGAAATTCTGCAACTTCGTTTATCATTGCAAGTATTCCTAAATACTCACCTGCATCGATGGCTATTTTCTTTTGCGTAGTTTCATCATACATGCTTAAGTCAGGTACTTTTTTAGCTTGCATTTGTTTGGCAACTTCTTTAATCCCTACACCTAACTCACCTGCTTGGTCAAGTATTTCGTTGTTCATAATAGTTTGATATAAACTACCTGCAGGAATTTCTTTATGTGCATCTAGTGCATTTTTAACTTCTTCATCGGTAGTAAGTACAACCTTATCTTTTGGTTTAGTTCCGGGCTTATTGATAGGATCAGTTGCAATACCGATACCAATTGGTTGAACATTAACGTCAGTTGTTACCTGACCTTTCTTAGTTTGTAAGTCAGCTTTTTCAAACTTACTAACAGGTATAACTTTACCCGGTAATTCTTCACCCTGAGGTGTAACTATTTTTTCAATCTTTAGTGACAGACTTGGTAAAGATGCATTTGGTTGTTTCTTTAGTGTATCCAACAAATTATAAACTTGTGTAGCTATATTATCAACCTGTGTTTTGTCCGGGAAGTATTGATTTCCGTCTTTATCAAGGAATGGTGTTCCATCAACTATTTTTTTAAGGAAATTAGCAGGTCTCCAGTCTAGGTGACGAGGATCAAATAAATTGCCCGGGGTTAGGGGACTTTCGGTTAAAAATTCTGTGGCTCGCATGATATAAGTATTTATTCAAAATTATAATTTATTCATATAAAAAAATGACTATTAGCCGTTCCTGTGTTAAATATACTGTACAGTTCAAAATTAAAGGAGAATATATGTTTGAATTTTTGAAAAAGTTATTTTCAAGTAAGCCTAAGACAATAGAAACACCCGCACCAGCGTGGGATAATACAGTACCTTATAAGGTCCCTGAGCCACCTGCAACAACACCGATTCCATTAGTTGTTACTAACAGCAATCCTGCAGATAATGTACCTTTAGTTGCAAAAGTAGAACCAGTTGTTCCTAAAGCTGAAACACCTGCTAAGAAACCACGTGCTCCAAAAGTAGCAAAAACTGAAACTGCACCTAAAGCAAAAAAAGTTAAAGAAACAACTGATAAGCCTAAGGCACCTAAAAAACCAAAAATTAGTATTGCCAAATAATAGATGAACACGATTGGTTTTGATTTAATTAGCGACCTGAATCTTAACAATCAGGACAGTTTTAATTGGGAAGGTAAAGCTACAAGTTTATATTGTATCATTGCGGGTAACTTAAGTGATGACTTACAAGTTATAAGAGAAACATTAATTCATTTATCTAATTGTTATCAGGGTGTGTTTTACACGCTAGGGTCAATGGAATATAACAATACCAATGACATTGCTACTCGTACTGCTGAAATACATAAATTATGCAGGACAATTAAAAATGTAGCTGTTATGCACCATCACGTGGTAATCGTAGATGGTATAGCTGTTGTTGGGGCAAATGGATGGTACGGTAATGTAGTACCTACGAATCCTGAAATCAATGCTTTAGTAGAACAACATCGCAATGAAGATATACTGTATCTAAAAAATACAATTGAAAAACTACAAAAACATTTGGATGTTAAAAAGATTATCGTAGTAAGTAACTCGGTTCCTAGTCCAAATTTATATTTTGGACAACAACCAGAAACAATTCAAAATCAATTAAATCTTACTATAGCCCTATTATCAGATAGTGAAAGTAAAGTAACTCATTGGGCATTTGGAACATTTGACAAATTAGTTGATGTCGGTATTAGCGGCATCAACTATGTCAACAATGGATGTTTTAGAAAAAACCCATATTGGGCTAAAAGAATAGAAATTACCTGTTAAGCCTCTTGCTCAATTTTTACTTGAAGAGGAAAGCCCTTGCTACGTGCGTCTAGTGTAACTTCAACGCCCTTTTGTTCAGCAATTTCGTAAGGTAATACAGCTACTACAGCACTACCGGCTTCATGGATATTATGCGTAATGTTCTGTGCATGTTCCATATTGTAGTCAAAGTAATTAATTAGACTACCAACAACAAACTCCATGCTTGTTACTTCATCATTAAAATAGATTATTTTAAATAATGGTGGTTCGCTCAATGCTAGATTGGGTCTAATTTTTACTTTTGTTTCTGCTTTTGACATGGTTTAGATAGCCTTTAAAATGTTGTTATAAGTGTGTAGCCTTTCGACTACACACATGCTATTATATTATTTAGTGTAGGTAATAGCAATAGACTTGGGCTTTTGTTCCTCAGGAATTTCACGCTTTAAGTGAACACTAAGGATACCCAATTCAAGATGAGCATTTTCAATCTCAACGTGGTCTGCAAGTTTGAATTCACGACGGAAATCTCTTGCACTAATTCCACGATGTAGATAGTTAATCTCGGGCATGTCTTCTTCCTTGATTGTGTTTTTACCCTCAATAATCAAAAAGTTTTTATCTTTTGTTATTGAAAGATTATCAAGTCCAAACCCAGCCACAGCCATACTAATCATATACTCGTCCTCATTGATTTGGACTATGTTATATGGGGGATAGTTTGTGGTTGATTGTTGGGAATGAATTCTATGTAACTCATCAAACATGTTATCGAATCCGATACCAAATTTGTGAATTGCGGGAAGGTCGAAGGAACGCAGGGTTAAAGTTTTATTTGTCATTTGTTTTCTCCTTTATATAAGCAAGATGACTGTATGAGTAGACCCGACTATCGGCATCTACAATACGTATTTATTATAATAAAAATACGCAAAAAATTCTACTATTTTGGTTAAAAAAGTTTCTTTGGTAACTCTTGTTCACGTAATTGTCGTTTCCATCTACTCTTTGCTTGCCCTCTGGCAATTTTTCTCTTAGTAGTTGGTTTAGTGTATTCTTGGCGGTCACGGACTTCTTGCAGTAAATTAGACTCTGCTATTTTCTTTTTGAATTTACGTAATGCCTTTTCAACATTTCCGTCCTGTACAATGACTTTTCTGCCTCTGAGAATCATATAATCTTTTTTGGTTCCAAAACTAGTGCTTGATTAATATTTATCTCTTTTACATTATTTTCTCTATAGTCTCTAGTGTTGTACATGTGTGGCATCAATACACGTTCAATCTCAGTATGCAATCCGCGGGCGCCTGTTTTTAGTGCCAAGCAGTTATCAACGATTTGGTCTAGTGCCCCATCATCAAATGACAATTCGATACCATCAATACTGAACAAGTACTTGTATTGGTCAATATAACTGTTTTTAACATCAATAAGTACCTTTTTAAGTTCCTCTTTAGATAGTTCAGTGATACTAACTGTTGTAGTAAAACGACCAATGAATTCAGGAATCATACCAAACTTAACTAGGTCATCGGGCGTAGTTAGTGCCAGGTCACCTTCTTTTTTGCTGTCCTTAACCTCAGCACTGAATCCAATACTACTGCCATTTGTTCGTTTATTGATAACTTCTTTTAACCCTACAAACGCACCACCGGCAATAAACAAAATATTCTTTGTGTTAATTTCTAGCATATCACCACCGGGGTGTTTTCTACCACCACCATTTGGAATTCTACAAACTGTACCCTCAACCAGTTTAAGTAATGCTTGTTGAACACCCTCACCTGATACATCACGTGTTATGCTAGCACCTTCACTTTTACGTGCAATCTTATCAATCTCGTCAATAAACACAATGCCACGCTCTGCTAGTTTAGCATCACCGCCTGCCGCATTAACTAACATGGCTATCATACTTTCGGCGTCATCACCAACATAACCTGCTTCAGTTAAACTGGTTGCATCAGCTACAACAAAGGGAACTTCTAAATACTTTGCTACTGTTTTAGCTAATAATGTTTTACCACTACCGGTTGGACCTAACAACAATACATTGCCTTTTTGAATTTCTAAATCTTTGGGCGGGTGCGTAATACGTTTATAGTGATTAGCAATGGCAACACTTAAAATAGTTTTAGCCCAGTCTTGACCTATAACATGTAAATCTAAAAACGTTTTAATAGTACAAGGATCATACTTAGTATTATTTTCTTTTGGAACTTCAGTTTCTGGTGTAACTGCTTCTTCGTCCATTAAGTGAACACACAAGTCAATGCATTCACTACATATAGCAACATCATCCCCTACAATTAGTTTTTTTACTTTATCTTTGTGATTGTTACAAAACGAACAGTGGTTCAATGGTTTAGTTTCATTAGTCATATGTTATATTTATATTAATATTTTTTAGATTTTAATTTTGACAATTGCTATGTGGTACAACTGATACTTCAATAGTAATTATCTTTTGTAAAATCCATTCGTACTTTGGATCAATAGTTGCTCGTAGTACGTTTTCCTCTGATTCGTTGCCGTATATAATGAGATTGCTTGGATCACCTAAACCATAAAAAGATGCTTTTCTTCCTGTCACCGAATCGGGAATCCAACAGCTACCATATAATGCATCATTATTTCTATCACGCAATACCATTTTAATGCGTACTTCTCTGTTACCAGTCATTGAAGATTTAATATTATCAATCATTGGTATATCATTAAATTGATAATGATTGCGATTTCCTAATACATAATCTTTGGGATCCTTTGCCATGACTGTTACATTAGCGGGAGCCTTTTGTAAAAAATTAAATTTATTATCCTGTGTTATTTTCAATGCCTCATTAAAGGCTACGATGTAGTCATAGTTCCAATTCAATTTATAAGGTACTTCTAACACAGCATTTTGATTTTTATCAACCACAATGCTATATGATTTGGTTTTAATGGTATACGCATTTTGTGGATATGTTCTCAACACAGCGGATATAATACCATTGGCATTACTTTTTTGAGTCCTATATGAATTTATTTTATCGCTAAGTTTAATACCGTCAATGTAATCTTCAACCTTTCCCCTGTTAAGGGTTTGGTCAATTAATTTACTTGGAGCAACAAGAACATCTATTGTAATCCTTACCGTTGAACCTGATATTATTGAAACGATTTTGTAATCGTTAATATATCCAGCACTATACAAAGAAATATTGTCACGGGTTAGGCTGTTAATATTTGATTCTAGTTCACTGACAACAACTAAACCAACTCTCGTTTGTATTGCTTGTTTAAAGGCATTGTTTTTTGCCTCAACAATTGAAGTGCCTTCTGCGGTTACACGAATGTAATCATTAGCAAAACATTTAATTGAGGCAAACAAACATGCTACTACGCATAGTAGTCGCAACATAGTTTAATTACTGCCAAATTTCTTACGCAATTGAGCCGCGGTACTATCACTGTTTTTATCCCAACGAATAGTAACAGTAACTTCTTGATTACCGGTTACTTCTTGTTTAACAGGATAAAAACCACGCAACCTAGCTTGTGCATTCACACGAATATTTTCAGCTAATGAATGTGCAGTATCATTGCTATTTTCAAGAATACTATAGTTAGTATCCTTTTCAGCTTCAGTATCGCTCATACTAACCGCTTCACCAGTTGTAGTGCGTGATTTAACACGGTCACTGGCTTTTTCAATGTTCTTAGCAATAGTGTTTGATACTTTATTGCTACCAACTTCTTCATTCATAAAATGAGCCACATTAGCCAATGCCTTCATTTGGGCACGTGTTAATGCAGTCATGCGGTTGTTATTACTATTACCATTTGTAGTAGCACTGCCAGAACTAGTGATAGAAACAATCTCACAATCAGACTTCCATGGCTTATACCATACACAATCAGTTTCAATCTTGATTGTATCCTGATTAAAGGATGTTGAAAGTTTTTGATTGCGGATAGGTTCAATTTCACCCTCACCGCGTTTAACTGTACTGCAACCCACCAATGCCAAAACTGCGGCTGAAATAATTAAGAGTTTCATATAGAATCCTCAAGAGTTAATGATGTATATATTATACTACAAATCTTAATTCTTGTCATCTTTTTTGGTTAAATATTCTTCGATTTGTTGTTTTTCACTTTCGGACAACAAGTCAATATCATATTCACCATTATCGATTTTTTGGATCAAATATTTGACGTACTCAATGTCATGCAAGTAGCTTGTGGATATGTCTTTATTGACAACAATCCATCTTAGCCCATCAAATTTGTACACACGGTTTGGTAATACATCAACACGGACAAAAGTGTCACCTTTAATTGCTAATTTGGGAAACTCTACTCCAAAACTAGTATTGCTTTGTCTTTCGTTGTCCGCAACCAATTTCAACACATCTGGGCGCATGTTCTTTAGTACGTCCATGTGCATGTGTTTACCCTCGTAAACCACATAATTACCGTCCAACATTTGGTATGGTTTTTCAGCGGTTACACCATCTGTAATTATGGGTTCTGTTGAATCCACAGTGATTTCATCGTTGACAGTAGGTTCTTTGCGGATTTCTATTGTGGGTTGGTTTTCTTTATATGTTACTATGGGCTCACTAAAGGTATAATTACCGTTACCAAAATTGGGCTTTTTAGTTTCGGGTTTAGTGAATTCCCAATCTATACCATAAGTATTGTCTGCAACATCACATTCTTTGTTAGGACAGAATGGTCCAATACCGGGTGCATTAATTAATTCAGTTCCGCACTTGTAACAGAAAAGAGGTTCTTGTCCACCCGGCCATTTGACATATTCTTCTTCGGGAAACAATTCAGTTTTGGTAATCAGTTCGTCTTTGGGTAAATCTTCTTTTACCCGTTCACGTAATGCATTTAGTGCTTCTTCATTTATGGGGCCGTCATCTGGTTCATACGCAGGTTTAATTGGATTCTCTACATTTTCTTTGACACGATCCTCAAACATTTTCATGTAGTCAGGTGCATCTAAAACAGTCTTTTCTCTTTCTTCTCTATCCCACACACGACTTTGATTTGCCGCAATAACCATCATTAATGCCAATGGGTCAAATACTAAAACAATAAGAATGATTACCCAACGTACAGCACGTTCTAATAAGTTACTGTCTGGGTTATCACCGTACATGAATGCCGCAATATATTTTATTGGTCCAACCTCTGCTTCCACTTTTCTGACCTCGGCGGCAATAGGCGCACGGGCATCACTAAGTTCCGCGATAGACTTCTGCGACTGTAATATTTCATTTTGAAGGCGAGTACGTTCTTTCTGCTGGGACTTACGCATAGCCACAGCTTTGTCGGCACCTTTTTCATCTGTTGAGCGGCCCAGTACTTGGTCCACTCCCTCATCCATCTGTTTAAGTGCCTTACGGTTTGCTTCAATATTCTCTTTCTCGGTTTTAATTTTTTCATCATATACTGCAATCTTAGCGATAACGTCACCGCTAACTAAATTTTGGTCACTATGTGCTTTACTTAGGTAGCCAAAGATACCCATACTTGTCATTAGTGCCAGTGCAAGTACAGCGGGAATCAAATACACTTTGAGAAGAAAACTTACACGTTCCCAATATATTTTTAACCAAACAGTGGTCACAATCTTAGCTAGTTCTAGTATTGAACCCATGATAATGATTGGGATTACTGCCCCGGCAAAGATGGCAGTAAGTCCTGATATACTATACCATGCGGCAACAGCACTTAATGAAAGTGCTACTAGTAGTGTAAAATTGGAAAAGGTGAATATTCTTTTTATCATAATTAGTATTTATTCGAAAAGGTATCCGTAGATTTCTAAAAACGTGACCAAAGGTAGTATAAGTTTCTGTGGTATACCTGGACCTTGATAGGCAAAATATGTAACGGATGCGCCACCTCTGCGTTCATCCCTCTCGTTAATTCTAATTATTTCTAATTTATTACCATCTTCAAACGTATGCATCATGCCCTCTTTTAAAGAGTGCTGTGGTAAATCATCAGAATCATCTATCATTCATCATCCATTTTATCAAGGTCTATTGCCGCCCAACGTGCTTCACGTTCTTTGCGTTCTGCTAAGTCTCTGACACCTTCTTCAGTCAATTCGGTATTACTATCACACATTGGACACACATCCTTTGTGCTATGTGATTCTTCATCAGTACTATAGTAATCTTCAATTACTGAACCGTCTTCACGTAGGTGCTGAGTAATTGTATTGTAAACATTACCTCTCCAACGACATTTGGTACACTTATGTGTTGGTTCTGGTTCTTGTTGTGCCTCTACCCAGCTCTCGCTGTCACCATATTCATAGGTAACTTCGTATCCACCTTTACGGTCAGTCCAACAATCATCGTATTGAAAGTCCCATTCAATTTCAATATCGTTGTTCCAAGCCTCGTTAATAATTTCTTCAATGTCAGCTTCACCATTTTCAAGGTCTTGCATCAATTTAGCAATTTCATCTTCATCCATATCTGGATAAATTTCACTTAGCATATCTTCATCAAGGTCAATACAATATTGTCTGTCAACTTGATGCCATTCATGTTTTACAATAGTTACCATAATTTATTCCTTTTAAAATACTATTATACTTATATTTGAGAAAAAAGCAAAAGAAAACGGAAAACTTGCTTAAATTTTTTCTAGCTTGAGTACAGGCAAACCTTTGCGTTTTCCTTTGGTCATTATATCAAACGACCCCATTAAGATTTTCAATGGTTTATTGTATAGCATGGTTTCAGTAAAATAGGGGGCATAATATGCTGTGTTCTGTGCTATCCAATCACCCTTAACCATTGGTGCTAATGCCGCAAAAAACTCTGTACAGTCTTTGTTACGTGCAACAAATAAGTATTCACTGGTTCTGTCTGACAATGACCCGCCACGAAACCTTACACGTGAACCCATTGATTGGGCAACTTTAATTTCTAATGGTACATCACCACTAGGAAATTTAAATAAATTATCTGGGTCAACATCTGCTCGACCTGGTAATACTTTAATGCCTAACTTGTTAGTAAAATGAGCCGCGGACACTTGCTCCAATAACTTAGAACATAGCTCAGAAATAACTTTTTGCCCTACATCATATTTTGATGAGGGCAAATTATCACGTACTTCAGTTATAATTGTTTTAAAATCATCAGTAGTAAAACACTGTTGAATCATTATACAATCTTTCCAAGTCCTGCATAAATTAGTTGGTCTAATTCATATTGATAGTCACGACCTTCTCTGCGTTTAAGCCAAATTGTTTCTAATAAATTTTTACTAGATTCTGATACAGAAAAACCCATTCCTCGACTTTCAAGTTCCTCAATGAGGTCTTCGCTGTCAAACTCACTAATGTCTACATCAACTTCAACTTCTGTATATATGGTTTTATATTTGCTCATTACTCATTACTTTCGATTCCAAAATGTTCTTCAACCGGCATATCAGGGATATTTTCTGTATCGCCATCTTGTGCAAAGACAAAACCCAAACCTAACAATGTTTCCATTTCAAATTGTATACAGTTGCCACGAAAGATAAAAATCCTACGGGTTAGATTGTCTTTAGAATAATAGATTCTATAACTTACCCGAGGAACATCAAATTTTTCAGCAAGCATTGTCGCAGTAACCTCATCACCCCAATCTTCGGTGATAGATTCACGATGTTGCTCATAGTAAAAATCTTTCATCATTCTTCAACTCCGAAATGTTCTTTAATCTTTTTCACGGGAATAATATCACCTTCTTCTCGATAGGGTCCATCATATGACCATTTGTCAACAATAACAATACATTCCCGCACAATCAACTCGGCGAACATTCTGTAATCAAAATCACGCAACCCTTCACGGTCACTACCATATGGAGCAATAAGACCAGCCTTTCTGGCTAGGTCTTTAATTAGTTGGTCGTTCATTTGTCATCCCTAAATCTGACAAAGCGGGGAAAACGTAAACTGTAAGTACCATCTTGATTTTGTGTAATCACATCACACAAGACTTCAGCAGTTCGACCAATTACCAAATTACGATTATTCCAATAATCATCTCTATCAGAGTCAGAAAAACCACTACCAACATTGACGGTAATAAATTTCCCATCATCAACGCCTGAGCAAACCAATGCTCCAAGGCGTCCTGCGTTTCTTCCAGTACCTTCTTCAACACCGATAACCTCCAAATCTACTGTGATTGTTGGTTTCCACTTCATCCAACTTGTGCTACGTTTACATTCATAGGGAGCATCTGTGTTTTTAATCATAATGCCCTCAAATCCTGCATTCACTTGATCCTTAGCATAACGATTCAGTTGGTCGTGTCCTTCGGCAACATCCAAATCAACCATGATGTGTGGTAACAATTCAACATTAGGCATTGTTTCAATAACACCACGCATTGATTCTAGCAATTTAATTCTTTTGCTTAATTGAGCATTCCAATAACCTCTACGGAAGTCAGCTAGTGGGATAATGTCAAAGACATTGAACACACTATCAGTAGCTTGTACATCAGTTTTGCGGCGTGCTTGTCGCATTAGTTCTTGGAATGTGTTACCAATTACTTCACCATCAAGTACAAAGCCATCTATAAGACCACGACCTTGATCCACACTTACTGCCGCACGTAAAATTTTTGTAAATTTATCACGTACTTGTTCTTCAATGTGTGTAAAGTTTTCAAATACTTTACCATTGCGACTAAAACAAATGGTTGTAATATCTCCAAAGTCACTTGGTATAACCATCATCAATACACGAACGCCATCAAGTTTAGGCTCAAGTCGTTTTGTTCCCTGCATTTCAGGACGACCTTCGCTGTTAGTTGCAAGTTGACAACCAAAGATTGGAATCTCGTAGTCTGTCTTTTTACAGATTTTATTGATTGTTTTATCACTGATACCTGCACGAAGGTCTCTACGCAATACAGGTGCTAAGAATGTATTCCATTCGTTGCTATCAAAACGTTCTGCCATTTCCTGAATAGCATCACGTGCGGCATGACCTGTTAACCTGCGTTGGCTAAGTTGTAGCATCAATTCATTAAATTCATCCCAGGGGTTTTCAGCATCAACAATGCCCACTGTATCAGGAATTTGTTTAACACCAAAAGTTACATAGGGGTTGTAACAGGCTTTTGTGAATGATAGAAAATTGATAGCATTTGTGCTACCAAGGACACTTGCCTCAAGCGCCTGTTTTACGATATCCTCTTTATAAAGACGGCTATCACTTTCATTTAATTTATTGATCCAACTTGCACTCATTATTATTCCTTAAATACCGTTTACTGAAATTCTTTTTCGGGTAGCACACTCGGTGATGACCTCATCGGGTACAAACGTATATTGGTCTAACATTGTACAACGGTAGTCTACTGTTACAACATCAGGATCGTCTTCCTCAACTGGATCTGATTTCATCCAAAGCAACAACACTACTACACCGAGTAGGAAAAATAGTGTTAGTCTAGCTTCCCTATTCATTTTTTGCTCACAGCAACATGGAAGAAACTATGTGCAACAAGTATCGCACACCAGGTTTCAAACGAATACGCAATATTTAAACTAGGGAACAAAACATTCAATGCCCAAATATAAGCGAAAGGGGCAAAAATTACTAAAACAATTACCAATATAATAATTGGGACTAGCGACAATTTAAACATAATATTATTCCTTTGCTTGTTCAACAGTTACTTGTTTGACCTTGTTGACACCGTTGTCAAGAAGTTTTGCGATTCCACTAAATCCAATTGTTGAAACTACAATACCAAATATGGTTCCTAAAATAAAGTTACGCATAAATGTTCCTAGATAAAAGTTGATGATAGCTTATTATAAATCATTTAACAATTAATGTCAAACAATCTTTACCCTATTCAGTTGGGTGCTGTTGTCACGGTGTGCCTTAACAGTACCTTGTACTTTAACTTTCCTGTCAATTTCACAACCATTTTTATGACCAAAGAACACAACCTTATCATCGGCTGTGATACCGGTCACGTAATAAATATTCCATTGTTGAGAAAACACCGACTTGACAACATCCAATTCAAGTTGTACCTTGTCACCAACGCTACCAACAAAACCACCTTTAGCAAAAAAGATACGCTGGTCTGCATTGTGACGTTTAACCCCGCGCTCGTAAGAACTGGGAAGACTTGCAATCACCGCCAAATCATAAGTACTTTCAACCGTATCACGATTGGCAATCAGCATTGCATTGTTGTCAAACTCGGACAACTTGATACCTTTGAGGATTTTAAAAGTAAACGCCTGATAGAATTTACGAACTTGGACACCCTGCTCACGATCCTCATCGGTGATTTGGGTAGTATCCGTAAGAAGGCTTTCAACAATCTGACGATTAGATTTGCGTTCCAAATCAGGATCCGATTCAGACATAACACTCAATTTAACATAAGCACCGTTGATGCGTTGGGCTTGACAAGCCGCGGCCCAAACGTCATCGGCATTGAAATTCAGTACAGGTTTTTGATAGCGAGCCATGATTACCTCTGAGATTAAAAACTTAATTAAGCAACAGTCAACATGTTAGCCGGCACACGCCAGTTAGCACTAATCAATCCATTCTCACGTACAATAACAAACTTACGATTTACCTTTTCTACGGTACCGGTCACAACCTTACCAGACCGTGAACTAGTAAATTTCACAATCGAGCCTTTACCCAATACACACTTGTTGCGCTCAACGATACGGGCACGTGCGAATTTAACCGCATCGATAACACTATTCAAGTCCTCGTTAGTAAGAGAGCCTGAAATAATTGCGCTATTGATTTCTTGCAAAGTCATTTTGTTTCCTTTATCTAACTGTCTAAGATTCTATTATATACCCAAACTGATTTATTGTCAACCGTTTACACTAGGTCGACCTGAATTTGTTTACCACGGATCGTAGTGCCAAGTCCAGTTGGAACTGCCTCGTTTTTGCGTTTGGCTTCGTAGCGCAAATACGACAATTGAATTAGTGCGTCCCAGCAAGTTACTCGGGCGTTAAC
>Ga0209598_10002827_pt1 | contig 13331 bp, 9 predicted proteins | sample M_140807_EF_Meta_FD_187317 | JGI IMG/M metagenome (GOLD analysis project Ga0209598, IMG submission 187317) | Freshwater microbial communities from Lake Montjoie, Canada to study carbon cycling - M_140807_EF_MetaG (SPAdes) (version 2) | ecosystem: Environmental > Aquatic > Freshwater > Lake... | reverse complement strand
CCACCCCATCGCCCCTGATGTCAATACGCTGCGCTTGGCCCACCCCGTCGCCTTCCCGGACTACCCGCCGTGCCTCGTGTCCCAGACGCGGGAAGGAAGAGGATTGGCCACCAGGACCCTGTTTCGGTTGCAGGCTAGGCAACTTGACAGCGGACCGGCGGAGATCCTGCCACCATGGGTACCGTGCCCCCAATCCACCCCCGTTGTCCCTTGGCGCGCGCCGGTAGCCTGTCTCCTTTGTTCATGCGCTTCGCTACCGGAGACATCCCGATACGAAGACCACCGACCTCATCGTGACCGAGATGCCCCTCGGGCCGAGGGTGGCGGATTTCGCCACGGGCGCAGACGGACGTCCACAACGCACCCGAGGCGGGGTGCCACATGGTGGACGCAGCCAGTACCGTCGTGAGGAAACCCGGCATACTTCCCGGATTGGGCGAGACCGAACGCTCACCATCACGGGAACAACCATGAGCCAAGCCCGCACGTCGGACGCGACGCCCGCACCGCACGCCGCCGATCGCCACGACCTGATCCGCGTCCACGGCGCGCGCGTGAACAACCTCAGAGACGTCAGCATTGAGATCCCGAAGCGACGCCTCACCGTCTTTACCGGCGTCTCCGGTTCCGGCAAGAGTTCGCTGGTCTTCGGCACCATCGCCGCCGAGTCGCAGCGCCTGATCAACGAGACCTATAGCGCCTTCGTGCAGGGCTTCATGCCCTCACAGGCGCGCCCGGAGGTGGACGTCCTCGACGGCCTGACGACCGCGATCATCGTCGATCAGGAGCGCATGGGTGCCAACGTCCGGTCGACCGTCGGCACCGCCACCGACGCAAACGCCATGTTGCGCATCCTCTTCAGCCGCCTCGGGCAACCGCACATCGGGTCACCCCAAGCCTTCTCGTTCAACGTCGCCTCGGCCCACGGGTCCGGCGCGATCACCGTGGAACGCGCGAACAGCAAGGCGGAGGCCCGGACCTTCACGATCATCGGGGGCATGTGCCCGCGATGCGAGGGCATGGGAACGGTCTCTGACGTCGACCTCTCCCAACTCTTCGATGACTCGAAGTCGATCGCCGAGGGTGCGATCACCATCCCCGGCTACAAGGTCGACAGCTGGTGGACGGTGGGAATCATCACCGCCTCCGGCTTCCTCGACCCGAACAAGCCGATCCGCGAGTTCACCAAGACCGAAATGCACGACTTCCTCTACAAGGAACCGGTCAAGGTAAGCGTCAACGGCATCAACCTCACCTACGAGGGGCTCGTCTCCAAGGTGCAGAAGTCGTTCCTCTCCAAGGACCCCGACTCCCTGCAACCACACATCCGCGCGTTCGTCGACCGGGCGGCCACCTTCACCGCCTGTCCCGATTGCGGCGGTTCACGCCTGAGTGAGGCGGCCCGTTCGTCAAAGATCGCGGGGATCAGCATCGCCGACGCGTGTGCAATGCAGATCAGCGACCTCGCCGATTGGGTGAGACGCCTCGACGAACCGTCGGTAGCACCCCTTCTGGTGAAGTTGCTGCACACCCTCGAGTCGTTCGTGCAGATCGGCCTCGGCTACCTCTCGCTCGACCGCTCCGCCGGTTCGCTGTCGGGCGGCGAGGCGCAGCGCACCAAGATGATCCGCCACCTCGGGTCGTCGCTCACCGACGTCACCTACGTCTTTGACGAACCGACCATCGGTCTCCACCCCCACGACATCCAGCGGATGAACCAACTGCTGCTTCAGCTGCGGGACAAGGGGAACACCGTCCTCGTGGTGGAACACAAGCCCGAGGCAATCGCCATCGCCGATCATGTCGTCGACCTTGGTCCGGGCGCCGGGAAGGCCGGCGGTACCGTCTGCTTCGAGGGAAGCGTCGCCGGGCTACGGGCCAGTGCCACCCTCACCGGGCGCCACCTCGACGACCGCGCGTCGCTCAAGCCGACCGTGCGCATACCGAAGGGCACCCTAGAGATCCGAGGCGCCAAAACCCACAACCTCCAGAACGTCGACGTCGACATCCCGCTCAAGGTGCTCGTCGTCGTCACCGGGGTCGCCGGATCCGGCAAGAGTTCGCTGATCCACGGGTCAATCCCGGCTGGCGCCGGCGTCGTGTCGGTCGACCAAACGCCGATTCGCGGGTCACGTCGCAGCAACCCTGCCACCTACACCGGACTCCTCGACCCGATCCGCACCGCCTTCGCGAAGGCGAACGGCGTGAAACCCGCCCTCTTCAGTGCGAACTCCGAGGGGGCCTGCCCGGCGTGCAACGGTGCGGGCGTGATCTACACCGACCTCGCGATGATGGCGGGCGTCGCCACCACCTGCGAGGAGTGCGAGGGGAAACGGTTCCGCGCCTCGGTCCTCGAATACCGCCTCGGCGGACGCAACATAAGCGAGGTCCTCGCGATGTCGGTGACCGAGGCCACGGCATTCTTCGGGGCCGGCGAGGCACGCACCCCGGGCGCGCACGCCATCTTGCGCAACCTCGATGACGTCGGCCTCGGCTACATCAGCCTGGGCCAACCGCTCACGACGCTCTCCGGCGGCGAACGCCAACGTCTCAAACTCGCCATGCACATGTCTGAGAAGGGCGGAACCTACGTCCTCGACGAACCGACCGCGGGCCTGCACCTCGCCGACGTCGAACACCTGCTTGGCCTGCTCGACCGTCTTGTCGAATCCGGCAAGTCGGTGATCGTGATCGAGCATCACCAGGCGGTGATGGCCCACGCCGACTGGATCATCGACCTCGGCCCCGGCGCCGGACACGATGGGGGGCGAGTGGTGTTCGAGGGCACGCCGGCGGCTCTCGTCGCCGCCCGATCGACCCTCACCGGCCAACACCTCGCAGCCTACGTCGGCGCCTTCTGACTTCCCAACGGGCCGCCGCGACATGGGCGGCCCGTTGGCTTGACTTCGCTGTAGCGGCCCACGTCGATGCGCGCCGCAGGACGTTACCCGGCAGTGGCGGGTACGTCACCATCTGGGTCACCGGCGATAACGAGTACGGCCACGTGTCGGGCAGGCCCACGTCGCCACCGACGCACCCGTCCACCAAGAGCGTCCCCATCCCTCGGTGCGCGCCGGTATGCTGGCTCACTTGTTCATGCGCTTCGCTACTGGAGACATCCCGATATGAAGATCACCGACCTCACCGTGACCGACATCCCCCTCGGGCCCCGGTCAGAACCATTCTGGAACTCAATCATCCACACCGGTTCGCACGGCTTCGCCCGGGTGGAGGTGCATACCGATGCCGGTATCACTGGCATGACCCTCGGAGGCCTTTCGGGCGCGCACGCCTCCCGGTTGCGTTCACTGATCGTCGGTCAGGATCCCTTGTGCGCCGATGCCCTGTGGGAACGGATGTACGGGCACAACCGGAAACCGGTGGCAAAGGGTGACTACATCAACGCCATTGGTGTGGTTGACATTGCCCTGTGGGACCTGCGCGGACGCATCCTCGGACAACCGTGCTGGAAGCTGATGGGTGGGCACCGGCAACGGGTTCCGGTCTACGCTGCCGGCGGGTACTACGCCGAGGGGAAGGGCATCCCGGAACTGGTGGCGGAGATGACCGGGTTCCTGGATCACGGCTACCGTGCGGTCAAGATGAAGGTGGGGTGGGAGGGTGCCGGACTGCGCCACGATGCCGAACGGGTGCGGGCAGTGCGCGCGGCAATCGGACCGGACATCGACCTCATGGTGGACGTGAACAACGCGTGGGACGCCACCACCGCGCTGCGGTTCGCACGGTCGATCGAACGCGAGGAACCGTTCTGGCTTGAGGAACCGACCCCTGCCGATGACTACCGCGGGCAGGCAATGCTCTGCGCATCGCTGGACATGCCGGTTGCGAGTGGCGAGAACGAGTTCACCCGGTGGGGATTCCGCGACCTGATCGAGGCAAATGCAGTTGACATCGTCCAGGCGGACCCCCGGACGTGCGGGGGATTCACCGAATGGCTGAAGATCGCGGCGATGGCCTCGGCGTACCACCTGCCCCTGGCCCCGCACGGCGGCCCGCACGTGGGTGCACACGCCGTCGGTGCGGTGCGGGGTGGCCTCATCGTCGAGAGTTACGTGCATAGCATCGAGACTCACCTGAACGAGTTCGTGGAACCGCCAGATATCAAGGACGGTTTCGTGACGCTGCCGGACCGCCCGGGTCTGGGACTGGTGTGGCACGAGGAGGCGATTGCAAGACGGGTGGGGTAAGTGGTGATGGGAGGTGAGCCGTCGCCGCATCACCTCCCGGTAACGCTATCTCAGTCCGGAATGATGACCGAACGTGCCCATGACGGTGTCTCGGGTGCGTTCCAATAGTGGCAAATCAGGCCGATGACCACCCGCATGCCATAGGGAGCGATGGAGGGCCATGGTGTGTACCCGTCGGTGAGGACAATCACGACGTCGGGACGTGGAGTAAGGCTGGATGCCGCCTCGATGCCCCGGCACATGTTGGTGCCACCGCCGCCCTTTACCACGACCTGATCGGCGCGGAAGACCTTGCGGCAGGCTTGCACCTGTGCATCGACCGACAAGACCGTGCATTGGCGGTTGGTTCCCGTCGCATTCAGGATGCCGTTGATCTCGGCGAGGGCAGTGCCGAGATCGTGGCCCCGCATGCTGCCACTGGTGTCAACGACGACCGCGATGTTCGGGACAGGTTGGCGCAGTGAAGGCAGGATGATGTCCGGGAACGCGGATTGGCGACGGGATGGCCGTCGGTACCGGTAGTCGGATGCCCCCATCGCATCAGCGGCGGCATTCCTCACAAGGGTGGCAAGTTCCTGGCGCCAGTCGACCTTCGGATCGGTGAGGTCACCGGCCCACCTTGCCAGGTGTCCCGGCACCGATCCGATCCCAAATGACCGGATCTGGTTGGCCACCGCTTGCCGGACGACCTGCGCATGGCCCGGAGACAGACCGGCGTGGACGGGATCATCCCCGGTAATCTCCGCGAGGGCCCGGGTGGCATCGGTGAACCACGGTTCGGCAATTCCCGTTGCGCCCGGTCCACAGCGAGGATCCGGTGCAGATGCCGTGCCTTCGCCGGGATCGACCCTCTCACTATCCTGGGGGATAGCCAGGAAGTACTCCTCAGCGGTCAGGTTGTCGGGTTTGCCGAACTGTGCTGGCAGCACAGGCGTGCCAGGCAAGCGGATCGTCTCACCAACGAGATCGTCGTTGATCTCGGCATCGGCTGCGAGGTTCCACCGGCGAGGATCATGAGTGATCCGTCCACGGTCGGCATGATTGCGAAGCAGGTGAAGGATCTCGTGATAGAGCACACCGGCCGTCTGGGCGACCGACCAGTTCACGACAACCGCCGGATCGTAGAAGAGACGCCATCCCGCATCGACGGCGACGGTGCCGAGGCCGGGACACGGGATCCTTGGCACAACCCAAAGCGCAGTGCCAAGGTACGGGTGGCTGAGGGCGAGGGAGAAGGCGGCGGCTAGCATCCGGGTCGACGCTTCCGAGGGATCGATCCGCACCGTGGTGGTGGTCAGGGCTGTGCCAGTCATGACGGCAGTCCTGTGGTCGGCTTGCCATTCGACCCGATCGAGGCAATGATGCCGACGGCCTCGAAGATCGGGAAGAAGGCCTCGAAGTCCTTCGGGAGAGGCAACTTCGCCGACCGGATGGCGACAAGGGACTGCATCGCCGGTGTGGCAACGTCGGTGCCACCGGCCCGGGCCGCTGAACCCAGGACCTTCCAGGCGGCGCGCCACCGCGGTGCGGTCGGCCGGTCAATCACGGCTTGCGCGACCGCAGTCAAGACGGCCCACGAGATGTCGCCGCGATTGCTGTGCACATACGCGTCCGGATCGGCCAGGAGGACCTCCGGGTCCGGCAGGTCCGCGGCAGCAAGCCAGGCCAGGAACCCGGCCGCCGGCCCTTCACCCACGCACCCGGCGAGGAGGGATAGCCCCGAGGCAGGTTCACCCCCCAAGACTGAGACCCGGGCAAGCAGGCGCGAGGCGAAGTCCCACGACCTAGGCGACGGCCACGCCTGGCCTTGCCGGGAAGCGGCCTTTGGCAGGGCGAAGAGCGAAGCCGGGTTTGAGCGGATGTAGGCCGCAATCTGCAGGCGCGCGCGTTGCCAGGCTGCGGCATCGACAGTCTGTCCGGCAAAGCCGAGTTCCGGTGGGGCTCCCCAATAGGTCGGGAAGGCATCGACCCAGGCGGTCGGGTTGACGGCGTAGGTGTGGTGGACGAACCGGTTTGCCAATGGGGCGGCTAGGTCCCACCCGCCGGCAGCCTCGGACTGCGGGTTCGCAGCGGCAATCACGGTTACCCGTGCCGGGTCGAGTTCCAGATCGCCGAATGCGAGGTCCAGGACGGCACGCAGGAGGGCGGCCTGGACGGCGGGCGGAGCCGTGGTGAGTTCGTCCAGGAAGATGACACCGCCACGCCGGGCGGCCTCGATGGCGAAGCGCGGAGGCGCAAATGAGACCGCCGGAACCCCTTCGATGTCGGTGCCGGAGTGGTCACGCGAGACGACCGGCAGTCCACCGAAGTCCGCGGGTTCCCGGAGGCTGGCGATGATCGTCCAGCAGGGAAGGTTGCGTGAGGCGGCCCAGTGGCGGATGGCAGCGGACTTGCCGACACCGGGAGATCCCCAGATGAGGGTCGAGACACGGGCGGCGGATGCGTTGTCGAGGTGCGAGGCAAGGGTCATGGTCGCGCTCCTGTGCGGATGGTCCGGCTGGATGACCGGTTGGCGGAGCGACGGAACGGTGCCGAATGGGCACGAAACGGGCCTGCTTGTGGGCAGGAGGTGCGACCTTGGTTCCCGGTTCGGGCGCATCATTCGGGCACCTTGCCGTCGCGGGCAGGTTGCCGGGCACCAGTTGGTGCCACTCGGGATGCTGTAGTTACCTACGTTCCTATTGTGACATGATCGTAGTCGGATGTCAAGCGTCATTCCGGAAGGATTTGGCGTTACAAAATAAGATCAGGAATGGTCACAAAACACGCCATTCAAAGTGAGAGAGATGACGCACCAGTTCGCGCTGGACTGCCGGGCCAAAGGCCAGCTGTTGACATTCAGACACTCACAGTGTCATAGTATATATATTCGTTGAATGCCACGCTTGTGCCCACGGATTTGCATCCTGCGCCGTTCGCCCATGAAGGTCGCGACGGCTGTGGTCACCGCTAGGGCAATGCACGAGTGACCCCAATGACGGCAGGAAGCACGGGAGGGTTGTCTCAATGTGGGGAGATACCGGGCGGGCCCACCTTGTTGTGTATGTCCGCGCCTGGCAGTGGGAACTTGAGATGCGTCGCACGGAGTTCCGCAAGCGTCATCTCGAAGGGCGGGCGGTGGCACTGCGGGCGTCCGAGTGGCCGGGCGCACCCGACACCGACCTTATGCGTGCCCTTGCTCACATGTCGGATGACCCGGTCGACATCGTGGCGGGTGCGTTGCTCGTCGCGCTTGGCGAGACCCCCGCCGCCAGTGCCCAGCTATCAGCCTATGACCGTCACTTCCTCAAGCACATGAAAGCGACGGGGGATGCCGAGTTCCAAGAGGGGGGCCATCACGCACGGTGGACTGTGATGCTTACTGCATTGCTAGCCTGCGAAGTGCGTCCAAGGTGGGCATCGCGGATTGTTGCCAAGCGCATTGGTTGGGAAACGCTGTTCCGTTGCATCGGTCATCGTCTGGTGGCAACCCCTTATGCACACTTCACCGGAACAACCTATGAAGAGGGCATGTGGGACGGTATTTCATGTGCATTGGCTGAGACTGATCTGGTTGCGAAGGGGTCATGGCCTCCGAATGACACCGATCCGAAACAGGCACAAACTTGTGGGGTTTTGAACGGATTTTCGTTTCCGTTGGACGAGACGTTGGCAAGGATCCAGCACGTACCAAGTTCTACCGGCAAGTCGGTTCTTGCCGGACTGCGAGAACTGAACATCACCAAGGCGAAGTGGCCTCTGGCTGATGGACTGAACCCATCGGCTCGTGCCCTGCGCGACGCAGTCATGGAAGTCCGCGGGGAAACCTCGGAACACGTCTCAAAGGCGGCCCGTCGCAGACTCTTATCGGCATTCCGCCGACTGGTCCTGACTTGGGAAATCCAAACGCTCAGGTGGCGCGAACGTAAACGACGGGACGTCTACATCCCGGCACATCCCATCCTGATGTCTAAACTATCCAAGGTGGCGACTTGGTTGACCGGGCCAGACCAGGCCGGTAAGCCTGACCCGAAAGCTGATCCGCTGCGGACGGTCTTGCTCACGCGGGCGCAGGTTGAAACTGACCCGATGATTGCTCTGGCGACCATCAAGGCAATCCGTGCTTGTATCCGCGATCATGCCTCAACGATCCGGACGAAGGTGACGGCTATTGACGAGGCATACCGGGAATGGGATGACGCCTACGGCGAGTGGCTGAAAATCTCGGGACAGGCGTCTGAGGCACTTCAAGTTCAGTGATGGGATTCGGGCCCAGGCAGTCAGGGGAAGAGGTTCCCCACCAATTGCCCCTCCCCCAATGCGACGGGAGAGGGGCAACTGTCTGCGCCAGAACACGGCGGCTACCTTGCGTATCGGCCCGCGCTACCCCCGCACATTCGGGAAGTCGGCCGCCGTCAGTGCCGGTTCACCCTTCCAGGTGGGATTGGTGACACCGGGACCGCGTTCGACGATGTTGCCGTGTTCGTCATACCACGTGTGGGTCGGTGGCACATGGGGCGTCACCGATAGATAGAGGATGGCAGGCACATCGCTGACGCATCGCAGGATGTGTACCTGCCACGGGGCGGCGGTGAGTGCCTGCCCCGCGGTGATCACGACCGGGACACCATCGATGGTGAACTCGAGGGCGCCTTCCAGACAGAGGAAGAGTTCCCAGCCCCCGGACTGTTCGTGACTGTGGCCCTCGGTCTGGGCAAAGCCGGGTTCGAAGCGCATGAAGCGGGCACGGATCGGCGGGACGGCGACGATGGTGCCCATCGGGTCGTCACGCCAGTCGAAGATGCTTGGAGTCATGAATCGGTTCTCCTTACAAGTGGGGCGGTGATCGTCAGACGCCCCGCGTGGCCCGCGCCCACTCGATGATGAATGCAGTGTCATCACGGGCTTCCTGTGCGCCCACCAAGGGTTCGACCCCACGGGTGATGCACGCATGGAAGTGCTGCCATTCGCGCTTGAACTGGTTGTCAAACCCGGGAGTGACAAACTTCTCGGTATGGGCGGTGCCTGCAGCCGGCCATCCCTCTCCACCCGGCAGGACGATGCCCGGACGGGTGTCTCCGGCGTGTGCGGTTCCATCATGACGGCCATACGGTGCGGGATCGGCGGGTGACGGTTCCATCTGCTGCACACGGACGGTGGAGGCATCGCCGGCGATGAACGGCATGGCCAAGGTCAGGCTGACCCGGATGTCGGGGCCGTAGCAGGCGAACTCCTGCTGGAAACGACGCACGTCACGGATGTCGATCCAGGCGTAGTTCACCTTGGTGCCGTTCGGGAACTCGAACATCGCACGCCAGCAATGGCCATCGTCCCAGACCTCGGAGGCGATGATCGACTTCGGACGGCCAAGGAGACCAGAGAGTGTGTAGACATCATGAATGGATGAACCCATCATGCCGCCAAAGCACTTGGCAACTTGATCATCGGGGTTCGGGCCGAGGGCGGCTGCCAGGACCGACTCGTGTTCGGCACGGGCGGCGGCCCTTGCAGAATCCGGGATGTCGGTTGGCCGGATGACCGGGAAGTAGTCCATGTATCGCTCATTGCGGCTGTGGATGTGGTGGGCTTCCACAAACCGGATCTCGCCCTTGTCGGCCAGCGGTCGGACCAGGCGCTGCGCGTACTGGTAGCCCGCATCGTGGCGCTTCATGTAGGCCATGAGGGTGACCGCACCGTGCTTCTCACGGGCCTCATGCGAGGCGGCGACGAACGCATCGGCTTCATCGACGCGGGAGGTCAGGGGTTTCTCCACCAGGACGTGCTTGCCGTGCTTGAGGGCCTCGATGGCGTAGGGCACGTGGGTGCCAAGCGGGCAGATGAGGACGGCATCGACGAGGTCAGAGGCGCAGAGGGCGCGGTAGTCGGTGAACTGCGCGTGGGCCGGGACCCCGTACTCGACCCCGAGGATCGACATCGTCTCGGCAGAGATGTCGCAGAGGGCGGCGATTTCGAACTGTTCACGCAACTGCCGCAGGATTGGCAGGTGGATGATCTGCGAGATGGCACCGCTGCCGATGATGCCGACCCGGATGCGACCGTTGCCGGATGGTTTGGCCATGATTCTCTCTCCTCAGTTGCCTCTGGTCCCAGTGACCCGTGCGGTCACGCGGGGTGCTTGCCAATTGGCCAGTCAAGGTGCACGCCGAAGCCATGACACACCGCCACCCCATTGCCCGTGATTTCACGATGCCTTGCTTGGACGTGTGGGTACTTGCCCGACCAATGACGGGCGGATAGGCTAGCACGCGTCGCAGGGGCAGGTCGGCACGGCTTGGGGATCACCACTGAGTATTCGAGTGGCGAGCCGAGTGCCAATTGAACCTAGTAACCCTGTGGCGAGGGGAATGGCATGGAATATCGGGACAAGCCGTCGGTAACCGGCGGCGCACAGGCAGCATTTCTTGGTTCGGCGGTACGGCGTCGCGGTGTATTGACCGGGGCGGCGGCTCTTGCTTCGCTGGCCACAATGGCTCCGGTTGCATTTGCACAGGAAGCGTCACGCGCGGGTCTCCAGCGCCCATCGGAACCTTTCCCGAAGCGCGGTGGCTCGCTGCGCATCGGCTTTGGCGTCACAACCGCCCACTTCGACCTGACCCAAGGCGGGTCGGCAAGTGCGCTTTGCCACATGTACAACGGGCTTGTCCGATACAACCTTTCCGATGGACTGCGCACGATCGTGCCGGACCTGTCTTCGGCATGGGAGATATCCAGCGACCAGTTGCAGTACACCTTCATGCTCCGCAGCGGTGTGAAGTTCCACGATGGTGTCGTCTTCAGTGCAGATGACGTGGTGGCGTCGTTCCAGAGGATCATCGCCCCGCCCGAAGGGATCGTGAGCGTCAACAAGGGCATCTTCAGTGCGGTCGACAAGGTCGAGGCACTCGACTCGATGACCGTGCGGTTCACATTGAAGGCACCGCGCGCGTACTTCATGGACCTGCTTGCGGATCCGGCAAACATCGTCTACTCCAAGAAGGTCCTCGATGAGAACAAGGGCGACCTCAAGAAGGTGATCGCCCCCGGCACGGGGGCCTTCCAGTTCAAGGAACACCGCCCGGCCGAACGGTGGATCATGGAACGCAACCCGAACTACTGGGATGCCGAACTGCCCTACCTGGACCAGATTGAACTGATCCACGTGCCAGCCTGGACCGACCGCGGGACCGGTGTCCTTTCCGGACAACTCGACATGTCGTGGAACATCTCGCGCGAGACGTGGGATGAGGGCGCCAAGCGGAAGGCACAGTTTGGTGCGAACCGCCTTGGGAACTACGGCTGCTACGCGGTCATGTTCAATACCAAGCGTGGGCCACTTGCGGATCCGCGCGTCCGGCGTGCGATCCATCTCGCCGTCAGCCGGCAGGACATGATCACTGCGTTCGAGACGCAGGAGATGATCAACCTGACCCGGTGGATTCCGTATGGCAACCCGTTGGCAACCCCCTCGGACGAAATCTCCCGCCTCCCCGGCTACCGGATGAACAAGAAGGACGACATTGCCGAGGCAAAGAAACTGATGGCCGAAGCCGGCTATGCCAACGGAATCAAGGGACTGGACTTCTGCGTGGCCTCCGTCGCGGCGCATGCCGAAATCCTCGGACCAGCCTTCCAGGACCAGTTGAAGCAGACCCTGAACATCGACTGCAACATCCGGATCACCGAACGTGCCCTGCAGATCGAAGACGAACAGAAGGGCAACTTTGACATCGTCCTCGACACGCCTGGGCACACAATGGGTGACCTTGCGGTGATCGGCAATGCCGTCTTCCGCACGGGGGCAAGCCGCAACTACGGTGGGTACAGCAATGCCACCCTTGATGGCCTGCTGACCCAGTACGAGGCAGCCACTACCTTGGACGAACGTGCACAGGTGGCATCACAGGCACAGGATGCCTTGGATGCGGACCCGCCGTGGTTCCTGGTTGGCTACACCTTCCACTTGCTGATGTGGCGCAACGCGTTGAAGGGATTGGCCTTCGACTACCGGGCATTCTCGCAGTGGGGACGGGTGGAAACCGCCTGGATCGATTCGTAGTCAGGTCCGATGACCCGGTACCTTGCCACACGCTTCGCCGGTGCGATCGTCACATTGTTCGGCATCACCCTCCTGATCTTCATGGCCATGAGGGTGTTGCCGGGGGATCCCCTTGCCCAGATCTCAAGCGAAGGGCAGGGGCAGTACCGGCTGTCCCCCGCGGAACTCCAGAAGGCCCGCGCGTCGCTGGGTCTCGACCGGCCGCTGTACGCGCAGTACGGCAGCTGGCTCGCTGATATCGCCCGGGGTGACCTCGGGCGATCCTTCTGGCGAGGCGAACCGATCAGCGAACTCATCATGCGCCGCGCACCGATCACCGCCGAGATTGGCATCCTGGCGGTGATCCTCTCGTGGCTGATCGGTGTGCCCGTCGGGGCATACAGTGCGATCAATCACAACCGGCGCGGCGACCTGATTGTCCGGGGGATCCTGACCTTCCTGACCGCAGTGCCGAGTTTCTGGCTTGGCCTGACCCTCGTCCTGGTTGGGATCCTCTACTTCAGTTGGCGTCCACCACTCACCATCATCTATTTCTGGGATGACTGGCGAGGCAACCTCCAGATCGTGACTGGTCCGGCAATAGCCCTCGGCCTCGGATTGGGCGCCGTCACGGCACGACTGACCCGGTCATCAGTGCTGGAAATCCTCTTCGACGACCACGTGCGGACGGCCCGTTCCAAGGGCTTGTCCGAACGGGTGGTCGTCACCCGCCACGTCCTCCGGTTGGCATTGCTGCCGGTCGTGACCCTTTCGGGGCTTGCCCTGGGGGGATTGCTTGGCGGATCGGTCGCGGTCGAACGGGCGTTCGGGGTGCCGGGTCTTGGCCTGGCTCTGGTACAGGCGCTGAACGAACGTGACTGGATGGTCATCCAGAACCTCGTCTTCCTCTATGGCGTCCTCTACACGGTGATCAATCTCATCGTGGACGTCAGCTATGCGTGGCTTGACCCGCGAATCCGGTACGGCTAAGGGCAGCGATCAATGGCCACCACATCATCACCGTCCCGCCTCGCGGGGCTTGAGACTTCCCTGCGCCCGTCACCTGCGACGCGATGGACCCAGACCTTCCTGCGCATGTGCCGCCGGGC
>Ga0209598_10002820_pt1 | contig 13350 bp, 17 predicted proteins | sample M_140807_EF_Meta_FD_187317 | JGI IMG/M metagenome (GOLD analysis project Ga0209598, IMG submission 187317) | Freshwater microbial communities from Lake Montjoie, Canada to study carbon cycling - M_140807_EF_MetaG (SPAdes) (version 2) | ecosystem: Environmental > Aquatic > Freshwater > Lake... | reverse complement strand
GCTGCGCTGCGAGGGTTGGCGCGAGGCTGGCATTGAATTTTTCTCCTTCTCCAAGGGCTGGTGCTTGGGCGGCTTCCGGCTGGCCTTTGCCGTGGGGGCAGCGCCGTTGATCGAGGCCTTGGCCCAGGTGAAGGCCGTGGTTGATTTCAACCAATCCCTGGCCCTCCAGGCGGGCGCGATCACTGCCCTCCAAGAATTTGCCGATTGGCCGGCCCAGTTGCTGCCCATCTATCGCGCCCGCCGAGATGCCATGGCCACAGCGCTCAGGGCCCAGGGCTGGCAGGTGCCCGATGCCAGCATGGCTTTATATCACTGGCTGCCCCTACCAGAAGCACTGCTGGGCCTAGGCAGTGAAGCGGCCTGCGCTGAATTATTGGAACGCAGTGGCGTGGCCCTCACCCCCGGCGTGGGCTTTGGCCCTGGGGGCGAGGGCTGGCTGCGGCTGGCCCTGGTGGCAGAAGCAGCTGTGTTGCAGGAGGGAGCCGCTCGGCTTGGGGCTGCCCTAAGGCAATGGCCCTAGAGCAATGGCCCTAAGCCATGGCGGCGCCCTCCTGGCCCGCCAGCGGGGGCAGTTGCGCTTGCCCTGGCGCCTGCGGCTGGTGCCCATTTGCGGCAGCACGGAAGATTTATTAAGTGCCTGGCTGGCCACGGGGGTGCCGTTGCCGGTGGCGGTGCTGGCCAGGCGCCAACGCCAGGGCCGCGGTCAGCACGGTCGCCGCTGGCAATCCCCTGCCGGCGGGCTCTGGCTAAGTGCGGCGCTCCCCTGGGGCGGGGCAGCCCCCGAGGCCGAACGCTTGCCGCTACTGGTGGTGGAGGCCCTGGCGGCGGAACTGCGCCTGCTGGGCTTGGAAACCAGCATCAAGCCCCCCAATGACCTGATGGTGGAAAACCGCAAGTTGGCGGGGGTGCTCACGGCCATCCAGTGGCGGGGGGGCGATATCAGGCATGTGCGCTTTGGATTGGGGCTGAATGGCCGCCATCCAATCCGCCCCCCTGGGGTAACGCTCGAGCAACTGCTGGGCCCCCGTTGTCCCCCCTGGCCAAGCCTCGTGGGCCTTGGCTTGCGGGCCCTGGAACGGCTTTGCCCAGAAACCTTTGACCCGAAGCATTAACCAGTCAAAGATCCCTCTGCTGCAGTGGCACCGCATATTCCCTGAAAGTTCAGCAGCCCCTGCCCCCCGGCCCCACCATAGAAATACCCCTTCTGCGCGCCTTGACCGGTCGCATACGGGTACCCGACTCACCCTTGAAAAGGTGACGGGAGGGGGAGCTAATCCCTCCCCCAATTAATTAAAAGTGGCTTACTTCCGGCCTCAGGACAGGCTGAGCAAGCAACTGTGCTTTTTCAAAACCAGTTCGGTGAGCTTGGCCTTCTCGAGGGCGGAAAGCGCCTCAAGACTGCGCTGGGCCGAAGCCTTCTCCTCGGGGGTGCGGGCCTTGCCCAAAATTTCTGCAGACCATTTCTGGCGATCGGCATCGAGGGCCCTCTGCACTGCCGCCGTGGCAGCAGCTGGGCAGGGCCGCGGCGCCGTAGGGGCCGCGGCGGCCCTAGCGGCTCCCCCGGAGTAAAGCCCGAGGGCTGCGGTGGCAGTAATCAACAGCGGCCGGATGCCAGCCATGGGGCCCCACGCAACCCACCTATCCTCGCCGCTAGCAGGGGCTGGCAGCCATGGGTGTGTTGTTTGCGTCGTTACTAGCATTGGCCCCCATGCCCGCCACCTTGGAAGAGGCCTGCGTTGAACTAGCCCAAAAAGTGGAGCTGGCCACTGCCACCGACGATCCCGCCCGGGTGCAACAGCTCAAGCTGTGGGGCCAGCAACGGCTGCTGCGGGCCTATGGCAGCGATGACTGTGGCCGCCGCCCATGAAGGCCCCGGGGTCCCCCAGGGGGGTGGAAGTAAATAGCAACGCCCATCCCCTGCGGCTATTCATGCGGGTGCTGGGGCCCGCCTACCTGGTGGCGGTGGGCTACATGGATCCGGGCAACTGGGCCACGGACCTGGCCGCCGGCTCCAGCTTTGGCTACCAGCTGCTGTGGGTGGTGGCGATCTCCAGCCTTATGGCGATGCTGCTGCAATCGCTCTGCTGTCGCCTCGGCATCGCCACCGGCCTAGACCTGGCCCAGGCCTGCGCCCGTTACCTCCCGGAATACTGGCGGATCCCCCTCTGGCTGCTAGCGGAAGGGGCGATTGTGGCCTGCGACCTGGCTGAACTGGTGGGCAGCGCCATCGCCCTGCAGCTGCTTTTTCAGCTGCCCCTGCCCTGGGGGGTGGCCCTCACCGCCCTAGACACCCTGGTGCTGCTGAGCCTGCAGCAGTTCGGCATCCGGCGGCTGGAGGCCCTGGTGATCGCCCTGGTGTTGCTGGTGGGGGCCTGCTTTGCCGTGGAGATCCTGCTGCTGCAACCCCCATGGGGGGAGGTGGCGGCCGGCTTTATTCCCCAGGCGGCCCACCTGGGGAATAGCCAGCAGCTCTACCTGGCCGCCGGCATTCTTGGTGCCACGGTGATGCCCCACAACCTCTATTTGCACTCCTCCCTGGTGCAATCCCGCCACTGGAGCATCCATCCCCGGGCCCGCCATTGGGCCCTGCGCTATTCCAGCCTGGATGCGGCATTGGCCTTGGGCTTTGCCTTCCTGGTGAATGCCTCGATCTTGGTACTGGCGGGGGGCAGCTTCCATGGCCGAGGGCTGCCTCCGGTAACTGATTTGAGTGAGGCCTACCGGCTGCTCACCCCCCTACTGGGCAGCGGCCTGGCCAGCACCCTATTTGCGGTGGCCCTACTGGCCTCTGGCCAGAGCTCCACCCTCACCGCCACCCTGGCCGGCCAGGTGGTGATGGAGGGCTTCCTCAACCTGCGGCTGCCCGACTGGCAACGGCGGCTGATCACCCGGGGGCTAGCCCTGGTACCCGCCCTAGCCACGGTGCTGCTGCTGGGCGACCAGGCCACCAACAAGCTGCTGGTACTCAGCCAGGTGGTGCTCAGCCTGCAACTGCCCTTTGCCGTGATCCCCTTGGTGTGGTTTTGCGGCCGGCGGGGCTTGATGGGCGAACTGCAGGCCCCCCGCTGGCTGCTGGGCTTGGCCTGGGCCTGCGCCGCCCTGATTGTGCTGATTAATGGCTCGCTACTGCTGGCCCTGGCCCGGGGCCACTAGGGCCGATACAACGGGGCCTCTCGGCCCAGGCAGATGGGGATATGGCAACGGCGAATGGCTTTGGTTAGGGGTGGCGTGGGCCTCAGCCTTGCCCTGCTGGCCCTGGGGGCCGCCGGCGCTGGGCCACCGCCGATTCCCGCCAGTGTTTCCGTGGCCGACCTGGGTAGCAACCGGGCGCTGCCATCTGAGCTGCGTAGCCATTTCAACCCCTTACCGCTGCCTCCCCCGCGCCTGTTCTGGCTTGCCCCCAAGGATGGAAGCGGAGCCGAGCCCCCGTTGAATTTCCCCCTGGATCAAGCGGCCTGGGAGGTGAGCCCCTTTCAATGGCGCTATTCCGAGCAGCGCCGGGGCTGGCGCATGCATGCGGGGGTGGATCTGGTGGCCCCGGAGGGGGATCCGGTGCGCCCGGCCAGGGCCGGGCGGGTGCTGCTGGTGGATACGATTTCTGGCTATGGCATCACCGTGGTGCTGGACCACGGCGCCGGGCGCCAAAGCCTCTATGGCCACCTCTCGGCGGTGGATGTGGAGCCGGGGATGTGGGTGGAAACCAGCAGCTTGCTGGGCCGGGTTGGTCAAACCGGCCAGGCCTCTGGGCCCCATCTGCACTTCGAATGGCGCCAGCGCCAGGGGGATCAGATGCTGGCCGTGGACCCCTACCCCCTATTTGGGTTAAGTCCTCAGGCCCAGCCCATTAGTCGGCTGCCCTGAAAGAAAATGAAGGCCACTAGCCAGGCCAAAAGCAATGACCAGAACACCGATAGCAAGGTGACCCCCCAGCGCTTTGATTCACTGCGAATCACCGCCACGGTGGAAAGGCAGGGGGTGTAAAGCAAGGTGAACAACATGAAGCTGTAGGCCTGGGTCCAGGAGATGTCTCGGGCCAGGGCATGGCCCAACTGGACCGTGTCTGCCTGGTTGTAGATAACCGCCAGGCCCCCGAGCACAATTTCCTTGGCAATAAAACCAAACACCAGGGCCACGGTGAGCTTGGGGTTGATGCCGATCGGCTGCAGCAGGGGCTGCATGGCAGCACCGAGCAATCCAGACAGGGATTGCTCAGAGGCGGGGGCCACCCCAAAGGGCAGGTTGTTGAGCAACCAAACTGCCACCACCCCGAAAATGATGAACTTGCGGCTCCAAAACCAGAAATGCCGCACCTCTCCCCAGGACCGCCCGAGCATTTGCTTGGGGGTGGGGAAGCGGTAGGGGGGCAATTCCAAAACCAACGGTTCCAGAGAAGGGAACTGTCCCTTAAAGATTAAGGCGGTGAGAATTGCCGCCAGAAAACTAATCAGGTAAAGGCTAAATAACACTGCTGCCCCCTGATTTGGGGCAAACAAGGCAGCGGTCATGAACAGGAATACGTTCAGTCGAGCTGAACAAAGGGAGAAGGGAATCACCAACATGGTGAGAATCCTTAAACCCTTAGAGCGCATCACCCGGGTGCCAAGGATCGCCGGCACATTGCAGCCGAATCCCATTAAAGAGAGCACAAAAGAACGGCCATCGAGGCCAAGCCGTTCCATCAGCGCATCCATCAGGAAGGCCGCCCGGGAGAGGTAACCGCTGTCTTCCACCACGGCCATGGCCAGGAAAAACAGAAAGATCACCGGCAGGAAAGCCGCCACCGTGCCGATGCCCTGGTACAAGCCATCCAGCAAAAAGCCCCTCACAAAGGGCGGGGCCCAGGCCAGCAGCGGGGTCAACACTGCACTGCCAAAGCCATCTAAGAGCTGGCCCAGCAACCCCTGCAGGGGCACCCCCAAGGCATAGATGGCCTGAAACATCAGGAACATCACCAGGAAGAAAAGCGGTAACCCCAGCAACGGGTGCAGCAGGAGCTGATCCAGGCGCCGGGTGCGCTGATCACGCAGGCGCTCGGGGAGCTGCACACAGGCGTTCAAGAGCTCGGCCAAACGAGCTTCCAAATCAGCTTCCCCGGCCCCCAGCCGCTCCTCCAGCCCTTCCGCCCGCCGCGGCGGGCCCGCCTGTTGGGCCAGGGCGGCGGCCATGGCCTGCTCGGCAGCATGGAAGCCATCGCCGTATTTGGCACTGATCAAGAGCACCGGCAGGGATAGCCGCTGGCTAAGGGCCTCGGTGTTGATGCGTACGCCAAATCGCTTCGCCTCATCGCCCATGTTGAGCAGCACCAGGGCTGGCAAACCCAGCTGTTGCACCTGCAGGGCCAGGCGCAATTGGCGATCGATTTGGCTGGCATTGAGGATCAGCACCAGCAGATCCAGCGGGGTGCTCTCCAGGAAACGCCGCACGATGGCTTCGTCCTCCGACAGGCCGTGCAGGTCGTAGATGCCGGGCAGGTCAATCAGCTGGACGTTCTGACCTTGGAGCTGAACATTGCCCTGGTGCAGGTCCACCGTGAGCCCAGGCCAATTACCGATGGGCGAATGGCTGCCGGTGATGCCATTAAAGAAGGTGGATTTGCCGGAATTGGGCATGCCCACCAGGGCCATAGTCATGCCGCTTGGGGGGTAGTACGGGGTGCAATTCGAATGTGGTTGGCATCCACCCGCCGCAGCATCAATTCGGTCATGCCCACCCGCACATGCAGGGGACCGGCCATCCAAGCCCGGCGCAACAGGTGAATCCGCTGACCCTGGCCCAAACCCAATGCCTTAAGCCGCCGCATCAAACCGAGGTCTCCCCCCAACGACTCGATGGTGGCCGACTCCCCAGGCCGCAGGGCCGACAGGGGACTGGTATCGGACTGACGCCCCAACAAATCCTCTTGCAAACGACTCTCAATATCTTATCAGGGGTGTTCCTAGGTTCTGCCCATGGAAGGAGTGGCCATCAAGGTGCTGCCCCGCAGCAGTCGCAACCAGGTGCTGGGCCTGCGGAACGGGGCCGTGGCCATCAAGCTCCAGGCGCCACCGGTGGAGGGCGCCGCCAATGCAGCCCTAGTTAGTTATCTGGCCGCCCTGCTGGGGGTGGCAAAACGGGATGTGTGCCTGCTGCGCGGGGACGCCAGTCGCCAAAAACTTATCTCCGTGGCGGGCTTCAACGCCCCAGCCCTGCGGGCAGAGTTGCTCCGCCATGGCTGCGCTGCCGCAGCGGCAGCGGCAGATCCCGATTAGATCCCCATTAGATCCCGATTAGCCATGCCACCGGCCAACGCCAGGGCCCTGATCCAGCAGTGGTGCCACGAACAACAGGCCAGCGGCAGCCGCATCCTCGGGCTCTGCGCCCCGCCTGGCAGCGGTAAAAGCTGGCTCTCCAAGCAAATAGCTGGGGTAGCAAGCCTGTCAATCGATGATCTCTACTGGCCCCAACCGCAACTGCAACAGCAGCAGCGGGGCCTGCCCGGCAGCCACGACCTGCCCCTGCTGGCCCAGATCCTTGACGACTTCCGCCTCCACGGCCAGGCCGAGGCCCCCTGTTTTGACAAAAGCCTGGCCGGCGGCGCCGGCGACCGCCGCGGCCAGCGCCAGCTCCAGGGCGAACTGCTGCTGCTGGAGGGCTGGTGCGTGGGCGCCCGGGGGCTGCCATTGCTGGAGCCCTACGCCCCTATCTGGGCCAAACTCGATGGCCTGCTGCTGCTCGAACCGCCAAACCCTGGGAGGGTGCGGCGCTGGCGCCTGCAGGCGGAGGCCCGCCAACGGCGGGCCGGGGGCGGCGCCCTTTCGGCCGGCGCCGTAGGGGCAATGCTGGAACGCTTTTACAAATGCTTGCCCCCAGAAACCTGCTTTGCCCCCCTGCTGGAGGCACCGGCCCTGCCCAGCTGGAGCCTGCAACTCGACTACCAACGGCGACCGCAGGGGCCCCTGCGGTGCCTACGGTCGTAGCGCCGGTGGCATAACCCATGGAATCCCTCGATCTCCAACAACTGCAGGAGCTGCTCTCCCGCTGGGGTTACGGGGTGATCTTTATCGGGATGCTGCTGGAAAATGCTGGCCTGCCATTACCTGGAGAAACAATCACCCTGGTGGGGGGCTACGCCGCCGGCAGTGGCCAACTAAACCTGCTGGGGGTGATGGGCGCCGCGGCCAGTGGCGCAATCCTGGGGGACAACATCGGCTACTGGGTCGGCCGCCGGGCTGGCTGGCCCCTGATGGAGCGGCTAGGGCGACTGCTGCGCATCAGCCCAGAACGGCTGGAGAAACTGCGAGAAGGTTTTCGATTGAATGCCGGCCGGGCGGTCCTGCTGGGCCGGTTTGTGGCGGTACTGCGGGTCTTGGCGGGGCCGATGGCCGGCGCAGTAGGCATGCCCTACCAGCGGTTTCTGCTCTGTAACAGCCTCGGGGCCGTGCTTTGGTCGGGCTCGATGGTGAGCCTTGCCTGGCTGGGGGGCCGATGGCTACCCCTGGAGCAGCTGCTTTCTGGGGTAGTGAAATTTGGCCTCGGGGCCTTGGCCCTGGTGCTGATCAGCCTTGCGGTGCCGGCGTTGCTGGAAAGACGCCTGGAGAATCAGGTCCAGTTGCCACCGAAGTCGTCGTCAAAGCCTTCGTAGGGCATGAATTCATTCCAGCCTGGACTCGCCTCATCCATCAGGCCGTATTGGGCATCAATGGCATCGGTGGCAGTGTTACCCGTGGGCTGGGTATCGCAGGTAACGCTTCCATCGGCAGCGGTGCTGCAGTTGTCAAACACCACCCCCGCAGCAGCTGGCACCCCAGAACTAAGCAGCACCCCTAGGCCGATAATCGTGACGCCTAGTCCGTTCTTCAGCACTCGATGTACACCGATTGGACCTCAGTCATTCTGCTGCTTCTTAGCGCCATCCCCTTGGCGGCCGTAGTAGCCACCGCCGCATTTTTTATTTGGCGCTCGAAACAGAAGCGCTGAGCAACTGCTGCCTGGCCAACCTATTGAGGCCCATGGTTTCCATCGGGGCGGGCACCACCCCCTTGGCCAAGCAGTGCAGGCAGGTGCGGTAGTGATCACTGCCAAGCCGCAACACACCGGCACCGCCGCAGCTGAGGCATTGGACCTCGGATTTGGACTGGAGACTTTCGATCGGTGGCTTAGCCATGGGATGGCGCTGATTTACTGCAATTAGTTTGGTCAGACTTTGAGCACCTAATCCAGCAACTTTCCTTAAGAACTGCTATCAGGGCCGCTTCCTAAAAATTTCCTGAAGTAATTCCTGGGCAGTGAGCACAGAACCTGGCGGCAACCAACCCAATTCCGCCGCCCATTGGCCCACCAGCTCGGCGGGCCCAAAACCCCGCTCCCGCCAGCCCGCCAGGCCCATGGCCCCCTCCCGCTTGGCCAACCGTTGCCCGTGGCCATCGCGCACCAGGGGCACATGCCAGTAGCTAGGCGGGGCCTGGGCCAACAGCTGCATCAGCGCCACCTGGGGGCCCGTGGCATGCCAGAGGTCTTCGCCACGCACCACCGTGCTGATGCCCAGCCAAAGCTCATCCACGGCGGTGGCCAGGTGATAAGCCAAGAAGCCATCGCCCCGCCGCAGCACCACATCCCCCACCTGGCTGGGGCCATCCAACTGATGGGGCCCTGGACCCAACTCCTGCCAACCAATTGACGCCGCCGACAACCGCAGGCGCCAGCTGGGCAAACGTCCGGCCTCGGGCCCCCAACGGTGGCCCGCCTGGCGACAGCTCCCTGGATACACGGGCCAGGCCCCATGGGGGGCAGAAAGATCCGCCAACAGCCGGCGGCTACATCGGCAGGGGTAAAGCAAACCGGTGCGGCGCAGGGCCGAAAGCACGGTGTTGTAGAGGCCACGGCGCTCGCTTTGGCGCACCAGCGGACCATCCCAAGCCAGCCCGAGCCATTGCAAATCGGCCAGGGCCCCCTGCTCAGCTCCGGCTCGATTGCGGGGGGTGTCTAGGTCGTCAATCCGCAACAGCCATTCACCGCCCTGCTGCCGGGCCTGGAGCCACGACAGCAGGGCCGTGCGCAGGTTGCCCAGGTGCAAGGGGCCGCTAGGGCTGGGGGCATAGCGACCCCGGGGGCCCTGGGAGCGCTGGGCCTGGGCAACGAAAAGCGCCCCCCGCGTATGGGCAGGGAGCGCTTCCAGTAACTGATTAAGCAAGGGCTACTGCCAGTCAGGGGCTAGATCAGCCTTGAACGCGGTCCTTGAACATCTTGCCGGCGGTGAAGGCAGGCACCTTCTTGGCGGGGATGGCGATCTTTTCGCCGGTTTTGGGGTTCAAACCCTGGCGGGCGGAACGCTCGCGGGATTCAAAGGAACCAAAACCAAGAATCGAAACTTTTTTGCCTTCCACAACGGAATCAATGATGGTTTCGATGGCGGCATCAACCACCTGGGACACATCAGTTTTGGTGAGCTCGGTGCGAGCAGCCACCAGGTTGACCAGATCAGCTTTGTTCATGGGGGAGGTAATCGGGAATCTCGAGCCAGCGGAATGCTGAACGGGCAAGGAAAGTCCCGCCCACCGTGGAGAGGAACGCGCCAATCGTATGGAAGAGGACCGATGCACGCAACCACATATTCCAGCAATTGCAGTGCTTTTGCCCGATCAGGTCGATTCAAGCAATGCCTGGGCCCCGGCCAGGGCCGCCGCCCCATCCCCCACCAACTTGCCACCACCAACGGCGCCAAGCCCTGCGGCGCAAGCGATCTCAGCGGGTGAGCCCCCGGGCAACCAGGCCAAAAGCTTAGCAAAACTGCGCTTTTGGCGGGGCCAATGGAAGGTGGCTTCCGTCCTTTGCAATTTCACCCCTCCCTGGCGCTGGGGCCAGAGCAACCGTCCGCAGAACAGCACATCGTGGCCTGCTTGGGCCCAATGCAGCACACAGGAGCCAGGGCTGGGGCCCGGCGTCCAGAGCATGCGCAGGCCCGGCTCAAGCTCCAAACCCATGCCAAAAACCTGGCGTTGCTCCAGGGTGGGCAGCAGGTAGGCCTCCTGCTCCTGCACAAGCACCGGCCAACCCAGCTGCTGTTGCAGGCGCCGACAGCGGCCATGGCCCTGGCGATGGGTGAGCACAATCAGCCCCGGGGGTTGGGCCTGGAGAAAAGCGAGGTGATCCTCCTTAAGCAAAGGCACATCCACCAGCACCGAATGGCCGGCCGACGAGTGCAACAACCAGGCGCTACCGCCGGCGCTATCGCGGCTGGGGGGGAAGACCCACAGGCCAGGAAAAAGTGACTGAATCGTCATTCCTCCCATTTCAGGCCATTGCCTGATTACGGTCAGCCTCAAAAGGGCAAAAAGCGATGGTCTTTGGCAGCGGCCGCCCCTGGCCCCTGGGCAGCAGCCAGATCCCAGGGGGCGTGAATTTTTGCGTGGCCGCCCCCTTAGCCACCAAGGTGGAGCTGCTGATTTTTGACCACGGTGATGACCCCGAACCAAGCCAAACCATCAGCCTCGGGGAAGAAAACCGCAGCGGCGACTATTGGCATACGGCCGTGGAGGGGTTGGGCCTCGGCTGTTGCTACGGCTATCGGGTGTATGGCCCCCTGGGCCGGGGAAACCACGGCTTTAACCCCGCCAAGGTGTTGCTCGACCCCTGCGCCCGGGCCATTGCCGGCTGGAACATTTACAACCGCAAGGCGGCCATCGGCGACCAGCCCAACACTGCCTGCTGCCTCAAGGCGGTAGTAACCGAAAGGGATCGATTTGATTTCGAGCGCTTCCCGCGGCCCCGCCACAGCTGGCGAAACACCGTGATCTATGAGCTGCATCCCTCTGGCTTCACCAAGGGGGAGCACAGCCCTGCGCCTCCCGAACACCAGGGCAGCTTCCTCGGCCTGATCGATGCCCTGCCCTACCTGCGCAGCCTGGGGGTAACGACCATCGAGCTGTTGCCTTCGATGGCCTTTGATCCCCACGACGCCCCCGCTGGGCGGCTCAACTATTGGGGCTACAGCCCGCTCAGTTGGTTTGCCCCCCACCCCGGCTACGTGGCTGGGGATGATCCCCTGGGGGGGCGCCAGCAGGTGCGGGCCCTGGTGCAGGCCTGCCATGCCGCTGGCCTAGAGGTGTTCATTGATGTGGTTTATAACCACACCGCCGAGGGCCACGGCGATGGCCCCACCCTCAGCTGGCGGGGTTTCGCCGACCGCAACTACTACCTCCAGGCCGAGGACGGCAAATACCAAGACGTTTCTGGCTGTGGCAACAGCATTGCCGCCAATGACCCGCTGGTGCGGCACCTGATTCTGGAATCAATGCGCTGCTGGGCCCTGGAGTTAGGGGTTGATGGCTTCCGCTTCGACCTGGGGGCCGCCCTCACCCGCGGCCAAGACCTCACCCCCCTAGATCACCCGCCCCTCTACGAATCGATGGAGGCCGACCCGGAGCTGGCAGACCTCAAATTAGTGAGCGAACCCTGGGATTGCGGGGGCCTCTATCGGCTCGCTGATTTCCCGGCCAAACGGGTGGGCACCTGGAATGGCCGTTACCGCGATGACCTACGGCGCTTCTGGAAGGGGGATGAAAACACCGCCTGGAACCTGGCGGAAGGCCTAAGCGGTAGTCCGAATTTATTTGGCGGCATCCCAGCCAAACCTGGACGCACCATCAACTTCATTACCGCCCACGACGGCTTCACCCTCAACGATTTAGTTAGTTACAACGACAAGCACAACCTCGCCAACGGTGAAGACAACCGCGACGGTGACTCCCACAACAACAGTTGGAACCATGGGGTGGAAGGGCCCTGCACCGACAAAGCAATTAACACCCTGCGCCAACGGCAAATGCGCAACATGCTTTCCACCCTGCTGCTCTCCCCCGGGGTGCCGATGTTGTTGATGGGCGATGAGGTGCACCGCAGCCAGGGGGGCAACAACAACAGCTGGTGCCAAGACAATCCCCTCGGCTGGATGGCCTGGCAGGGGGATGCCGACGCAGACGCCCTGGTGCTGTTTATGCAAAGGCTGCTGCGGCTGCGCCAACAACTACAACCGCTAATAAATCCTGAAAAACCGTTCGAACCTATTTGGCACGGGGTGGAATTAAACAAACCAGATTGGGCCAGCTGGTCCCATTGCTTTGCCTGGAGCTTGACCGGCGAAGACCAGGCTCCAAAACTCTGGTGCGGGCTGAATGCCTACTTCAAAGCGCTTCACTTTGATATTCCCAAAAGCGCCTGCGGGTGGCGGCGGGTGATCGACACGGGCCTGCCCCCCGGCGACGACCTGCCCGAAGAGCCCCCCCTCTGGCGCCCCCCCTCGGCACCCATGGAAAGCCGCAGCCTGATGTTGCTGGTGGCCGCAGATATTGCGTTAAAACTTTGAAAATCAAGCGGGCGGCGGGAATCGAACCCGCATCATCAGCTTGGAAGGCTGAGCAACAAATCGCCCAGTATCATTGCCAGAGCTGGCTTCTCAATAGCAAAAAAGCCCCATGTGAGATGTTTGGTGAGATGTTTTGCCCCTGAGAGTCGCCTAACGGCCTGGATGGCGTCGGAGCTGGCCCATCAAACAAATGGCGGACGAGACCGGCGCAGGACGCACGAGACGCCCGCTGACCAGCTGGCGCCTTACTCAAGGGATGAGGGACTTCCTTGAATTAGAAGCAGGCGAATTCAAGGCTCGAGCAGAACTCCCCAGGTCAACGCGCGGCGCCGGGGGCACCAATCCGCTCTGGTTGTTCTGCTCCACGGGCTCGGCCATCAATACGGCCATGCCGCAAGGCGCTGCAGACGCCGCAGGGCTCCGGTCGGCGATGCGGGGGTGGTGGACATGGCCGCGCTCCCGCGGCTGCGGTGGTTTAGCGGCCAGTCTTCCTCGCGCGGCTGCGCTTGCACTGATCAATTTTGATCGGATCTGGTGGCCTTAATTCTTAGCGAGCCGAGGCCGCCATGCATGAGTCCGCCCTACGCAGATCAATTGCCCTGCAGCGGCTCTGCTTGCCTATAAGTGCACTTGTACTGCTAGAATAAGGGCTGCACCAAAGGCCCCGAGTCCATCGCCTGCGGTAATCCAATCCCCTGATCTCGCCATCACTGCTCTATTGCTTTAAGCGACTGTGATGCCCCGATTAGTTGTCATCTTTGGCAGCTGATTCATGGATCTTTATCTCTCATCTAGCACTGAAATAGCCCCATCCCACTCGCTTGTGATCGTGGCCGGTGGTGGCCGCGATCTGCTCTGGCTGCCCGCGCAGATCGCCACTGTCCTTCTGGCCCGCACCAGTGGCCAGCTCGTGCATGGGCTGCTCCATGGCGGGGCCCGCGGCGCTGATCGCACCATCGGTCGCGCCGCTCTTCAGCTGGGCTGGTCGGTTGAGGTGCTCCCCGCCGATT
>Ga0209598_10002817_pt1 | contig 13355 bp, 12 predicted proteins | sample M_140807_EF_Meta_FD_187317 | JGI IMG/M metagenome (GOLD analysis project Ga0209598, IMG submission 187317) | Freshwater microbial communities from Lake Montjoie, Canada to study carbon cycling - M_140807_EF_MetaG (SPAdes) (version 2) | ecosystem: Environmental > Aquatic > Freshwater > Lake... | reverse complement strand
TCGGAGCTGCTATCCTCAAGAAACGGCACAATCTTCGCCACCGCTAGCTCGGCCGGCAGCATCGCCAAAATCCGTATCGCATCGTACCTAGTCCCAGCTGGTATCTTGGAATCGTAAGCATCAGTCTTTGCCAACTCCAAGGCTCGATCCCATCGGGGCTTCCAAAGAGGGTGCTTGGAAACGAGTTTCTCTAACTCAGCTTTGGGCCACAGGTTTTCCAGGCTCAATCCGTTGATGATCGCTCCCCCTAGCACCACGGCTTGCCAGTCGCGCATCGAACCGGTTGCAGTCGGTAACGACAAATCCAACAGCTTGGTCAACGCTTCATCTCTGGTCGCCGGATCTCTGACGGCAAGGATCGCAACTCGCCAAATCGAGGGAATGCGCTGGTACTCGGCCTGCGAATCCTTGGAACTCGCCTCTTTTGTACCTAGCTCTTTGGTCCACTCGAGGATCAAATCGCTTGCCAATGACTTGTGCTCGATGATCAAGCGTTCACGCTTCGATTCATCTAGCTCGGAGAGAATCTCCTTAGCGGCCTGCTGCGGAGTTACCTGAGCAGTGACGTTTGCGGGCAGCAGAGCAACTTGCCACGCAAACCAAAGTCCTGCAACCACGACGTTGGCCCATAAGGGCCGAAATAGAGTGACCAATTCGAGTCCCCTGACGGTGGATTTATAATTAAGCGAACCCTATCGATCGACAATCAGTCGATCTTTTGCTCAAGCAGTCGGGAGAGTCGATGGAAGTCGCTGTTGCGATCGATAAATCGGACTTTGGTCACCAGCGTCACTGGATCGACCAAGGATTCGAAGGGGACAAACGACATGTTGAACTGCCCACCGACGGAGACCATCACTCCGTTGAGCTTTTCTTCGATCAGTGCACGGTAAGCTCCAACGCCGATTTGAGAGCCTAGCATCACATCGAAAGCCGTCGGCACACAGCAACGCGACTCGTATCCCATCTGCACGCCGTTGATCTTACGAGACTTGCCGGTTGCCTTTTTGTAAGCTTCGGCGAGGTACTTGGCCACGGTCTTGCCGACATCGACGTTGGCGACGGCCAAGTGCCCGAATTCATCGCGAGCGACACCTTGGATGTACGAGATGGGCAGATACTCTGCCAGCCCCTCGGCGATAACAAACACACCGTAGTTTCGACCGAGCTTTTCTCTGGCGAGCATCATCGAGACCATTTTGGCCAAGACCGCATCCATGTTCATGATCTTGCGAGTCGATGTCGTGCCATTTGGCTCTTGGACCGTTTCGGTGGACTCCAAGGGCCCGACGATGTCTTCGACGCTCAGGACCAAGCTTGCATCGCCGGCGATTGCAGCACCATAAGCGAGCCAACCGGCCGATCGACCCATGGCTTCGGCGATGAAGTAAGCTTGTCCGGCGGCCGCATCGCGATTGAGGTTGCGGATCTCGTTGGCAAGCACTTCCGCGGCGCTGAAGTATCCGAAGGTGAAGTCGATCCCTGAGTAGTCGTTGTCGATGGTTTTCGGCAAGTGGATTACCGGCATGCGTTTTTCGCCAGCCGGCAGAGTCTCCTGAAAGAGCTTCATCTTATTGGCCGTCTTGAGAGTATCATCGCCACCGATACTCACCAAGGCGTCGACCCCGAGCGACTGCAAGGCTCGGTAGCATCGAGCAAGCGGAGCGGTTTTCTCCGGATCCTTCAAGTCCGCTGGGCCTTTGACGACTTTGCCAGGATTTGCCCGTGCTGTCCCGATCCGAATCCCCGGTTCGGTCCGCATGAACTCGAGCGAATCCATGGTGAATCGCAGATAGTGCTTTCCCTCGACAAGAGGTTTCGCTGGATCGAAATCGATGAGATTCGAATACCCATGCTTGATCCCTAGAACCTCCACGCCCGCTTGCAGGAGCGAAAAGGCTGCCGATGAAATCACGGCATTGGCTGCCGGTGCCGGCCCGCCAGAAAACAAGATCGCTACCCGCTGGATGCTGCTCATGATGGCTAATTTAAATTAAGGAAGGAATGGATCTATCGAACGCGACTATGTACTGGTTTTTCGTACTCGTGCTCGGTTTTTACTAATCGTACTCGTACTCGTACTCGAAAACTGCTGCATCGAGTACGAGTACGAGTACGAGTAGGAGTAGGACTGAAAGCTTCTATGGGTAGCCACTAAAACACCTGAAGAACCGAGCAGTGGATACATCATGCGTGACTAGTAAGTCTTGAGCATGATGCTCTTGAACTGAACCTTCATCGGAGGTCCAGCGTGCAACTGCAGCGCCAGGACTCCCTCGGTTGCGGCCTTGGCCGACTCAGAGTCTTGGACCTCGGACATCAATTGGTCGTTGATGTAGTGCTGCAGGACGTTCCCTTTGGCAACGATCTTGTAACGGTTCCAGTCTTCCCACTTGATCTGCGAGAGAAGGGCGTCTGAATCGCCGGTCGAGCCGACTCGGCTCTTTTTGCCTTGGCCATCGACGGCGATAATTTCACTGCGCTCGGCCAAGATTCCCCGGCCACGTTCTTCGTAATTGATCCCCATGAATCGCTTGCCGGCATCGATGTCGGCTTGGTAGCCCCCGACGACAAACTTGTCCTTGTCGAATACCTTGCTTCGGTACTGGATTCCGGAATTGCCACCCATGATTCTGAATTCGAGGGTCAGTTCAAAGTCCTTGACCGGTTTGTCGTAGACCAGGAAGGTATTTTGACCGATGGGGGCATCGGCTTTGTTCTCGCCGGTAATGGCTCCATCCTGGACGGTCCAATTGGCAGTCAAACCCGACCAGCCCTGCAGGGACTTGCCATCGAAAAGGCTTACGGCGGCAGGTTCGGCTTTCTTCTCCTGGGCGTTTGCATCTGCGGATGTTGCCAGGAACATCGAGAGCGTTGCAGAGGCACCGAGCCATAGTGTTCTGAGTGCGAATTTCATGGTGACTATTCCTTCGTAGGTGTGAGAGTGATACGAACTTTGGTTGCCCGGTCGTCAGAGACCGTTAATACTTTAGCGGTTCCGCCGGGCAACTCAATAATATCTCCAGCAACAAGCAATCTTTCGGCGTAATGGACCAAAAGTCCCCCGACGGTGTCGACGTCGGCCTCTTCAAACTTGATGCCCAAGCGATTTTCAACAGTTTGGACGCTCGTCGATCCTAAAACCACATAGGCATCGGGGCCATCGGGGACGATCTCGGGCTCTTCGACGTCGAATTCGTCGGCGACCTCACCGATGATTTCTTCGAGCACGTTTTCGAGGGTCACGATCCCGATGATCGTGCCGTACTCGTCGACGACGAATGCCATGTGCTGATGGGTGCCTTGGAAGTGCCTAAGCAGTTTGCTGATCGGCATGTTCTCAGGGACCTTCTTCGGAGGTCGCATCACGCTCGTCCACTGGAATCCCGACTGCACGTTGGCGCCCGCAAGGTCCTTGACGTGCAAGACCCCGATGATCGAATCCAGCGAACCATCGCAAATAGGATAGCGCGTGTGCTTGGTCCTGTGGATCATGGACAAAACCGTTTCGGTGTCGTCGTTGATGTCGACAAAGTCGATGTCTTTTCGAGCGACCATGATCCGACGGCAGACCAAATCGTCGAACTCGAAAACGGCGTTGATCAAACTGTGTTCGCTGCGGGTCAAATTCCCATGCACATGGGCTTCTCGAAGAAGTGCTCGGATCTCCTCCTCGGTGTAAGGGATCGCACTTTTGGACTTTTCGTCAGCCCCGAGCATCCTCAAAATCGAGTCGGTCGAGATGCTCAGGATGAACATCAAAGGATAAGTCAGCAGATAAAAAATCTTTAATGGCACCGCGCAGTTCAATAGCATCGGTTCGGGGTTTCGTATCGCAAACACCTTGGGCGCCTGCTCGCCGATGACCAAGTGCAAGGCGGTCACGACGGTAAACGAGATGGCAAACGAGACCGCATGCAGGACCCCTTCGGATTCCAACCCGAGCTTCGATAGCAGGGGGCTGACCAAATGCGCCACGGCCGGCTCGCCGATCGCACCTAAAGCCAAGCTGGCCATGGTGATCCCGAGCTGACATGCCGATAAAGAACGCTCCAGACGCTGAGCTAGCCACTTGGCGGTCTTTGCGAACAATCGCCCCTGAGAAACCATTTGCTCGATGCGGCTTATCCGAATTTTTACGAGTGCAAATTCAGCAGCGACGAAGAAACCATTGACGAGGACCAGCACTATGGCCGTAAGGATCCTGGCAAGATCCGAAAATTCAGGCATCGGTTTTGAAAAAATCTCCCCCAAGGTGTGAAACCAACAAGCGTGGTATTGTAGCGTATCTGCGGACTCGTTTGGGAGAATTTGTCGCGAATTCCCCTTGGCTCTCCTAGCCTAAAAGCATTCCCATGTCCCGGCTAGCGACCGCGCTGGATTTCCGCTTTGTAAACCCGGGCTTGCTCGATCAAATACTCCCAATCCATCGCCGGACCAGGGTCGGATTTGTTCCCCTGAACGTGGAAATGACCCATGATTCCGCTAAAAGAAGCCCACTGCTGGTCGCTCAGGGTCCGATCCATGATCTTTCCGTCAGGCATCCTGGGGACCTCCAAACGAATCTTTGGAAAGATATCCGAAAGTGCCGCCGTGAGCTTTACCAGCGCCCCATATTGCTCGGGCGTGTAATCGTACTGCTGATAAATGGTATCGCTGAGTTTGCCGGTGATGAGTTCTGCCTTGCGAGGCCGAAGCTTTCGGCCTGCGAATCGATCGACCCCTCGGATCTTGGATGGGAATATCAAAAACACCCCTTGATCGTCTGTTGCGTACCACTGCTCAAACGGATTTTTTTCGTTTTGTGGATACGCCCCGATATTGGCAATCTCGATCCCGATGCTCCGATCGTTGCTCTTGGTGGCATGCCAAGCTCTCTCCTTGAGGTCGAGCGTCTGGTAGATCGTCCCGTCGGCATCGAGCATGAAGTGCACGCTCAAACCCCGAATGTCGTGCAATATAAAAAAGCATTGAGAGCTTGTTCCGCAGACATCAAAGTGCACAACAAACTGATCCACTTTGTCTTGAAGCATATCGAGTGTCCAGCCCCCGGAGCGAATCTGCTCGAGCTGCTCGGGAGTGAAAACCGTTTGTGCCTGCGACCCATACCGCAAACTGTATCGGTCCGGACTAGTCTCCTGTGGCTTGGTCACGAATTGGATCTTGCCAGCCTGCATCTCTTCGACGGTGCTTTTCCAATCCCGCTTTTCAAAAGGACTAAAATGCCGTGTGGTTCGATAAGCGTCAAAGCCGCCCGGATCCATCCAAAGTTTGACCGGTGTTCCGATCCGATACAACTGGCCGCAGACCATGATTTCATCGCCATATCGCTTTTGAAATCCCAACGAACCACCCGCATCCGAGGCCTGCCCCAACGCAGGAACAATCAATAACCATTGCGCCAACAGGCAAAAATACACAGTCAACTTCGAATCGTTCATCGGAGTCATCCTCGATAGCCTCAATCATGTTATTTGAATAGAGCCGCAGGATCGGTTCGCCACAGCTTGCGCACGGCAAACAAACCACTTAGGATGCTCATGACCAACGTCAAACCCCCAACGATCGCGATCCGATCGGGCTGCAATCGCATCACCAATCCGGTCCAATCCGAAAGCCATCGGTACAAGAACCAACTGACGATCCATCCAGGTATGAACCCGGACATGCACAAGTAAAAGGCTTGAGCCAAGACGAAACGCAAGAAATAGCCTGGCCCATAACCCATCGCTTTGAGGGTCGCATACTCGGGCAAGTGGTCTTGGATGTCGGTAAAGAGTATCTGGTAACAAATGATCACGCCGATAAACATCCCCATGACCGTTCCGATGGAAAAGATAATACCGATGGGTGTATTCCTGGCCCAAAAACCGATCTCCCGATCGACAAGCTCTCGGTGCGTGAAGACCTCGATGCCACTGCCGAGCCTGGATTGCAGTCCTTGACGGACTTGCTCGATGTCCGCATCGCTTTCCAAACGGACCAACCCCAAATCGACGGCAGCCAAGGGTTGCCCCCGACCGTTTCGTGTCGGGAAATATCGCTCGACTCCAGCTTCGCTGACAATCAGTGTCCCGTCATAGACAAAGTCGGTCCCGATGGTCACCCAATCGTGCAACTGGAGCCTCTGACCAGAGAGCTCGACATTCTGCGCTCGAAGCTTGTCGATGTCCTTTTTCTCGAACCCATAAGTCTCCTTGCTGCGCCGATCGACTAGGGCCATCCGCCCGTCGGTCAGCTGCTCGCAGCCCTGGTTCATGCTCTCCTGGACAAAAGGTTTCGCATAGATTGGGACTCCCAGGACTCGGATCGAACGAGACACATGGCCCTCGACCCTGGCAACAGCCAACGATCGATCCATGTACAAAGGCACGACCTGCGATACCCCTGGCACCCCCTTGGCCCGATCGATCAAACCGTAATCGAAACGCGCCTCGCTCGGAACGGTGTATCGGGCCGGGCTCAAGACCACCAGATCGGTTTTGAGCAATCGCAAGACCTCCACGGCGCTATCGAACAAACCGTACAGAAAACCTATCTGAGTAAACATCAAGACGACGGCAAAGCCGATCCCAAGGGCGTTGAGGAGCATGCGCCCAAGGTTCGATGTCACGTTAAGCCAAGCTAGTGGGATATGCATCGCTGAAACAAAACTCTGTTTTTTAGAACAACGAAGCCGGTTCGGCTCTCCAAAGCCGTACCATCGCCATCAACCCCGATACACTGCACATGGCCAGTGCAAGTGCCAGCACTCCCCAAACCCGCTCCCATGTCATCGCCGTGGGGATCTTCGATAAACCCGCAGTCAACTCGTATAGCAAAAAGCTGATGGCTGCTGCGGGCAAGTAGCTCACCAGAGCGAGCAACCACGACTGTACCAAGACGATGCGCGCCAGAGCTACATGCGAGTATCCCATGGCTTTGAGCGTCGCGTACTCATGCAAACGGTTCGAAACATCGTTGGCCAAGATCATGTAAACGATCGCCGCACCGATGATGAACGAGAGGATCACACCCATAGAAAAAATCATCCCAATCGGGGTCTCGCGAAGCCACCGAGCACGCTCCCACCCAAGCTGTTCTTTCATCGTCAGGATCTGCATCTGCTGCAAGCAACGAGGATCTCGCTGACCGAGCCACTCGATCAACGACGCCTTGGCTCGCTGTGGATCGACTCCCGGGCGCAATCGGACCAAACCCAGCGATACGCGCTCTCGGGTATCGACCCCGGAGCGAAGCGAGTAGCCGACATCGCTGAGCAACACCGCTCCGTTGGTTGCAAGACCCGTGCCGATTTGAAAGTGGCCGGCGATGTGCGTCAGCCGGTTCCCCAACTCCAACGGGCTGCCGATGTCCTTGTCGGAAAACTGCTTGCAGTTGCTCGGTCCATACTCGGCTCGAGTGGCCCGATCTACCAGCAACGCATCGGGGCTCTTGAGCTTGTCGAGCTGGGCACGGATTTCGGGTACATCCAAGACCGGATGATCGACCTCCATGGCCATCATGCCCACGGTGCGAAACGACCCGTCCGGAGGCGCTTTGGTGCACTCCGATGGCCTCGGTGGATTTTGCCAACGCGTGAGCATGATGAAAAAAGGATCGACCCTTTCGACCATCGGATGGCCTTGAACCAGCCGCATCCAACTCCGATCAAACATCCGCGGTTCGTAGAGATGAACATAGTCAGGGGAACGGAGCACGAGGTCCCCCTCGAGTTTGTCATAGACGATGTTGGCTGTGTTGGCCACCGCACCGCGAAAACCCAATTGCATAAAGATCAACAGCAGTGCAAAGGATACCCCTAGCACGCAAGCCAGCGTCCGAGCCGGTTGCGAAAGTAGATTCAGCAGCGCTACCGGGGTGCGCCTCCATCGACTCCCGATCGTTTCCATGGATTCTACGGACTGCTTGGTTGCTGGTGGATCACTTAGGCGATTCGATCGACCTGTAGCCCCAATCCTTCACGGCGATCGTCGACTGATAAGCGCAATAGCCAAGCGGCCGCGAACGCATCACTTCCGCACGCACCGAGAACTTGCGCTCCGCTCGGGCAACTTCGAGGATCTGCTCGTCGTCGATCCATACAGTGATGTTCTTGGCATCGACTCGAACCTTGAACTTGTACCACTGACCGTTTTTGAAATTCCGAAAGCTTGCCGTTTCGTTTTCGCTCGCATCGTTTCCATTGATACTGCTGATGCCGACTAGGCCACCGCCCCAACCCCCGACAATCAGCGAGCAATGCTCCTTGCCAACCGGGAAGGTGATCCCGACGAAAAAGTCCGAGCCTTCGATACGCTGAGCCGACCACTGCATCTCAAAGTTCTCGGTCGGGAAGTCTTTGCCGAGCTTGGTGATCCCCGTCAAGGGACCTCCGGGCATGAGGGTCAAGACCCCCTCCTTAATTGAGACTTCACCCTCGCCCCCAAAGTTGGTGCTCTCCCAGCCTTCGAGACCCGAGGCGGGTAAGAGTTTCTTCCACTCGATCTTGGAATCCTCTTTGCCATTCTCTTTCTTGGCCTCTTGATTCGCTTTGGGCGTTGCTTCCTGGGCAACCAAGCAGCTAGCGGGATTCCCTAGGAAGCTTGCAGCCCCAGCGAGGGCCAAGCGAACAAACAGGTCGGCGGGGTAGGATCGCATTTGTCTTGTAAAGGTCTTGAGTAAGTTGGTCGGAGTCGAGCCCTCGGAGTCGAGCCCATCGTTTTGGATTATACACCAAAGGAGTTCGTTACTTTGCCCGGATAAGTCGCGTTTTGTGGCCTAATCTGCGATGTTATGATTCACCTGCCGACTCTGGCGCAATGCATGCAAATTTCTGATGCCCGAGGGTCGCCTAAGATGGCACTTGTCGAGAAACGTCACAAGTTGTTCAACGACATGGAGGAGAACTCCGAGCCGTTGTTGTTCGATCTGCTTGCCGATCCTAGCGAATCGAACAACCTAGCCAAACAGTTTCCGGAACGTGTGGAGACGATGAAAAAGTCGTTGGAGCAGTTCCGCGATTCGTGCAAACGGAGCTTGGCAGGCAAGGACTACACCGAGGCCTTTACGCCCGACGATCAGGACGTTCATCCCTCGGCAACCCGAGCACCCATCAAGAAAAAGAAGTAGTCGCCGGATCTGAACGCCAACAGAGGATCGTTGTATAATGGCGCTGTGCATCATAGGAATCTACAAGCTTTGAAGCTCTTAAACTCCCGACCCTCTCGCTTTAGGAATTGTCCGCAATGATTCGAGCTTGCTTTGCAATCCATTTCGTTCTCTTCACCCTCTGTTTTGCATACGCTCAAAACGATGGCCGCCTCGATGTCAAACCGGCTCCGGGTGACCCGACGCGGTTTGTGTGCGACATCGGATTCGCAACCTTTACGACTCCAAAGTCTTGGAATCCCAACCGCAGTGGCAAACAGACCTACGCGATTTTAACTCCAGCAGATGAGGCTTACCCGAAAATTTCAAAGATGATTTCGATCGACGCTGGCAAATCGGTGGAGCCAACGGCGAAAGCCTTTGCGGAAGGCTTTGCCAAAAAATCAAAAGGGAAGGTCCTTGAAAAAAGTATCGATATCGATGGTGAAACAGCCTACCGCGTCCAATGCCCACCGAATCCAAATAAGGTTCAGCCGATCGATTGTATTGCGGTGATAAAAGATGGCCGCGGTGTGCTGTTGATAGCTGGTGCTAAAAAGACCGGTGAAACCGACGATGCTATGAACGAACTAGTCAAAACATGGAAGTGGAAAAACACCACGAAGTAACTGAAGTGGGATCTTGCCCGCTAGGGTTTACTTGACCAACTCGCTTCAATCACATCGCAAGCCACCTCGAGCGAATCGACTTGGCCGATCCTTGCTGCAAGCTGCTTGCAAGCTCGAGCCGTGTCGGGATTTGCCATCAAATTCCGCAGGGTCGTCGCAAGTCGATTGCCTTCAAATCGCTCCGGGAACAGAGAGTCGCCAACCCCTAGACGCCAAACGCGATGGGCGTTGTCGATCTGGTCAAACCCCATGGGCATAATCACCTGCGGAATCCCTGCCAACATGGCTTGGGATAACGAACCGATCCCGCCGTGGTGCACTAGCGCCTCGCACCGTGGCAGGAGCTCTTTGAAGGGTGCAAAGTCAAAGTGTCTGACGTGCTCAGGCAACGACTCTGGGATCTGCTCGGCGAATCGAGTCAGCAGGATCCCCCGTTTCCCCATGATCTTGCAAGCATCCGCGGCAGCTTGGAAGAACTTCTTGCCGAAGATGTTCGCCGATCCGGGGGTGAAGGCAATCGGAGCAGGTCCATCGCTTAAGAAGCGATCGAGCTCCGAAGGCATCGGGGTGATCCCCTCCTCGCTATAAAGAGGAAAGCCAGTAAGTACCGTTTGTGCTGGCCAATCGTGCTGCTTGGCAGCGAACCATTCGGGAAACATGGCCACCACGCGACGCGGAGAGTGCCACCAATCGCGAAAAATTCGCTCGGCTGGAGCCAGCCCGAGCTTGCTTCGAAACTCATTGAGCCACGGGCAGATCATCGGATCGATCACGGTGCGATCTGCCACCCACCACTGGAATCGTTTGAACCAACGTGGGCCTAGATGGAGCATCAAACGCGGAAGCCTCGGGCCCTCGAACTCGCTTCGAAACAAAACCGGCGAAAGATGAACGCTCACCAGCGGCGCACCGAGTTTTTCCTGGGCCACGCGCGCTCCAAATGCCAGGCTCGATGCGACCAGGTGTGTCGATCCTGGGACGTACATTTGCTCGATCGCACGATAGACCGGTTCAAGGTTCTTGCGCACTGCCAACTGCATCACGCGTTTGGTCCCCTTGGTCGGGTGCCACAGAGCAGGGTCGTTGACGAGCTGATGGAAATCGCATTCGGGCATCGTGTCGACAAAACCGAATCCAGATGCTTCCGCGAGTTTGCGAAAGTATCCGGCAGTGATGAGCGTCACGCGATGTCCGCGTTGCTGGAGTTTGCGTCCCAGCCCGACAAAGGGGTGCACGTCCCCGGAACTCCCTACGGCGCAGATCAGATAATGAGCCATGGTCTAACTGTTCCGGTTGCGGAACGATGACAAGATATCCCAAGCGTACCATTCGAGGAACAATAGCACCACGGGCAAGGTGTAGATGATCAACTGCGGCAGGGCCGAGGGGCTCAGTTCGTCCGAGACATCAAAACGTGGAAACAGCCAGCCTAGCGCTTGGACCAACCCAAAGACCATCCCAGCATTGATGGCAAGAAGAATCACACTGATGATGACTTCGCCAAAAATAAACAGCAGCAACTGCCGAAGAGCCTTGCGCTCTGCCAGCTGATCAGGGTCGAGGTTTGGTTTCATTCGCTCTCCGTGAATACACCTTCGTATCCCAAGTCAGTGATATCGCTGATTCGTCCCGCGAGAACTCCGTATTGGTTGGCTAGAAAACATATAAACCATGGAAAAACAAAGCCCGCAAAGGCACTCATGGCCGGCCCATTGACGAGCCCCATCTGCCAAAAGACAAAGTACATCACCCAAGCGATCCCGGTTTGCATGTACATCGCACCCCAAGCGTCGGTCCTGGCAGAAATTGAATTGTATATGCCCTTCGAGAAAGGCTTGGTATGGCTCTGCGATTCGAGCATGCTCAAATAAACAATCGGTAAGCAGCCCCACGCTAGCACATCGGCAAACGCATCTTGAAGCAAGATCGGCATTTTCACAAATGCCAAAACACCGGCCAAGAGCGTCGACACGAAGTTGATCAGCAGAAAGACCACGAAACCTACACACGCCGGTGCGATGTATTCCTTGACGCTCTGAAAAAATGGCCACGGCTCGATCTTCTTTTGCCGGTTCGCTGACTTGGGAATCACCGCCACGGCGCAGATAAAAAGTACGAGCTGTAATGGAAAGGTCAGGGCGTAGAGCAGATCTTCTCGGAATCGCAGAACGAAATTCGAGAGGTCGGTCTCGGAGGAAAATGAAATCGAGGCCTGGATGTAGTAGACGAGTGCGAAAACCAACCCAAGGATAAAAAGGGTCGCGACCAAACGCGTGTCACTTAAGAACCCAAACGTTCGAGACATCCACTCTTTGGAATCAAACGCGCCCCTGGCTGAGTCGATCTCCTGTTTCTCACGCTCAAGTTCCCGCGACGCTTTGCTCAAGATCTCTTTGGTGTTGACCGACGCTCCTGTGGTAACCCGTGGGTTGTTCCCTTCAAGCGGCGAGAGTGGCACCGAAGCCTCTAGCTCGCTTATTTTGATTTCTACAGCCGGTTTCTTGACAGGAGGGGGTGGAATCACCATCATCGAGTGACAGTCCGGGCACTTGATCTGACTGCCCGCTTGGGAGCTTCGGACCGTAAGCAGTGTTTTGCAAACTTTACAGCTTACCGAATACTCTTGATTGGCGTTCGATTTGGCTGGAGCAGGTTTCGGGCTTGTCGGTGTTGCTGCTTGGCCTGCAGACCTGGAAACATTCCCCGGCCCAGAAGCTATCGCCGGCCCAGAAGCTATCGCCGGTTTGGCAGCTATCGCGGCAGGATCGTCGAATAGATCGTCCCTGGCACGACCGTCGGCAGCGCCGAGTGCATCGCGCAGTGCTTGTTCATTTCGAGAGTTTGGAGCCACCGGTGGGGCTTGAGTCAGCGGCACGAGATCCGGAAGATCGTCGTCAAAGAGACTTCGGGGCGGATCCCCCTGGTCACCTGCAGGCGACGAGCTGGGGACCGGAACAGCCGAGGGCTTTTTCTCTTCGATCGGTTCGAGGGAGAACCATTCGTCCTGCTCGCTGCTGGAACTAGCGCTCGAAGCGATCCCCGGCACGAGGACTTTGGAGTGGCATTTTGGACAATCGATCCGTGAGCCCACCATCGATGCCGGGGCCCTAAGCTTGGCTTTGCACTGCGGGCAGTTGATGAGGATCGGTGGATCGGAAGATTGGCTCAAAGGTAGTCGCTCAAGGATTTACAGGACCAAAGGAATTACTTGGCCCAAGGATTTACAGGGATCGTAAAGGCCATCGGATAGTTAGTGCCATCCTAAGGGCCATCCTAAGGTCTTCGACCAGAGGGATTGGACCATAAATGGCAATCCCTGGCAATCTTTGAGGAGAAACGATCTTCATGCAGTGTTCACGGGCGATTCCCTCGAACTTCGTTCCTAGACTCGACAAGCCACTGGATGGCAAGCCCGATCCCAAACAGGAGCATCGTCCATTGAAAAATGGTCAATCCCAACCCAAAGGCTGGTTCAGGTCGGATCGTCTCGGTGATGAATCGGTAGATGCAATACAGTATCAGATAGAACTGCAATCGATGGGTCGCTAGCTGTTTCGAGAGGGTCAAGTGCCAAAGCACCAAAGCCATCGAACCGTG
>Ga0209598_10002811_pt1 | contig 13365 bp, 12 predicted proteins | sample M_140807_EF_Meta_FD_187317 | JGI IMG/M metagenome (GOLD analysis project Ga0209598, IMG submission 187317) | Freshwater microbial communities from Lake Montjoie, Canada to study carbon cycling - M_140807_EF_MetaG (SPAdes) (version 2) | ecosystem: Environmental > Aquatic > Freshwater > Lake... | reverse complement strand
TGTGATGTTTTTTAATCTGGATTCCTTTAAAAATATCAATAATAGCCTGGGTCATCGCGTGGGCGATCGCGCCTTAAAAGCCTTTGGTCAACAGATCCAGGGTTGTATTCGTTCGGGTGATCTTTTGTGCCGTTGGAGTGGAGACCAGTTTTGTGTCCTATTACCTCAGATCAGAAATACCGAAGATGCTGTCAAATTAACCCAACGTGTGTTTGAAAAATTAGGCCGTCCGATTGCGATCGATGCCCATGAGTTTCATCTCAAAAGCAGTATTGGCATTGCTGTCTATCCCCAGGACGGAGAAGATCCCGAAACCCTCCTTAAACACGCAGATACCGCTCTCCATCGCACGAAGATCGCAGGACGCAATCATTATCAATTCTATGATCCCAAGCTGGGAGCAGAAGCCACCTTACTCCTACGTCTGGAAAATTTACTGGATCAGGCGATCGCCCGAAAACAACTTTCTCTGCACTACCAGCCCCAGGTAAATCTCAAAACCAAGGAAATCACGGGAATGGAAGCCCTCTTACGCTGGGAAAATCCTGAAGTCGGTTTCATTCCCCCCGCCAAATTTCTTCCCCTCGCCGCTAAAACCGATCTTATTTTTCAGATTGGAAAATGGGTCTTAAAAACCGCCTGTGAGCAAAATCTAGCTTGGCAAAAAGAAGGCTTGCCCCCCTTCCCGATCACCGTTAATTTTTGCAGTAAAGAATTTCACCATCCTCGTTTAGTGGAAAGTATCGCCCAGGTTTTAAACGAAACGGGTCTTGATCCCCATTGGTTAGAAATTGAAGTCACCGAAGCGACCCTGCGGCTTGCTCCTGATAAGGCGAGAAAAATTTTGGAAGATATCAAATCATTGGGCGTTAGAGTCGCGTTAGATGATTTTGGCACAGGTTCTTCCGCCCTCGGTTCTCTCAAATATTTTCCCCTTAATACCCTAAAAATAGACCAAAACTTCATTCGGGATTTGCGGAATGATTCCCAGGATATTGCTTTAATTTCGGCAATTTTAGCGATGGGAAGGGGATTTAATCTGAGAATTGTCGCCGAAGGGATTGAAAACGACTATCAACTGAATATCGTGCATCATCTCCAGTGCGAAGAAGGTCAGGGATACCTACTAGGTCGTCCTCTCAAGGTGAAAGATACTACCCAGTTTCTACAGGAACAATTTCTGAAGCCCTAATCTATCTCTCCTATCTTCTGCGCCACCAAGTCGCGATCGCCAAACCAATTCCTAATAAAGGAAATATTACTAAAGATAACCAGGAAATTAGACTTGCTTGCAGACCATTGAGAATAATTCGACGTTTTTTGGGTTCCTTGGGACGAATAGAAAGGGGGTGTTCATCCGTCACAGCCAGCCATTGCACACTATTCAGAAAAACATCCCCATTGAGTTGTTCCCCAAACCATTGATTCGTCGCAAAAGTTGAATTGCCGATAACAACCATTTTTGAGGTGATTTTCTCTGTTTTCTTGGTTTCCGTAGGACTGACAGCAGGAGAAGAGGGAGTAACGGAAGGAGAGGGGCTAGGATTTACTGATGAGGTCGGGCTTGGCGTTAAGCTAGGAGAGGGTTGAATAACGGAAGAAGTAGGATTTGGTGTAGGACTAGGGGAAACAGACGGTGAAACAGAGGGCGTTGGGCTAGGAGAAATTTCAGGACTGGCTTGGGCAATAGAATAGGAAACTAATTTTGCTGAAAAAGCAGATTGATTAAAAGAAGTCTTTTTCGGAGAACTTGAAGGTTGGGGAGAAATTGATGGGTTTGGATTGGGAGACGGAGAAATAATGGGACTAGGAGAAAGGGTTGGGGAAACAGTGGGAGAAAGACTAGGTGTTACACTCGGACTCACACTGGGAATCACACTGGGAATCACACTGGGAATCACACTGGGACTTACTGACGGTTGAATTATAGGAGATTCTTGAGAACTGGTTGCAGGAGAAGGGGATGTTGTGGCAGAAGGTAAAGGAGAGGGCGCAATTTTTTGGTTGGGATCTTCGGTTCGAGTGAGGGCAACTCCGAGATCAAAAGGGCCAATTAAATCCTGCTTAGGATCAAAGACTAGTTCTTCCCCCGTTAACTCTTTTTTTGCCCACATTTTATTAGAGGCTTCTAATAGGGTAACGGCTTCCACATTAGGAGTCTTGACAGTGGCAACGGGACGAGAGAGAGGAAAAATAGAAATACTGTTCCCAAATTCCTTGGTGATAGGATGTTCGCCGTAGGTCGTGATCACAGGGGCGGCGGGGCCAAGACCAATTAAACTCCCCGCTCCAGAGACATCCATGATAATTCTCGGATCAAGTTTAACGCCCCATTGTTTGAGCAGGGGATCGAGTCCTGGGTCAGTTTCGGGATCAATCATCACGAACAAACTGCCCCCTTGATCGGCATATTTCTGGAGAGCGGCGACTTCTGGTTCAAATAATTTACGTTTGGGGCCTGCGATAATAATGGCGTTGGTATTGTCGGGAATGGCGGAACTTTCGACTAAATTGAGGGGATTGACCTTAAAGCCTTTATTTTCTAGATTATTGACGGCTTCCGATAGACCTTCTTTGGTCGTGTTGAGGGGATGTTCACCGTGACCTTGTAAGAAATAAACATTTAAAATGCGATCGCGCTGAATTTTTTCAATGGCATTGATCAGCTTAATTTCTGATAGAGGTTCGCGTCGGTTAAAGTTAATCAGGGTTTGAACGAGTTGTTTTTTGTCACCAAATTCGAGATAAACATCGCCCTGGGATTTGACATTAAAGGTTTTAACTAAACCAGGCTTTTGATCGGGATTGACAAATTCAAAGGAAAAATTAGCATTATAACGGCGAAAATTATTTAATAAATCCTGATCGCCAGGGTCGGGGGGACTATCAAAAATCCAGAGTTTGACGGGCTTTTTCAGATTAGTAACAATTTCCTGGGTTTGGGGGGAAAGGGTAAAGAGTTGATTATCGGTAAAATCAATACGGCTAGAAAATCGAAAGCCTAAAAAGTTGATAATTCCTACAATCACTAGAATTGCGATCGTCCCCACTAAAACATTCGTTCCCGCCTGGGTGGAGCGTCTTGTCAAAAAGTTGGGGGTGTTGCTCACGAGCCAGGTCAGACAAATCAGTAAAAAGACCGCACCTGCAATCATTAATCCCAAATACAGCGATGACCAAACTCCCGATGTAATTCCCGCGATCGCGCCTGCAACGGTTAAAAAGACTCCTGGTAGATAAAAATATTTTAAGTATTTTAAATAGGGTTGAATTTTTTGAAAAAAGTTTTGCATAAACAAATAATTGCTAGAATTGTTGATTAATTAAATTAAAATTAGATAAATTTAGGATAAGTTAAGAACGTTGAAAACGGAGAGCTTCGATAGATTGGGCAGTCAGAAAAACACCCAGAAAAATATAACTAATAAACAAAATAATACTTTTCGTTTCTAATACACCGCTTGTCAAAGTATTAAAATGATTAAACAAAGATAAATAGGACAAAACATCTCCCATAAAGCCACTTACTAGTTGAGCAATGACATCCATAATCCACAGAAATAGAATTAAAATAAAACTCAAAATATAGGCCACAATCGAGCTTTCTGTTAAAGAAGAAATAAACATTCCCAAGGATAAAATAGAAGCGGCAACGAGTATAACGGCGAGATTTGCGAGGAAAATAATGCTAATCGGTAAAGCAGGATCGGACGCGCTAAAAACGATCGCTTGATAGATCCACAGGGGAACCATCATCACGGTAAAAAATGTCAGAACTCCTAGTAATTTTCCTAACGCAACGACCCAATTAGTAAGCGGAGAAGTGGCTAATAATTCTAGGGTTCCCCGTTTCCGTTCTTCGGCATAAAGACCCATTGAAAGAGCAGGCAATAATACTAAAACTAGGGAGATAATAACGCCTAAATAGGAACTTAAAAATTGACTCGCTACATCCATTCCTGCCGATTCTATACCGCCTTGATCGACAAAAGCGGCATTTTGAATAATACTCTCTAAAATAATCCCGAAAAATAGGCCCGCAATTAACCAAAAAACGCCTGCAATCACGTAAGCAAAGGGAGCGGCAAAATAACCAAGTAGCTCTTTCCGAAAAATTGCCAACAGGTTTGCTAAAATCTTCATAAATTTATTATTTAGTTTTACTGTAATCTCGAATAGTTGATAATTAAAAATATAGAAATAATTCAGTTTTGTATCCTAATCTTCTTCAGTTTTACAAATATATTTTTCAGGTAGATCATTAGCTAAATACCATTTTAAATTTGAATTTTTTTTAAAGGGATATTGACTAATAATCCAATTAATCAAGTGAGGCATAAGATCTTCGGCATTCATTTTCGATGCTGTTTTTGTGTACTCGCTTTCTTGGTTTCTTGTTTTGTTCTGATTGAATAGATTTAACAAAAGACGTTTGGGTGAAATTCCATAATCAAAACAGACACCAACCGCAGGATTAAAACAAGGAATGGACTGATTTAAAGCAATCATAACTCCAAATCCTGGTAAATTTACTCCTGACCAGAGCTTAAATCTTAAAGAACCAGGAAAACGAGGATTAGCTTCAATTAATACGGGAATTTGACGATTAATATCATAACGGATATCAAAGTCAACTACGCCATGATAATTTATTTCAGCAACAATACTTCTTCCTAAATTTAATATTGACTCATCGACTAAAAATTCCATTCCAGATTCTTCCATACGACGCTTCTGAATTGTCCAACAAATAACTTCTCCGTGATTCGCTAAAATTGTCAGGTCTAAATCATATCCTTCTATATGTTCTTGGATGAGGATAGGTAGATCTTCCGATTGAAAGCAATCTTGAACATAATGACTTAATTGCTGAAATGATTTGACTCGATAAACTCCCTTTCCACCACTTTCTGCCAAAGGCTTTACAATTACAGGAAACTCAAGTACAAAATCTTGAATTTGTTCTGGCTTTTCTAATAGCCAAGTTTGGGGATGGCTTGCGTGACATTTATTTGCTAAGTTAGCAAAAGACCATTTATTGTTTAATTGTATAAATTGATCATCGCTAGGAGTTGGGAATAATGTAGCAAATTGAATTTTGTTGGAATTCTTCAGAAGTGCCAGATTAGAGGTTACATCTGCTGGTACGATTATGTCGATTTTGTGCCTGCAACAATAATCATTAATAAATTTAACTAGCGTGTCTGAATTATTACTTGAAGTTAACCAATCCGCTTCAATTTTAATATATTTATGCCAGTATTTAGATATCTCAAAAGGAGAAAATTGGTCAGAAACTATTGCATCTACTAGACATCCCCAATCATATAAACAACACGCTGCATTATATGCTAACAGAGGACTATTTGAAATAACCAAGGTTTTAATTTTTTTGTTCATAGTATCATTTATGAATTAATAATCACTAAATTATGTCGAGAGGTCAAAATCTTGGGTTTCTTCGGTCGTAATCAGATCTAGAAAAACGTCTTCTAGGGTAGCACGAGTTCGCCGCATTTCATACAGTCCTAGACCATTATTCACTAATTGATTGGCAATTTCTCGGCCTAACTCCCTGGGCGAATCGGTTTGGATTTGAATTGTTGAACGAGATTCCATTTCTAAGGGATTGATCATTACCTGAATGATACCCGTAATTTGTTTAAGTAAGGATTCTAAATTATCCGTATTGCCTTCAATTTCGAGTTCATAGCTCAGACTACCCGTTAATTCGGCGAGAAGATTGTCAGGGGTATTGGTTGCAATGATTTTACCGCGATTAATAATCGTAACGCGATCGCAGGTCATGCTAACTTCGGGCAAAATATGGGTTGATAAAATAATGGTGTGCTGATTGGCCAAACTTTTAATCAGATGACGGACTTCGATAATTTGTTTGGGATCAAGCCCGACGGTCGGTTCATCCAAAATAATCACAGGAGGATCATGGACGATCGCCTGGGCAATACCAACCCGTTGTTTATAACCCTTGGATAATTTATGAATTAAAACCTTGCGCTTTTCCGTAAGTTGACAGCGTTCAATGGCAGAATCCACCTTAGAACGGCGATCGCCTGGGGGAATTCCTTTGATACTGGCGACAAAGGTTAAAAATCCTTCAACGGTCATATCAGGATAAAGGGGCGGATTTTCGGGTAAATAACCAATATTTTGGCGAACTTCCAAGGATTTCTCATGGACATCAAAGCCTGCTATGCGGGCCGTTCCCGTTGTTGCTGGAATATAGCCCGCCAAAATTCGCATGGTTGTGGTTTTTCCTGCCCCATTTGGCCCCAAAAAACCGAGAATTTCGCCCGTTGCGACCGAAAAATCCACATCCTGAATCGCTGCTGTTGAACCGTAAATTTTGCTGAGATGTTCAACTTCAATCATGGCAATAACGATAAGTAAGAACTACGTTAAGCCATTATCCCCCCCAGGGTTACATTTTGAAAAATCAAGCCAGAGATGATCGCGGTCATATCGTCAGGAATCCCCAACTATCGCTTGGTCATTTTTAATGTTTTTTGCAATAATTAAAAATTTATAGATAATAACAACGATATTACTTGTAAATTCTTTAACCTTATCTTAATATCAATGTAATTAGATATAAATAATTTACCGAAGTTCAATTTTCTGGTTAAAAATCAAAAGAAATCTTGCTAAACTAAATTTTTTATGGACACATTCCCAGAAATTATTGCCGTTGTGACTTTTGTTGGCGTGATCACGATCATTATTTTTGAGTGGTTAGATATTACTGTCGCAGGATTATTGGGGGCATTAACCTTGGTTTTCTTTCATGTAATGACCCTACAAGAAGCGATCGCTTATATCAGTAAAAGTCATGGAACCCTAGCACTTTTTTTAGGCGTAATGATTTTAATAAGAACCTTTGAGCCGACTAAAGTTTTTGATTATCTCGCCGCCAAAATGGTATTTTTAGCCAAAGGAAGTGGCAAATTATTATTATTAGGAATTGTCGGTATTACCACGCCGATTTGTGCATTTTTACCCAATGCAACAACGGTCATGTTATTAGCTCCCCTAATTCCCCCCATCGCGGCCGATATTGGCGTTGATTTTGTCCCTCTATTAATCTTAATGGTTTTTGTCGCTAATAGTGCAGGATTATTAACCCTCGTCGGTGATCCCGCTACTTTTATTGTAGGAAGTTCCATTAATATTAGTTTTGTGGATTACTTAAAAAAATTAAGTTTGGGGGGAGCCTTAGCAATTATTGTTATCATCGCCCTATTACCGATTCTTTTTAAACCCATTTGGAATACTCGTTTTGAACACTTAGAAGATTTACCCCATCCTAAAATCAATCATCCTTTTGCCCTAACATTAGGAGGAATGCTTGTTAGCTTTGTTTTAATCTTTTTTGTCATTGGGGAATCTTTTCCCGTTCCTATTTCACCCGCTTCCGTTGCCCTTTTGGGAGGAACTTTGGCGTTGTTATTAGCACACAAAACAAAAATTGATACTGTTGCTAATATTTTGCGAGATGTGGATTGGAGTACCTTACTCTTTTTTATGTCCATCTTTGTTTTAATTGGGGGCCTAGAAAAAACACGAGTGATTAATGATCTTTCTGGTGTTTTAGCTCTAATTCTAGGAAAAAATATTTTTCTCGGTTCCTTGAGCTTATTATTTGTAATTGGATTACTTTCCAGTGTAGTGCCGAATATTCCTTTGGTAGTGGCAATGGTTCCTCTCTTACAACAATATTTAGTAACGGTTGGGCTACTTCCCGCCGAAGTGATTAATCCCGACTTTACAGGACAATTTCCCTCGGAAGTGTTACCTTTATTTTATTCAATGATGTATGGGGCAACTTTGGGCGGAAATGGAACCCTCGTCGGGGCTTCTTCTAATATCGTTGCGGCAGGTATTGCAGAACAGCATGGTCAAAGAATTAAATTTCTGACTTTTTTTAATTATGGTTTCCCTGTAATGATCGCCCAGCTATTTGTTAGTGCGATTTATCTAATGACATTTTTTATTTTCTAAAGGTAAATTATCTATTGTTCGCGATCGCCCCAGTTATTCTTGAATTTCTTGCAAAATATTATTATCCTAGAGTAATGAGTGAATTATCTATTCGTCCTGCTAAAATTAACGCTGTTATTCCCGAATCGATTGCCGAAGAATTGGGTTTTGAACCTGGGGACGCGATCGCCTCGATTAACGGTATGAAACCGAGGGATTTAATCGACTATCAATTTCTTTGTGCCGATGAATATTTAGAATTAGAAGTGATTGATACCCAGGGAAAACTCCATAAAGTTGAAATCGAAAAAGATTATGATGAAGATTTGGGATTAAGTTTTGAAAATGCCTTATTTGATGGTCTCATTCAATGTAATAATCATTGTCCTTTTTGTTTTATTGACCAACAACCGCCAGGAAAACGAGAAAGTTTATATTTTAAAGATGATGATTATCGCCTTAGTTTTCTCTACGGAAGTTATTTAACCTTAACCAATTTGAATCAAAAAGAATGGCAACGCATCGAACAAATGCGCCTTTCTCCCCTCTATGTTTCCGTTCATGCTACCGAACCCGATATTCGTATTCGACTCCTCAAAAATCAACGTGCGGGTCAACTCTTAGAACAATTCAACTGGTTCCAAGAAAGACGTTTACAAATTCATGCCCAGGTCGTTGTTTGTCCAGGCATTAATGATGATATTCATCTCGAAAGAACCCTTTTAGATTTGGCAAAGTTTCATCAAGGAGAAGTTCCCACCGTTATTTCTACGGCAGTTGTGCCTGTTGGGTTAACTCGTTTTCGTCCCGCAGAAGATGAATTAATTCCTGTTAGTCGAGAAAAAGCTTTAGAAGTGATTGAGCAAGTACAAACTTTACAAATTAAATTTCAGAAAAAATTTAAGAGTCATTTTGCTTGGTTAGCCGATGAATGGTTTCTGATTGCTCGAATGGAATTACCCCCCGAATCCCATTATGAAGATTATCCCCAGATTGGTAATGGAGTGGGATCAATTCGTCAATTTATTAAGCATTTTTTAAATCTAGCCCAGCAGTTACTCCCACAAAAGATTGACCAGCCAAAATCCTTTACTTGGGTTGTAGGTAATGCGGTAGAAAAAGCATTTGAACCGTTAGTTAAGCAATTAAATCAAGTCGAAAATTTAACCATTAACCTCGCTCCTCTACGAAGTCATTATTGGGGACAGGAAATTACCGTAACAGGTTTATTAACGGGACAGGATTTAATTGATGGCTTGCAAAATCAGGATTTAAGTGAGGCGATTTTATTACCGTCTTTAATGCTTAAACATGATGACACTAAATTTTTGGATGATTTAACGGTAGCAGATGTTTCCCAATCCCTTAAAACTCCTATCTTTCCTGTCAAAGATGTGGAAGAATTAATCAATTATTGTATTCAGTCTATCTAAGTATTTCACACTAACGATTAAATGTAGAATATTAAGAAAACTCTTGAAACTCACAAAATTTTACTAAATAAGAAGAGATTTATGTTACAGTAAACACTAACTTTTGGAGATGTAAATGGAAGCGTTAAAAAGATGTAAAGAAGATTGGGAAGCCTCTTTACTAGAAAGTTTTTGGGAAATGGTCAAAGCTCCCGATGGCGATTTTGGAGTTTTGGCCCGCCTTTCCCAATCCAGCAATGATCCCGTTAGTCTGGACTTAATGATTGAGTTTATTTGTCGCGATCGCCAAGGCAAAAGAGCTTTTGAAGAACGTATTGGTTTGGGGCAGGTCGATTTAGAAAAACTATCTCGGTTACCCCAAGAAACTCTAGGATATGCTTATAGTCAACACATGATCAAGAATAATCTTAAACCCTTATTAGCTGGAGAAATTAATAATGATCATCAGTTTTTATTGGCCCATATTACAGAAACTCATGATATTTGGCACGTTATAACAGGCAGTGATACGAGTATTTATGGAGAAATCAAATTGGAAGCCTTTTCTTTTTCTCAACTCTATGCGTCTCGTTTCTGGTTGGCATTACTCGCTAAAAACCTCCTTAAATCGGCTGTCTTTGATATCGAAACGGGAGTAGAGTATTTAGATGCTTTAACCGAAGGATGGTTAATGGCAAAACAAGCGAAACCGATCTTTGGAATTCAATGGAATAGTCTATGGTATAAACCTTTAACCGATATTCGAGCTTCTTTGGATATCATCATTTAGTTTTAGGGATATTAAAGTTTTGTATTAATTAAAATCAAATGGTTACTATCATTTATTCCGATCAATTTTTAAATCATAAAACAGGTTCCTTTCATCTCGAATGTCCTGAACGTTTGACCGCCATTGTGAACGCTTTACAGCAAGCCTCCTGGGGAAACAAACTCCATTGGCAATTACCCAATAGCGATCGCAACCCCTTACCTTTTATCCAAAAACTCCATACCCAGACCTATATTAATCGAGTCAAAGCGATCGCCGAAAAAGGTGGAGGAGCTTTGGATATGGACACGCCTATTTCTGCTGAGAGTTATAAAATCGCCCTATTAGCAGTTAATGGCTGGTTAGATGGTGTTGATCGGGTTTTAGCGACTGATGCTCCCGCTTTTGTCCTCGCTCGCCCTCCTGGACACCATGCCGTTAGCAATACAGGAATGGGATTTTGTCTGTTTTCTAATGCCGCGATCGCAGCCCATTACGCCCTGGAGCAAACAGAGATTAACCGAGTCGCCATTGTCGATTGGGATGTGCATCATGGCAATGGAACGGAGTTATTAGTCGAAAATAACCCAAATATCGCCTATTGTTCCCTCCACCAGTTCCCTTGTTATCCAGGCACAGGTCGAGAAAGCGATCGGGGTCAATACAATAATGTGTTAAATATTCCGATGAAAGCAGGCAGTGCCTTGGAACAATATCAACCCGCATTTGTTGAAAAAGTCATGCCATTTTTAGAAAAATTTAAACCCGATTTATTAATTGTAAGTGCGGGCTATGATGCCAATAGAGACGATCCCCTAGCGGAAATGAATTTACAGCCTTCGGATTATGGCATTTTTACCCAGTATTTATTAACCCTTACTCCTCGAATTGTTTTTGGTTTAGAGGGCGGTTATGATCTCGAAAGTCTAGGAAAATCGGTAGTAGAAACGATTGGGGCTTGTCTTTATTTAGATTCAAATTAAATCACAAAAAGCAGGAGAAATTCATGAATTGTCCCTAGTAAAGCTCATGTATTTCTGGATATATCTAATAATTTCCTTCACTACTATTTCATCCCATAAACCTATTCCCAATCCGAAATATGATCGCATTGGCTAACCCTAATTCCTTAGCCACATCAACCAATGACTGGGCTTCCATCCGCACCACTGTAATTAAGTAAGGACATTTGGCAAAATCCAGACAGAGAACGGTCGAACAATCCCAAGGTTCCCGAAAAACGCGACAATCAGACGGCAACCAGGTAACAAGATGGCGATACCGACTAATGACAGCCTTCTCTAATTCTGCGCTAGTACAATCAAAGGAACGGTTTTGATTACTCATAAATTCCTCACCTGTTGGAACTTTCTTTGTTGGCATTCCCTATTTAAAGGTAGCACCGAAAAAGAGTTTCTCGACTGATTTAGGATTGATTGTTAGCTTTTCTTAAAATAGTCAGCAATTGTTAACGCGATCGCGAAAAAACTAGGCAACGGTTTCCAAGGAAGCCAATGGATCAGGAATTGATGCAGAAGGAGCTTCAAATTCGCCTGTTAAAACATATTCTAAGCGGAGTTTTAGCCAGACAATAAACTGTTTACTAGTAGAAATTATCGCCACAGGTTGATCAGGACTTTTCGCCTTAATTTCTTTCATTTCAGGTGCGTCAAGAAAAGCAGGTTGTTTGATTTGCCAAAAGTCAATTTCTTTCTTTTGTTCAGCGTAATTTCTGGTTCTTTCTTTAAGAACTTCTTTTTCTAGGGCTTCTTCTAATAAGAATTTTTCGCTGGACAAAAGGTAGTAATAGGTCGTCATTGCTAAATGTGGGGATTGGGTTTATTGAAGATAAATGTATAACGCTCTTAGTCTTAAATTAGCATGATTTGGGGTTAAAGCCGTCCCTGTATCGCCAGTTTCATTTCGCGTACAGCCCGTTCCATACCAACTAAAACCGCCCGACTAATGATCGTATGGCCAATATTGAGTTCTTCCATACCAGGCAAACCTGCGACGGGATAAACATTCCAATAGGTTAAACCATGACCCGCATTGACTCGCAAGCCCAAACTGAGTGCCTGTTCACAGCCGAGTTTAAGCAATTCTAATTCTTTAGCCTGTAAATCTGCGCTGGGCGCGTCTGCATATTTGCCTGTATGGAGTTCAATAAATTGGGCTTGGGTTTTAGCTGAGGCTTCTAGTTGGGATTTTTCGGCATCGATAAACAAACTAACGGGAATTTCGGCAGATTGCAGTTGATCGACTACTCGACAAAGATAATCAAAGTTTCCCATAATATCTAAGCCGCCTTCTGTGGTCACTTCCTGCCGTTTTTCGGGAACCAGGGTCACATAGTCAGGTTTAATCTCCAAGGCGATCGCGACCATTTCCTCTGCGGCGGCCATTTCGAGGTTTAGGTGAGTCCGAACGGTTTGTCGAAGAATGCGGACATCTCTTTCTTGGATATGACGACGATCTTCCCGTAAATGGACTGTAATGCCGTCTGCCCCTCCTAATTCGGCTAAAACTGCCGCCGCGATGGGATCGGGTTCAACGGTTTGTCGTGCCTGGCGAATGGTTGCAATATGATCAATATTGACTCCAAGGGTCAGCAAGGGTTTTGTCTCCTTTTTTTGGATTAGGTGTCAAGATTTCAGTTTCTATTATACGCTGAGTCTTTTTCTGCGATCGTGTTTTTAATCTGAATATGATTGCGATCGCTGCTTGCGATGGAAAAATTTTGAGATTGATATTATTGACGAATGCTAACATATCTGTTGCCACATTCTGGCATGAAAGTTCAGGAATATATTCAGAGAAGACGGTTCAATTCCCTATCAGAAATGGTTTGATAGCTTGGATGCTCAAGCGGCGGCAAAGGTAACTGTTGCAAAATCTCGCTTGGGGTTAGGGAATACATCAAATATCAAGTTGTTTGATGGAATTGGTGAATATAAAATCAATTTTGGGCAAAACTTGACCAGTATGGGTTCCCTGTAGAACCCTGATTACTCCATCCTTTATCAATTACAGGTCGCACCCGTTTGGCCCAAGGTGAAACATTAGAAGAAACCCTACAGGAATCAATGATAAGCTGTTCGTAATCTAAACTGCACTAACAGAATTACCTTTATTTTTAAGTTTACGATTCCACTTAATAACTAAGCCTCCTTCATTAAGAAGGTT
>Ga0209598_10002808_pt1 | contig 13375 bp, 10 predicted proteins | sample M_140807_EF_Meta_FD_187317 | JGI IMG/M metagenome (GOLD analysis project Ga0209598, IMG submission 187317) | Freshwater microbial communities from Lake Montjoie, Canada to study carbon cycling - M_140807_EF_MetaG (SPAdes) (version 2) | ecosystem: Environmental > Aquatic > Freshwater > Lake... | reverse complement strand
CTTATTCATCCGATCGCGATGGAAGACGGTCTTCGTTTCGCCATCCGTGAGGGTGGTCGTACCGTGGGCGCCGGCCGCGTCACCAAGATCCTCAAGTAATCCCTTTCGTCCGGCTTCGGCCGACAACCAGCAGGAGCCGACATGGCGAGAAACGAAAAGCGAGTGCAGGTCACCCTGGAATGCCAGGTCTGCAAGCGCCGCAACTACATCACCACCAAGAACAAGGTGAACGACCGTGAGCGCATCGAACTCACCAAGTACTGCAAGTGGGATCGTGTGCACACCGCACACAAGGAGACCCGCTGAGCAGGCACCTCTGGGTGGCAGGGCTCCGGCTCAGCCGCCCTGTGCTCCGACGGGCTGGGCGAGGTCGACCGCCGATCGCATCTGATCGACTGGTACCCTCTCCAGACCGCAGGAGCGCTCTAGGGCAGTAGCTCAATTGGTAGAGCTTCGGTCTCCAAAACCGACGGTTGGGGGTTCAAGTCCCTTCTGCCCTGCTCAGTTCTGTAGTACCTCAGATTTTCATCCACCCGAATCTCCCCCGAACTCCAGTGCTGGAGCGCAGTCATGGCGTTGAACCGAGAACAGAAACGAATGCTGCAACGCCAGGGCGAACTCGGTCCCGACGGCGAGCCGCTGCGTACCAAGCGCAACCCCCAGAACCGGTCGCAGAATGAGAAGCGCACCGGACCGACCGAGTTCGCTCGTGAGGTGCGCTCCGAACTGCGCAAGGTTGCGTGGCCGACCCGTTCTGAGACCATCAACTACTCGATCATCACCGTGGTCACCCTCGTGGTGTTCACAGCGCTGATCTTCGGTCTTGACTGGGTCTTCGCTGAGCTCGTCCTCAAACTGTTCAACGCGTGATCGATTCTGCGATGAACGACTCCGAAGCCATCTCGAACAATGACGCCCCGATCGCAGAAGGCCCTGATGCCATGACCGACCCCATATCTACAGACGAGCTCGGCTCCGAAGACCTTCTGATCGACGACGCTCCCGCCGCCTCCTCCGAATTCGATGTTGTCGACGCCGATGAATTCCTCGAGCAGGAAGCCCGTCCGAAGGTTCAGAGCGCGTATGACCGACCCGGTAAGTGGTTCGTCGTGCATACCCAGTCGGGGTACGAGAAGAAGGTCAAGCAGAATCTCGAGGCCCGTATCTCGTCGATGAACATGGAAGACAGCATCCACGAGGTCGTCATCCCCATGGAAGATGTCGTCGAGTTCAAGAACGGCAAGAAGCAGGTTGTGCAGAAGAAAGTCTTCCCGGGCTATCTGCTCGTTCGTTGTGAGATGCAGGACGAGTCCTGGTACGTGATCCGCAACACCCCGGGCGTCACCGGTTTCATCGGACAGGGCGCCAAGCCCTCGCCGCTGCCTCGCCGTGATGTCGAGAACTTCCTCCAGGTCAAGGAGGAGGGCGACGATGCAACGCCGAAGCGGGGCAAGCCCCGTCTTGAGTACGAGCAGGGCGAGACCGTGCGCGTCAAGGAAGGACCCTTCGCCGACTTCTCCGGCGAGATCGTCGAGATCAACGAGGACCAGCTCAAGCTCAAGGTTCTCGTCAACATCTTCGGTCGTGAAACACCTGTGGAACTCGAATTCTCCCAGGTGGCCAAGCTCTAAGTCATCCCAGTTCCGGCTGCTCCAGCGGTCGGTCCATCCATCCGAGTTGTGTTCGGGCCTCCTCAACCGCCAAAGTTGTAGGCCCACGAAAAGAAGCGAGTTGCCCCATGGCCAAGAAGAAGGTTAAGGCCGTCGTCAAGATCCAGATCCCCGCAGGTGCGGCCAACCCGGCACCGCCGGTCGGTACCGCGCTCGGTCCGCATGGCATTGCCATCATGGACTTCTGCAAGGAGTACAACGCCCGCACTGAGGCGCAGCGTGGCACCATCGTGCCCGTCGAGATCACCATCTTCGAGGACCGCAGCTTCTCGTTCGTGCTCAAGACCCCGCCGACCTCCGTGCTCATCAAGCAGGCTGCTGGTCTCGAGAAGGCCGCGCAGAACCCGTCCAAGCAGGTCGCCGGTTCCATCACCGACGCCCAGGTCACCGAGATCGCCCAGATCAAGATGCCCGATCTCAACGCCAACGATCTCGAGGCTGCCCGCCTTCAGGTCGCCGGCACCGCCCGCTCGATGGGTATCGAGATCAACTGATTCCAACCGGTCCGCACCCGCGGATCACGCCTGACCGGTACGACCTCGACCGGCAGGTTCCACCCGCATCTCCGGATGCATGACCCGAGGGAGCCATCATGGCGAAGCATGGAAAGAAGTACGTCGCAGCATCAGCCAAGGTTGATCCGACACTGCATCACACCGCCCCCGACGCGATCACCATCGTCAAGGACATCGCCTCGGCGAAGTTCGATGAGACCGTGGAACTCGCTGTTCGTCTCGGCGTCGATCCCCGCAAGGCTGATCAGATGGTCCGTGGCACCGTGGCCCTTCCCTCCGGTACCGGCACCGACGTTCGTGTGGCCGTGTTCGCCGCCGGCGACGCTGCTGCTGCTGCCCGTGACGCAGGCGCCGAGTTCGTCGGTGCTGAGGATCTCATCGCCCTCGTCGAAGGCGGAATGCTCGATTTCGACGTGGCCATCTCCACCCCAGATCTCATGCCCCAGGTCGGCAAACTCGGTCGTGCCCTCGGCCCCCGCGGCCTGATGCCGAACCCCAAGACCGGCACTGTCACCACCGATGTCGCCAAAGCCGTCGCCGATTTCAAGGGCGGCAAGGTGGAGTACCGCACTGACCGTCAGGGCAATGTTCATGTCCCCGTCGGGAAGATCAGCTTCGACCATCCGGCACTGGTGGCCAATCTCCGAGCCGTGCTCGAAGAGCTCGAGCGGGCCAAGCCGTCCTCAGCGAAGGGCCGCTATTTCCGTCGCATCACGCTTTCATCCACCATGGGCCCGGGCGTCAAGATCGACACCCAGCGCATGTTTGTGGCTGACGAGGCCTGAGCACTAGGTTTTCTCCCCGGCGCAGCCTTGGGCGCGCCAGCATTTCGCAGTATCAGTAGTTCGCAGTACCAACTGAATCGCATTCCGCTCGCCGCAGACATCCGGTGCCTTCGGGCGTAACGGGATCCTGGAAACAGGAACCCTCCTGACGAGGTGAACTCCCAGTTTTTCGGGGCGTTCCCGCGCAAGCGGCGGACGCCCCTTCGTTTTCTTCGGGTCAGTAGTCCCAGACCACTCCCGAAGTCTCGAAAGGGCACCCGGGTACCTCGGTACCCATCGGGTCCGCTCCGGCGGATCCATCACTCACGGCAACCGTCGTGGGTGGATCACACCCGTGAAACACAACACAGAGAGAGGAGGTGCGATGGAAAACCCAAGACCCGAAAAGGTTGCAGTGGTCAGCGAGGTGCGTAGGCGCTTCAGCGAATCAGATGCAGTCCTTCTCACGGAGTACCGCGGCATCAAGGTGAGCGAAATGGCTCAACTGCGTGCTGCGTTGCGCCAGGCAGGTGGTGAATACACGGTCTACAAGAACACGCTCGTCCGCTTTGCGGCACGTGATCTTGGCCTCGACCTTGAAGACCAACTGACCGGTCCGACGGCCATCGCCTTCGTTCCCACTGGCGGCGGCGGCGATCCCGTCTCCGTTGCCAAGGCTCTTCGCGAATTCGCGAAGGGAAATCCCAATCTGGTGATCAAGGGTGGTGTCCTCGGCGAGAAGCTTCTCTCCGCGGGCGATGCCGACGCGCTGGCCGATGTTGCTCCCCGCGAGGAACTGCTGGCCCGACTCGCCGGTCTCATGGCCGCCCCGATGCAGCAGTTCGCCGGCCTTCTCCAGGCCGTTCCCCGCAGCTTTGCCTATGGCCTCGCTGCGCTCATCGAGCAGAAGGGTGGCGCTCCTGAGGAGTCCGCCCCCGCCGCCGAGGAGTCTGCCGAAGCCGAAGCGCCAGCCGCTGACGTCGAGGCCGAGGACGCACCTGCAGCCGACGAGGCTGCAGCCGATGTCACCGCTGCTGATGACACCGCTGCTGATGACACCGCTGCTGAATCCCCCGAATCTGACGCACCTGAAGCAGCTGATGAAGCTGCAGCCGATGCCGCTGAAACACCTGAAGCCTCGGCCGATGCCGACGCTGCACCCGAAGCACAAACCGACGATGCCCCGGCTGACGCCGAGGCCGACACTCAGGAGGGCTGATCATGGCCACCAAGGAAGAAATCCTCGACGCAATCGCCTCGATGTCCGTGCTCGAGCTCAGTGAGCTCCTCAAGGACTTCGAAGAGAAGTTCGGCGTGACCGCCGCTGCTCCGGTCGCCGTGGCTGCTGCCCCGGCCGCCGGTGGTGGCGCTGGCGAAGCCGTCGAAGAGAAGGACGAATTCGACGTCGTTCTCACCGGCGCCGGCGACAAGAAGATCCAGGTCATCAAGGAGGTGCGCGCACTCACGAACCTCGGTCTCAAGGAGGCCAAGGATCTCGTCGATGGTGCTCCCCAGACCGTGATCGAGAACGCCTCGAAGGAAGACGCCGAGAAGGCCAAGGCTGCCCTTGAGGCCGCTGGCGCGAGCGTCGAACTCAAGTAGGACCTGCGGCTCCGGCCGCATGCAGTGTGATCGATGGCCCATCCTCACGGATGGGCCATCGGCGCGTCCGGACCCACCCAATTGGGCGGTTCGTGCGGGGGAGTGCTTGACCCACGGTGAGCGGGGCCGTACTGTGCTGAACAATCTTTCCGGGGTAGAAGTGGATGATCCCCCGAGCGAGCGCCTGAATCGGTTCCGATTCCAGGGTTGCTCTTCCACGCGTCCTGCCCCTAGGATCGAACTTCGCCCTGCGCGCGCCCGGTACCTGCCCTCCTCGTTCTCGAGGTCGTCTTGAGTATCTCGTGCAGCGGAGCTTCGCCCACCTCCCCGAGGAGCCATCCTTGTCTGATCGTTCGACTGTCCGTGAGCGTTATTCGTTCGCCAACCTCGACGAAACGCTGGCACTACCCGATCTGATCGCCATCCAGCGCGAATCGTTCGAGTGGTTCCTGCATCAGGGTCTCGCTGAGACCTTCCGCGACATCAGTCCCATCAAGGACTTCACCGAGACGCTCCAGCTCGAGCTGGAGTTCGATCCCGATGATGAAGACCTGCGCCCGCCGCCCAAGTTCACAGTGGAGGAGTGCAAGGAGAAGGACATGACCTTCTCCGCACCGATCTTCGTGCGGGCCCGGTTCATGAACGCCGCCACCGGCGAGATCAAGGAACAGACCGTCTTCATGGGCGATTTCCCCATGATGACCGACAAGGGCACCTTCGTGATCAACGGCACCGAGCGCGTGGTCGTCTCGCAGCTCGTCCGTTCGCCCGGCGTCATCTTCCAGCCCGGTGAGCGTTTCCGTCTCCGTAACCTTTCGAAGCATCAGCTGGTCACCGGCACCATCCACCCCTACCGAGGCGAGTGGATCGAGTTCGACGTCGAGCAGAAGCCGGGCAAGGACGTCACCGCCGGCGCCCGTGTCGCCCGCAAGCGTCGCATCAGCCTGTTCGTGCTGCTGCGTGCGCTCGGCTACGACGAAGAGAACCACCCGGGTTTCCTCGACCGCTTCGTGCGTCACTTCGATTTCCTCGAAGGTCAGTGGGAGAAGGATCGCGATCTCTTCCCGACCCAGGACGAAGCTCTCGTCGAGATCTACAAGCGTGCTCGTCCGGGTGAACCGCCGTCGGTCGACTCCGCTCGTGCGTACTTCAAGAACGCCTTCTTCGAGAGCCGTCGCTACGACCTCTCCCGCGTCGGCCGTTACAAGCTCAACCGCAAGCTCGGTCCGGAACTCGACAAGCTCGAGCAACTGTTCGGTATCACCCTCGAGCGTCCCGAGCTCGATCAGCCGGTGCTCACCCCGGCCGAGGTGCTCGCATCGACCTCGTACCTGCTCAACCTCGTGAACGCCGAGCCGGGCTACCGCCTCGACGATCAGGATCACTTCGCGAACCGTCGTATCCGTTCGGTCGGCGAGCTCATCCAGAACCAGGTTCGCATCGGTCTGTCCCGTATGGAGCGTGTCGTGCGTGAGCGCATGACCACCCAGGACGTTGAAGCGATCACCCCGCAGACCCTCATCAACATCCGTCCAGTGGTTGCTGCCATCAAGGAGTTCTTCGGAACCTCGCAGCTCTCGCAGTTCATGGATCAGGTCAACCCGCTCTCCGGCCTCACCCATCGTCGTCGCCTCTCGGCGCTCGGCCCGGGTGGTCTGTCCCGTGAGCGTGCCGGCTTTGAAGTCCGCGATGTGCATTTCAGCCACTACGGCCGTATGTGCCCGATCGAGACCCCAGAAGGCCCGAACATCGGTCTGATCGGTGCACTCGCCACGTACGCCCGCGTCAATGAGTTCGGTTTTATCGAGTCGCCGTATCGCAAGGTCGTCAACGGCAAGGTCACCGACGAGATCGTCTACCTCGCTGCCGATGAGGAAGAGGAGTACGTCGTCGCTCAGGCGAATGCGCCGCTCAACCCTGACGGTTCGTTCAAGGCCGACCGCGTTCTCGTGCGTCGCTCACCGCAGGCAGCAACGCTCGGCGAACTCAAGCTCATGCTCGAGCGCGATGTGTTCTTCGGTGCCACCACCGAGATCTCCAACGTGCCGCCGATCGAGGTCCAACTCATGGACGTCTCGCCGAAGCAGATCGTTTCGGTCGCGACGGCGCTCATCCCGTTCCTCGAGCACGACGACGCCAACCGTGCGCTCATGGGCGCCAACATGCAGCGTCAGGCTGTCCCGCTGCTGCGTGCCGAGGCTCCCTACATCGGCACCGGTATCGAGTCACGCGCTGCTCGCGATGCCGCCGACATGATCCTTGCCATTGATGAGGGTGTCGTCACCCAGGTCGATGGCCGCACCATCACGGTCGAGTACAAGAACAAGGGCCGCAAGATCTACCGCCTGCTCAAGTTCGAACGCTCGAACCAGGACACCTGCATCAACCAGAAGCCCTATGTGGCCGAAGGACAGAAGGTCAAGAAGGGCGACATCCTCGCTCACGGTCCTTCGACCGACAATGGCGAGCTCGCCCTCGGCAAGAACCTCGTCGTGGCCTTCATGCCCTGGGAGGGCTACAACTTCGAGGACGCCATCATCCTCTCGGAGCGTCTGGTCAAGGACGATGTGCTCACATCGATCCATATCCACGAGCATGAGGTCGACGCCCGCGATACCAAGCTCGGTCCGGAGGAGATCACCCGGGACATCCCGAACCTCTCTGATGAGATCCTCGCCGACCTCGACGAGCGCGGCATCATCCGCGTCGGCGCCGAGGTGGCAGCGGGCGACGTGCTGGTGGGCAAGGTCACCCCGAAGGGCGAGACCGAGCTCACCCCTGAAGAGCGCCTGCTGCGTGCCATCTTCGGTGAGAAGGCCCGTGAGGTGCGTGACACCTCGCTCAAGGTTCCCCACGGTGAGTCCGGCAAGATCATCGACGTCAAGGTCTTCAGCCGCGACGATGGCGATGAACTGCCGCCCGGTGTCAACCAGCTTGTGCGGGTCTATGTAGCCCAGAAGCGCAAGATCAGCGTGGGCGACAAGCTCGCCGGTCGCCATGGCAACAAGGGCGTCATCTCCAAGATCCTCCCGATCGAGGACATGCCGTTCATGGCCGATGGCACCCCGGTCGACATCATCCTCAATCCGCTCGGCGTGCCATCCCGCATGAACGTCGGCCAGGTGCTCGAGGCTCATCTCGGCTACGCCGCCCGCTACGGCTGGGAGCTCGAGGGTGAAGCCGTCGGTCAGCCCGCAATCCGCGGTACCGAGAAGAAGACCCGCCCGACCACCGCACCCGCCACGCTCGTGGCCACGCCGGTGTTCGACGGCGCGCACTGGGATGAGGAAGATCAGGCCGGCAAGCATCCGACCATCAAGTCGATCTTCCAGAACCTCACCCCTGAGGCCTCCGATCCCCGGTACGGCGACAACGGCCGCATGATGCAGGACGACGGCAAGGTCACGCTCTACAACGGCCGCAGCGGTGAGCCCTACGACAACCCGATCACGGTCGGTGTCGTGTACATCCTGAAGCTCGCCCATCTGGTCGACGACAAGATCCACGCTCGGTCCACTGGTCCGTACTCCATGATCACCCAGCAGCCGCTGGGCGGTAAGGCCCAGTTCGGTGGCCAGCGATTCGGCGAGATGGAGGTGTGGGCACTCGAGGCGTACGGTGCCGCTTACTGCCTTCAGGAACTTCTCACCATCAAGTCCGATGATGTCCTCGGCCGCGTGAAGGTCTACGAGGCCATCGTGAAGGGCGAGAACATCCCCGAGCCGGGCATCCCCGAGAGCTTCAAGGTTCTCATCAAGGAGATGCAGTCACTCTGTCTCAACGTCGAGGTTCTCAACACCTCAGGCGCGGAGATCGAGATGCGTGAGCTCGACGAAGACATCTTCCGTACCGCTGAGGAACTCGGCATCGATCTGTCTCGCCCCGAACGTGGAAGCGATGAAGAAGATGCCCGCCGCCAGGCCGAAAGGGGCTGAAGGAATGGCAATGCTTGACGTCAACACGTTCGATCAACTGCGTATCGGACTCGCCACCGCTGACTCGATCCGCACCTGGTCCAACGGCGAGGTGAAGAAGCCCGAGACCATCAACTACCGCACGCTCAAGCCCGAGAAGGACGGCCTGTTCTGCGAGAAGATCTTCGGTCCGCAGAAGGACTGGGAGTGCTACTGCGGCAAGTACAAGCGTGTCCGATTCAAGGGCATCATCTGCGAGCGCTGCGGGGTCGAGGTCACTCGTTCCAAGGTTCGTCGTGAGCGCATGGGCCATATCGAGCTCGCCGCTCCCGTCGTGCATATCTGGTATCTCCGCGGCACCCGCTCGTGGCTGGCCTACCTGCTCATGGGCACCGAAGCCCGCGAGGAGATGAAGGCCAAGCAGCTCGAGAAGGTCATCTACTTCGCCGCCAATATCGTCACCTGGGTCGACGATGAGCGTCGTCACGAGGAGCTCCCGAACCTCGAGATCGAGATGCTCGCCGAGCGCGACCTCATCGAGAAGGAGCGCGAGCTTGAGCTCGCCAAGCGATTCGAGGCTCTCGAGACCGAGATCGCCCAGCTCGAGAAGGAAGGCGCGAAGGACACCGATATCAAGGCCCGTCAGCGTGCCTCCGACAAGGACCTCCAGTCGATCCGCGAGCGCTACGACGTCGAACTCGATCTTGTTGTTCGTGCGTTCGAGGAGTTCAAGGACATCTTCGCCCGCAAGATCATCGAGGACGAGATGCTCTGGCGCGAACTCGTCGACCGCTACGGCGAGTACTTCGAAGGCGGCATGGGTGCCGATGCCATCGCCCGTCTGATCGATCGCATCGATCTCGACGCCGATGAGATCCGTCTGCGTGAGCAGATCGATCCCCCGGAGGGCACCAAGCCCCTGTCGGCCCAGCGCAAGCAGAAGTCGATCAAGCGCCTCAAGATCGTTGCTGCGTTCAACCGTCGCGACGACAACGGCAAGCGCATCAACGACCCTCGCGCCATGATCCTCGACGTCGTTCCCGTGATCCCGCCGGAGCTGCGTCCGATGGTGCAGCTCGATGGTGGTCGTTTCGCGACCTCCGATCTCAACGATCTCTACCGTCGGGTGATCAACCGGAACAACCGTCTCAAGCGTCTCCTCGATCTTGGCGCCCCCGAGATCATCGTCAACAACGAGAAGCGCATGCTGCAGGAGGCCGTCGACGCACTGTTCGACAACGGCCGCCGTGGTCGTCCGGTCACCGGACCGGGTAACCGTCCGCTGAAGTCGCTCTCCGACATGCTCAAGGGGAAGCAGGGCCGCTTCCGTCAGAACCTTCTCGGCAAGCGCGTCGACTACTCCGGCCGTTCGGTCATCGTGGTCGGCCCGACCCTCAAGCTCCATCAGTGCGGACTGCCCAAGCTCATGGCACTCGAACTGTTCAAGCCGTTCGTCATGAAGAAGCTGGTCGACGCCGAGCTGGCCCAGAACATCAAGTCGGCCAAGCGCATGGTCGAGCGCCGTCGTCCGCAGGTCTGGGACGTCCTTGAGGACGTCATCAAGGAACACCCGGTCATGCTCAACCGTGCTCCTACGCTCCATCGTCTGGGTATCCAGGCGTTCGAGCCGGTGCTCGTCGAAGGCAAGGCCATCCAAGTGCATCCGCTGGTGTGCGTGGCCTTCAACGCGGATTTCGACGGCGATCAGATGGCCGTCCATCTGCCGCTGTCGGCCGAAGCGCAGGCCGAGGCCCGGGTGCTCATGCTCTCGGCCAACAACATCCTGTCGCCGGCCGATGGTCGCCCGCTTGTCACCCCCACTCAGGACCTCATCATCGGTGCCTTCTACCTGACCGAATCGGTCGAGGCCGCCAAGGGTGAGGGTCGTGTGTTCCGTGCGCTCGACGAGGTCGAACAGGCCTACGAACGTGGCGATATCGACCTCCACGCACTCATCGAGTACCGCAAGCCAGAGCACATCACCGGTGAGGAGAACGGTCGCCCCGTCTACCGTCGAACCACCGCTGGCCGCGTGTTCTTCAACACCACGCTGCCCGAGGGCTTCGAGTACCAGAACGCTCGCGTCGACAAGAAGGTCATGGGCCGCATCGTCGATGACCTCGCTCACAACTACGACAAGGCTGTCGTCGCCAAGAGCCTCGATGCCATCAAGGACCTCTGCTACCGCTACGCCACCAAGTCCGGCCTCACGATCTCGATCGAGGACGTCAAGACCCCCGTGCTCAAGGCGGAAATCCTCGAGCGTCATGAGAAGGAAGCCGACAAGGTAGAGACCCAGTTCCGTCGCGGCATCATCACTGATGGTGAGCGTCGTCAGAAGGAAGTGGAGATCTGGACCACGGCGACCGATGAGGTGCGCACCGAGATGGAGCGCACACTCAAGGCCGAGCAGTTCAACCCCATCGAGATGATGGTTGGTTCCGGTGCTCGCGGAAACATGATGCAGGTGCGTCAGATCGCCGGTATGCGCGGCCTCGTGGCCAACCCCCGCGGCGACATGATCCCCCGTCCGATCAAGTCCAACTTCCGTGAGGGTCTCACGATGTTGGAGTACTTCATCGCCACGCCCGGCGCCCGCAAGGGTCTGGTCGATACTGCGCTTCGTACTGCGGACTCCGGCTACCTCACCCGTCGACTCGTCGACGTGGCCCAGGAACTCATCATCAACGATGAGGACCCCTTCGCCAGCGGCAACGCGGTTCGTGGTATCTGGATCGAGGACATCGAAGCCGATCGTGCCGGCAAGCGTTCCTGGCTCGAGGTGCGACTGTTCAGCCGTACCCTGGCCGACGACGTCACCCTGGCCGATGGCACCGTGTATGCCCGTGGAACCGTGGTTGGTGAAGACGAGATGGCCGCGCTTCGCGACGACGCCACCATCACCCGGGTCAGGGTGCTCTCGCCGCTCACCGACGATTCCGATCTCGGTGTCTCGGCAGCCTGCTACGGCCTTTCGCTGGCCACCGGCAAGCTCATCGAGCAAGGCGAAGCCGTGGGCGTCATCGCTGCCCAGTCGATCGGCGAGCCCGGTACCCAGCTCACCATGCGTACGTTCCACACCGGTGGTATCGCCGGTGCCGACATCGCCGGTGGTCTTCCCCGAGTCGTCGAACTTTTCGAGTCCCGCACACCCAAGGGCAAGGCAACGCTGTCACGCCTCACCGGCGTGGTGCGCATCGCTGAGGACGAGGGCAAGGGCCGAACCATCACTGTTGTCGACGACAACGGCGTTGAAGAGGCGTATCTGGTTCCTGGTCTCGCTCGTCTCGAAGTCGTTGACGGTCAGCAGATCAACGCCGGTGATCCCATCGTCGATGGTCCCCGCGATCCCAAGGAACTCATCGAGATCAAGGGTGTGCAGGAGACCCAGCAGTACCTCGTGCAGGAAGTCCAGAAGGTCTACCGCGACCAGGGCGTTCCGATCCACGACAAGCACATCGAACTCATCGTGCGTCAGATGACCCGCAAGATCGCGGTGCAGGATCCGGGCGAGTCCGATTTCCTGCCCGGCGAGCGTGTCGACTCCAAGGTGTACCGAGATGTCAACCGTGCCCTCGTGATGGAAGGGAAGAAGCCCGCTGAGGGTCGCCCCGAGATCATGGGTATCACCAAGGCCTCACTGGCCACCGACTCCTGGCTGTCGGCAGCATCGTTCCAGGAGACCACCCGTGTGCTCACCGAAGCCGCCATCGAGTCCAAGAGCGACTCCCTGCTCGGCCTCAAGGAGAACATCATCATCGGCAAGCTCATCCCGGCCGGTACGGGCATGTCCTCCTACAAGGACATCACCACGGCTGCTCCCGACTACGCGCCGATGGAGTTCTACTCCTCCGGTGAGGACGAGAGCGACGATCTGGCCGCGATGCTGGCTGATCGGATGGCGGGTGACATGGTCGCCGGAACCGGCGATCTCGCCGAGAACGCCGAAGAGGAGCCCGATGCCGAAATCATCGATCTCCCCCGTGCTGAGGCTGCCGAATAGCACCTGATGTGGGGGAGATCCGGTCCCGGATCTCCCCTGAAGTACCCACCTGTGGTTCGGGTCTGACGGGCAATCCGACCGTCCTGAACTGCAGGTTTGCCGAGTCCGACTCGGTCACCCTACGATTGCCGTCCGGCTCTGGGGCCTGTTCACCCCATCGCCAGCATTTTTGAACGCCAGACCAGAACGCAAGAAAGGTCCGTTGTGCCCACGATTCAGCAGTTGGTCCGAAAGGGTCGCCAGTCAAAGCCCGCCAAGGGCAAGACCCCAGCCCTGAAGGGCGCGCCCCAGCGACGGGGCGTGTGTACACGCGTGTACACCACGACCCCGAAGAAGCCGAACTCGGCGCTTCGTAAGGTGGCCCGTGTCCGTCTGTCGAGTGGCATGGAAGTCACGGCCTATATCCCCGGTGAGGGTCACAACCTTCAGGAACACTCCATCGTGCTCGTGCGCGGTGGTCGTGTGAAGGATCTCCCCGGCGTTCGTTACAAGATCATCCGCGGCACCCTTGACACCTCGGGTGTGCGCGACCGCAAGCAGGCCCGTAGTCGTTACGGCGCCAAGAAGGAGAGCTGACGTGCCCCGTAAGGGTCCCGCACCCCGCCGCGAACTCATGCCCGACCCGATCTACCGATCGATCGTCGTCACCCAGTTCGTCAACAAGGTCCTGCAGCGCGGCAAGCGCTCCACGGCCGAACGTATCGTCTACGACGCACTCGAGATGATCGCCGCCAAGACCGGCGAGGATCCCATCGCCACGCTCAAGCGTGCCGTCGATGGCGTCAAGCCCCAGCTCGAGGTGCGCAGCCGTCGTGTCGGTGGCGCCACCTACCAGGTGCCGGTCGAGGTGCGTCCCCGACGCGCCAACACCCTCGCCATCCGCTGGCTCGTCGGCTACTCGCGTCAG
>Ga0209598_10002804_pt1 | contig 13385 bp, 9 predicted proteins | sample M_140807_EF_Meta_FD_187317 | JGI IMG/M metagenome (GOLD analysis project Ga0209598, IMG submission 187317) | Freshwater microbial communities from Lake Montjoie, Canada to study carbon cycling - M_140807_EF_MetaG (SPAdes) (version 2) | ecosystem: Environmental > Aquatic > Freshwater > Lake... | reverse complement strand
GCGCACGGCCGCGCCCGCGATGGCCAAGCCGCCGCAGCAGCAGACGCCGCCCGATCAGAAGCAGCCCGACAAGACGCAGCCCGACGCGAAGCCCACACCGCCGCCGCCACCCTCGCCAACCTCCACGCAGGACAGCCCGCCGTCGCAGCAGCCGCCTGCGCCTCCGCCGGTGACGGCCGCCACCGAGGAGACCAAGCCCGCGAAGGACGCGATTCCGATTCCATCGGCCGACACCAACAAGATCGAGCCGCAGATTCAGCCGGTGGAGAAGGCCGTTGAGGCGAAGGAATCGAAGGACTCCAAGGACGCACCACCGCCGCCGAAGTCCGAGGAGCCGCGCGATGTGGCACCCGCACCGCCCACGCAGATCAAGCCCGAGGAAGAGAAGCAGACCGACCCGAACGCGACGCCGCCCCCGCCGCCGCAGGATCCACAGCAGCAACCGCCGAAGCCGCAGGACGCGCAGCAGCAACCCGCGGCACAACCGCCCGCCAGCGCGCCGCCCACGCAGGCCGCCACCGGTCAACAGCAGCCGAGCACCTCGCCCACCACGGGCCAGGCGCCCGATCCAAGCGCGCAACCCGGCGCCAAGCCCGGCCCCAAGGCCACCGGCGAACTCAGCGACAAGGAGAGCGACGCCACCAGCGTGACGGCCGCGCCCACCAAGGACTGGAAGAGCGGCAAGCCGCTCGCAGCCAAGGGCATCGAGGTGCGCACCAAGCGCCCCTACTTCGATGAACTGACGAGCATCAGCACCGCGCCGGGCAGCCCACTCGCGCTGATCGAGTTCAACCGCGAAGGCAAGGCCGTGACGGCCAAGCTGCTCGAGAGTTCGGGCTACGACACGGTGGATCAGGCCATTCTCGACTCGCTGTACGGCTGGACCGTGAACGTGGCCAAGAGCCCGCAGCTGAACAAGCTGAAGCCGGGCGAGACGCTGAAGTTCAAGATCCGCCTGCTGCTGCGCTGACGATCAGGCAAGCGCCGTGCGCATGCGCGCCAGCAGTTCGCGATCGCTCCGGTCGTAGAAGAGCGGCGTGATGGTGACCGCGCCGCCGTACAGCAGCTCCACATCGCTGCCTTCGGTGGTGTGCACGAACTCCATGCCGTTGCCCGCGGGCCAGTAGTAGGTGCGGCCATCGGGCGCGGTGCGACGCTCGTAGCCATCCACACCCGCCGCCGTGTTCATGGGCACCACATGCATGGCGGGCATGGGCGCATCCTCGCGCTCGATGCACGGCACGTTGATGTTGATCACGCGGTGCGCGTCCAGCACGTTCGCCGCGATCACGCGGTCGATGGCCACGCGCGCGATCTGCGCGGCGCGACGCCAGGCGATGCGCGTGCGGTCACCCAGCATCAGGCTCACGGCGATGGCCGGCACGCCCAGGAAGGCCGCCTCCACCGCCGCCGCCACGGTGCCCGAATAGATCACGTTCACGCCCACGTTGGCGCCGTGGTTCATGCCGCTGATCACCAGGTCGGGCCGCGTGCCCGCTCCGTGACGCTCGGCCCACAGCGCGCGCAGCGTCAGCTTCACGCAGTCGGCCGGCGTGCCTTCCACCGCGATGCCCTCGCCACCGAAGTCGAGCGCGGCGTCCTTCACCATGAGTGGTCGATGGAAGGTGATGCCGTGGCTCTCGGCGCTCTGGCCACTGGCCGGCGCCACCACCAGGCGCTCGCCCAGCGTGGCTGTGGCCTCATGGATGGCCGCGAGACCGATTGCGGAGATGCCGTCGTCGTTGGTGTGCAGGATGCGCATGGTGGTTCTTCAGGGGGTGATGGTCGGTGGCGCGTCGTAGCCGCCGCGTGGCCTTGGTTGCAGGATGTACTCGCGGCCGCCCCACCGCACGGGCAGCCGGGCATCCAGATCACCCGCGGCCTGCATGAGGCAGTGCGACACAATCCACGCGCCCAGCGGATGGAACACCGCGGCGGCCACGGGCGCATGACACATGGCGTGCAGCCACGCGGTGACGATCACGAACACGCTCACGCTGGCGATGCCAAGCCACATGGTGACCATGGCCAGCGGCTCCAGGTTTCCGCCGCCCCAGGCCGAGCCGGCCAGCGCAGCCGCCACACCCGCCATGGGAAACAGCGCGCCGCACAGCAGCGATTCCAGCGCCAGCGCGCGCAGTCGCGAAGGCATGCGCTCGGCAGCTTCCAGATAGATGCGCTTCCAGCCGCGGTGGAATTCCGACATGGTCTCGTACATCTCCACGCTGAGCAGGTGCTCGGCGGTGCACAGCCCGCCGCGGCCGCCCGCATCGCGCACGCGGCGCGCGAAGGCGATGTCCTCCAGCAGGTCGTCGCGCACGATGGCGTGACCACCCAGCTTCTCGTACATGCCGCGCTCGAACAGCAGGAACTGGCCGTTGGCGAAGGCGCGCGGGTTCTTCGGGTCGTTCACGCGCGGAATCGGGTACATGCGCATCAGCATCAGCGCCGCCACCGGCTGCACCACCGCCTCGAACCAGTGACGCACGCGCGGACTGGCCAGCAGCGACAGCAGCGACAGGCCGCGATGCTTCAGGATGGCCACCGTGGCGCGCAGCAGCTTCGGGTGAAACTCGATGTCCGCGTCGGTGAACAGCAGCAGATCGCCGGTGGCGTGCTTCGCGCCCACGCGCGCGGCGTTGCACTTGCCCGCCCAATCCGCGGGGCAGTCGTGGTTCTGCACGATCTTCAGGCGCGGGTCGGCGGCGGCGATGGGCGCCAGCGCTTCCAGCGTGCCATCGGTGCAGCGATCCAGCACGAAGATCACCTCGAGCGATGGCCACTCGCTGGCCAGGATGCTGCGGGCCGCGCGTGGCGCGTGGGCCTGCTCGTTGTGCGCCGGCACGATCACCGAAACCGTGGGCAGCACCGCCGGCAGCGGCAGATCCAGCCCCTGCGGCGCACGCGGAATGCGGGGCAAGTCGCGCAGCACGCGCACCGCCACCAGCGCCCACCATCCGGCGCCGGCACCGGCCAGGGCCACCAGCACCCACAGCGCTGCAAGGCGAAGATCCATCGCGCAAGCGTAGCCGAAGTGGCGCGCAACCGAGGGGATGCGGCGGTTTGCATGCAGGCACGCTTCGCCGCGTCGATCTAGGATCACCACCCCGTGTACGCGTTTCAGCTGGCCAATCGATACCTCACCAGCCGCATCATTCCGCTGATCGCGGTGGCGGCGGTGGCGCTGTGCGTGGCGCTGGTGGTGATCGTGGTGAGCGTGATGAGCGGCTTCCTGGACATGCTGAAGTCGAGCGGCCGCACGCTGATGGGCGATGTGGTGATCAACTATCCCGTGCGCGGCCTGCCGTGGTACGACGAGCTGATCGCCGAGATCCAGGCGCTGCCGCAGGCCGAGGCCGCCACGCCGCTGATCGACACCTACGGCCTGATCCGCATGCCCTATCCGCAGGGCGGCGACAAGGAAGTGGTCACCGCCAACGTGTGGGGCGTGGAGCCGCGCAGCTTCGAGCGCGTGACCGACTTCACCAAGACGCTGTACTGGCAGCCGCCGAAGGACGAGGCCGCCGCGCAGGCGATGCGCAAGGAGGATCCGCGGCTGCAGCTGTCACCGCAGATCGCCACCGACGGCGCGGCACTGCGGCAATCGGGCACCAACGAGCCCGGCATGGTGATGGGCATCCATGTCAGCATCGTGAACGAGCGGCAGCGCGACGGCAGCTACCGCAACCGCTTCGGATGGTTCATGCCCGACCAGCGCGTGACGCTGACGCTGGTGCCGATCAGCGGCAAGGGCACCGTGGCCGAGCCGCGCGAACGCCTGTTCCCGATCGTGAACGAGTTCCGCAGCGGCGTGTATCAGATCGACAAGAACCGCGTGCTGGTGCCGCTGAGCGAGGCGCAGCAGATGCTGCGCATGGACGCGGGCCTGCAGTACGACATGGACGCGCCACCCAACGCGGACGGCAGCCAGCCGGTGCTTGGCAAGAGCCCTGCGCGCGTGCATCGCGTGCTGGTGCGCGCCAAGCCGGGCGTGACGCCCGACCAGCTGCGCGACGCGGTGGAGGTGGCCTACGACCGCTTTCAGCTGAAGATGCTGCAGGACAGCGGCAAGATCGCGAAGCCGCCGCGCCGCGACATGGTGAGCATCCTCACCTGGGAGCAGCACCTGCGCGACCTGATCGGCCCCGTGGAGAAGGAGCGCGAGATGATGCGCATCCTGTTCTCGATCGTGTATCTCGTCTGCGCGGGGCTGGTGCTGAGCATCTTCTGGGCCATCGTGCAGGAGAAGAGCCGCGACATCGGCATCCTGCGCTCGATCGGCGCGAGTCGCCCCGGCGTGCTGTGGATCTTCCTGCAGTACGGGCTGGTGATCGGTGCGGTGGGCGGCGTGGTGGGCGTGGGCCTTGGATGGGTGGTGATCAGCAACATCAACGCCATCCATGAGGTGATCGGCGAGGACGCGCCGTCGTGGAGCTGGATCGGTGCCTTCGCGGTGGCGGCCGTGGCGCTGGTGATGGCCGTGCGCGGTGCGCTGGCAGGCTCGCTGCTTCGATCGCTGCTGTGGATGGTGTTCGCCGTCACGCTGTGCGTGGCGGGCGCGGGCCTGATCGCGCATCGCGGCACGCTGATCTGGGATCCGGCCGTGTACTACTTCAGCAGCATTCCGGACAAGGTGGACTGGCTCACCGCCGCCATCACCTGGGTGGGCGCGGTGGTGTTCAGCGTGCTGGGTGCCAGCGTGCCCGCGGCCAAGGCCGCCGACATCGATCCCGTGAGGGCCCTGCGCTATGAGTGAGGCCCCACTGCTGCAGGCGCGCGACCTTCGCAAGACCTACCGGCTTGGCCGCGTGGATGTGCCCGTGCTGCGTGGCGCGGATTTCAGCATGAAACAGGGCGAATGGGTGGCCATCCTGGGAAGTTCGGGCAGCGGCAAGAGCACCCTGCTGCACCTGCTTGGCCTGCTTGATGAACCTGACGCCGGCAGCGGCGGACTGTGGTTCGAGGGCAACGCGGTGGCCGGGCTGCGCGGCGGCGCGCGCAACCACTATCGCAATCGCTCCGTCGGCTTCGTGTTCCAGTTCTATCACCTGCTGCCCGAACTGAACGTGCTCGAGAACGCGCTGCTGCCCTGCAAGGTGGCCGCAGGCATCACCGGCTGGCCGGCGGCGCGTGCCGAGGCGCGTGAGCGCGTGAGCGCACTGCTGCAGGGCTTCGGCCTGTCGAACCGCATGCAGCACCGACCGCGCGAACTCAGCGGCGGCGAGCGTCAGCGCGTGGCGATCGCGCGCGCGCTGTCCAACCAGCCGCGCGTGCTGCTGGCCGACGAGCCCACCGGCAACCTCGATGCGCGCACGGGCGGCGAGATCCTGGACATGATCGCGCAGCTGCACCGCAAGGGCCTGTCGATCGCCATGGTCACGCACGACCCCGCGGTGGCGGCGCGCGCCGACCGCATCGTGCATCTGGTGGATGGCAAGGTGGCCGGCTGAACGCCGGCGCCACGCGCAGGATTTCTTCGATCAGGGTGCGGCTTCGGTGCTCGCTGTGCGGTCGGCGTAGTACCGCTCCACGGCCTGCGCCATCTGCTGGGGCGTCATGTGGAAGTGCTTCAGCAGCGCCTGCTCCCACGGCATGCCGGTCTTGATGTCCTTCACCCACTCGCCGAAGGTGTCGCCCTTCTGGTCGATCATCAGCTTCACGGTGAGGTAGCCGATGGCGTAGCCCACGGCGTTGTCGCCGGGCCAGTTGCCATCGCGACCATCGCTCTGGAACAGAGGCAGCGTGGCATTGCCGCTGCGGATGAACTGCTCGCCCTGCGGGCGTCGCCCGGCATCCACCGGTGAGCTGTCGAAGCTGCGCGCGGCCACGAACTCCGCGTAGCCCTCCTCCGCCCACAGCGGCAACTGCGCCGCCGTGCCGTAGCGATGCATGACGCCGTGCGTGGCCTCGTGCACCAGGGTGGCCATGAAGTGATCATCGTCTGGGTCGCGGTAGGCGTTCACCATGACCTTGGGGCCCATCATGTGGCAGATGCCGATGCAGCCCGGCAGCGGCATGGTTCCGAACAGTGCCTGCTCGATGGCGCGGAACATGCGCTCCTCGCCCGACACGATGCACACGCCCTTGCCATGGAAGATGTTCACGTCCTTGGGCAGCGCCATCATCTCGGCCACCTTGCGGTACATGTTGTCCATGCGCCGGCCCAGTTCGCGCACCTCGCGGTTGTTCAGGTCGGCATACACCACCCAGAAGTCGGTCTCCACCCAGGTCCAGCGCATGCGCACGCCGGTCAACGCCTGCTCGGCGTCGTGCTTCATGTCGATCAGCGCCTTGGTGCGCTCCTCGGCCGTGGCGATGGGCCACGACTCGAAGGTGCTGCCATCACGCCCCTGCGGCAGCGCATCGCGCACGCGTCGCTCGGCGGCCTTGCGACCGGCCTCCAGCCCATCGGCGCGCGCGGCCTCCAACGCTTCCTTCTGCTGGCCATCCAGGCGCGCCGCCTCGCGCAGCGCCGTCTCGCCAAGCTTCTGTCCATCCTCGGTGCTCAGCAGCGCGCGCCCAAGCAGCAGCATCTGCGCGGCGTCCTTCTCGTTCACCAGCTTGCGCAGGATGCGGTTGGCGTCGGCGCCCTTCAGGTTGGCCCACTCCACGCGACCGAACTCACCTGTGCAGCCGCTCGCGTCCCACGCGGAAATCGTGCCGTTGACCGCCTTTCCATCGACCTGCTTGACCCGGATGGGCACGGGGGCCTGCTGCGCGCCCTGCGCCCACGCCAGACCCGAAACGCCCGAGAAGGCAAGCAGGACGGCGAGGCAAAATGTGGATGCGCGGCTCACGAAATCATCCTATCCGGCTACCATCGCTCAAGGAAGGCCAGGATCGCGTCGATCCCCCGTTCCTCAGGAGGTCTCTTTCGATGTTTGAACGTCTCACGGATCGTGCCCGCAAGGTGATGGCCCTGGCCAACCAGGAAGCCCAGCGCTTCAACCACGAGTACATCGGTACCGAGCACATCCTGCTCGGCCTGGTGAAGGAAGGCAGTGGCGTGGGCGCCAACGTGCTGAAGAACCTCGGCATCGACCTGCGCAAGGTGCGCCTCGAGGTGGAGAAGCTCGTGAAGAGCGGCCCCGAGATGGTGACCATGGGCAAGCTGCCCCAGACCCCCCGCGCCAAGAAGGTGATCGAGTACGCCATCGAGGAAGCGCGCAACCTGAACCACAACTACGTGGGCACCGAGCACCTGCTGCTGGGCCTTCTGCGCGAGCAGGATGGCGTGGCCGCGCAGGTGCTGCTGAACCTGGGCCTGAAGCTGGAGGAAGTCCGCGAGGAGGTGCTGAACCTGCTCGGCGCGGGCGGCGACAGCGAACAGGAGAACCCGCAGGCCGCCGCCGAGAGCGCCGGCCCCGAGGCCAGCGAGCCCGCCCCCGGCGCGGCACGCCGTGGCAAGAGCAAGACCCCCGCGCTGGACAGCTTCGGTCGTGACCTGACCGAACTGGCCCGCAACGGCGAACTGGACCCCGTGATCGGCCGCGCGCAGGAGATCGAGCGCCTGGTGCAGGTGCTGTGCCGCCGCACCAAGAACAACCCGGTGCTGCTGGGCGAGGCCGGCGTGGGCAAGACCGCGATCGTGGAAGGCCTGGCGCAGCAGATCGTCAGCCAGACCGTGCCCGACCTGCTTCACGACAAGCGCCTGGTGGTGCTGGATCTGGCCATGATGGTGGCCGGCACCAAGTACCGCGGCCAGTTCGAGGAGCGCATCAAGGCCGTGATGAACGAGGTGCGTCGCGCGAAGAACATCATCCTGTTCATCGACGAGCTGCACACCCTGGTGGGTGCCGGCGGTGCCGAAGGCGCCATCGACGCCAGCAACGTGCTGAAGCCCGCGATGGCGCGCGGCGAGATCCAGTGCGTGGGCGCCACCACCTTCGACGAGTACCGCAAGTACATCGAGAAGGACGCGGCGCTCGAGCGTCGCTTCCAGTCGATCGCCGTGGAGCCCCCGGGCCCCGCCGAGACCATCGAGATCCTGAAGGGCCTGCGCGAGAAGTACGCCACGCACCACCGCGTGATCTACACCGACGAGGCGCTGAAGGCCGCGGTGGACCTGTCGGGCCGCTACATCCCGGGCCGCGTGCAGCCGGACAAGAGCATCGACGTGCTGGACGAGGCGGGTGCCCGCCTGCGTCTGCGCACCATGGCCAAGCCGCCCGATCTGGCCGACCTGGAGACCCGCATCGAGAAGCTGTCCGTCGAGAAGGACGAGGCGGTGAAGGGCGCGGACTACGAGAAGGCCGCCGAACTGCGCGACCAGGCCGAGAAGCTCCGCAAGGAGAAGGAGAAGCTGCAGCAGGACTGGCGCGATCGCATGAACGAGACCACCGGCACGGTGGACGAGGAAGTGATCGCCGAGGTCGTGAGCAAGATGACCGGCGTTCCGCTGACCCGCCTGGAGAAGGAGGAGAGCGCACGCCTCCTGCAGCTCGAGGCCGAACTGCACAAGACCGTCGTGGGTCAGGACGAGGCCGTGAAGGCCGTCAGCCGCGCGATCCGCAAGGCCCGCTCGGGCCTGAAGGATCCGAAGCGTCCGATGGGCTGCTTCCTGTTCCTGGGCCCCACCGGCGTGGGCAAGACGCTGCTCGCCAAGGCGATCGCCGAGTTCATGTTCGGTGACGCCGAGGCCATGATCACGCTCGACATGAGCGAGTACATGGAGAAGCACAACGTGTCGCGCCTGATCGGCGCGCCTCCGGGCTACGTGGGCTACGAGGAGGGCGGCCAGCTCACCGAGCGCATCCGCCGTCGTCCGTACGCCGTGGTGCTGCTCGACGAAGTCGAGAAGGGTCACCCCGACATCTTCAACATGCTGCTGCAGATCATGGAAGAAGGCCGCCTGACCGACTCGTTCGGCCGGCACATCGACTTCCGCAACTGCATCGTGATCATGACCAGCAACCTGGGTGCGGACGTGATCAAGGGCGGCAGCAGCTTCGGCTTCACCAAGCGCGCCGAGGTGCAGGACTACGAGAAGATGAAGAAGACGCTGACGAGCGAGGTGGAGAAGTTCTTCCGCCCCGAGTTCATCAACCGTCTCGACGACCTGATCGTGTTCCGCCCGCTGGTGAAGGACGACCTGAACCACATCATCGACTTCGAGCTGGCCAAGGTGCGCAAGCGCCTGGTGGAGAAGGGCATGGCCCTGGAGATCGATCAGCCTGCGAAGGACTTCCTGATCGACAAGGGCTACAACCCCGACTTCGGCGCCCGTCCGCTGCGTCGCGCGCTGAGCCAGTTCGTGGAGGATCCGCTTGCGGAGAACCTGCTCACCGGCGAGGCCGGCAGCGGCGACACCGTGCACGTGACCCGCGACGAGGGCAAGGATCACCTCACCTTCAAGTCGGTGAAGACCGCTCCGGCGATCGAACCTGCCAAGGCCTGAGTTCTTCACGCACCCTGAACACTGGCGCCCGTCGCACCACGCGACGGGCGCTTTCATTTTGCGAAGTGCGCAACCGATGCGCGCATGCACACGCGCGCCCGCCACTACGATCCCACCGTCCGATCGCATCGCACATCAACGGAGGATCCATCGATGAAACTTGCAGGCAAGGTCGCACTCGTCACCGGAAGCGGGCAGGGCATTGGCCAGGCCGTGGCCATCCGTCTCGCCAAGGAAGGCGCCGACGTGATCGTGGACGATCGCGTGATCGGCGAAAGCGCGCAGCAGACCGTGGACGCGATCAAGGCGCTCGGGCGCCGCGTGCATGCCGTGGCGGGCGATCTGGCCAACCCGGCCGATGATCGACGCGTGATCGCGGAAGGCGTGGCGGCGATGGGCAAGATCGACATCCTGGTGAACAACGCCGGCGTGGAGAAGCGCAACGACTTCTGGCTCGTGACCGAGGCCGAGTACGACTTCGTGATGCAGATCAACCTGCGCGGCACGTTCTTCATCACGCAGGACTTCGTGAACCACCTGCGCCAGACCAACCGCCCGGGACGCATCATCAACATGAGCTCGGTGCACGAGGAGATGGCCTTCCCCCACTTCTCCACCTACTGCGCCAGCAAGGGCGGCCTGAAGATGCTGTGCCGCGACCTGGCGGTGGAACTGGGGCCGCTGGGCATCACCGTGAACAACATCGCGCCGGGCGCCATCGCCACGCCGATCAACAAGGCGCTGCTGAACAACCCGCAGCTGATGAAGCTGCTCGAGTCCAAGATTCCGCTGGGACGCCTGGGCACGCCCGACGATGTCGCGGGCCTGGCCGCGTTCCTCTCCTCCGACGATGCCGCGTACATGACCGGCTCCACGTTCTTCGTGGACGGCGGCCTGATCCGCGATTACCACGAGCAATGAGCCCCGCATGAACACCACCCACTACGACTTCATCATCATCGGAACCGGCGCGGGTGGCGGCACCATCGCGCACCGTCTGGCCAAGGCCGGCAAGCGCATCCTGATCCTGGAGCGCGGCGGATTCCTGCCGCGCGAGAAGGAGAACTGGAGCACCACGCAGGTGTTCCTGAAGAACCGCTACCACACCACCGAGGTGTGGCAGGACAAGGACGGCAAGCCGCTGCATCCCGGCACCGGGTACTGGGTGGGCGGCAACACCAAGGTGTACGGCGCCGCGCTGTTCCGCCTGCGTGAGCGCGACTTCGAGGTGCTGCAGCACAAGGGTGGCGTGTCGCCGGCGTGGCCGCTGCGATACGCGGACTTCGAGCCCTACTACACCGAGGCCGAGACGCTGTTCGACGTGCACGGCGCGCGCGGCACCGATCCCACCGAACCGCCGAGTTCGAGCCCGTACCCGTACCCCGCGGTCAGCAACGAGCCGCGCATCCAGGAACTGTTCGACGGCGTGCGCAAGCTGGGCCACCACCCCTTCCCGGTTCCCATCGGCCTGAAGCTGGACGAGAAGAACATGGTCGACAGTCCGTGCATCCGCTGCGACACCTGCGACGGCTATCCGTGCATGGTGGATGCCAAGGCCGATGCCGACGTGAACTGCGTGCGACCGATCCATCGCGAGTCGAACGTGACGCTGGTCACGCAGGCGCACGTGCTGCGGCTGATCCCAAGCGCGGATGGGCGGCAGATCAAGCAGGTGGAGGCGCAGATCGCCGGCGGCGAAACGCAGCTTTTCAGCGGCGATGTGGTGATCGTGTCGTGCGGCGCCATCAACTCGGCGGCGTTGCTGCTGCGAAGCGCCTGTGCCACGCACCCGAAGGGCGTGGCCAACAGTTCCGACCAGGTGGGACGCAACTTCATGTTCCATCAGGCGGGCGCCATCCTGTCGATCCACGCCACCAAGCACAATCCCAGCCGCTACCAGAAGACCTTCGCGGTGAACGATTTCTACTTCGGCGAGCCCGGATTCGATTTTCCGATGGGCGGCATCCAGCTGATCGGCTCGTTCCACCACGAGATGATGCGCGGCGATGCGCCGTGGTTCACGCCGGGCATGGTGCTCGAGGAGATGGCGGCCCGCGCGGTGCCGTGGTGGCTGACCGCCGAGGATCTGCCCGACGCGAACAACCGCGTGGAGTGGATCCCGGGTCAGGGCATCAAGCTCAGCTACACGCCCAACAACACCGAGGCCTTCACGCGGCTGATGGATCGCTGGACCGATGTGCTGAAGCGCGTCGAGGGCGCGCATGTGGTGCCGCACGAGCTGTACCTGAAGAAGCGCATTCCGCTCGAGGGTGTGGGGCATCAGAACGGCACCTGCCGGTTCGGCACCGATCCGCGCAGTTCCGTGCTGGACACCAACTGCCGCGCCCATGACGTGGACAACCTCTACGTGGTGGACGGCTCGTTCTTCTGCTCCAGCGGTGCCGTGAACCCGTCGCTCACCATCATCGCCAACGCGCTGCGCGTGGGCGATCACCTGCTCGAGCGCACGCGGTGAACGCGCCGGCGGCGCAGCACGGCCTGGGCAAGGGCATCGCGCTGATCGTGCTGGCCTTCCTGTGCGTGGCGGTGATGAGCGCCTTCGGCAAGGCGGCGGGCGGCGTTCCCATCGGACAGATGGTGTTCTTCCAGAGCGGCATCAGCCTGGTGCTGCTGGCACCGCTGCTGCTGCGTGGAGGGCTGGCGCCGCTGCGAACCAGCCGGCTTCCGATGCACCTGCTGCGCGCCTTCACCGGACTCGCGTCGCAGGCGCTGTTCTTCATCGCCGTGCAGCGCATGACGCTGGTGGACGACGTGCTGCTCACCAACACGGCGCCGCTGTTCATTCCGCTGGTGGCGCTGCCCTGGGTGCGCACGCCCGTCGGTCCGGCGATGATCGTGAGCCTGCTGGTGGGATTCGCCGGCGTGGTGCTGATCCTCCGACCGAGCGCCGAACTGATGCACAACCCCGCGGCGCTGCTGGCGCTGGGTGCGGGCGCGTGCTCGGCCATGGCGCTGGTGAGCGTGAATCAGCTCGCTCCCACCGATTCATCCCAGGCCATCCTGTTCTACTACTTCCTCATCTCCACGATCGCGGCGGCGCCGTTCGCGGCCATGCAGTGGTGCGTGCCCACGCGGACCGAGTGGTGGCTGCTGGGCGGCGTGGGCGTGGGCATGGCGCTGGCGCAACTGTTCATCATCATGGCGTATCGCCATGCAAGCGCCGCGCAGCTGGCACCATTCAACTATTCGGTGGTGGTGTTCTCCGGCGTCATCGGCTGGATCGTGTGGCACGAGGCGCTGGACATGACCGCGCTGCTCGGCATCCTGCTCGTGTGCGCGGGTGGCATCGCCAGCATCCGCACGGCGCCCCACATCCACGGCACATCCGTCATGCGTTCCACCACACCTGTTCCGCGGAGAGACCACGCGTCATGAACACCATCACGGCCGAATGCATCTGGAAGGACGACTCGATCGTGGGCGAGTCGCCGATCTGGTGCCCCACCATGGGCATGCTGTACTGGGTCGACATCCGCCGCAATCGCGTGCAGCGATTCGACCCGCGCACCGGGCACAACACCTTCGTCGCCATCGACGACATCGTGACCAGCGTGAACCTGCGTCGAGGAGGCGGGCTGGTGCTGACACTGCGCAAGGCGTTCGCCTTCATGGACTGGAACACCGGCACGGTGACGCGCGCGGACAATCCGGAGTCGGACAAGCCGGACAATCGCTTCAATGACGCAAAGTGCGATCGCGCGGGCCGCCTGTGGGCTGGCACCATGGGCGACCAGGAATGGATGGCGCCCACCGGCAGCCTGTACCGCTTCGAGGGTGCGGGCCAGGTGGCGCGCAAGCGCGAGCAGGTGATCTGCTCCAACGGCACGGGCTGGAGTCCGGACAACCGCACCATGTATCACACCGAAAGCTTTCGCTACGGCGTGTTCGCCTACGACTTCGATCTGGCGAGCGGCGAGATCTCGAATCGTCGCCCGTTCGTGACGCTGGATCCCAAGGGTGGTGAATT
>Ga0209598_10002803_pt1 | contig 13391 bp, 14 predicted proteins | sample M_140807_EF_Meta_FD_187317 | JGI IMG/M metagenome (GOLD analysis project Ga0209598, IMG submission 187317) | Freshwater microbial communities from Lake Montjoie, Canada to study carbon cycling - M_140807_EF_MetaG (SPAdes) (version 2) | ecosystem: Environmental > Aquatic > Freshwater > Lake... | reverse complement strand
CTGGCCGCCACGCTTTGGGCCTCCCCGCTTGGGGCCGCCACTCCTCGGGCCACTACTCCTCGGGCCACCGCTACTGCTCGGGCCACCGCTACTCCTAGGGCCACCGCTACTCCTAGGGCCGCTGCGTTTAGGGCCACCACTCTGTGAACTGCCACGCTTCGAACTGCCACGCTTCGGGCCGCCTCTGCCCCTTGTGGGTTTTTCCGACCCGTAGTCACCGAGCCCCATTTCGACAAGCTCCGTTTGACTATCTCGCTTCGAGCTACCGGATTTCCTTCCTCCGCGTTTCATGCCTGAACGTTTTCGACCGACACTCTCGCTGCTATCTTTTTGCCCTCCATTTTTTTGCCCTCCATTTTTTTGCCCGACCTGTTTTTTCCTGCCATTGCTCTGCCCGGCACGGGTTGGTTTTCCAGGACCTTTCTGCGGTGAGTGATCCTGATCCTCATCCTCAATTTCATCATAATCTTCATCTTGGTCGTCGTCATCGGAATCGAACAGTTCGAATTCGATCCCTTCGGAATCAGCGGCAAGAGCATCCTCTGAATCGTCTTCTTGGCCGATGACGCTGCCGGTTTTCTTTCGGGGGATGAACAAGTACTCTTCGTCGGAGTCTTGGCCGTTGAAGACGTCCGGGCCCTGGTCACGGATGAGGATCATTTCATCGTTCTGATTTTCGATCGGTTGATCGTCGAGGTCTTCGTCGTAGTCGAGTCGGTTTGTGGGAAGACGGTTTGTAGAAGGGCTGGGGAATTTATCCGACGGCTTGCCTGCGGCTTTGCCGGGTCTGCCGGGTTTGCCAAACTTGTCCGGTTTGCCTTTGGGGAGTTCTTCGCTGGTCGTTTCGGTGGTTTCTGTGGCTGCGGAAAGTTTCTTGCGCGCTTTTCGCGCGGCTTTCCTTTCGCGTCGGATATCCTCGACGGCTTTGTAGAGTCCTTGAACCTCGTGGTTGGACAAAGGCCTATAAGCACCTTCGGGCAAATCGGACAGTTTCAGCGGTCCGATGGCGATGCGTTTGAGTGAGACCACTTTGTGACCGAGCCGAGCCAGCACGCGTCGGATTTCGCGATTCTTGCCTTCGCTGAGTGTGATTTCCAGCTCGGTGCTGGACTTTCGGACTTTTTTGAGTTTGGCTTGATCGACCTGCGTTTTACCTTCGGCAATGTAGATCCCCCGCTCGAGCCGCTTGAGGGCATCGAGCTCGACTTGGCCGACGACGACAACCGAGTAGCGTTTGGGGATTTCGTGTTTGGGGTGAGTGAGTTGTTGGGCCAGTTCGCCGTCGTTGGTCAGGAGGATCAATCCGGTGCTCGATGCATCGAGTCTTCCGACTGGAAACAAGCGTTGCTGATTGGGTACAAAGTCGATCACGCGAGGTCGGCCTTGGGGATCGCGATTGGTGCACAGGACTCCTTCGGGTTTGTGCAATGCGTAATAGACCGGACGGTGCTGTTTGAGCAGCTCTCCGTCGACACTGATCGATGCGGTGGACAGATCGACCTTCACGCCGACTTGGGTGATGGTTTGTCCATCGATCTCAACGCGTCCTTGTTCGATCAGTTCATCGACGTGGCGGCGTGATCCGAGCCCGGATGCGGCTAGGACTTTGTTGATGCGTTGCAAGCTTGGGGTCGGTTCGGGCTTCGGGGAATCTGGGCGGGCTTTTCTCGGTGACATCGGATCGTTCCTTGGTGGGTTGTGTCGGTATGCTATGCTGTGCTGGCTTTAGGATGCTTGGCTTGGGATCGTCTCTAAGACAAATTCACGAACATCACCTTCGGGGGTCGACTGCCAGACTCGCTGGGTATGGAGTTCTAAAGCGGTCAGCCATTTTCCGCCGTAGCAAAAGGTGTCGATGCAGGTCAGTTGTGGAAGTTGCACGATTTGACCTTCGGGGTGGTGGGTATGCCCCATCACGACGTGCTTGCCAGAGAAATGGGGTTTGGGGGTCAGATGGGAGATTTTGACCCATCGGAGCATGTCGACCGACTGGTTTTCCATGCGCATCTGGGAATCGTAGTTGGCATGGACGACGATATGCGTTGGAGATTCGTAATAGGGCAAAAGGGATTCGAGAAACTCTCGGTGGGAATTGGGGATTACCGACAAGTCCCCTTCAAAGCCGTAGCTTTCCATGGTGTTGTGGCCTCCATGGTTGAGCCAGCCGAAGGGTTCACGGCGTCGGTCCAAGACCCCGAGCATCATCTCTTCGTGATTTCCCATCAGAGGAAACAGCTGCGTTTTTTCTTGGAGCTCCATCATTCGCTCGATGACACCTTTGGAGTCCGGGCCTCGATCGATGTAGTCTCCGACGGGCACGAGGATATCGTTTTTCGTGGGTTCGATAGCCGCCAGCAGCGCATCGAGCGCCCTGAGGCAGCCGTGGATATCACCGATTGCGATCGTTCGTGTCATAGGAAAATCAAGCGTCAAAAAAGAGCTTCCTCGGGAAGCTTTGAGTGAGTGTTTTGCTGGGGGCATCCCCGTCTAGGATCCATCAAGATAGGTAGAAACGGACCTATCGACTACAGCAATTCCACGAGCATCTTGCGAAACGACCCAAGGACTTGTCCAAAAACAGGCTAAAATCCGCGGTTTGTCGTTTTGCCTCATGGACCCAGCCAGCCAGATATGCACCCGAGTTTGCTCCCGTTGGAAACCCTACAGCAGCATTGCCGATGGAGCTTTTCGCGCGCCAGCGGACCAGGGGGACAGCACCGCAACAAGGTCGAGACGGCTGCAGTGATAGAACACCTTGCTAGCGGCATTCGGGCCAGCGCCAGCGAAGAGCGCTCGCAGCACAGGAACCGGCAGGTCGCTTTGCAGCGCCTGCGCTGTGCGCTTGCGGTCGAATACCGAGAGCCGCTTGGGTGCGATCCGGTTGCAAGCGATGCGGTCGAACCTCCTGCTTCGGAGCTTTGGCGAACCTACTGTCGCTCGGGCAAGATCCGCGTCTCGCCCGAGAACGAACACTTTCCTTGTCTGCTGGCCGAAGTCTTCGAGGCCTTGATCGGCTCGGATTACGACTTGGCCGAAACGGCCAAGTGTTTTGGGACATCTTCGACGCAGTTGGTCCGATTTCTTGGGAGCTACGCGCCGGCCCTAGCTCATCTAAACGCTGCGTTGGTCGCACGGGGCCAATCTCCCCGCAGGGCGGACTAGGGGCTCCCCGCAGGGCGGACTAGGGGGCTAGCCGATCTCTACGCGGCGACGGCCGAGTTGTTCTTGGAGTCGCTGGACGATGCTCGTATGCATCTGGCTTACTCGACTTTCGCTCAGGTCAAGGGTTGCACCGATTTCCTTCATCGTCATTTCTTCGTAGTAGTAAAGAATGATGATCAGCCGTTCGTTTCGATTCAGCCCTTTGGTGACCAGTCGCATCAGATCGCTTTTGCCGCTGCGTCGAGTCGGGTCTTCGCTGCGTTTGTCTTCGAGGACATCGATTTCGCGAATGTCCTTGTAGCTGTCGGTCTCGTACCACTTTTTGTTCAGCGACACGAGTCCCACGGCCGACGCATCGACCTTCATCTTCTCGAGTTCATCGATCGAGATACCCATGTACTCCGAGAGCTCGTGGTTGCTCGGAGCGCGGCCATACTTGGCCTCGAGCAATTTGGTAGCTTCATTGAGCTTGCTGGCTTTGCTTCGGACCAAACGTGGGACCCAGTCCATGGTGCGAAGTTCGTCGAGCATCGCACCTCGGATCCGAGGCACGCAGTAGGTTTCGAACTTGACCCCGCGTTCCATGTCGAAAGCGTCGATCGCGTCCATTAGTCCAAAGATCCCGGCGCTGATCAGATCGTCCAGTTCCACCCCTTCGGGGAGTTTTGACCTCAGCCTCTCGCCGTTGTAACGAACCAGCGGCGTGTATCGCTCGATGAGTTGATTTCGCAGCGGAATGTTGGTCGGATCGGCCTTGAATTTTACCCAGACCTCGGTCATATCAGCATTTTGAAATGCGGTCGATGCCATCCGAACCTCCATGATGTGTTGGCTTATTCCTCAATTACCCACCGATATGCGGCCGTGCATGGGTTCCGATGTGACTCGGAACGGCGAGTAGACCCGACGGACTCTAACGAGTTGAGCGAGCCAATTCCACATCAGTTAATCAAAGCTTCAGAAATCTGGTTTGACTGTCTTTCCCAGATTACCGAGTCGATGTTAACGCGAGGCAGAAGAGGGGCTCCGATCGCTCTGACCGGTCAATTCGCATGCAAGGGCTCCGGCGGTCCACCCAACGAGCGATGCAATAAGCATCGCAGCCAAGGCTCGGATCAACACCCATTCGACATCCCAGTCCTCAAGCCATCCGAGCAAAAGCTGGATGATCAAGGCGGTGTAGCCAAAAATAGCTGCTGTCCTGCGGGCCATCGCTGTCCTCGCGAGTGTGCTTTACAATTCCCTAGTGGCAAACAAAGGGCGTTTTGCTCAGAAAACAAAACTCCACTTTGTCCGCCAAGGTTCTATCGGCGTAGAATGAGCGGACTGTGCAGCCAATACGAAAATTTTTAAGGACTCCTAACCGATACAGACGGAATAAATTCTCCAATGTCCAAACAACACTCCCCCGGTTTCCTAAAGATCGTCAACGAAGCCCGAGCCAATATCGCCGAATGCTCGGTCGAAGCGCTCAAGCAAAACCTCGATAGACAAAACCACGACAGGGCGACTCGGCCGGTCCTGATCGATGTTCGTGAAGAGAGCGAGTTTGCTGCTGGGCATGTTCCAGATTCGGTCCATCTGAGCAAGGGGATCATCGAGCGAGATATCGAATCGATGTTTCCGGACCATGCTAGCGAACTGTACCTGCTATGCGGTGGTGGCTTTCGATCCGCCTTGGCCGCTGATAATCTGCGCAGGATGGGATACACTCGAGTCACAAGCGTCAATGGCGGCTGGAGTGCTTGGACATCGGCCGGTTACCCAATTAGCAAACCCCAATGACAAAACCCCAATGACAAACTCCCAGTGACAAACTCCCAGTGAGCCAAAAGCCTCATGAAAATTGAACGCTCGGTATGGATCGGCTCGTCGAGCGACACCGTTGCTGCTAACACCCTAGGTTGGAGATGCACGACTCCCGCCAAAATCAATCTATTTCTCGAGGTTCTTGGCAAACGGCCCGACGGATACCACAACCTCGATACGGTCATGCTCGCGATCGATCTGACCGACACTCTGGAGATTTATCCCACGCACTCCGATGCCCTCACGATGCAGCTGGATCTATCTGAAGCTCAAGCGGTTGGCAAGGAGGAACTAGCCAAAGTCGATCGAACTTGGCAGATCCCCACCCACGGCGCTTCTGCGACTGGGAACCTTGTCCTGCGCGCTTTGGAGGCCTTGCGTCGCGAATTGGACTCTCGCGCAAAATCACCAGCATCAACCGCATCAACAGCAGGCCGAGGGGCGCATGTGATTTTGAAAAAAAGAATTCCCAGCCAAGCTGGCCTTGGGGGGGGGAGTAGCGATGCTGCAGCCGCTCTGATCCTAGGCTCATTGCTCTGGCATCAAACCTACGATCCAACCTTGCTCGGGGTTCTGGCAAGCAAGCTCGGTAGCGATATCAACTTCTTTCTCGAAGGACACAACGGCAGGAACTGGACTGCTCGATGTACCCGACGCGGAGAGATCGTCCAGCCCGTTACCAACCGATACCAAGTCCATGGTCTGATCGTCCATCCGCCAGCGGGTTGCTCGACGTCCCAAGTTTTCTCACGGGTAGGCGATAGGATCGCAGATCGCACGCAAGCCCTTAGCCCAGATGCCCTGCTTGAATGCTTGAGCCATTCTCCTGAGGATCCCAACCATGCAGCACAGCTCGCTCGACTACTGTATAATCGGCTGGACGTTGCCGCTGTGCAAACCACCGAGTGGGTCGAGCGAGCCGCTCGGCGGATCGATCGATACAATTCGTTCGGTCAATGCCTCAGCGGCAGCGGTTCGGCCCGCTTTTGCTTGTGCCGCGACCGCCCCCAGGCCGAGACAATGGCGATGGAGTTACGACGAGAAGGCGAATTTCGGGCTTATCCGTTCTCAGTATGGACAAGCCCCTCGATCGCCGACCAAGTCGCTCTGGCCGAACAAGCCTCGCACTGCGGCGTTCGATCATCGAGAGATATCCAAGCCGATTCGACGATTCAACGGACTGAGTGAAACATCAAGATGGATATTACCGAGGTTCGCATCAAACTCATGGAGGACTCGGAGGACCGACTCCGGGCCTTCTGCTCGATCACGTTCAACCATGCGTTCGTGGTACGGGACCTAAAGATCATCGAGGGGACCAACGGGCCCTTCGTCGCCATGCCCAGCCGCAAGATGACCGCCCGCTGCGGACGCTGCGGTTCGAAAAACCACATGCGCAGCAATTACTGCAATCAATGCGGCAAACGATTGAGAGGGGCCCAGGACCTCCAGGACATCGAAGGAGCTTCGAACAAGCTCTATGCCGATATTGCCCATCCAATCAATCAAGCTTGCCGCGATTTAATCCAACGAGCCGTCCTCCGCGAGTACCAACTCGAACTCCAGCGAGCTATGCAGCCCGGATACGTCTCTCGCTACGACGAAGAGTACGTCGAGTACATCCCCCATGTGCCTCAATCTCCGACCACCGATGCACCACGGCCAGTCGAAAGACCCATAGCGCAAACACCCATCCCACGGCCGCACATGCTCGATGAGCCCGCAGCGTCCGATCCGGTCCAAGAGCCCAAGTCCCCCGAGAACCCTTTCGGCGACGGGATTTTTTAAACGGCAAAACAAGCCGCACAGCGGCTTAACCCTTGCGAGTAAACTCGCCGGCCAAGACCCGTTTTTCGATCGACTCGATCTTGTCCAAACGCCTCGCATGCCTGGGTTGCGGGCTGTAGCTTGCACCCAAAAACGCTTTGATGATTTCAAAGGCCAGTTCCGGGCCGATCACCCTAGCCCCGATGCACAGCACGTTCATGTCATCGTGCTCGACACCCTGCCGAGCCGAATAGGTGTCGTGGCACAAGCTCGCTCGAATCCCCGGAAACTTGTTCGCAGCCACGCTGACCCCGACGCCTGACCCGCAGACCAGGATCCCTCGATCGATCTGACCATCGATGATCTTTCTGGCAACGGCTTCGGCGAAATCCGGAAAATCGCATGACTCCGGGGAGTAGGTTCCACAATCGACGGCTTGGACCCCCAGGTCGGCCAGGAATTTAGCAACCTCGTTCTTCATTGAAAAACCAGCATGGTCCCCAGCGATCGCGTAACGTATGGTTTGGCTCATAAAGTCTCTCGGATTTGTAAAAATGCGCCGTTGCCGTCCGAAGGCTTCGCGGTTACACTTCTGCCCTTCGGTTTGAAGGGTTTTCGAGCAAACATCGTCGTTTGCCCCCCGCGATCCGCTCCTCGTTTTGACTGGTCGTTTCGGCCCGAACTCCCCTTGTTTTATCGCTAATAAGGAGCCCAGACAATCGACTTAAGCCTTGGTTGATCGGTTTCCTGCCCGCGATTTTGGGATTTCTGCAGCGTCGTACGGACCAGCTCATTAGGTCTGTTTCCCATGGTCAACCGCTCTTTGGTCCGCTCTCTGGACGATGATTCCCTCGAAAACGAACTCGCCGATATGTTCGGCGACTCGGCTGAAGAACTCCTGCTGGATTCCCTCGAAGACGCCAATAAACAGTTTGACGTCAACCAGATTGTCGAAGGAAAAATCGTCGAAATCAATGAAGAATTCGTCGTCGTCGACGTCGGATTCAAGAGCGAAGGGGCCATTCCCAAGAACGAATGGGAAGAGGGCGAAGAGCCTCCACAAATCGGCCAGATGATCAAGGTCCTGATCGAAGAGGTCGAAGACCAAAACATCCTCGAAGAAGCTCGGAACATGATCGTTCTGAGCAAGCGCAAAGCCGAGAAGATCATCCAGTGGGAAAAGATGATGGCTTCGGTCCAAGAGGGCCAAGTCGTCACCGGGACCGTCACCCGCAAAATCAAAGGTGGTTTGCTGGTCGATATCGGCGTGAATGTCTTCTTGCCAGCTAGCCAAGTCGATATCCGTCGACCAAACGATATCGGCGATTACATCGGTCGAGTCGTGCAGTGCGAAGTCCTCAAGATCGACGAAGCTCGCCGCAACATCGTCGTGAGCCGACGATCCCTGATCGAAAAGCAACGCGAAGAGGATCGCGAGCACCTGATGGCCGAACTGGAAATCGGGCAGATCCGCAAGGGTGTCGTCAAGAACATCGCCGACTTCGGCGCGTTCGTCGACCTCGGTGGCATCGATGGCCTGCTCCACATCACCGACATGAGCTGGGAGAGAATCGGACATCCAAGCGAAATGGTTGCCATCGACCAAGAGATTGAAGTCAAGATCCTTCAAATCGATCGCGAAAAACAAAAAATCGCCCTGGGTCTCAAGCAAAAGCAAAACAACCCATGGACCAACATCGCCGAGAAATACCCAGTCGGTTCAACCATCCCCGGCGAAGTCGTCAATGTCATGAGCTACGGGGCTTTCGTGAAACTCGAACCAGGCATCGAAGGCCTTGTTCACATCAGCGAAATGTCCTGGACTCGGCGAATTAACCACCCTAGCGAAATGGTCCAAATCGGCGACAAGATCAACGTCCGTATCCTGGGCGTCGATCCCCAAGGCCAACAGCTGTCTCTGGGCATCAAACAAACCCAATCCAACCCTTGGGACGATATCCTCCAACGCTACCCAGAGAACTCGGAAGTCGCCGGCAAGGTCCGAAACCTGACCAACTACGGAGCCTTCATCGAGCTCGAAGAAGGGATCGATGGCCTGCTTCACGTCTCGGATATGTCCTGGACCCGAAAGATCAGCCATCCGAGCGAAGTGTTGCAAAAGGGCCAGCAGATCAAATGCCGTGTTCTGAGCGTCGACCAAAACCGCCGACGTATCGCCCTGGGTATGAAACAACTCGACGACGATCCATGGAACACCAGCATTCCAGAGAAGTACAAGCCCGGGCAACTGGTCCGTGGCAAAGTCACCAAGATCACCAACTTCGGTGTCTTCGTCGGCTTGGAAGACAACCTCGAAGGTTTGCTACACATCTCGGAACTCTCCGATAACAAGGTGGAAAACCCAGAGGATGTCGTCAAGGTTGGCGATGAAATCGATGTCAAGGTCCTGCGTGTAGACAGCGACGAACGCAAGATCGGACTCTCTCGACGACGCGTCGATTGGACCGATGAGCAAATTCGAAACGAAGCCGAAAAAGAACAGCAGCAACAACAGGTCAAAGAGGAGAAGAAGTCCGAACTAAAGGGCGGACTGGGCTCCGAAGGGCCACTGTTCCCAACCGGCGAGTAGCCCTTTCGATCAAAAATGAAACCCTCAAAAGCGTCGCGGATGATTCAAGCATCCGCGACGCTCTTTTTTGCACTCCTCGATCCTCACCTTACTGTAGGCTTATTAGTTCTTTTTGGGATGATTCGATCTGACTCTCGAGCTCGTCAAGCTTCCCTAGATACCGCGTGTGCAGCGCGTCACCCCTTACTAAGACGGCCATGAGCCCCTTGATGCGGGTTTGCTCCTTGGCATAAAGTTCCAGCTCTCGAGACAGTTGTTGTGTGCGCTGAGCTACCCTTTCGGCTGCTGTGATCGTCTTGAGCAATTCCTCTAGCCGTACTCTTGCTTGAGCTTCCATGTCTGGCCTGCCCGTGTCTGGCTGGCGAAGTGCAGACCTTAGATCCGATGCCGAACTGTTCTTGCTCCATTGGATCACTCGTTTTTTCGTTTCGGGTACTTCGAGGTTGATCAAGCCCGCAGCCGGCACTCGAACACGATAGCGGTGGGTGTCTTTATCTTCCGTCGCAACCAGTGCTTCTGTCGGTTCCGGGAGCCACTCGTCTTTGTTAGCAACGTGTTCTATAAAGAGCCAATGGCTGTCGGTGCCTTCGTTTTGAATTCGATAATGGTGTGTGCGCTGAAACTTAAGATTCTCAATGATCCGATCCTCTTGAAACTCCCAAGACGAGGGGAGTTGCCGCTCGTCAATTGCATTGGGAACCTCGTGTTTTATTTCGATCTTGCTGTCGAGCGCGTAGGTTACCAACTGCGGCACGCCAGCGACCAAGCGTGGAATCATGACGTCTCCTGCATAGCCGTGCATCGAATCTTCCTTGGTCTTCGAGAAAAGCGAAATGTTGCGCTAAACAATACGCCCTTGCATAGGGTGATGAAGGAATTCTCCGAGGTGTATGGCTTCCCGATTTTGCTCGACGAGAAGGGCCTCGAGGACGAAACAGTCACGGCTGAAGAACCGATCACACCGGATGTTTGGCTCAATGCGGGTGGAACATGCACCATGAGTGTCGTTTACAACCGGAACGAGCAGATGGTGTGGGTAATCGCAGCACCCTTCGAAACGCATTTGGAGATTCAGTCGTTGCTCAATACCCTCGCGTTGCAAGGGGACAAAGCGATGAGCAAACCCGCTTACTACATCCCCGGATATGGGGGGCATTCACAAAGTTCGAGCGTGCGGTCGTCTCGGTTAAGACGATCCAACCTCGGCGACCCCTGGTAAGGCTGCTTAGATGGTCGATGATTTCTCCGAAATCATTGGGCTGTTTGGTTTTAGCCCGGAGGGCGGCACGCGAACTTCCTCTCTGCTCAAAAACCCTGGGAAAAACAGGGTTTCACAGCGGAGAGGACAGGAACCGAACTTTTAGCTGTTTCCTCAATGTTTCTGGAGAGTTCAAAAGGCGATAAAAAGACTCGGATGGAACACCTATGGTATTGTTTTCTCTAGCAAAACGGGGGTACCCATTTACTCAGCCAAGACGCCAGGATTGGTCCTATCGTCGAACCATCAAGTCTGTTTCATCTTCGCCACTGGTAAATAATCCCACAATAATGATCAAATCTCCGTCCATTCGAAAATAGAGGACTGATGTGAATCGCTTCAAACGACATGACCTAAAACCCGTATGATTTGCTGGGAACAGATACGGGTTGTCCATTATCCGATTCAGAGCCTTATAGAATTCTGATTCGAATCGATCGCCAAGACCCGGCGATATTCTCTCAAACCAATCGATGCCGCGAAGAAGATCCCTTTGTGAATCTTCGGTAAGTTTTGCGATCATTTCCCTCGCGCCACCCGCATTCTTTCCCTGAATTCCTCCAAGGTTAAGGCACTAGAGGGATCTTTTTTGTACTCGATCCAACGCCGATCGAGCTCCGCTTGTTGTGCTAGGGAGAGATCTGTTCCAAAATTATCTGGAAGCCTATCCCAAATAACTTGGGCGATCTTCAATTGTTCGCTCGGCGTAAGCGATGAGATTTCAGACAGTACTTGCTCTAGTGTCATTTGCTTTTCCTCCGAGCTCATTGTAATGGGAAGCACTTGGCGAGGCAAATCCGCTCTAGCAAGTGACGGTGGGACTGAGTCGCTACGGAGGGCTTCGAACACCCTCTGAAACGCTCTCGCTACGCTGGGACGACAGGATCAGTAGAACGGACAACGGAGGAAACGATTTAGCATTTGTAGAAGGATAGTAGAGCAGTGTGGGGAGGGGACCAGTTAGCGAGTGTTTTTGACTAACGCAGCAGGGCATTCACTTATCACTTTTATCAGATGCGGACTTGCGAGCAGCAAGAAAACGAGTCACCGATATTTGGGCTTTTGCCTCAGCAAGTGTCATGTGTTCCAGCCGCGGCATTGTCGCGATTACCTGCAACACATTCTCCGTCGTTAGATTTCGGCCATTGGCGAAAATCGACTCCAGCTTCGGATGATTAGCGAACATCGCAAACTGCTCATCAGACAGCGGTGTATTCCTCAGACAGAGGATCTGCAACTCAGGTAGCTTGGCCACTTTTTCTACGACTTCGTTGGTGACCGTTGGGGCGGTGATCAAAAGGTGACGCAGATCCTTGAGTTCCGTTATAACGCTCACAGATTCATTCGTGAGCAATGGACATTCCAGCCAGACTTTCTGTAACTGTTTTGCGGATGCTAAAAAAGCGACGCCTTGGTCAGTGAACTGTTTCGAATACAAATCGATTGATTTTAGGTTGCCGCATTGCTTGGCAAGCAACTGCAAGGATCGATCGGTAAGGTTGTCGGAACTCAGGTGGAGATGCTCAAGTTCCTCTAAGTGTTGACTGATTCCCTCAACGAACCGATCGGAGAGCTTGTCTCCGTTGTATATTTCAAGCCAACGAAGGTTCTTGGCCTGACCTATGGACTCTGCACATGCGTCTGTAACGCTGGAGCCATTCTCATGGAATGGATTAGGGCCTGCTAGAAATTCCAAAGCCTTTAGGTTGGGCAACTCACGAAGAAACTCAAGATCGCGATCATGCATGTTGCGTTTGCATAGAAATACGCTTTCGAGCCGTTTTAGTTTACCCAACGGAGAAAGGTCGCCTTCGATAGCGACGTATTCGCCGTCTAAATTGCCTCCAAAAGACAATTCCTCTATGTTCTGCAGCGAAGCCAAGAACTCGATGTCGTCACGCGTGAGTGTTGTTCCGTAGGAGATATCAACGTTGGTCAGGCTGGAAACGTCCTTCGGTGCGGATTGTCTCAGTCCACCTTGCCCCCAATAGGTCAGTCCAACTATCCGCCCTTGTTTATCGCTCCGGGTGCGAGCGTCTTGAGAAGAGGGTTCCTGCGAAAAGGATCCATTACAAAAAAAGCCCCCAAGAAATACGCTGAGCAAAAACAAGGAGTTTGACCAATGGGGCAACCAACGCTGTGGGAACATCAGCACCTACGCTTTCACTGGTGGATTTTAGCGGTGATAAACCTCGGTAGTTTACTGGTCTGGGTTATCCATCAATGACTTGAGGCGATCGGACAAAGGTTTGGGGAATTTCGTTATCCAGGCTTCATCCACAATCCCAACCTCAATCATGTCTAACAGGTGAACGCGGTCCTTGAGTCGAAAGGAGTTCAACTTCATTCGAACAAGCCTCTCTAGTGGCAAGATCCGAATTCCATCCCCATATTCAACCGGCTCGACATCTGGGTTCGGCTCGAAGTCGTCCTGCTTGACCATCCGATTCGCTAAAACAATATGAATCGCATAACGTACCGAATCCTCTTTTCCTTCGAGGAACATGTCCAAGCCCGCAGCTTTTCTGTAATGATATCCATTTTCGGCCATCACCTGCTTAAGTTGGTCGAGATCCTCGGGACGAATCAAGATATCAACATCATTCGTAGCGCGCACAGCTCCAGGATCGACCTGAGCAACCCAGACTCTTACCGCATTCCCTCCGACGATCGCGAATGGAATCGAGGTGGACTCGAGAATGGATACGGCTTTCCTAAGACGCAACTCAACTCGATCCATCGATTCCCCAATTCTTCGCCAGAGTTGATCTCCGACCACAGTTAATGCTGGATTCATGATATTCC
>Ga0209598_10002798_pt1 | contig 13403 bp, 14 predicted proteins | sample M_140807_EF_Meta_FD_187317 | JGI IMG/M metagenome (GOLD analysis project Ga0209598, IMG submission 187317) | Freshwater microbial communities from Lake Montjoie, Canada to study carbon cycling - M_140807_EF_MetaG (SPAdes) (version 2) | ecosystem: Environmental > Aquatic > Freshwater > Lake... | reverse complement strand
AGACGTTTGGGCGACGCACACAAAATCGCGCTAGAAGCGATTTTGTGTGCTTGGAGCCGCCCTGAAAAACCCATGGAGGGGTTTTTCAGGGCCAACTAAATAACGGGCAAAAAAAGTAAACTACTCTCTCGGCACCATAGATAATTGTTCCAATTCTTTTGATACCAGCGCATGTCGAGACGATTCATCACTACGGCCAAGTGCTCGAAATAGAAGAGCGAGCTCGGAATGTACAGCGGAGTTTTTTCCGTCCAGCCCCTCTGCTTCCCGAAGAGAGCGCTCGGCAGCCTCCAGCCTACCGAGACGCCGTTCTGCGGCACCCTTTAGGAGCAGGAGATGCGGCTGACGAGGCTCTGCGACGAGCGCTGCCCCCGCAACCTCAACCACCTGTTCAAACCTTCCCTGGTCAAATAGAACCCCGGAAAGCTCCCTCTGAAGGGGCTGACTATCTCGGGAATGTTCAAGCCCCCTACGAAGGACAAGCTCAGCCTTTTCAAACGCTTTTCTCTCTCTAAAGAGCCGCGCAAGAGATACCCGCGCCTGAATCTCAATATCCCCACCAGCACTAATAGCGCGCTCGAACGCCGCGACACCCCGTTCACCCTCACCCCGCGCAGTTAACAACAACCCTCGCCGATACCAAGCCTCCCCATTATACGCATCGAGCTCCGTTGAGCGCGTATACTCGCCATCCGCCTCGTTCATCCGGCCAGATAGTTCGTACAAAACACCAAGATTAAATCGAATTAACGCGCTCGTTGGATCGGCCTCCCTGCCCCGCTCGAGAAGATGAATCGCTTGTGCCCTATCGCCCTGCGCCTCGACAACGGTTGCTAACCCGATAAGCGCTCCTCCATCGGTGGGAGAACGATTCAGCACCGCGTTAAAATCAGCACGCGCCTCCTCAAACTGCTGCAGCTCACCGTAAACTCGCCCACGAGCAATCCGAAATCGATCATCATCTCTGACCTCGAGCGCTTTTGTGAGATCGCGAAGCGCGAGCTCCCGTTTTTCTTGCCGCCTATAAAGTAACGCTCGGTTATAGCGCGCCTCCGCAAGTGTTGCGCACGCAGTAATCGCCTCCGAATAGAGCCTCTCCTCTTCTACTGCATCGAGCGCTTTGACCGCCTGAACGGTTATCTCGACCGCTCGGCGACACCCTTCGTTATCACCTTTTTTTTCAACCTCCGGATCAGCAGCTAGCGCGCCGGTCGCGATAGTCATCACGACGAGCCCAACCCCAGCCGCTATACCACCTGCGCGATAATTCATACCCGCAACACCTCTTCCAGCTGCAGCAATCGATCCTCGGCAGCAACTAACGCAAATCTAACAAACCCATCCCGAGACGACCCAAAGAATGACTCTCCTGTCGCGACGACTCCCCGGCCGACCAGCCGTTGAATAACCCGATCGCTTCCCTCAGCGCGGCAACGCTCCGGTATCTTCGCCCAGATCGAAGCTCCCGCCGAGGGAAAAGTGACCTCCCACCCAACGCTCCGAAGAACTCGGGTCAACACCTCGGCTCGCTTGCGATACCGCTCCGTAATCTGACTTACAAACGGCTCTTGCGAGCTTAATGCAGCGGCAGCAGCGATCTGAATAGGCAGAAAAAGGCCATAATCGACCCGTGATTTCGCAATCGCGATCTCTCGCACAAGATGGCTCGCTCCCATCACTGCACCGACCCGCCATCCCGGAACACTAAATGCCTTTGAAAGACTATACGTTTCGAGCGCAGCATCACCACGCTCTGCGACACTTAAAAGACTGACCGCAGGATTACCCGAATAGGTCATCTCTCCGTAGACAAAATCATTGACCACGATCGTTCCAGAACGACGAGCAACCGCGAGAACCGAACGGTAAAAATCCTCCGACACCGACTGCCCCGTCGGGTTGTTCGGGAAATTGAGAAAAATCGCCCGCGCCGGCTTCTCTTCCATTGCAGCAGTCAGATTGGAGAGCATCTCCTCTTCATCATAGGAGAGCGAAAAACTCCGCACCTGCAACCCCGCATACTCAGCGACAAAGCGAAATGCTGCGTATGTCGGCTCACCAACCAAAATATCATCCCCACGCTCGAGTAAAACGAGAGCTATCTGGGTGAGGGCATCTTTACTACCCAAGGTGACACACACATCGGTTTCAGGGGAGAGAGATACCCCGAATACTCCGTCGTACCGTTGAGATAGCGCTTCGCGCAGCTTGCGAACACCCCGAGAAACCGCATACCGATGATTTGCGCCCTTAACCGCAGCCTCACTCAGGGTATCAATCAAAAACCTAGGTGGTGCAATATCAGGATTGACCATCGAAAGGTCACACACCGCCCGCCCATTGGCGAGGAGCCGCGCCTTTTCAGTCTGTACTCCAAACGCATCCTGACCCCAGAAAACTCCATCGAGACTCGCAATCATGACAAAACCTTCGAACCGTCAGCGACGAACAATAAGATTAAAAAGATACATCGCCATCTCGGGATTGCCACTCGCTTTGATGCGACCCGAAAGCATGCCGATCTGTGGATTAAACTCTCCTCGAACAACCCGCATAAGGTCGCTCTGACTAAGGGTAACGCGACAATCGGCAGTTTGGGCGTCTCCCGCCTCCGCCACCAATCGATCACCGCTCCAATCAATCCGATATGCTCGATGAGGATCGGTGGTAATCAACGCCACAACCCCGGTGAGGTGTGCCTTAAGAAGCTGCGCGTGATTTCGAGCCCACGCTGGCAAGGTCGCAATCAATTCCTGAACTGAATTAACCTCAGGACCGCGCCTTCTTTGTTGCTGCAGTTTTTCTTCCTGCTCTATCTCTTGCTGTTCAGCCGCTTTCCGCGCAACCTCTTCCTGCGAAGCTACCTCCTCATGCTCGGCGCACTCGTGTTCTTCATCATCCTCGATATCATCTCTCTCGCTATCGTCCCTCTCACTCTCATCGTCCGCTTCAATCGGGTCACCTGCCTCAAGCTCTCCATGCTCTAAAGATTCCTGCGGGGACAGCTCAGCAGCGTGCTGAGGATCATCATTTTTTTCCGGATTACTATTCATCGCCACTACCTAAAAAGCTCATATAGTTCGCACTAACACCCTACTCACATCTCTGGAAGCAGTCGATATTCCAGCCAGCCCTGAAGCGGATACCGCTCAAGCGCTGCACGAATAGAGGGCACTGTTACTGATGCTATCTCCTGAATCGCCTCATCGAGGGTTCTCATGCGCCCACGCGCAAGATAGGTCAGTCCTAAATCCATCATTCTCCCCATCGGAAGCTCATCATTCAACACCATCCTCGAGATAGTTCGGGTCTTTGCCCGCTCAAGGTCCGCTTCATCGAGTCTGATAGGGGATTTTACAACCTCAAGCAATATTTCACGCGCCTGTTCGAGCGTTTCAGGCTCTACGCATAGACCAAGCTCAAAATATCCGCACCCATCCCGCTCAGAGAGATCAGCCCAGGCAGACTCGGCGATACCCGTATGAACTAACTTCCAATACGCACCCTCAACCGAGCTATCGTTGAGAAGCGATGCTAGGAGCGCAAGCGATGCTCGCTCATCGTCCTGAACACTCGCGCTCGGACACATTAAGACAAGGTACGACTGCTTGAGATTGGGGCGATGTAGAGTTAGACCTCCGGAGGTTGGTGTATGACGGGGTGTGTCGCGCGGCGCATTACCGGTTTGCCAACCACCGCACAGCTCTTCCGAATCAGCGATGAATCGATCCCAATCAAACTTACCCGCCGCTGCAAGCACCATGTTACTCGGCACATAGCGCCGCCTAAAATAACTATCCATCTCATCACGAGAGAGCGCAGTTATCGACTCGCGAGAACCAAGTACAGAGTTGCCCGCCGTATGCCCACGAAAAAAATCTTCCTGAGCTTTTTCCCGTAAAAAGAATCCGGGCTTATCTAGATAGAGCGCTATCTCTTCCAGAATAACCTTTTTTTCCATCGCATATTCATCTTTGTCGAGCGACGGTCGCAACATATCACAAAGAAGATGGTGCATGCGGGTGAAAAAAGAGGGAACGATTCCGCCATAGTAAACGGTGCACTCCTCCGATGTAAAAGCATTTGCCCGCGCTGCAATATTTCCCAATTCGTAGGTGATATCCAACGAGGTTCGATTCGGTGTTCCTTTGAACATCATATGCTCAAGGAAGTGCGATACCCCTGCCTCTTTTTCAGTCTCATCGCGGGAACCCGTTTTTACAAAAAATCCCACCGCCGCGGTATCTGCTCGAGGATTTACCTCACCTAACAAAACCAAACCGTTCGACAACGTATGCGAACGCAGCTCCCCGGACCCTTCTCCCATGTCACTCCTCATGTCCACACAACCGTTTGCCCCCAAGACCGCCGTTGCGCTCCTCTACTTAACTTCCGCACTTAAACTAAATGCCACGCCTTCTGTTACAGCTCTACGACGCGACCGAGAGAATAACCTCTTGCGCGTCACTGACCAACGGCTCTGGCCCGAGGGTCAACACCGATGCATCGCTCGGTCGATAGCACTCGCAGTATTCATCAATAGACTCAAGCGAAACCGCCTCAACTCCCGCCTCAATCTCTGCAATCGATCGAACCCGCCCCGACAACCACCATTCACTTACATTCGTCGAAGCGCGCGCCGATGGCGACTCAAGATTCATGACCAAAGATGCTTTTAGGTTCTCCTTGGCTCGGCTAAGTTCCTCCACCGTCACGGTCCCGCGCACTGCTCCTAATTCATTGGTGAGCACCTCGAGCGTTGCCTGCGCTCGATCAGGTGTCGTACCAGCGTACGCCCGCACATACCCAAATTGCCCACGCCCGATGTGGGTTGAATAAACCGAATAACAGAGCCCACGTTTTTCCCGAACCTCAACGAACAATCGACCGAACATCCCCCCAGACAGCACAACATTTACCACCCGTGCGGCATAGTAGTGTTCACCAAGAAATGGAGCGGAAGGGTATGCGACAAAAATCTGGACCTGCTCCGACGGAGAGCGGACGAAAAAGGAGTTTTGACTACTTAGGCTCCCACCTTTTGGCACCACCGCCCCTTCGCCACTCCAATCGCCGAACCACCGATTAATCTCCGCAAGCACGGCGCTCCGATCGAAATTGCCCGCAATCGAGAGACACGCCCCTTTCGGCCGATAAAGTCGCTCCCACACCTGACGAACAGAATTTCCGTCGAACTGCTCGATATCAGATAACCTTCCACACGACGGACGATTAAAAGGGTCGGGAAGGTACACCTGGTCAAATGAGAGGGATGCGTGGCGAGCGGGAGAATCGCTGATTGATCCGATATCTTGGAGCATTACACCCTTGATACCGGGAAGCTCCTCTTCGTCGAGGGTCGGTCTTAGCACCATATCGGCAACGAGCCCGAGCGCTTTGCCTAGCGATTCAGGAAGACACGCACCTGAAAAAGAGATCCGGTCGTATCCAGCGGACTCTCCGTGCACAATACCGGCCTCATCGAATCGGTTTGAAAGTTCAAAGGCGTTCAAGCCAGCCGCACCGCGGGTGATAAGCTCCTGAGTTATCGAACCACCACCAATCTGCCCCACACCATCGAGCAAAAGCCCCCCCGGGATCGAGAGATCATACGCCACCGATCTCAAATGAGGCATCGACTCAAACATAACGGTAAGTCCGTTGGGGAGAGTTTCAATTACAGCGTTTGTCATTTTCTCGATTCTCCCTTTCTTTTACACTCACCTCTTCCGCTCGACCATCACCTACAATCGGTCGATAGTATCGTGAGTTTTCAGATAACACCACTCCCCTACCTCCGCTTCAAAGATCATCAAAGAAGTGCAAGGAAAAGAATAACCGCGTTTCACTCCTATGGTTAAGCCATTCGGAGTAGTTGGATCCAAGAGCGCGCAAAGACCTAGTGATCGTTGCCAAGCAGTATAATTTCAATCGACCTCAGCGCCCAATTTTTCTGCCTCCAAGCACATGTGAAGAGCGGAGAAATTATTTTTTCATCAGCTAGACTCTCAGACGAGATTATTGCTCTATTTGAGAGTAGTATCGGCTGAAAAATTCGAGTTGTTATTATCGATTCACATGATCATCAGTTAAGTAATAATCAGTCGCAACCTCGACGATATTGCGATTCTTGCCACGAGTAACGAATTTTTCCACCATTTTTTTCCAACCTTTGACAACATGAAACAAGCACTTGTTACCGGAGCTACCGGATTTATTGGAAGCACCCTCTGCGAAGAGCTTGTGTCTCAGGGGATAACCGTTCGCGCCCTTCACCGAAGAGGAAGCAATACCTCATTTCTTCGCACTCTCCCGGTAGAACTTGCAGAGGGTGATATCACCGATCGCGATTCGCTCCGTGCTGCGATGCATGATTGCGATGCGGTTTTTCATCTTGCTGCGCTCTTTCGTGAGGCAAAATTTCCATCGAGCGAATACTGGCGAGTAAATCTTGAAGGCACTAGAAATGTGCTCGATCTCGCCGCAGAGATCGATTCTGTCCGGTACGTTGGATACTGCAGTACCACTGGTGTGCTTGGCGATGTGAAATCACCACCTGCAGATGAAACCACTCCGTACGCTCCTCTTGATGTTTATCAGGAGAGTAAGACAGATGCAGAAAAACTTGTACTCGAAAGATTCCGATCGGGCCAAATAACGGGCTCAGTTATTCGTCCAGCGATGGTGTACGGTCCCCGTGATACCCGACTCCTAAAGCTGTTTCGTGGAATCGCTGGACGAACTTTGCCGATTATCGGTAGCGGAAAGACCTGGTGTCACTGGGTGCTCGCTCGAGACGTTGCTCGCGCCTTTTTTCTCGCCGCTCAATCGCCCGCAAGTTCCGGCAACCTCTACATCGTCGGAGGAGCTCATCCGATCTCTCTTGAACAATCAATGAAGATTATCGCCGATGAATACGGAGTCTCTCTTCTTCCCTTTCGGGTACCCGTTTTCCCGATACAGCTACTCGGCTCAGCGGTCGAAGCGCTCTGCCTACCGTTGCGCATCGAACCACCCATCCACCGTCGGCGCGCCGACTTTTTCATAAAAAACAGAAGTTTTGATTGCTCCCGAGCGCAGCGCGATTTCGGCTATTCTCCGACTCTTCCCGTTGAGGAGGAGATCCGTTTTGTTGCTCGATGGTATCGCGATAATGGATGGGTTTCACCCCGCGCAAATGGTTCAAAGATACCAAAAAATTAGCCAGCCGCGGTAAAAAAATCGATAGCGTCAAATCGAAAAAGAATCGTTATGAAATTAGATGAACCGCGCGCCTGGTGCGATCTCGACTCATCCACCGATCTCTACGCATCCCGCTTTTCGGGCGAAATTGGAAACTGGATGCTCGACGTTCAACGTCGCGCTCTTGCCGAGCTTCTCACCCTTCCTTCAGCAAGCTCAGTCCTCGATGTTGGTGGTGGTCACGCTCAACTCACCCCATTTCTGCTGGAGTCCGGCTATAACGTTACGATTCATGGAAGCTGTGCTGCTGCACAGGGAAGAGCTGCCCCATTTATCGCGTCGGGGCGCTGCTCATGGAGCGAGGGCCCCCTCAACACACTTCCCTACGATACCGCATCATTCGACGCCGTCGTGTCATTGCGTATTTTGCCTCATGTCGATGACTGGCGCGGCTATTTAAGAGAGCTTTGCCGCGTTGCGGGGCGCGCCGTTATAATTGATTACCCTTCAGCAAAGAGCGTAAATATCGTCAGCGGAGCGTTATATCAATTAAAATTGATGATAGAAAAAACAACTCGCCCCTACCGACTCTTTTGGGATAGCGAGGTGCGAGATGTACTAAAAGATGCAGGATTTTCAACCACCCAGGAGGTTCGCCAATACGTTCTCCCAATGGCAGCCCATCGCGCCCTCGGAAAAAGGCAGGTTTCAGAGCAATGGGAAGCATTGGCTCGCAGATTAGGCGCCACCGCGCGGGTGGGATCTCCGGTTGTGGTGCGAGGGGATCGGACAGAGGGAGTGTGAGGTACGGAGGTGGCGGTGGAGTGGAGATGGAATGGGGTGGAGATCGCTGAAAGATCGTCTCGCTTTTATCAAATTTTTGTTAGCGATTATTCCCGCTCTTGATCTCAGTATCTGGCTTGGCTAGTCTCCCGAAGGGCGGTGGGCTCTTTTGCTTTTAATTTGCGCCTGAATTACCTGATAACTTCTCCAACCGTTTTAGATCATTTTTTTCGAGAAAACTTATGCACGCCGGTTTTGCCGTTCCGATTAATGAGAAAACTAATCTTGATAAACTCATAGCAAAGACCGGTCACGAACAGCCAAATAGAAGCATTCCGGAGGGCATTCGGAATATTATTTCGTACGGCGAACTCTCGATTGACAATGTAGCCCAAACGGCGCTCAGTTCTCTGGTTGACGAACTCCAATACGCAAATAGGTTCCGCGGTGAGACGACCTTTGCTCAAGGGGTGGGTGAAGAATCAGGAACTCATAGCGTCCACGTTGCGCGGTTGGTGATTGCTGTAGCGGATGCGGTGTCATCAAAGGAAGGAAATGAATTGAGCGCAGAGTTAGGTAGAGAGCTCATTCAATTCAAGCAGGACGGCGCAATCGCCGGGTTTATCCATGATCTAGGTGAAGTGTTAGTCGGAGAGTTCTCGACCGTCCGCGAACGAGCCGAAAAGAGAGGCAATCACACAGAGGAATCAAGCGCCGATCTTGAGCGTCTTATATTTGTGCGATCAGCGGCTTTGGCATTGCACTTTGCAGAAAACGGGGGCGATTTCAAAAGTGCAATGCAAGATATTAGAGAGCCTTTACTTAAAAAATTAAATAGCCTAAGCCTCGAATCACTGGAAGCTGCATTTGACCGCTATCCAGTTGAACTGAGTCCGCACTCTAAATCCATCCTTGAACGTTGGATCGAACTCTACGATGCAACCGAGAGCACAACGGGCACTTCACCATCTCAAGAGGACAAGTTCGTCGGTACATGTGTAAAGATACTTGAGCGAGTTCAGGGTCAACATCATTTTCTCAGATTTTCAAAAAAGGAACCCACCGTCATTGATTTCTCAGTCGAGGGTATAATCTATGCCCCGTGGGAAGAGAGTCAACGCGATGCCCCGCTTCACAGCGAGCAGCTCCGCAGTAATCTGGTGATGTCGGGTTTAGTTCGAATGGAGGGCAAACTAGGTGAATTATTCAAGCTCGCTCAAACAGATGCCCAAAAAGCTATAGCCCGCGAAATACGGAACAGAGTATACAGCGGAGTACTTGAAAGTCTCGACACTTTAACTCCAGTAGTAAAGAGGACTCTTAAGGACCCCAACGAAGTAATAACCAAGCGACTAAAGGACGCTCAAGCACGGGGTGAGGATGCAGTCCCAATCCTAGAGGAAGAATACAAGGAACTTCTCCGCGCCCACCGAGAATTAAGGAACGCGCAAAGAAATGAAGAGCTCTCCTCCTCAGACCATTCTCAACTTCTCCCGATTGAAACTCGCCTCCGGCTTCAGGCGTTATATCGGAATGCCCTCGATGCTGGCTACGAACCAAAGAAAGGAGAAGTCCTAGCCCTTCAGGATACTATCCCCGACGAACTTCTGCCGCTTAATCCGCAGAATCTAGGCTTAACCAAAAGAAGATAGTCCCCCCTCACTGCTCTGCTCACAGAGCTCCACCGGATCCCCGTCGCGCCCGACCTGGTCTGCGAGTGGAGCTCAAATAAAACCACCCGCTTTCTGCCAGCTCTCACAAATAAACGAGAACTGGCATTAGGTTAAGGACGCCATAAAAACGGAGCACCTTAACCTTTTGAATGTCGCGAATCAGCAGCACCAGCGGGGCGATCATCTCAAGCGGGTTTTACTAAGAACGCTGCGGGACCCAAACTGACTACCGGCGTCTTAGCATTCGGATCTTTTATAATCGCAGCTATTTTCTGCTCGAATGCCTTTATCCATGCTTTCCGCTGTTGTTCATTCTCACTGGACTCTATCGAGGCAGAACCATCCTTCCATGCAATACGAACTGTCGCTTTATCGAACACTAGTGTGACCTTATCTCTATCTCCGGAAACAGTAGCATCAGGGAACTTTTCCTTCAGTTTTTCCGTTACACTTACAGAACCACTAGATCCATTCACAGCATTTAGAAACCTCACCATCTCACTCTTATTAAGAGCCCCATCGACGATAATCGCAGTGGGTTTCGGAGCAGCCGGAGTAGTTGTTGTAGCAGGAGTAGGTGTCGTATGGCCTCCGCTACCTAATTTCGGTGGAACGCTTCTGCCACCCCCGGAACCACCACCAGCTACTCCCGAATCGCTCGGATTGCCAGCCCCCTCATTGCCCCCCCCCGCTGGAGTCTCTGAAGCGTTCTCCAGTTTCGGCTTTTCCAACTTACCTTGAAGAGCTTCTCGCATTTTAGCAACATCCAGCCCATCGAGGCTCATTGTACCTAACTTCTCTTTTCCTCCCTTGCTGAATATTTTAGTATCTTTCAAAGGATTTGTGAGATCATCCGCTGATGTAACAGTGGCTACCTCCGTCCTTTGAATCTTACCGGTTTCGTCTCTCCGGCTCACAACGATGTAAGCTATACCTTGCTCTTTGGGGTTCCGAAAGATACTCACCGCCGGACTGTCAAGCTTGTCGGATGGTTGCGATTTGAAAAAAACATCATACTCTTCCGGTTTGAGCATAACCTTCAGGTTCGACGCTTCTCCTTTTCCGTTATCGTTTAATTTAAGGGTGTGCGCCAGCTTCGGCTTTTCGTCCTCTTTCTCAGCCGGTTTCGGAGCACCAGCCCCCTCAGCCCCCTTGGGCAGCTTAATCTTCCCACCGTATTGCTCTTTGATTAGCTCAGCTTGGAGTGTTTCTATTGCCTGAGCCTGCAGTTTGGGGTCTTTCGGATTTGAGAGTCCTCTAGTTAATACCGACGCACTTAGTTCGGCCGTCTGTCCTGTCTTTTCAAGAGCCTGCCCGAGGGTATTTAGTTGAGACTGTCCAGCTACTATCGTTTTTCCATCTGGACTTAACTTAAGCGAGGTATTAACGGCTGTAATACTTCTTTGCAATTTCTGCTGCTCTTCGATATTAACGGTTGGAGCGGTTGGACGACTCTGGTTGGTGCAAGCCCCGTTAACACAAACTACATTATTAACACCCCCTGTAATCTGTACTCCACCATCGGTCGACCCGATTACCTGAACCTGTCCGCCTGCCATAAAATCCACCCCTAAAAACTCAAAGACACCTACCAAAGTTATGGTTATCCACCCCTTATCCCTTACATAAATTTTGCATAATCACGAAAAAAAACCTAACGACCCACCACCCCACGCGGCACAAACCCAAGTTCCTCAATCAACGTCCCACGCTCGGGATTGGTGGCGAACTCTAGGAATCGGCTTAGGTCTTCGCTGGTTCCCTTACTCGCAGAAACATCCGCAGCGGTTTTTGATGGGGCAGCCAAGTACAAAAATAGCGGCCTCGCGAGCGGTCGGTAGTTACCAGCCTTTACCGCATCAGAGCTCGGCATTATGCAGGCGGTATCATCACCAACAGCCCGAATAGCCACGGCTTTGAGCTGTTCCTGATTTTGTAGATAGTACGCCATACTGAAATAACCGAGTGCTCCCGGATCTCCCGCGACGCCGCGAATAAGAACATTGTCGTCTTCACTTGCTGTGTAATCTCCCCTGCTCTGCTTTGCGGTTCCAACTATTGCTTCGGTGAAGTAATCGAAGGTACCGGAATCGGTTCCTGGACCGTACAGGGTCACGGGGCGGTCGGGGAAATCTGGGCGAAGCTGCCGCCAGGTCGTGAGCTTACCCTGAGCAGCAGGCTCCCAGAGGGTGCGGAGCTCAGCGGTGGTAAGGCACTGCGCCCAGCTATTTTTGGGGTGAACAACGACGACGATCGCATCGGTTGCAATCGGTATCTCTCGGAAGGCGATTCCTCCTTTCTCACAGGCACTACGTTCCACGGGCTGTATGGGGCGTGAGGCGGTGGCGATATCAAGCTCTCCAGCGCAGAACTTTTTAAAACCTCCACCCGTTCCGGATACGCCAATTGTGATCTCGGCTTCAGGGTGCTCCTGTTGATACTCCTCTGCGAGTGCTTCAACTATCGGATAGACTGTGCTCGAGCCATCGATGCGAATAGGGTGCGATGGAGCGGCGAGAGCGGGTGTGGAGCTGAGTAAGATTAAAAGTTGGAAAATTAATAGGGTGACAAGTAAGCCGACCGAGGCGATTAAGCTCGATGCTTGAGAACGCGACAAAACTGTTCCTTGCGCCATAAACTAGCCTTATATTAAGGGGGAACTATTTAGCTGTTAGCTTCTACGACAAACTCACCTTTTTAAAAAAAAACGCTCGCACTGTTTAATCCTTAAATCCAACACCGCGATAGCAACACCCCCTAGCGAGGAAAGCTCATTGCAAATAACTCGAGACTCTTTGACGTAATCCTCGGCCCAGCTAAATACCTGACCATCAGCGATCTGTTTTAAGTTGTAAATCCTGTCGCTGATCTTGGCAATCCAGACTTCATGGGGTTGTTCTTTGATTCGAACAAGACAGTCAGGAATCTGTTCTTTGTCGGTCTTTGCTCTGTCTCGGGTGGTTGCAAGAACTCCATCAGCTATCTTTTCACCGAAACGTTTGACTAGTTCGGAGTGTTCAATATCAGTATCTTCGATAATGTCGTGAAGCACCGCTACACTGGCGGCAAACTCAGGATCAAGCCCCGAATAGCTCGATGCAAGTTTACGAGCAAGGTCAGCAACCGCCCAAAGATGAGCCACATGGGGCAAATCCGTTTCCGGATAGCGCTGTCCATCGTGGTGAGTTGTTGCGAAATGAACTACCTCTATAAATTGGTCTGTTTCGGCGAGGACTGTTTCTATCGACGACCTCGGGTATGAAAGCGCCGAAAATACATTACCGGTGTTCGCCGTGTTAGGCTGGTCGAGCTCACCTTTGCTCTCGAACGCCGGATCCATAACTCCTCACCTTCGACTACCAATTAATCGATTGACTCACCGCAAGAAACACTTTTAGGAAAACCGCAAGGAGGTTGTCTAAAATCACCTATACCCCAACACCGGTGCCAGCCATCGCTCGACCTCCTCCTCACTCATACCCTTGCGCCCAGCATAATCGGTGACCTGATCTTTACCAATTTTTCCAACAGCGAAGTACTTGCTCTCAGGGTGCGAGAAATATATCCCCGATACGCTGCTCGCTGGAAACATCGCGTAATTCTCGGTCAGGCGACAGTTGATACGACACGCTGGATCTAGCAGTCGCCACAACTTCTCCTTTTCGGTGTGGTCGGGACTAGCTGGATATCCAGGAGCAGGACGAATACCGCGGTACTCTTCACGGACCGCAGCCTCGAGCGAAACCTCTCCGGGCTGCTCATATC
>Ga0209598_10002794_pt1 | contig 13408 bp, 11 predicted proteins | sample M_140807_EF_Meta_FD_187317 | JGI IMG/M metagenome (GOLD analysis project Ga0209598, IMG submission 187317) | Freshwater microbial communities from Lake Montjoie, Canada to study carbon cycling - M_140807_EF_MetaG (SPAdes) (version 2) | ecosystem: Environmental > Aquatic > Freshwater > Lake... | reverse complement strand
CTCAGCTCAACATTCAGGCGATCTGGCACGGTGAACGCCTCAGCGATGCAAGTCGATCCTGGCAACCGCCTGTTGCACCACTACCCCACGCGCCGACTTGAAGCTGAAGGAATTCGCGACAGTTTGCTTGCCGTTGCGGGGCGACTTGATCACACGCTGTACGGGCGGCCGATCATGCCCCCGCGAAGTGCCGAGGACCCAGCCAAGCGCCTCTACTCAGGACCGCTGGATGGACTTGGCCGCCGGTCGATTTACACCCAAACGTCGATCATGGAACCAGCGAAACTCCTAATGGGATTCAACCTGCCGGACCCGAGGCTTCCGACGGGCAAACGCGATTCCACAAACGACCCAACTCAGGCCCTTATTATGCTCAATGATCCATTTGTAGCTGCCATGGCAAAGCACTGGGGCAAACAACTGGTCAAGAATCCACGCGACTCCATTGATGATCAGATGGAAACCATGTTCACAACCGCCCTATCACGCATGCCGACTGCCATGGAGCGGAAAGTTTGGGCCGGCGCCCTTCACGATTTTGCCACCACCAATCAACCGGATCTGCTTCGAGACGAAGAAGCATGGACGCGTCTGGCACATGCCTTGTTCAACACGCAGGAATTTATTTATTACCGATAAAAGAAGGTGGATCATCATGAATGATATCTTGGCTTACCGGAATCGACTACCAGCCATCAACCGTCGTTCCATGCTTCAGCAAACATCCGTCGGCATGGGTGCTTTGGCATTCCACGCCTTGGCGCATGGAACTCCACACACCCCGGCCCGGGCCAAAAACCTGATCCTATGTTTTATGGATGGCGGCCCCAGCCATGTCGACTCTTTCGACTACAAACCACTGCTTAAAACACACCAAGGCAAACCTATCGGTGCCAGCGCGGTATCAAAACGTTCGCAGTCGTCACCCGAGCGGGTCTGGATGGGCAGCCCTTGGGAATTCAAAAAGCGGGGGCAAAGTGGCCTATGGGTTAGTGACCTGTTCCCGCATATTGCCCGCGTGGCGGATCAGATCTGCGTGGTACGGTCGATGGTGGGAGAACTGCCGTTGCATGGTCAATCGAACCTGCTGCTCCATACCGGGAGAAGTCTTGGTCAGGCACCCAGTTTTGGCGCTTGGGTCTCGTATGGCCTTGGTTCGGACAATCAAAACCTGCCCGGGTACGTTGTCCTGAACAATGACTGGGTTCCGAATGGTGGGTTGGAAAATTTCGGAAGCTCGTTCCTGCCTGCCAGCCATCAGGCCACCATGATGCGCGCCAAAGGCATTCCTGTCGACAATATTGCTCCGACCGATTCTCGCGCCATCCAACAACGCAAAATCAATCTGCTTGCCGAACAAAACAAGTCTTTTTCCAAGCAAAGCTCGGATGGCGCGATTATCGAAGCCGCCATCGCCAATTACGAAACAGCCTTCCGCATGCAGACGGAAGTTCCTGTTGTCGCCGATATCCAAAATGAGCCAGAATCGATCCGTCGAATGTACGGGGCAGATTCTTCCGATGAGCATCAACGTTATTACGCCTCGCAGGCCATCCGGGCCAGAAGGCTGGTCGAGGCGGGGGTTCGATTTGTGGAAATCACCTGCCCAAGCTTCGACGGCAACAACTCGCCGTGGGACCAGCACGGCATGTTGAAAGTCAATCACGAAAAGAATGCCCGCGTGACGGAACAATCCGTGGCAGCACTGATCACAGATTTGCATCAACGCGGGCTGCTCGATCAAACCATCGTGATGTGGGCCGGAGAGATGGGCCGCACACCCCATACTCCCGGGATTTCAGCCACCGCTGGTCGAGATCACCACGTGAACGGATACTCCATTTTCATGGCAGGCGGCGGCTTCAAGGGCGGAATGGCTTATGGAGATACCGACGATTTTGGCAACGCCGTCGTCAACAAACCCCTTACCGTGCATGACATCCACGCCACCATCCTGCACCAAATGGGAATCAACCACACCAAGCTCACCTACCGATACGGCGGGCGGGATATCCGCCTGACCGATGTTTTTGGCTCCGTGATTCAAGAACTGATTGCCTAAGTCTCCCAAACGCAGCAATCTAACACATGATTCAGCCTAGCTACTCAGGCGGGGCAACCAGCATGCTTTGGCGAATTTGAACCGGTAAAGCACTCCAAACACCTCTGGAATCAATTCCCAGGCAACTACCGTTATTGACCCACAGAACCCGTTGAAGTGACACTGATGGAGCGAGGCGCATTCCTCCTGAAGGCCTAACGCACAGAACATTGCGTGGAGAGTGAACGCGTGAGTCTTGACCGACGCGGCATCCTGAAACAATCTGGCGGCGCTTTGGCGCTGTCAATGTTCCAGCAAATCCAATCATCCCACGCATTGGAAGTTCCAAAGACGCGTATCAAGATCGGCCAGATTGGTGTGGGGCATGCCCATGCCAGCAAGCTTGAGGTTTACCGCGCGTCAGCAGATTATGAAGTCGTAGGGATTGTTGAGCCCGACAGCCGATTGCGGCAGCGGGCAGAATCGCAGTCCTCTTACCGTGACTTGCCTTGGATGACTCAGGAAAAGTTACTGGGCACCCCCGGCCTGCAAGCAGTATTGGTGGAAACCCGGGTTCGCGACCTCCTCACCACCGCAGAAGCATGCGTTGCCGCCGGAAAGCACGTCCATATCGACAAACCAGCCGGTGAATCGCTGCCACAGTTGAAGAAAATCCTCGATGATGCCACCCGGCAAAAACTGATGGTTCAGATGGGTTACATGTACCGCTACAACCCGGGAGTATTGCTGCTGAAGCAGTTCCTGGCGCAGAAATGGCTTGGCGAAATCTTTGAAGTGCACACCGTCATGAGCAAAGTGGTTGACCCCGCATCCCGACGCACCCTCGCCGAGTATAAGGGTGGCATGATGTTTGAACTGGGTTGCCATGTGATTGACTTGGTCGTTGGCATTCTGGGCAAACCAACCCAGGTTTTTGGTTTCAATCAGCATGCCGGTCGCCACGAAGACACCCTGCTCGACAATTCCATGGCAGTCTTCTCGTACGACAATGCCATTGCGAGTGTGAAAACTGCTGCCATGGAAGTGGATGGAGGCGACCGCCGGCATTTGGTGGTATGCGGTACCGAGGGGACATTCCAGATCCAGCCATTGGACAACCCATCCGCCAAGGTTGTGCTTTCAGAGGCACGCGCCGGCTACAAGAAAGGCGCGCAAGAGATCAAATTTCCTCGTTACAACCGCTATGTCGGCGACGCCGCTGATATGGCGCGCGTCATTCGCGGTGAAAAACCTTCAGATTTCACACCCCAGCACGACCTCGCTGTGCAGGAAACGCTGTTGAAAGCGTGCGGGTTGCCAACAGGTTCATGACCCGTTATAATGCCTGAGCACAACACGCACGGCGCTCGCATTTGCCTTGCCTAAAAGACATTTCGGTTTCTTTCCCGAATTGTTGCAAAGAATCTGATTACTTGAGCGAATGCCTGGTAGTGATCCGAAACGGTTCGTGTCTCATGGGCGTTGCCAATGCGCCCACATATCAACGTATAACAGTCTGCTGCGCCATAAAATGTGCGCCCTGTCAAAAATAATGTCCGTCTCGTGTCGAACTAAAATTGTTGGATCGGTAATCGCGCCTCATCGCCTTCAGCTTTGAGCATGCCCGGCTGTCTTAGCGTCTTATTCCTGGTTCATTATCTCATTGGGAGTTGGCGATATGACTTTTTATAATTTCGAAAACATGTCTCTCAAAGCAGCGAATGAAATGCTCAATGCGCACGCTGATTCTGTTGTTCGTTTTCTCGACATGCCTGAAGGAGGCGAACGAACCGCACTTCACAAGCAACTATATGCTGTATTGTACGGACCAGCGATGGTGGTTGGAGAATATTTTGCGGGCGAAGACAACATGGACAAAGGACACGACCTTCTGAACCAAATTCTCGATGGCGCTTCAAAATATATGCCATCCAAACGGTCTCTGTCTGGTTTTTTTGGTGATTGTTTGAAAAGGCGTAAGATTGATGCGGTTCGCCAAAAAACCCGTCGTCGCAAACACTTGAAAGGCGGATACACCATTCACCGTTCGCAAATCAACATCCACAACAACCGGTCAGCGGAATTGGGGGCTGCTACCGTAGAAAAAATCCTTATGAAAGCCACTGCAAACTTCACTTCAAAAGCAGACGTCAAGATATCGGAAGTGATAATTCGGCAGATTTGTGAAAACGGCGCAGTCTCAACCCGAAAAGAAATTGCAAAGGAAGCTGGATACAGTGCGCCACAAGTCACCCAACGCATGGCTGTGATAGAAAAAAAGGTCGCGGAACAGTTTCGGCAAGAAGGTTTTGATATGGGAGCCTGATTGGTCTGAATGTGGGGCCGGGTCAGCCCGGCCCCACTGGTCACAACTTTCAAGCATGCATCACAAATCCACCATCCACATTGATCGTTTGCCCCGTCACATGCTCCGCGCGGGCTGACGATAAAAACACAATCATGTCCGCTATGGCTTCCACCGACTGCCATTTCCCTAGCGGCACCACCGCCTTGATCTTGCGATCCGACCACTCCTCGTAACCCAACCGTTGCTCTGGTAGTGCTTGGTCATGCCAAGCCTGCCAGACCGCGCGGTTCAATGGCGTCTGTACCATTCCCGGGCAGACGGTATTCACACGTACTCCCTTGGGTGCCAAATCTTTGGCCATGCATTGGGCAAAATTAATATTGGCTGCTTTGGAAGCACTGTACGGCGGATCAGTCTGCGACCCCATTTGCCCAGCTACAGAAGCCACGAACACCATGGTGCCGTTCCCCCGGCTTGTCATGTGCGGTGTCACGGCATGCGCAACATGGGTCATTCCCATCACATTAACCTCGAGCACTTTCAACCAGTGGACAGGCTTGAGGTTGGTGAACGGAAACCCAAACTGGCCCGAACCAATAGCAGCGGCATGCACCAAATGACCTACTTGCCCAAACGATTCCACTGTTTGGGCCATGGCCAGTCCAACACCAGCCTCATTGGTAACATCAACAACGCATCCCAAGGCGCGAACGGAGTAATCCTTCGCCAGTTGCTTAGCTAGTTGATGCGCATTTTCGTTGCGGTCCCATAACACAACATGGGCACCTTCACGGGCGAAGCCGTGCGCGGCAGCCAGCCCAATACCACTGGCACCACCCACCACAACAGCAACCCGATCGCGAAGTTCGAGGTTCATCAACGCCCCCAGTTCATGAAGGTAATCGACAGTTGCAAAACAGTGGCGATGGAAACCCACACAAAATAAGGGCCCTGCGCCACAGCTACCCATGGATAGCGTGACCAGATGGATATCACCATCCAGACAATCGTGCCCCAGACCACAAGAATATCCACTGCTGCCAAAGGCATGTTGCGCATGCCGAACTGGATGGGAGTAAAAATAATATTAGAGGCAAGATTGATGGCGAAAGGCAGTGCCACTGTCCAAGGGATGACCCCGCGAAACGCCTGGGTGAAAACAAATCCAAAGCTGATCAGAATGACCGGATAAAGGATTTGCCAGATCGTTCCGATCACTTTGGGAGGCGGAGTCCACTCAGGTTTAGCCAGTTCGTTGTACCAAGTAAGCCAGTCCATGATGAGAGGGTGTCCTTTTCTGGGGAAATAGATCGTGCGCGGCAGATCAAGGTCTGCGACTGCTTGGTTTGTTGACGGCCTGAGCGGTCCATGGATCTTCGGGCCATGGATGACGAGGATAGCGGCCCCGCAGTTCTTTTCGCACCACCTGGTAGGTGGTGTTCCAGAAACTTTCCAGATCTTCGGTCACCTGCTGCGGCCTGAAATTCGGTGCCAGCAGATGGAGCAGCACTCGGACTTTGCCACCACCCACCCTGGGCGTTTCTCGCCAGCCAAACAGTTCCTGGATGCGCGCCGCCAGTACCGGTGGACGACCGACTTCATAAGTGAGTGCGGCAGTCCCACCCGAGGGCAGCGTTAACCGAGCTGGTGCTAACTCGTCGAGTTCACGTCGCTGTTTGTATTCCAACATCCCCAGTAGAATCTCAGCCCAATCCTTGGCACGTACAGCAGCAAGCGACCGTTCGCCAGCGCAGAGCCGCCCAAGCAGATTGGTCCACAAAATATCATCGATAGGCGGAACAATACCCGGGGTGAGTGAATCGAGCCATTTCCATCTGGCAAGCAGATGACCAGCAGGCGTATCGGCCGCCGGAAACATGGTATCGAGCCGAGATTTCAAAGCATTGGCCAATATGCCTTCGGTGGTCTCGCCAAGTGGGGCCGTAACTTCACGGTCGTCAATAACCAGACCTGCAAACAACGTTCGCTTCCGGCCAATCACGCGCTCGGCGCGATCATCGAACTCGAGTATTGTTTCCGTTATTACCCGATCAGGATCGAGGTCGTCTCGAATCACACTGGAAGCCAGACGAACCACAGCTTCACCCGGTTGGTCATCAACATCGAGGCAGAGGAACAGTTCGGCTTCAGTAACAGCGGAATGGGGGCCAAGCCGCACGGGCAAACCGCGTGCCATCATGGCACGGTTACCGTCACCTTCACGGCGTCGAGCCAGTCGATCTGGAAAGGCCGCCAATAATGCTTGCGCAAAGGCGCGTCTGGAATCGGTGGCATCTGGCCCGGCATCCACTTGCCTTTCGAGGTCAGATGCCACACGGGCCAATCTTGGATCGCGAGGCGATCCTCGTTCAGGGAAAACAGATTCAAGGCGATATAACAGATCGCAATCAACGGGATGATCGGGTTTGGCAGGCCGTTGACTATCTCCCTCAGACAAGTACGCCGCAGCGCGTGCCGCCCATCTGATAACGCCACGTTCAGCGCCTTCCAGCAGAAGCATGCCAATCCGCGGAGGTAGTGGCAGGCGGGCAAGGTCATGCCCGCGGCGGGTGAGGTGACCCCGTTTTATGGCACCAAGCGACTCAAGCATGGTCAGTGCCCGGGCACGGGCAGCTTCAGGCGGGGCATCAAGCCAGTCAAACCTTTCCAGTTCCCCCATGGCTGCAAGCTGCAGCAGCGCGGGCGCAGGATCAACCCTCAAAATTTCAGCAGCATCATGTTCCAGACGTCGCGATTCGTCATACTCTGAAAATAGACGCACGCAAATACCCGGTCCCTCACGCCCGGCACGGCCGGCGCGCTGGGCCAGCGAGGCTCGGCAGACCTGCCGAACCACCAGTCGGTCGAGCCCGGTGGCTGGGTCGTGGTCCAACTGCCTGGCTAGTCCGGTATCGACCACGGCGCGCACCCCGGGCACCGTGACGGAACTTTCCGCCACATTAGTGGCCAGAATGATCCTGCGCGCATCGGCCCGAGGGCGAAGCACATCGTCCTGCTCTTCAGGGGAAAGATCACCGTGAAGTGGCAACACCTCAATATCGCCGCGGCGAGGAAGCCGTTCGGTTACCTGACGGATTTCGCGCCAACCGGGAAGGAAAACAAGAATATCTTGAGTGATGCGATCCACCATTTTTATGATGGTTCGGGCCACACCTGTGGCCCAGTCCGGCCCCATGGGAACCGGTTCATGTTCGATCGCAACAGGAAACAGACGCCCCGGGCTGTCGAGTGTGGGACAACCATCGAGGTACGTCGATAACCGTAACGCGTCGAGCGTTGCGGACATGACCACAACACGCAGGTCAGGGCGCAGGGTGTCGCGCACCACTTTCAGCAAACCGGCAATCAGGTCCGTATCAACAGCGCGTTCGTGAAATTCATCCAAAATTACACAATCAACATCTTCAAGAGCCGGATCATCGCGCAGGCGATTGAGCAATATTCCCGGAGTCATCACAACCAAGCGCGTGAATTCGGTCGCCTGCCGGTCGAACCGAACATGGTATCCCACTTCCGTACCCAGTCGGCTGCCCCGTTCAAAAGCAATGCGTTTGGCGGCGGCACGGGCGGCTAACCGCCGGGGCTCCACTAGCAGTAACTTGCCAGGAAATGCATCGAGAAGTGCGGAAGGAAGGCGCGTTGTCTTACCTGCTCCGGTGCTGGCGCGCAGCACTAGGCACGGTGCGCTACGCAACAACCTCACCGCCTCGGGCAGCAGTGAGTCGATTGGCAGAATAGGAAGTGCCATCAGATCAGGTCCGTGGCAATCCCAGGCGTTCCTGTTCGAGGCAGGCAGCAACAAAATGAACCGCATCGCCCTGCAAGCGTGACGCGCGGATCATGGCTCGAAAATCACCCACCCGGTGACACCGTTCTCGAAGGGACTGAGGCGACTGGCAGACCACAGCGGCATCGAGAGCCTCAGCGTCGCGGCCTAATGCTTCCAAAAGTCGGTGGAGGATTTCCGACGGATAGGTGTTGCCATCAGCGGCACCAACGCGAGCCTGCTCACGAAAATGATCCAGATGCTTTTCGGTATCGCGGCCAGCTATCGATTCGAGATAATGGCTCCATCCAACGAAGAATGGTTCGAATGGCGGTTCCCCACGCGGCGCAAAACGCCCCTTGAGTCTGGAACCATAATTACAAAGCTCACAAGCCAGATCGAGTTCCTCGCACGGGCCAAGGATTGCGGCCAATTGAACTGTTGATTGAAGATGTGACAGATCAATATGATACACATCCTCTCCAGTCAGTTCTGGATGGGCATCAAGAAGTGCTGGCAAACAACCCAGTGTCAGGGCGCTTGGTGGCACAGCCTCTGGTTCACGACCTTCCTGTCTTGCCACGTCAGCCAGCAATCGTTCGTTCAATTCACGGTGCAACGATCGAACCAATTGCTTAAGGCATTCACGGCGGTCGGCAGGGTCAGCTGGAACCTCGCCTTGGCTGAGTGCGGTTATGGCATTGCACAAACCGTATCGTTGAAGAATCCAACTGTAACCACGCACTGGGAGAATGCCTTCATAAAAGGCCAAGCGGATCGGGATATCCCAATCTCCATCATCATCCGCCTGAAATTGTTCGAGCGCCTCTCGTATGGGTTGTGGATCGCCAAGAAGTTTGAAAAATGGCCACGCCTGATCCAAGCGACCTCGCTTCAATGCCTCATTCCCCACAAGACTTGCTGTCTTGCGAATGGCTTGCTCGTACTCTTCTTGTTGATCAGACGACAAGTCACCCGACCCGGCAGTGGGGGTAGGTGATGCCCCCATGGCAAGACGGGCACGCATCAGGCCGGTATAAAACCAACCCCAATAATCTTCCCGACCGATTAAAGTTTGTTCCAAATGATCCAATGCTGCGGCAGAACCCGAACTACCCAACGTTTGCTCCAGCAAACCGCAGGTTTCTGTTTCACTCATACCAATCTCCTGAAATTCAATTGCTAAGGCGGGCTGGATTGTCAAATAAGAAAAATCGTTGAAATTTTTCTTGCGCTTTCATGAAGGCGGGTTAATGTATCGATGCCCCGTCGAGGTTTCCTTGTTGGTTGGGCGACACCAAGGTAGCTGCCGACGGGGCATTTTTTTCCTCTCCTCTTTACTCCAATCCTTCCAAACTCATTTCTGTCGATGTCACCAGTTTGTCCTCAAGCTGGCTCAACACATTCTGTACCGCCGTTACCCGTTCTGGACGCTGATTGGCATCAATGCTTGTGCAAGCTCCCACCAGTTTTGACAGTTCTTCTGGCAATCCCTTGATGACTTCCTGCACAGGCTTGTAATACTTCTGCCACGTCGTTGCCTTGATCATTTCGCCACCAGAATTCACCCACGGCATCAGCGGTTTGCCTGTAAGGGTTGCGTACATTGTGGCGCCAAAATTATAAATGTCCGTCCGCTCGTTGATGATCTTCCCCTTGGCGGTTTCAGGCGCAAGATATTCCGGCGTTCCCTGAATGCGCATCGCACCCTCACCGCGAACCTGTGCCAAACCAAAATCGATGATCTTCAAAACCCCACCCGCGCCAATCATGACGTTGTCAGGCTTAAGATCAGCATGAAAAATGTCTTTTTTGTGCATGTGGACTAGGCCATCGGCAATCATCCGAAACGCCTGAACCTTCTGGGAAAGGCTCAGACGTTGTTCGTGCATCGGTTTGCCATTCACAAATTCAAGCAACAAGTGGACCTTCACGACCTTGCCGAAAAACCAAGCACGCACCTCTTCGTACGCATGGACTTTCAACAAATGACGGTGGTCGAGTTTTTGACCTATCGCGAACTCATGCTTCGCCTGTTCCAGAAATTTTTTGTCTTCCTCTTCCGCGATGGGTACCACCTTCAGCGCGTATGCCTTGGCATCTTCCACCCGGCGAATCTGCAGGACCGAACTGTTGGCGCCATTGCCAAGCGGACCTATGACCGAAAACTTGCCGATGTTCATGGATGTAAATCCTGCTGGCGCACTGCGTGGTTAGGAAAACATGCCTACAGGATACTGGCGCGTAACCGATGTGGGTACCAGATTCCTGTCAAGATCCAGCTCAAATACTCAACCGCGGTCTGCTGATACAAAATCTACCAGATCAGTAGCCGCGAAGGTCGGACCGTCGATACACACCCGGCGGTAATCCCATCCTGATGCGGACGTGTCATCTCGAACTTTCACCACGCACGAGTAACAGATGCCAAGCCCACACGCCATGGGCGTTTCTAGAGACAGGTGACAGGGAATTCCCATGGCAACACATTGCTTGGCCAAAGCATGGAGCATCGGTTCAGGACCACATCCAAACACATGGTCTGGCTTTTCAAGGCCCGACAAGACATCTGTCACACGGCCATGAATTCCGGCACTGCCATCGTCTGTTGCCAGATGCACGATGGCACCGGCATCGCGGAATGAATCCACCCCGGCGTGCAGGTTCGCTGTTCGTGCACCATAGACAAAATCAACCGTTTCAACACGGCGACGAGGCGCATGACCTCCAAACCCTTGAGAACCCAGCAACTCGCGCACATGGGCTAGAAATGGCGTTTGCCCGATCCCGCCCGCCACAAGTGCAACGCGTCTGGCACCCGCAACTGGCTCAGGAAACCGCTGACCCAACGGGCCCCAGATCTCCAATGGGTCACCCGGCTGAATGTTGGCCAGTAACCCCGTCACCCGGCCAACCACCATATGCACAATGGCAATGCCACTTTGGTCTGGAAGGACATCACACAATGCGAATGGACGGCCTAAAAGAGGATCAGTCCGCCCCGGCAGGCGCACCATAAAAAACTGACCCGGTTGTGATATACGAGCTAACTCAGGCACCTGGATTTCAACCCGCCAGGTGCGCTCCGCGATCAACGTATTGGACAAAACGGTGGCGCCATGAAAAGAAGGGCGACAGGCGTTCGTCATGACTTGGGACCATCTGTTTTAGAGGACTTTTTCCACCCAGGCTTGCGCGCCGTGCGCATTCCGGGAAGGTACCCCGAAGGAACCGATTCGCCCTTTTCAAACTTGAGCGATCCCGGACGTGGAGCACGTGGTCCAGCACCTTCATCGTTACGGTCACCACCATAAGCGGGGCGGTCGGTGCGACCTTGACCCGGACGCGGCGGACGGCCTCCCGGGCCACCACGATCATCGCGGCGGTCGCCTCGCATCGGACCACCGGGACCAGAACGTGGTGGGCGTGCCCCAAGTGGTGGTCGGTCGCCTCGCATCGGGGCACCCGGACCAGATCGCGTTGGACGCGGTCCCGCAGGAGGACGGTCGTCGCGGCGGTCGCCTCGCATCGGGGCACCGGGACCAGGTCGTGATCCGGGGGCTGGACGGTCTTCTCGCATCGGACCACCAGGGCCCGAACGCGTTGGGCGTGCACCGGGTGGTGGACGGTCGCCTCGCATCGGACCACCGGGACCCGAGCGTACTGGGCGGGATCCGGGAGCTGGACGGTCGTCGCGGCGGTCGCCTCGTATTGGACGGTCTGCCGATTCTTGGCCCATGCGTGGAGCGCGTGGGCGTTCGTCACGGTCCCCACCGTATTCCATACGGGGTCCGCGCGGCGGGCGGGGAGGAGAACTAGGTCGGTCGTCGCGGCGATCGCTGCCACGCGCAGGCCGGTCTGCAGACGAGGCACCGCCAGCAGGCTGGCGCGGTGGTCGCGGGGCATCGCTATCTGACTGACGGGGCAAACGCGGTCCACCAGCCAATCGCAGATCGGGTCTGCCGGGCTTGCGCGGAGGCATTCCGCGGAAGGACGCCCGTGCTACAGGAGGTGAACCAGCAGGTGGACGGGGAACAGGAGGACGGCCGATAGGAGCCACGCGTGAAGGCTTGGGTGGGGGCGATTCTTCCGGAACGTCAACTTCGTCACCTTCACTCGCCATTTCGTCTCCTTCTACTAGTCGTTGCCGCCGGCGATCCGCCTGTGTGCACATTTTGCTCAGCCACTGAACCTCGTCGAGCGAGACGCGGCGAGCCTTGCCCGCTGGAAGGCGGTCAAGTTTAAGCGATCCAATAGCCATGCGGATAATCCGCAAAACCTTGTGGCCCAACTGGGCCAGCATACGCCTGATTTCGCGATTTTTGCCTTCTGACAAGACGATTTCAAGCCACACGCTTTCGCCCTGCGTCTTGAGGCGACGAATGCGCTTCGCCTTCACCTTACCGTCACTCAACCAAACACCCTCGAGAAGGCGATCGATATCCTGACGATCAGGGCTGCCCGCAACCAATACCCGGTAAGTCTTTTCAATCCCATAACGTGGATGGGTCAACCTAAGGGCCAATGGACCATCATTGGTCAGCAGCAGCAGCCCTTCGCTTTCCTCATCGAGACGGCCAACCGTGTACACGCGCTGATGCACGTGGGGTACCAGATCCACAGCCAACGGTCTGCCAGATGGATCATGATTGGTGCACAAAACTCCCCGCGGCTTGTGTACGGCCCAGTAAACAAGGGGTTCTGCTTCTACCGGAGCACCATCCACCACCAGTTTGTCGCCCTGCTCCATGCGGCGGCCCGGCTCAATGACACGCTGACCATTGATGCTGACGCGGCCAGCTGCAATCAGGGCGTCGCAATGACGCCTCGATCCAACTCCCGCAGATGCCAATGCCTTATTCAGGCGATCACCTTCGGTCATCCGCCCACCGCCTTGCGCAAGCTTTCCAATTGTTCTGCTAATTCTCTTACACGTGCTTCCAGTGCCGTCACCCGATCGTTGATGACCGAATCGGCCTCCAAACGCTTGGCCGAAAACACTTCAGCAACCTCATCATGACGGCCGGTTCCGCTTTTCAATGTCTCCAGTTCGGCTGGAGGATAAAAACCGTGCGTAATTTGGGCTCCGCGACGTCCCTCCGGATCGTCGCGACGCGGTCCGCGGTGGACCCCGAGGCGCTCCGCCGCGCCGCCGAGTGAGGCGCACACGGCGCGCGCCGAGGCGGCGTCCGCGAGGCCGCCGTCGGACTGCATGAAGAGCAGGCGCGTCGCTGAGGGCGCCGCCGCGGGCGCCGACGCAGGCGCCGAAACC
>Ga0209598_10002791_pt1 | contig 13429 bp, 11 predicted proteins | sample M_140807_EF_Meta_FD_187317 | JGI IMG/M metagenome (GOLD analysis project Ga0209598, IMG submission 187317) | Freshwater microbial communities from Lake Montjoie, Canada to study carbon cycling - M_140807_EF_MetaG (SPAdes) (version 2) | ecosystem: Environmental > Aquatic > Freshwater > Lake... | reverse complement strand
TGAATCATTTTCTTCAGGTGCTGTCTATACATATTCGTATTTCAAATGCAGATTTCAGAGTTTTGGTTGAAAGAGCTGTATTTAGCAATTTATCCTTAACTATTGCTCCGCTTGAAACTTTGATCGGTTTCTTTTTTGGTCAAAAAGAAAGGATTTCCATTGAGCTTTTCGACCGGTATTCCAAGTATTTTTCTGATTTCGGTTTTGTTATCCGTAGTATTTCGGTTTATCATCACAACAATGACCTAGACATTGTTGAGAAAAGTTTATTTATTCAAAAGTTCGAAAAAGCCATTGAAATATTTGAGAAAAAAGAACTCAACACAATTGACAAATATCGTTCAACATTATTTAGTCTTTTAAGCGGAAAACAGCTTTTTGATCTGGAACAAACATTTGAAACTGCAAAGGCCTATTCACCCGAATCCACAATACCCGCTTATGAACCAGAGATTCCGAAAATCTACCAGCCAGAACCTGAGCCAGAGGATGAAATTCCAGGTATCGAATCCTACACTTCAGAGATTATTGAACCTCTACCTTCCTTAAACCTTATTGTTGATGATTCAGTTTTGAATTTGGAAGATGATGATTTCCCTTCTTCGGTTTCTCCCATAGCAGAAATAAATTCGATTTCATCTGAACCAGTTGGTGACGGTAATGTATCAGCTTCTCAGCCAGAAACTGAAAGTGTAAAAGAAAATTCCAGAGTAGTAGATTTATTCCAGGATGAAAAGGACTCTTTAACTGTTGGAGAGCAGTTGTCAAGAAATGCTCAGGGAGAAATTCTTTTGGAGAAAATACCCGTTCATAAGCAGTTTCAATTTGTTCAAATAGTATTTGGCGGAAATACTGTAAAATTCAAAGCTCTTATAGATAAACTTAATAAAACGCAGGATTGGGAGGAAGCCCAAAAATTACTGGAACATCATGTATTCGAACAGGAAGGATACAATGGAACAGACCCTGTTTCACAAGAGTTTGTTGCCTTGATTAAATCAAGATACGGTCTTTAAGAGGAAAGAATATTTACCCGGTAGGTATAATGATTCAGTAAGAGAAATAAAAGAATTGTAAAAGCAAAAAGGGAACTACCTCCATAACTGAAAAAAGGTAAAGGGATTCCAATTACCGGTAATAGTCCTATTGTCATGCCTACATTTACTGTTAGGTGAAAAAATAAAACTGAGAAAACTCCATATCCATAAATTCTAGCATACTTGGATTTGGAATGCTCAGCCAAATAAATAATTCTTCTAAATAGAAAAAACCATACACCAAGAAGTAGTATACTACCTACCCATCCATGCTCTTCACCAATGGTACAAAAAATAAAATCAGTATCCTGTTCAGGAACAAAATCGAATTTTGTCTGTGTGCCTTTTAGGTAACCTTTGCCAAATACGCCTCCAGAGCCAATAGCAATTTTTGACTGTGTTATATTCCAACCATTTCCAAGTGGATCAGAATTAGGATTAAACAAAGCATAAATTCTTTCTCTTTGGTGTGGCTCCAAAACTTTATTTATTACCAGGTCTGTTCCAAATACTGCGAGTGCAGAAATTAGTATGACACCTATATGAGCTAACCAAAGTTTCTTCTTAAAGACAAAAAACCATGAGGAAATAACAAGGGCTAAAACACAAAAAATTAACACATACTCATTTACAATTAATGCAAGCAATGCCAATAAGCCAAAATAAGTTGGTGCGAGTAAATAAATTAAAGGAAGACCCTCTCTGAATAAAACTAAAGAAAAGGCAATAAATACCAATGCTGAACCTGTATCATTCTGAAGCAATACTATGCCAGCAGGAACAAAAATAATCATAAGGCAGGTAAGTCTATGCCATATGTTTTCCATATTAAAATTCAATCTTGATATATAGGTGGCCAAGGTCATTGCAGTCGTGATTTTCATAAACTCCGAGGGTTGAATCCCGAAAGAACCAATTTGAAACCAGGCTCGGGCACCATTTATTTCTCTTCCAAGAAACAACACTGCAACGCAACTGATTAAAGTAATAATATATAACGGAATACTTAAAAATTCCAGTAGTTTAGTATCCAAAATCATAATAACAAAAGCAATAACTAAAGCAATTAAAATCCAAATAAATTGCTTTCCATAACTCAGACTAAAATCGAAAATGGAGGTTTCTTCCATTTTAAGATCAATGGATGCTGCATAAATATTTAACCATCCAGCAAAGACGAGCAATGCCCAAATGGTAACAGTTAACCAGTCAACTGAAAGTTCCTTCCTATTATCGGATAATTTCATTTCTTTTTAGGGGTTGGTTTAACATTCAGCAAATCTGCTTCCAGTATTCGGTTCAATTTATTTTGGTCTGTGATTCTGCCTTTAAGATATTTTTCAATCATAAGAGCTGTTATCGGAGCAGCCCAAGAATTACCCCATCCTGAATTTTCAACGATAACTGCTATTGCTATTTTTGGATTATCCTTAGGTGCAAAGGCGATAAAAACGGAATGGTCCGCACCACCGGGGTTTTGCGCTGTTCCTGTCTTCCCACATATAACAATACTATCAACTCTTGCCTGTGAAGCAGTACCAGCAGTTACTACTTTCTCCATAGCCTCTGCAACAAGATCAAATATTCCTCTGTCAATTGGAATCTGTACAGTATCAAAATTGAGATATTTATCTTTTTCTATGTCTTCGTCGAGAACATTTTTGAGAAAATGTGGTTGGATATAGTAACCTCGATTTGCAATGGCACAAACCGAATTCGCCATTTGAAGCGGTGTCATAGTTACTTCGCCCTGACCGATAGATAATGAAACTACAGTCATTCCTTTCCATCTATTCTTACCATAAACTTTATTGAAATAATCCTTTGTAGGAATGTTACCAGGTTTTTCATTTGGAATATCAACGCCAAGTTTCCGTCCTGCGCCAAAAAGACGCATATAGGTATACCATTTTTCATAGGCATCCTGAACATTTTTATACTTAGAATTATTCAAAAAATCAACGAAAATTCCTGCAAAATAGGCATTACATGAATGTTGTATTGCTGTGGTGACATTTGTCGGAGAGGGATGCTGATGGCAGCCCGGTTTACCTCCATTTCTGGCAAACCCTCTGGAACATCCATATAAAGTTCCTGGGGTGATAGTCCCTTCAGAAAGTGCAGTCATAGCATTGAGAAGTTTAAACACAGAGCCTGGAGGGTAGGTTGCCATTAGAGGACGGTTAAACAATGGGAGCATTTTATCATTCTGAAGATTCCTCCACTGATTAGGAAGGTCTCTACCAGACAATAAATTTGGATCATATGTTGGAGCGCTTACAAATGCAAGAATTTCGCCCGAAGAAGGTTCAATTGCTACTATAGATCCTCTTTTCTTTTGCATCAATTGCTCTCCGAAAGCTTGGAGGTCCGCATCAATCCCAATAATTATATCTTTTCCTTTTTCGGGAAGAGTATCATATTTACCTTCTGCGAATGCTCCAACCTCACGACCATGAACATCCACCATCACAGTTTTTACACCCTTGCGGCCACGTAGCAATTCTTCATAATATCGCTCAATTCCTGAAGCGCCCATTAAATCACCCTGAGAATAATATCCGCTGGATTTTTCTATATCCCTTTTAGTTACTTCAGAAATATAACCGAGAAATGAACCGCCGGCAGAATATCGGTATTGTCTGGTATTTCTTACAACGGTTGTAATTCCTTCACATTCCCATAATTTTTCCTGAAGTCCTGCATATAAGTTTGCATCAATTTGTTTTTCAAAAATAGAGGCTTTTCTGGGTGAATATTTTTTTGCACTTTTAATCCTATCCCTTACTTGCTGAGGAGACAAATTAATAAACTCCTGAAAAATACTGGTATCTGGAATATATAAATCCTTTGGAACAATGACCAGATCATAAATTGGAGAATTGGTTACATAAATTTTACGATTTCTGTCATAAACGATGCCTCTTGATGGCTGAATTACATTTTTCTTTAATACATTTTTGTCTGCCGAAATCGCAAAGTCATCAGATACAACCTGAAGATAAAATAATCGCAAGCCATAAACTGACATAACAATCCCAGCAAACCAAAGTAATATAGTTCCCCTGAATTTTAGTTTATCGTTCATCTGTAGCCTTTGGCCTTATGATAAAATAAAAAAACAATCACTAGTGAAGACAGCAGAGTATATATAAAACTGGTAATAATCCTTAAAATAACCCACCAGAATCCGGGACTTGAAAAAGCATCCAGTACAAAATAAATAGTATGGTGAAACAATAACAAAGGACTGAGATATATAACAAACCAGTTCATGCTTTGCTGACTAAAAGTAAAATTCTCTTTGCCTGAAAAATTTACTGTTGGGTTGGTAACCCTGATCCAGGATTGACGTAAACCGGTAATTGCAACTGCTGCAAAAGAATGTAATCCATCAGGAATAGAATAAGACAATAGGTCTATCGAAAGACCCATTACAAACGCAATGATGATTGTCCATGAAAATTTAATACTAAGTGGCAACAACAAGAGGTAAATAAGAAAAATAAATGGTGTTGCAATATCAAATATCGTCAGAGAGTTAAATAAATACTGCTGCAACAAAATGTATAAAAAAAAACCAATAATATATTTGAAATTACCCATAATTATTTATTATTTTCAGTAGCTTTTAAGGAATCAATTTCTTCAATTCGGGTATGCTTGACTAGGTAAAGATTATCAATCCTTCCAAAATCAGTTGCCAGCCTTACTTTGATTTTCCAAAATCCAACCTGAGCGTCTTCTTCAAAATCATCAATAGTTCCCACTACAAATCCCTTTGGAAACAAAGTTCCATATCCACTGGTAACTACTTTGTCTCCGCGAATTATTTTTAAATGCAGTGGAATATTTTCAAGGCTAGCAAATCTACTGTTTTCGCCATCCCAAATCAGGTTACCAAAATATCCGTTGGATACCATTTCTGCGCTCACTCTAAAATTACGGTTTAACAAACTCATCACCAAACTATAATGATCGGAAATGCTGATAACCATGCCGGCTATGCCTTTTGGAGAAAATACACCCTGACCCTTTTCAACACCGTTCAACCTGCCTTTATCAATAGTAATGTAATTGTACTGGCTATGGAGGGAGTTATTTATCGCTGAGCAGGGCACATAGTCAAATTTATTTTCTGCCTTAAGACTGTCTGAAGTAAATCTGTACAAATCTCCTTTTGGAATTCTGTTGAGCACCAAATCGAGATGGTCCTGGGTTTCTTTTAACTTCTTCCTGAGCGTTAAATTTTCCTGCATAAGCAGATCATTTTGTCCCTGTAGATTTAGGTAACTGCTAATGGAAGAACTTAAATTATTAATTTTACCTGAAATCTCAAGGGATGTCTCAACAAAGGCCGTTTTTTGCTCTTTATTAAGAGTAAAAATCAAATACAGAGATATCCCCTCCAATAGGAGAAACAGGAAAACATTCCCAAACCTAACCAGAAAATCAAGCAGCCTTCCCATATCAGGACTGAAGATTCAGGGTAAAAATCAGGTATGAAGGAATTTAAATTTTTGAATATTTTTAAGTGCTATTCCAGTTCCTCTGACCACAGCTCTCAGTGGATCATCGGCAACATGAACCGGCAACTTAGTTTTTTCAGAAATTCGGATATCCAGACCTCTTAGCAAAGCGCCACCACCAGTAAGATAAATACCTTTATCATAAATATCGGCTGACAATTCTGGAGGAGTAAGTTCAAGTGCTCTTAAAATAGCTTCCTCAATTTTCATAATTGACTTATTGAGGGCATGAGCTACTTCTTTATATGAAATAGTGATTGTTTTTGGAATACCATTGAGCAGATCTTTTCCTCTGATGGATAAATCCATAGGTGGATTATCCAACTCAGGAAGTGCGGCTCCAACTCCAATTTTAATTTTTTCAGCAGTTCTCTCGCCTATCAGCAAGTTGTGCTGGCGACGCATATATTCAAGAATATCACTGTTGAAATCATCTCCAGCCACACGAATGCTCTGGTCACAAACAATACCAGACAAAGCGATAACAGCAATTTCAGAAGTACCTCCTCCAATATCCACGACCATATGACCAACAGGCTCTTCAACATTGATGCCTATTCCAATTGCTGCTGCCATAGGTTCATGTATCAGATAAACTTCTTTTGCACCAGCATGCTCCGCTGAATCTTTAACCGCTCTTTTTTCTACCTCTGTAATACCACTTGGAATACAAATAACCATACGGTAATTGGTGGAAAACACCCCGGCAATGCCTCGCTGAGGTTTGATAAGTTTGATCATCTCGCGGATCATATGCTCAGCCATAGTAAAATCTGCAATAACTCCATCTCTCAATGGCCTCACAGTTTTTATATTATCATGAGTTCTTTCATGCATTTGCTCGGCATCTCTGCCAACTGCGAGAACCTTTCCTGACTGTCTGTCGACAGCTACAATAGAAGGTTCATCCACCACTACCTCATCATTAAACATGATAAGTGTATTGGCTGTGCCAAGATCTATGGCAATATTACTGGTAAAGACATCGAACAACCCCATGGATGATCGTTATTGAAAATTTAATAAATTAATGCCAAAAGTGCCGTATCCCGGTGAAAATCAAGGTCATATTGTTTTTTCTACAATATTCAATGCTTTCTTCATCCCGAATAGATCCTCCAGGTTGTAAAATTAAAGATATTCCGGCCTCTTTCGCTATTTGTGCACAATCAGAAAACGGAAAAAAAGCATCCGAGGCAAGTGCAGCATTCTGAATATCAAATCCCATATGCCTAGCTTTTGCAATTGCCTGCTCCAAAGCCTGAATTCTGGAGGTCTGTCCAATACCTGCACCAATTAATTGTTGGTTCCTAACCAGTGCGATTGCATTAGATTTTAAATGACGTACTGCTTTTTCTGCAAATATTAAATCTGCATGCTGACTCTCGGACACCTTTCCTGTTTTTACCTCCCAGGTTTCAGGTGCAGAAAAATTCCTATCAGGTTCCTGAATCAAAAAACCATTTAGGGCAGATTTTAATTCCAGATTTTTTTCTGGATAATGCTCAATTTGAATTAAAATTCTATTCTTTTTAGACTTTAAAACTTCAAGAGCTTCAGGTTCGAATCCCGGAGCCGCCAATATTTCATAAAAAATATCATTTATTTTTTCGGCTAATTGTGCAGTTACCAAGCCGTTAGTCAGGAGTATTCCACCAAAAGCAGACGAAGGATCACAGGCCAATGCCTTTTCCCATGCTTCCATTATGGTTATTCCACTGGCTAATCCACATGGATTTGAATGTTTTAAAATGCAGAAGGTGGGTTGCTCGAAGTTGGATAGAAGGTTTAATCCAGCATCTAAATCAGCTATATTATTGTAACTCAGAGCTTTTCCATTCATGACATTCATAAAGGAAGTGGTATCCCCTATAAACCTGCCTTTCTGATGAGGGTTTTCACCATACCTTAATGCACCCTTAGGCTTACTTACCTGATTCATCAGATAATTGGAAACTTCCAAATCTAAAATTGAGGTAACTGCAAAAGCTTCTCCTGCAAAAGCAAGCCTTTGTTCCATTGTTAAACCTTTTTGTTCTTTTAAAATATCAAGGAGCCTTGAATAATTTTTTCTTGAGGCAACAATGGTACAATGCTCATAATTTTTTGCAGCTGCCCTAATAAGAGCAACTCCTCCAATATCAATTTTTTCAATTATTTCCTGATGTTCATCTGTTTTTTTAAGGGTATCTGTAAATGGATACAAATCAATAATTACCAGATCAATGGGTAAAATTCCATGATCCTCAATGTGCTTGTCATGTAATTCATGTCCGTGTCTTGCCAGAATACCTCCAAATATCAAAGGGTGAAGTGTTTTAACTCTGCCTTCAAGAATTTCAGGAAAACCTGTTATTTCCGAAACCTCCACTACGCTTAAGCCTAATTCTCTGAGAAAAACAGCAGTACCTCCCGTAGAAATAAAAGTTGTACCCTCCCTGTGTAGTTCCATGACCAGCGGCTCCAAACCGGTTTTGTCAAAAACCGAAATCAAAGCGGTTTTTATTGGTTTAATATTGGTAATACTCATTTTTTAATTTCCGAATAAGGATAAGGTGCTAAACTTCCGGTAAGCTGCCGGATGACAGTTTTATAATGTGTGTGTTCTAGTTTCAGAACTGCTGATGAAAGTTCTTCAGTATTCCAAGTTGGGTTTACCTCTACAAAATCCTGAAAAATGATATTTCCTTCATCATATCTTTCATTCACAAAATGTATTGTTATCCCTGATTTCTTTTCTTTATTTAATAGTACAGCTTCATGTACCTTTTGTCCAAACATCCCCTTTCCACCATATAATGGCAATAAAGACGGATGGATATTAATAACTCTTCCAGTATATTTTTGAGTAACAATTGGAGGCAATAACCACAGAAAACCAGCAAGTACAATAAAATCAATCTGGTGTGCAGAAAATAACTTAAGATAAAATTCAGGGTACTTCTGATATTGTTTGTCAATTAAAGCAACTGGGATATTAAATCTATTTGACTTAGAAACGACTCCTGAATCCGGAACATTCGTAACGGTCAAGACAACAGCATACCCAGCATCCTCTTTCAGGCTGTCCTCTACAATTACCTGCATATTGGACCCCCCTCCTGAAGCTAAAATCGCTACTCTTATTTTATCCTTTGATGTCATTTCACGGTTTTTGAGGTCTTTTTTTATTCTTTTTTCTATTATCTACTTTATAATAATTCCTTAAATACTTCCTCAGGGATTGGATACAGCGGAGTGCATGATCATATTTCCAAAACAATCCTGAATCCCCTTCCCCAAGGAAAACGCGGGTTTTGCAATCTGTTTCGTAAATGCCTACCACATTTCGGTGGTAGTTATCAATTTTTTTGAAGGGTTTTTCAGCGTATTGTGCAGAACTACCAAATTGAAAAACAAAAAAACTGTCTTTAGAAAAAGAAGAAAGTATTTCAACGTACCTATTCGGGTCAGAAATCCCCTGAATCGTATCCACAAATAAAACTGGGGCAAACAGAAAAGAATCTTTCATGATAGCTTTAATATTGGCATTTGCTTCCTTAATATTTGCTAAATATTCTGCCTTAGCCTCAGTTTTACCTTTTTGGTCAAATTGTTCCAATAAAAAAACATCAGGAATAACAGGCGGAATTAAAACAATACTGTTTTTAATTCTTCCAGCATTTTTTACCAGTTTTTGTTTTTTTTCTCCGCAAATACCGGTCTCAGGATTCCAGAAAAAAAGAATTGAAAAAAGAAAAAGAAGAAGCGCACTCTTTCGGTTCATGAAATAAATGCCAAAGTTCGCAAATGTATGATATCCTGTGTAAATTAATAGGGTCATAAATTCTGAAGATGACTTTTAGCCCGGTACTCCATTTAATATGTCTGGACGATCCTTCTGTTCCGGACTATGGGGGTATGATTGATACCCATTTTAAAATTCTGGCTTTTGAACAGGCTGGCGTTGAACTTCACTTACATATATTGCACAAATCAAAAATCCGAAATCCGGATTGGCTAAAAGCGCATTGTGCATCATTTCAAACGTATAAAAGGCAATGGCTGAATTTTGCAATTCATAAGCCATATTTCATTTCGAACAGAGAAAACAGCCGCTTATTAAGGATATTAAGCACGGATAACTTACCAATACTTTTTGACGGATTACATACCTCAGGCCATCTAAAAAAATTAAAATCTCTTCAGCCTGAGCGTGATTTTTTTATCAGAATACACAATTTTGAAACAGAATACTATCACAACATGCGTATAAATGAAAAAAACAGGCTGAAAAAATTTTATTACTTTTTCGAAGAGACAACTCTCAGCAAATTTGAGCCTATTATGTTCCGTCTTGCTACAGGTCTTTTTCCTATTTCCAAAAACGAAATAAAACCAATAGATTTAATTTGTTCAGGGAAAGCAAAATGGATTCCGGCATTTATAGGATCTTTAGAAAATTTTAGGTTAAATAAGGTTTCTGGCAAAGCAGAGGGCTTTACGTTGTTGTACCACGGAAATTTTACTGTTTTGGAAAACGTAGAAGCTGCAAAATGGTTGATTTCAGCCCTGTTCCCGGCACTTTCAATAGCCATGAAATTAGTTTTAGCAGGGAAAGGAATACCCAATTTTTTAAAAGAGGCTGCTGAAAAAAACAAGCAAATTGAAATAATAGATTCTCCAGAAAATATGGATAAAATATTGATTTCAAGCGACTTAGTAATCTTACCCGGTTGGCAGAAAGAAGGCGTTAAACTGAAATTGCTTAAAACTCTGGAAGCCGGTAAGCGGGTACTTTGTATGTCTGCTGTTTCGGAAGGATCAGGTTTGAATTGCAGGGATATTCATTTCAAAAACACCCTTGAACTCAGAGAAAAAATAATAAAAGCACTGAATGGAGAACTGGATGATGTGTATAATACCCTGTTTCAGGAATTTTTCACACTTTATAATCCCTTAACCATTGCCAATACTTTGAAAGAATATATTTTTAAGGAATAATATCCAGCTGACTGAATTTCTTCTTACCCTTACCGAAATAAGCCCATACTATGCTACTGCTGTAAAATCCTTTCTCAGGTATACTTTTAATTTTATTACCTTTATTAATTTGATTTCTTTTGGATATCATAAGAGGAAGATAATAATAAAAATGAACATGTGCTTCTAGGACAGCAACAAAATGCTTAAACTTTCCTTCTGTAAGCAGTTTTATTCCAAATATTCCATCTAAAGCTAATCTTATAAATACTTTCCATATTATTTGAGACAATGGAAGATTTCTAATCAAAACGAACAGACTATTCCGAATATTAAGCATGGTTTTCTTTGAACTGGCGTTCGAAAGGGTAGCACCTCCCAAATGCCAAACCTTGGACTCAGGGACTACTGCCAAAAGGAAGCCTCTGTTTGCAAGTCTCCAACAAAGATCTATTTCTTCCATATGAGCAAAAAATAGTTCTTCAAAAAGTACAATTCCCTCTACAGCCGATTTTCGAACTACCATACATGCTCCGCTTGCCCAACTTATAAATGCATTTGAATCATATTGTTCAGTATCAGTTTCACAAGTATCAAAAATCCGACCTCTGCAGAAAGGATATCCTAAAGCATCCACATAGCCTCCACATGCACCGGCATATTCAAAGGAATCTGGCATTTTTTCAGCTAGAATTTTTGGTTGTGCAATCGCGACTTCAGGATTCTGCTCCATATACTCAATTATAGGTTGTAGCCATTTTGAATCCACTCTGATGTCATTGTTCATGAGCACCATATATTGAGAATTTACTTGCTGCACGGCTCGATTATATCCTCCTGTATACCCGTAATTCTCATTAAGAATCAGCCTTTCTACTTTTGGAAATGAGGATTGCAAAAACCCTATGCTGTCATCGGTTGACCCATTGTCAGCAACAACAATTTTCAGATTTGAATAGTCCGTTTTACAAACTGAAGGTAAATACGTTTCAAGGAGTTTTTTACCATTCCAATTCAGAATTAAAATGGTTACTTCAGGCTGGATTGACATTAAAATCCCAATTTGCCGGGATCCAATCCCGGAATCTGAGGTAAACTGGATTGTGCTGTTTTGGCCATTTCTTCCTTATAAATAAGATCTGCTTTTTCCATTGCCTGATTAATGGCAGCAGCTACAAGATCGCCAATCATTTCCTTATCTTTTCCGTCAATTAGCGCCTGATCTATGTCTGTTTTAAGAACTTTTCGAAGCCCATTTACCTGAACTGTAACCATACCACCTCCAGCCTGACCTTCGATAACGATTCCTTCCAGCCTTGACTGTGTTTTCTTCATCTCCTCCTGGAAAGATTGAATCTTTCCGAATATATCTCCAAAATTCAGCATGGCTCGAATTTACTCAATTTATTCCTTGCCTACTTTGGCGTCTGATCCCAGAATTCCCTTCTAAATGCCGGATCATTGTTCATCTGGTCTGCATCAATATTTGGAGCATCATTTATCCTTTGCACCAAATCCACTCTCCATCGGGTATTATTAGGCTCTCCATATTTAGTGGAATGCAGAAGACGATATTCATTTGTTGTCAAATCCGGATCCCAAAAAACAAAGATTACACCAGGTTGTACGCCTAGCTTATTATAGGTCCACAATTCATAAGGATACTTGTTATTGTCACTTGGAAAACTCTGAATATCATTTGGTGGTCCATATTGTGCCATTACCCTTCCTCTGTCTGTAGCATATCCATCCCGGAGTGCTGAGCGAAACTTTTGATTGGCATAATCAATTCTGTATTTATAGTCGGCCCAAGTTTTCGGATTATAGGGAAAAGGTTGTTGCTCCTCTGCTCTTTTTCGCCAAAAATTAACAAAATAATTCTGTCTCTCCTTATCAGTTGACAATACTTTAACAAAACTCAGCTCAGTTTGAGAAGAAACATGTCTAAGCGTTTTAATATAATACTCCAATGCTGCTGAATCATAACCATACAATTTTGAATACAGTTCTGAAACTTCAGCTGAACTGGTAAAATCCGCTTCTGTGCCTGTATTATAAATATATATTTTTCTGTTAATAGCTTTTATCAATTGATTTTTACTGTCAATTATTTCAGCGGTAAGTACATATGAATTGGAAGGCAGAGAATTAACTGCAAAAGTTGCTACCGCTATATCAAAGCCTTTAGGCACTTTCCTAATTGTTTTGGTAAATGCTTCAGACTTTTGATCTGATCCTGATTGCTGAATGCTGAAAACAACAAAATAATATTTGTCTGTCAACCGATCTGAATGGTATAATTCAATATATGCATTAAGTGTGTCTTCATCTATCAGGGAACTATTGGTTACATATGGTATAATATCTATTCCTCCAGGCTTGGAGAAAATATTTTTCGAAGCAGTAGGCTTGAATTTGCTGTACAACTCAATATCGCTAAAGGAAATTTTACTGGTTTCAGCTAGTGCAATACTACATTCTCTTAGTGCAGAATAATTTACCTGAAGAGAATCAGGCAGATTATTGTCTTTGAGAGACACCGAAATAAGGTAGTTTCCTGGTTCAAGCATGACTCTTTTTAAATCCAGAAAATTAAATTGTTTTTGTTCACGGCTTGTATCGGTCATTTCAGGGCTGAACAAATTGAATTTATCAGCAAAAACAATGGCCGAATCTTTCTGCACTTTTACAATGGCATTTACCGACGCTTGAAAACGACCGGATTCATTTGCAGTGTAGGTTACTGTTGTGGCATCCACTGAAAGATAAATTTCAATAAATGATTTACCGTTCAGGTCACTGAAAGTACAGTGTTCGAAATAGAAGTTTAATTCATTACTCCCTTGGGAAAAGGCAGCAAATCCACTCATCAAAAACGCGAAAAAAAATACCTTTTTCATA